>Ga0066903_100002145_pt1 | contig 15173 bp, 32 predicted proteins | sample PanSoiMetaGPlot1_FD_67491 | JGI IMG/M metagenome (GOLD analysis project Ga0066903, IMG submission 67491) | Tropical forest soil microbial communities from Panama analyzed to predict greenhouse gas emissions - Panama Soil - Plot 1 (version 2) | ecosystem: Environmental > Terrestrial > Soil >...
GCCCTCACAGTCGCTGCGCCCGCCCGAGCAGGAACAACACCACGACCACCGCCACCACACACCACGCCGCCCGCCAGTCCTCGCCACTCACGGCCGCGTCAGCCGAGCCCCCCGAGCGCCTTGCGCAGCTGTTGACACGCGGTCTGCGTCCGCGCCAGGACGACGCCGGCGGCAAGCGCCTCGACTTCGTCGTCGCACAGCAGGAGCCAGTTTTGCGTTTTGCCTGACGCCCGCAGATACGCGTACTGCGTCGCGTTCCACGGTTGCTGTTCATCCGGCACACGGGCGGCCGCCTTGCGCGTCATCGATCGCGCTCCTTCTCGCGCACCCGCAGCAGCGCGTCCGCGAGCTCGTACGCCTCCTGCGCGATCTCGTCGTCGGTAACAATCACGCCGTGACGCTCGCCGTGCGCGAGTTCGGCCTCATACACCTGCGCGACCACCTGCGCCGCGAAGTAATCGCGGAGCGTCATGTTGGCCGTCAGGATCACGTCGCGCGGCTCCTCGGTGCGGTCCGTGGGCATCGCTAGTGCTCCACCGCGGCGCGCGCCTCGGCGCGATCGAGCGCGTCCTCGGCTTCGGTGACCGAGATATTGCCGACGGCGGCGACGATCGCGTTCACGAAGGCGCCTTCGACATGCGGCGTGCTCTCGCACGCATACATCCGGACCTGGTCGCGCGCCCAGCGGAGCGTCTCGAGCAGGAGCCGGGCGTTTTCTTCCGCACCAGTCATCGGATCCTCCCTTCGCTAGTCGCCATCGAGATCAAACAGCGGCAGCTCGCCCTCGTCGCGCGCCGTTTCGCGCAGCCGCCGCAGCAGCCCGTCGCGCAGCTCGGTAATCTCTTTGAGATGCGCCTTACAGTCGGCAATCTCCGAGGTTTTGATCGCGATCTGGCGCTCGAGCGTCGCCATCTGATGAAAGCGCCGCGCGGCGCGATCTTCCGTGATCGGTTTCATGGAGCCTCCACAAAGAGCGGCAGCGGCGCCGCCGGCACCGCGACCGGTTCCTCACCCGCCGTCTCCTCGACCGTCACGCGACACTGCGGCGGCGCGCCCGGCGCCGCGTAGAACTTGCCGGCGACAATCTCGACCACCTGCGAATCATCGGCATACACGATCCCGCTCAGCGCATCCTCGGTACTCCGAATCAGCTTCGAGCAGTCCGGCGCCTTCACATGCGCGCGCATTTTTTTGGCGAGCCCTTTCGGCCGCGGCAGGTAGAACGCGAGCGTCAACCGCACCGGCCCCTCGAGGAGCTGCCAGGGTTCGGCCCGCGCCTGAATCGCGCCACCGGCCGCCTCAGCGACGAGCGCCTGCCACGCCTTCAGGTTGCGATTGCTATCCGTGATGATCGGCCGCTGCCAGCCTTTCGGGACGAACGCGCGTTTACTGCCCATCGATTGCGCGACGCCGATCACCGTGAACGACACCTTCACCACAGCCCCAATTGCCGCCGCCCGCGCCGCACGGGCACCGCCGCCTCAGCCCGCGCGGCGTCGACATCCGTGCGAATCACACAGCCCATACAGAGCGCGCGCAGCGCCTCGAGCTCGCACGGCCAACTCGGCCCCCACACGACGACGCGCGCGATCACGCGGTCGGAATCCCACGTCGGCGGCGCGGCCGTTGCTGCCGTATACAGCACCCACGCCATCGGATCCGCCCACTGCGTGTACCGGCGCCAGATGGTCCGGTTATCCTCCACGCCGCACACCGCACAGCGCAGGTCCGCCGCGAGCAGCACGCGATCCACGATCGCGCGCGGGATCTCCCGTTGGAGCTCACACCAGGCCACCGCGCCGGCAACGCCGTCCTGTGTCATCCCGCCACCTCAGCGCCCCTGCGGTTACGGAATCCCGAGCGCGCGCAGCGCCTCGAGCCGCGACGAGATGAGCCGCCGCAGGCGATAGCACCGCCACCGCATCACGAGCCGGCGCCACGCAGTCATTGCGTCACCCTTCCTCGCCGGGTTCCCGCTCGTGCAGCGCCTGCACCGGCCGCACCCAATCGAGCGGCAGCAACCCAAGCCGCTGCAGCCGCGCGCTGAGATCCTCGAGCTCGACGTGCGCCGGCAGGTCCGGCGGCACCGGGTCGCCCGCACACGCCGCACAGCGCACCTTCGCGACGCGCCCGATCCCGATCGCCGCGTACACCGCCCCCGCAAGGATCGACGCGCCACAGCGTCCGCAGACCCGCGCGCGGCGCGATCGCGTCCACGTCATGCGGGATCCTCGAACGCGTCCAGATCCGCGATGCGCGCCTCCGGCCCGAGCGCCAAGCGCGCACGCAGGACGGCGTCCGGGAAGCGCCGATAGACGTCGCCGGCCCGACAGAGGCAGATCGCGAGGTCGAAGGGTTCCAAGGACTTATACGCGATCCGGACGACGCCCTGGCCGGCGCAGGTCGGACACGGCGCCCCGGCCGCCGCATGCGGCGGCCCGGCGGCGCGCCGCCATTCGGCAACGGTCGGAAAAAAGACCTCGCTCCGCGCGAGGGCGTCCGCGCTCTCGGCGAGCGCGTCCATCGGCACGTCGCGGAGCGCCGTCCAATAGTCGGCGCAGGCCTGCGGATCGAGGCGGCCGCCCGGCACCTGCGTGCGCCGCACGAGCCGGGAAAACACCTTCGCAAATTCGGGCGGTACCGGGACGGATTCTGCGGCGTTCATCGTGATTTGTCCGGGTGCGTGGGGGGGGCCTACGCCAGCGCCTCGCGCGCGATCAATTGCCACAACTAGCACGGCCCCCTCTTGTATTTGTTCTTAAGATCCGGATCCGGATCCGGAGCGATAGGTGTTGCGACCGCGTTTGCGTTGCCGTTTGCGACCTCGTTTGCGACCTCCTTTGTGAGAGGGTTTGCGATGCGGTTTGCGATAGCGTTTGCGACACCCCATCGCGTCGCGTTGCCCCGTTGCCCGGCGCGTGACCGGCGCTCAGACACTTCGCGCGTTTTGTGCAGGACGCCGTCGAGCGTCTCGTTATGCCAGCCGTCGGCCTCGAGCGTGAAGCGCGCGAGCACCGCGCGTCGTACGCGCTTCCACGCCGTCGGATCGCCGCACGCCCGCGCGAGCACCCGCTCGACGTTCGGGAGCGCGCCGTCGCGCAGCGTCGCCTCGTCGAGTAAATTGCGATACGCGCCTTGTTCCTCGAGCGTCATGTCGGTATACGCCGTGCTCTTACGCCACCGATCCACCCACCAGCAGAGCGCCCGCATCAGGCCGCCGTCCCCTCGGCCGGCGCCATCAGCGCCCGCACGTCCTCGAGCTCGCGATCGACTTCCGTGAGAAACAGCCGCACCGCCAGCTCATACGCGCGCCGCTCGGCGTCACTGAGCGTCAGGCGCCGGATCGTGAGCTGCAGCGGCGCCGGAAACCGCGGATCGTAGGAGACGAAGTCACACCACGCCGCCTCCGTCAGCCACAAGTTGTGCTGACACTGCCGCCGATACTCGACCGGCACGTCGCCCCGCAGATACGCGAGATGATTCGCCGAGCGCGGACATTTGATCTCGACGATGCCGCCGCCGGCGACGAGCCCATCGAGCGAGCAGCCCGTCAAGAGCGTGTGATGCTGGAGAAAGCCCACGCGCCGCACGAGCGCGCCCGTCGCAATCTCGTAGGCCGCGAGCGCCGCCGGCTCGAGCTCCACGCCGCGCGTCATGTCGCGCGACTGATAGCCCTCGTCTTGCGACACGCCGGTCAACCGCTCGAGCACCAGGCGCACGCGCAGGTTGCGCCGCGCCGCGGCTTCCCCGCCTTTGGTTTTGACCTCGGCGAGCATGTCGCCGGCGCTCGAGCCCGTCAGACGGCCCAGCCGCGCGGCGACCCAGGCCGGCGATCGTTGCGCGTCCGGCAGATAAACCCCGAGACTCACGCGGCCGGCTCCGGCGCGACCGCCGTCGCTTTGAGCGTGTCCCACGCGTCCGGCTCCGTCGCGAGCAGATACGCCCGCCCGGCCCGCGACTCACTCCACACCGCCGCGAGCGCGTCCTCGCTCACGTGCGCAGCAGCCATCACCCGCTCAAGCCACCCGTCATAGCCGTCCGGCTTGACGAGCGCCGGCGCCAGCTTGACCACCTCGAGCGGCGGCGCCGGCAGATCGCGCAACTCCTCGGCACTCGCGATCCCGCGCAGCACGTCCGGAAACCCATCGCGCGCCGCAAAACTCCGCGCCCGCATTGCCAACATGCGATCGGGGTGCGTCTGCCACGGCCCCTCTTTCCCGCCGCCCTCTTTCGTGCTGAGGAGCCCCGCCTTGCGCGCCTGCGCGACGCTGAAGCGCCGCACGATCGGCGTCGCCTTCCCGCGGCGGCTGAACACGCAAACCGCGGCCGTCGTCGGCTTGTGGAGATCCTCGGCCGTCAGGCCGTCCCGCCGCTGCTCGTCGACTTCGTAATATTCGTCGTGGTCCTGATAGCACGCCGAGCTCATGACCAACGCGAGCAGCCCGTCACCCCACAGGCCCGGCCGGCCGTTGATCACCGCGATCGACTGCAGCCCCTGGAACGGCGGCAGCCCGACTTCGGCGGCCATCTGCAGCGCGACGAGCACATCCTCGGGCTTGCCGCGAAATTGCTTCGGCACGAGCTCCGAGCTGCTGAAGGCTTTCGCCATCCGGTACGCTTCGTCCAAATTCGCCGGCATGATGCCGAGGCGGACGGGCACTTTCTCGATCGGCGCCGGCATCATGGCTTTCGGTTCGGGATCCATCGTCACGGTGCTCCTTTGCCCGCATCGATCCGCGAGGGAATATCCAGCGACACATGGGGGTACAGCAGCTCGGCCAGAATGTGAAACACGATCGGCCGCGCCGCCCGCGGATCGCGCAGCAGCCCATGCCCGAGCAGCTCATTAACGACCGCGAGCGTCAGATCGGCGACGCGTTCGCCCCGGGCATACGCGCGCGCGTGATCGCGCCGTTCCTCGGCGACGATCTCGGGCCGGCGATCGTCCCCGAACTCGTACATGCTCCGCGGTTCGTGGGCCATCAGCGCACCATCGGCCGCGCCGGCAGGAGGCCGACAACGAGCAGCCAGAGCGCCGGCACCTGCGTAATTGAATCCAAAAAGAATCGAACAGCGGGGCAAGCCTTGAGTAGCCCCGGCTGCACAATTCTTGAATTTGTTAGGAAAACGTGCCAGCAGGCCGCTCGGGGCCACTCAAGGAAAGAGGTTCTATGCGGCTGAAAATCGTAGTGTCGACGGTTCGATTCCGCCCCTCGCCACCACTTCCAACCACTTAAAATACAAGGACTTACGGCTTGACGACGCGGCCGCCGCATCGCCCCAGATCCGCGAACCTGCGTAATTCCTGCGTAATTCCTGCGTAGTTGGATCACGAGCGCCGCCTTCCCGTGAGCGTCTCTTCCATGTCCCGCCCGCCGAAATGCTGATCGGTGAGCTGCAGATACCGCTGCGTCATTTGGAAGTCCGCATGGCCCAGCCAGCGCGAGATTTTCAACAGATCGATCCGCTGTTCCCACCAGCGCGACGCGCACTCCCGACGGAGATCGTGCAGGTGAAGATCAATGGTGGCGAAATCGATCGCGGCCTGCTCGGACGTGCGCCCTGCGCCATCCGGCCGAATCTTCTCGTGCGCCAGGAGCACGGCCGTTTCCCACGCGCTGCGTGGGTTGTAGAGATTTCCATCCTCGTCCCCGAAGACGAACTTCTCCGGCTTGAGGAACCGGCGTTGCTCGAGGAGTGACCGCAGCGGACTTGCCTCCGGCAGCCACACGGTTCGCGGCTGGCTCTTGCCCTTTTGCAACGCGATGTCCCAGGTCTTGAAGTTCACGTCCGCAAGCCGCACGCGATCGAGTTCGCTGCCCCGCGCGCCGAGCCAGAGTGTCCCGAGCAGCCGACGCTTGAGCGCGAGGCCGCTGTGTTTGTGGTCAGCCGAGTCGAGCACATCACACGCGGCGAGCAGCGCCGCCTCTTCGCCCACCTGCAATCGACGTGTGCGCTGCACTTCGGTGCTCGCCTTAATCTGGATGCCGTAGCGATGGAACGGCGTGCGTGTCAACCGCGGCGGCTGCTGGAACCGACACCAGTTGATGAAGTGCCGAAGCCGCTGCATGAGGCGATTGACCGCGACAGGCCCGCGGCCCTCTTCGAGGGGCTCCTGTCGTTGGCCGGTCTTGATGTCCGGCGGGCGCCAGCCTTCCCGCAGCGCCGACATGTACGCCAGGCCGGTTCCTTCGCGCTCGAGCTCGACGAGTGGCCGGGCGCCGAAGTAGGCGCGGAGATGACGAATCTCGCTGAGCGCCGTCGCCTGCACGCGCAGCTTTGGCACCTCGACAGCGGCGTAGTCGTCGAGGGTGCCGGCGATGCTCGAGGCGGTGGCCGCCGCGAGGCCCGGTGGAAGCGTCGGATCGAGCCCCTGCTGCCAATCCATGATGATGCGCGCCTCCCACGCCAGCGCATCGCGCTTCGTCACGATGTGCGAGACAGTCGCGCCACGCGCGATCGCGTACTCGTCGATCTTGACCGACGACCGCCGCTGCCCACTGATCATCACCTCGCTGACCCAGGTGTGATCGCACCGATGGTCCACATAGGGACACGGCCACTTCGCCGTGCCACATTTTTTCCGGACGCTCATCGCGCCGTCCCAGCCCGCGACGCCGTCTGGCCACCGGCCTCGAGCCACGCGATCAGCTCACTCCGCTTGATCCGCAGACTCCGAGCCCCTAAGCCGAACCGGTGTACTGGCAGATGACCATGCACATACGCGCGCCGGATCGTGTGCTCACTCACGGCGGCCTCAGCCGCGGCCTGCGCCACGGTCAGCCGCACGTCTCCGAACGCGGCAGCCGACGCGGTCACCATCTGATCTCGTTGGTCGGCGAACGCGACGACCTTCCGTACGGCCCGCTGTGTCACGACACGTCCTCCCTCGCCGCTTATGCAGATCGTTTGGCGTCTTCCGTGGTTGGCAGGGCGCGTTTAGGTTGTAGATCCACCGGAATCAATTCCTCCGGTTCGAGGTTCAGCGCCCGTGCCAGTCGAACGATGCTCTCGTAGGAGGCCGTTTGCCGTTCTCCGCGTTCCAGCCGCGAAATCAGCGTGACGTCAACGCCGGATTTTTCGGCGAGCTCCCCCTGCGTGAGCCCCGCAATACGCCGGTACTTTTTGAGTTCCATAATTGCGTTTCTAACTTAATCTTCGAGCGCAACAATAGTTCAGCTAGTTGCGCTTTGTCAACAAACAATGTATTGTATGCACGCTTAGAACGTAACTAGCTGCGTATGCTTACACTTACGGTTGCGGCTGAATCGAGCGGGCTAAAATATAGCGGCATGGATCCCGTCGTGATAGGCAGCCGCGTGCGTGCGCTGCGCCAAAAGCGCAGGTTGACGCAGAAGGCCCTCGCCGCCCTCGCGCAGGTCGCGCCCAACACGATTAGAGGCCTTGAAACAGGCACCACGCAAACACGGCTCCCGCAGTATCAGCGGGTCGTCGAGGCGCTCGGCAGCACCACGGCGATGCTGGAGCGGGCGGACGAGCCCATTACCGCAGACGATCCGCGCCTCGAAGGCTTACATGACGAGGCGCTCGAAATCGCGCAGGCGTACAGCCGGGCCCCCACGCGCACACGGCTGCGCGTCGAGCGCCTGTTACTGACGCAGGAGATCGATAACGGGTCGGCCCTGCTAGATCGAGTCGATCGACTGACCGCGCACCGTCGAGAGACGCTCCTGCGGTCACTTGCCGAGCACGAAGCCGCGCAACGGCTCGAAGACGACGCGCGCGAAGGAAAGAAAGTGAAGCTGCGAAAGACCCAGTGAGAGCCCATGGACCTTAACGGAGGGCGCCAATGCCGAATGGTCGCGTCGTCGAATTCCAGCGTTATGTCCCCGATCCCAAGCCCGCGAAAGCCCTCCTGCTACATCCTGATGTGCGTCTCAGCGTGCAGCGGTCCATTCGAAAGCTGCCGATTCTCGGGAACCGGAATCCTCGCGCTGCCCTCTTAATTGAGCGCAGCATCGACGATTACATGCCACCGTCAAGCAGCCCACCACCGCCGTCCAACGACGGCGGTGATGGCTGCCCAGAGTCGACGGAGGCGCTCATCGCGCGCGGGATTCGCGCATTCGAGGCCGAAGAGGCGCATCGGAAACAACAAGCGAAGTGGGCGGCGGATGCCGAGCGCCAGCGCACGATGCAGCGGTACCAATGCATCATGGACACGCTCCGAGATCTCGGCGAGGACTTGTCGGATCCGTTCGCTCATGCCCGCTGATGACGGCGAGATCCAGGCCAGTGTCCTGCGGCTCGGTGACTTGATTCAATTGTTGGCGCGGACGCGGCCACTGGTCATCCTCGAGATCGAGCGCAGCGCGATCAGCATCGTCACGAACGACGTGCGCCAACAAATCGCGGAACGTTTGCAGCGATTCAGTGAAGAAGATGTCCGCATTGTCGAGGCCTTGACCGAACATCTCGATCGACGGCGCGATCCGAAAGGATACGCACCGGAGGCATGAGCCGCGCATGACAGACGAGGGCCTATCGGCAACGTACCGCGCGATGAAGTTGACCCGGCTCGACGTGATCGACATCTGCAATGCACTTGGATTGGCGAACGAGTCCTGGCGCCAGCTCGCGGGCGACCCGCAGCGCGAAATTGCCGCGCCTGCGCGCGAGGTTCTGAGGCGTTATACCGCTTTGATCAAGCGCCTGCACGAGGCGCTCGACCACGACGAATCCGTCACGCACTGAGTGATGTCCAACGCGGCCGAGTACCTGATCTGGTCCTATGAACACGACGGTTGGTGGATGCCGGGCGGCTGGGGGTACACGCGTGAGCTCACCGACGCCGGCCGCTTCACCCAAGCGGAAGCGGAACACATCGTGGCGCAGGCTAATCTCGTGACGATCAACGAGTGTATTGCCCGATACCGGCACGGCGACGGCGCCGCCGGCGCGGCCGCCACTCCTCACGCCCCGGACGGGCCGCCCCTACCTCACGGTCGATGACGCCGTGACGATCCTGCGGACGCTCGGGATCGCGTTCGCCGACCTCGAACGCTTCCGCGAGGCCGCCCTCGAGAAGGCGTCGTTTCGATGACCGAGGAGGGGCTGCACTTCTACGCGATCCTGCGGCTCGCGACAGGCGACACGGTCACGAAGCGATCCGCAGACCGCGGCGCCCTCCTCGACTGGGTCGACACGCATCCCGTTAATGCCCTGCTCGAAGTCGGCGTGATCGCGCAGGGGCCGGCGTTGCCGTCAATGGTTGCGGCGCTCAAGTTCGGACGCACGCGCCTGACGCGCACAGAATCCACAGACGCCTGATGACGATCACCCGCCGCCTCGGCCGCCGCGCCCGCGCCGACCAGCGCGAGTGAGTGATGGGCTTCGACGACGACCCCGACGCCGATCGCCCCCTGGCCGCGCAGCTCGCGGCGCTGCGCGCCGAGGTCGACGCGCTCGAGCACAAGCTGGTGCTGCTCTGGACCGAAGTCGAGACGCACCGCGCCGCGATCGCCCGGCTCGAACGGCGCGAGCCCCCGCCCGACACCTGACCCGCGCGACGAGGAACCCGACTCATGACTGACCTCACCGACGACGAGCTCGTCCAGCAGGCCGCGACGGAGATCGGCACATGGCCGCACGGCCCGCTCGAGCTCGTGTTGCGGCCGCAGTCGGCGTTCAGCCTCGCGGCGGTGTTGCAGCTCGCGCTGCGGCATCCCGGCCTGACGGGCGAGCCGCACCGGATCGCGGTGACGGCGCTCGCGCACATCCGGGCGTTTTTCGAGCCGTGTCCCGCGGTGCAGGAGATGCTGCGGCGCGGCGACGATCCGGAACACGACCGATGAGTGACGTGACCGACGATGATTCCGGGAGCCACATCAATGGATCACACCCGCACGCCCCTGCTCACGCGCCCGCCGATCCGGCCCATCCCGGCCGATATGCCAAGTCTGATCGGACTGAAACGCGACCAGTTGACCGTGATCGGCCTCTATGCCGTCATCGACCCGAAGAAAAGTAAGCACGGGACGTGGTGGGTCTGCCGCTGCACCTGTGGCGCGTACGCCCTGCGCCGCACGCAAAAACTGAAAAAGCCGGGGCACGACGCCTGCGTGCGGTGTCATGCGGCGGCGGCCGGACAGTCCCCAGGTACATAATTCAGTGCATTAATTCGACAAAACCGCTCGAATTAATGCACTGCGGAGAAACGGGAGCCGTGCAACGCGCCAGCGTGCCCCCAAACTGATCAGAAAGATCGACTATTTACCCCCTTGACGCCGGCCGCGCGCCGTGCTACGCGACCCGCCGCGGCCCCGGCCGGCGCGCCGGCCTACGCCGATCGCTTGAGTCGTGCATGGTGCCGTTCAAGGTAGTCCGCCGCCGCGCGGAGCAGTTCCGGCCTTTCGTCCAGTTGTCCCAAGGTCACGTTGCACCGCAAACAAAGCAACTCTCGAACTTGCTGCGTGACATGACAGTGGTCAACATAGACACGCCCTACAGGTGGAAACGCATCTCGACAGATTGCGCAGAGATGGTTTTGCGCGATCAGCATGGTCTCATATTCGGCATTCGTCATACCGTATTGCCGTCCCCGATTCTTGGCGCGCCATGCTTTTGATGCACGATTCCTTCGTTCGCGAACTTCTGGTCTACTGGTGTAGCGTTTCCGAGCGGCCTTTTGTTGTTGCGTGCGGTACTCGTCGGTTTTGCGCCGCGCACTGACCGCCTCGCGATTAGCCTCGTACCAGACCTTCGCTTTAGCGTTGACGTACTCGCGGTTCCGCTCCTGCCACGCACGCAGCGCGGCCTTTTTGCGTGCAATACGTTCGGGATTCTTTTCGTAATCTGATACGCTCATGCCACCCGCCGCGGGCCTTTACGGGCCGGTGTCTGTTGCCACTGCCAAATCGCTTTGGCCGCGAGAAACACTTTGAACAGATCCGCCATTGCGGGCACCGGCTGCACCTCGAAGGCAGGATCGCCAACGGTCTTGGGCAGCCGCACGATCAGTCCCTCAGACGGCTGATAGCCCATCTCCTGCATGGCCGTTTCGTAGGCTGCCACCTGGACGAAATGTTCAGGCCATATACCCCGGCTCGTCTTTATATCGATCACCGTGAGCACACCGTTCACGCGCGCCAGCAGATCCAACGTCCCGGCGTAGCCGTGCTGCAGGGAATAGACTTGGCGCTCAATGAGCACCGGCTTCAGCGCGACGGACTCGGCCCACCGGTCGAACGTCTCGAACCCGTGCCGTGCCTCCTGGCACACGACCGGCTCCGGCCCGGCCTCGGCCCCAAGTCGCGTGCGTAGCGCCCATTCGACTAATTTGTGGGTTTGGCTCCCGATGTCGCCGGCCTGCTCGAGCGTCCGCTGATGGGCGCGCGTCGGGCCGAGTGTCGACAGCAGCGTCGTCAGGTACGCCGAGCGCGGCAGCGGCGGCCGGACGGTTTGCGCCGCCCAGGCCGCGTAGAGATCCGCCGCCGCCGAGGCTACCAACTCGCGCTCAATTTTTGCCGCCCATGGGATCAGGGCAGGCTTCGAAACAGCGCTGAGGATGTTCGTGACGGAGGGCAGCAGGTGCCCCTGCACCTCATAGAACCGGCCAGCGGCCGTCGCCTTCTGCACCGGCGCCCCGCGCCGCGTCATCGCACACGCTCCAGCACCGGCGCCGCCGCGGCGTGAATCCGGACCACGGGATAGCTCTGATCGGCAAACGTGGCCGTCGTCGCCACGAGCTTCACTTTGATGCCGACCCAATGATCGGTTTCAGGTGAGCCGGCAATCGCGGCCAGCGCGAGCGCGTTGGTCTTGTTCAAGAGCAAGCCCTTGGTTTTGCCAACGAAGCGCACCACGAGTTTAGACTCGCGCGTACGGCCCGTCACTTCTTGGGTCACGCTGGCAATGGTAACCGTCGGCGCCGACCCTTGCAGGTCGGCGGCCTTGAGGTAGCGGGATGGGAAACAGTCGTTAATGTTCATGATGTCTCTGTCCTGAGGAAACGGGTTACGAACAGCGGCCGCAGTAGCCGCAGCGCACGGTGCACCGCGAGCCCTCGAGCTCGTCGACGGCCTCGAGCGGCTCGGCAGCCGGCTCGAGTTGTTCGGTGCGGAACGCGTCCCACGCCTCGAGCTCGGCACGCGCCGGATCCGGCATGTGGATGATCTCGATCGAGTCGTAGGGAAGAAACTCAGGACGGAGCAGGAACAGGGCAGGAATACGAGCCATGAGCTGGAGCCTTTCGGGCGTGGGGCTCCTGCTACACTGGCGGGAGCCCGGCAGCCGCGAGCACGGTTGACGGGTTAGGCGCCGTCGGGTGTTGGTAGCACCGGGCGGCGCCGCTTCACTGACTCTCTAAGAATACACCTTACCCCCCCAACGGTCAAGAGAAATCAACCGCACGAAAAAAAATAAATACGGGCTGGCTCCATAGGGGGCGTATGATGAGGTATGCGCAAACCTCGTCTCTCTCCAGAAGTCCTCGCCTACTTTCGCGCAGAAGGGATTCGCGGCGGACGACTCGGCGGCCTAAAAGCGGCGGCCAATTCCACCGCGGCCGAGCGCAAAGCGCGCGCGACCAAAGCGAGCCGTGCCGCTGCGCTGGCGCGCACCGCGAAGAAGCAAGCGCGCAACAAAGCTGGGCGCAGCGAATAAACTTGACCGCACCGGGGGTAAGGTGTTAAGCTCTTAAGTATGACGTCGAATCTGCCGCTCTATCGCCTGTTAGTGACGCTCGGCGCGGACGAATCCAGCGCCGAGGCCGCGGCCACCGTGAACGAGTCGCACCTCGTCACCAAGACGGACCTCCTCGCCGCGATGGCGGACCTGAAGGCGGATCTGACCTGGCGCTTTATTCTCGTCATGGGTGCGCAAACGGCCGTGTTCTCGGCCATTGTGGCGGCGCTGAAATTCGTGAAATGAGACGATGGCCGCCGTGCGTCTGGTGAGCGTCGAGCAAGCACCACGGCCCAACACGCCGCGAAGACGACGAGCCCGAGCGCCACGGCGTTTAGCTCGCGCTATCGATCCCGGCGAGCGGATTGAAAAAGGTCGTGATCTGCGCCTCGAGCTCGGGATCGGTCGCGGTACACGTCGACGTCTTCGTCGTCTCGTCATACGTCGTCGTCGTGACGACGTTGACGCCCATCACGATCATGGGGCCGCCGGCAATCGCGGCATCGCGCGGGTTGCGCCCGACGGTCTGCGCATACGTCACCCGCGCGGCATGATGCGGCGTGCTGGCCGCCTCCGTCTCGAGCACGTCGCGGGCGACAAATTGCAGGATCGCAATCACGCGTTCCATGAACCCGCCCGGCCCGAGATCCCGCGTGAGCGCCATCTGTTGCGTCGACGTATCAGCCATAAGGTGTCCTCAGATCGGATAGATGATCGTCCCACGCACCGTGAGACTCCCGGCCGGGAATTGCTGCCCCGCCGCGCGCGTCAGTTGGATCGTATTCGGCTGCACCACCTGCAGCGTCGCCACGCCGCCCTCGTACGCCCCGGCAATGAAGAACGTGACCGGGTTCACATAATTGGGCATATGCAATGCCGGCACGATGGGCGTCTGAAAAAACAGGTTCGTGGTCACCGCACTGAGCGTACCGCTTTCAAAATCGATCAGCATCGTGATCGTGCGGCCCACGACCGAATAGACCGCATACGCTGTCGCGGTCCACGTCCCCGTACTGGCCGTCAGCGTCGGTGTGTAGACAATCTGATGGCCGACGGGCGTCGTCCGGCCCTTCTCGTACAGATCCCCGCTCGCCTTGAGATCGCCCGTCACCGAGAGCGGAATCGGGACCGTATACGTCGTGTAATTGCTGAACAGGCCGTCGAGACTCGGCCCCGGCGTGATCTGCAGCGAGGCGGGCGAATCGGCGACCGCGACCCGTCGCACGTTGGCCGGCGGCGGCGTCGCGCGGATCGCACCCGCCGTGCCGATGTAATAGGAACTGCCGGCCACCACGACCAGGCCCGTGAGCGTGCCCACGACGCGGATGTAGCCGCGCGCCCCGATCGGGATCGGGTTGATCACGAAGCCCACGAGCGGGATCGTCGAGCTCCACGGGTTCGCGGCGTCCGCGAGATACCACTGTCCGGCGGTTTTCCCGCCCGTCCCGTCCGACAGATACGCGACCGTCAGCGCGCCGAGCGCCTCGCCGGCCGTCACCGGCAGGTCGACATAGCCCGACAGACTCGGTACCGGCGTGACGTTGTCGATCGTCCGAATAACTGGCCCGTGCGCCGGCGGCACCGCCGCCCCCTCGAACACGAACTTGTACGACGTCGCCGGCGGCAGCCACGCCGTGAACCGGCCGGCACTGTCCGCGACGATCGGGTTACTGTTGGCCACCGTCAGCGTGACGTCGGTATAGGTGGGATAGGGCGTCGACGTGCCCGCGGCATACGTCCAGACCAGGCCGCCCGCCATCGGATCGCCGTTGTTGTCGAACAGCGTCTGATAGGGCGACGGCATCACGGTGCCGAAATCAGCCATGAGATCCTCGTATGACGCACGCGCGCCGCATCCTCGTCCTGCTGTACCAGATCGGCCGGTACGCCCTGGCCGCGCTCGGCGCCTGGCTGCTCGCCGCGCTGTATATCGAACGCTGGGGACTCGCCACCGTGATCTGGTGCCTCGTGTTCCCCGCCGTCACCGGCCTCGTCGACGGCATGCTCACGATCCGGGCGTCGCGGCGGCGGCCGGACTAGCCGAGCCCCGCTGCGTCGCGAGCACCGCCCGCCACGCCTGCTGCGCCACCCGCGTCGCCGCCCCCGTCCCGCCTCGCGCGGCCGCTTGCGACGAGGCTTCGATCGCGCGATTGATCAGGGCCGCGCCCTGCGGCGAGTACAGCGCCTTGGAGAACCCATAGCCGCCCACCTGCGCCACGAGCGTCGTCAGCGGCGACGTCACCTGCGACATGATCGCCGCCGTCGCCAGCGTCGGCCCTGAGCCGCTCGGGTTCGGGTTCGTCCCGAGCCGCTTCATCAAGGTGAAAAACTGATCAAGCCGTTGCACCTGCTGCGGCCCGCCGAAGATCAGCCGTTTGGTTTCGTCCCCGAGATCCTTCCACTCGCCATACAGCTTGTCGGCGTGCCGAAACGTGCCGTCGTTGGCTTCGGTCGCTTCGCGCAGCCAGTCCTCGAGCTTCGCGCGGCCGATCTCCGCGACACTGTCCGGCGCCTGCTGCTGCACCCGC
>Ga0066903_100002146_pt1 | contig 15167 bp, 11 predicted proteins | sample PanSoiMetaGPlot1_FD_67491 | JGI IMG/M metagenome (GOLD analysis project Ga0066903, IMG submission 67491) | Tropical forest soil microbial communities from Panama analyzed to predict greenhouse gas emissions - Panama Soil - Plot 1 (version 2) | ecosystem: Environmental > Terrestrial > Soil >...
CATCGACACGAAGACCGGCAAGCAGGTGCAGCGCAAGGTGGACGCGGCCTGGCGCTTCCAGGGGAGCATCTACCAGCTTGCGATCCCGAAGCCGGTCCACTTCCACTCGGTCTCGCGGGCAAAGACGCCTTCGATCTCGACACCGCTCGACTCGGAGGAGATGGCGCTCGAACTGAACCGGCGCAAGCTGGAGGAGACGCACCGCGTCGTCCAGGACTTCGCCGGACAGGTCGAGTACTTCATGGACCGCTACGGGCCGGACAATCCCTGGCCGACGACCGGCCTCTTCCAGAGCCTGCGCGGCGGGGACGCTTGCGCTTTCTGCGGGTACAGGTCTCACTGTGTGGCATGGCAGGACTGACAAGCCTGACCCGAGGGAGACGGGTCAGTTGGGGGCGGGGCGACCGGGTGGAGGCGATGCGGTGGCCTCTGCCCGGTGGGTTTACTGCGGCGACCGCTACACGCTCGCCTTCGGAGCAGGGAACATCTGGAAGTGCGGCTGCTGTGGGCAGCCGGTGAAAGTGGTCCCGTGAAGGTCGTCATCTGCGGCTCGCGCACCTGGACGCGCCTGGACGCGATCCGCTCCCGCCTCTCCGAGCTTCCACGCGGCAGCGTCGTCATTCACGGTGCCGCCATTGGAGCCGACCGGCTCGCAGCGGCGGTCGCGACCGAACTCGGCCATGTCGTCTGGGCGTTTCCGGCGAACTGGCACGGGCGCGGCTACTACGACCCGAGCGCGGGCAAGAAGCGCAACCTGCTCATGCTCGAACAGGAGCCGGACCTCGTGATCGCCTTCCACCGCGAGAACTCGACCGGGACCGCCCACACGATCCACCATGCGCGCAAGCGTGGCATTCCCGTCGAGGTGATTACCGACTGACCCTCGTCCCGTTCGACTCGCACCTCGTTCGCGGCGTCGAGGGGAAGGCTCCGCCGCTGAACGTCCGCTGCGGCCGACCGGGCTGCTCGAAGTTCGCGAGCGAACGGCATCACCTTTTCCCTCGTAGCTACTTGCGCGGCCAGCCGTATGAGTGGATCAGCTTGCCGGGTGATCTCCTGCTCGCGAACAGCATCGGCCTCTGCACCGACCACCACGGTCGCGTCACCGGAGGCATCGGCGGGCACAAGTCGAAGATCGTCTGGGAGGACGAGGAGTTCGTCTGGTACGACGCGACCCACGCCGACTGGAAGGCAGTTGGCCCACTCGTCACCTACGCCAGCCCGGAGGGCGACGAACGCTGCCCCGCCTGCGGCCACGTCACACACAAGGCCGCGAAGCCCTCTACCAGGCGCAAGGCGAAGACCTGGCACGTCACCGTCCCCGACGACGAGGAGGACGGCGCGGAGATCCTCGACAGCTACGTCGAGGACTTCGCCGGGATCTTCGGCTTCTCGGACGAGAGCGCGCGGCTGCGCCGCTACCACGTCCTCGCCCGTGTGCTTCAGTGGGCCTCGATCAATCGGATCGACCTGATCCGGGAGTGGGAGGAGTCGGAAGCCTAGAAGCGGCGAGCGCCGACCATGTCGCGACCGGCGAGGTTCGCCACCCGCACCGAGGAGCCTGTGTGTGGGTCCTCGATGAACTTGCCCCCGCCCGCGTAGATGCCGACGTGTCCCGGGCCTGCCTTGGTCATGTCGAAGAAGACGAGGTCCCCCGGCTGCATGTTGCGCGGATCCACAGGCGTCCCGGCTGCCCACTGCTGGTAGGTCGTTCTGGGGATCGAGATCCCGTTCGCTCCGTAGACCGCCTGGGCGAGGCCGGAGCAGTCGGTGTGGCCGCCCAGCTTGGCTGCGCCACCCCACTGGTAAGGCTGGCCGATCTGGGTCATCGCCGTCTTCACGATCCCGTTCGAGGCGGCCCCCGGCACTGGGGACTGCGGCTGGCCCTGCTGGCCGTACACGCTCGGACCGTAGGCGCTCGTCGTCTGCTGCTGAAGCTGCTGCACCTGCTGGAACTGGTTCTGCATGTCCTGCTGGCGGCCCAGGGTCGCATCGAGGAGCGCCTGGCCGGGATCGACCATCCCAGAAGCGCCCGGTGGGGCCATCAACGAGGCGAGGTTCGACTGGAGCGACTGCGAGATCCCGGCCGTGTTCATCCCCGGCGCGGAGGTCGAGCCGAACGGGGTGTATCCCCCCGTCCCGAAGGTGTACTTCAATCCGGGTGGTGCGGGAGGCAGGGCACCACCGCCAGCCGGGACGAACGACGATCCAGCGGACGCCCCCGATGCTCCCAGCGCCCGCTGGATCTCCCCGGCCGGATCGGCCGGACGCTCAAAGCCTCGCACGATGGCGGAGACGGCAGCGTTCCCGGTCAGCCCTCCGGCGACCTGGCCCATCCGGGAGAGGACGTACTTCACCCCTTCGGGCGAGTTCGCAAACGCCGCAGCCGCCGACGGAGTCGAGTACTGCGACGGGAGCGCGCCACCCATGTGCAACTGCCACGGCCCGAATGAGGTGCCCTGGTCGCCGACAGCACCGAAGCGACCACCGCCCTCGACCGCCGAGACCTTGAGCGCGGCAACCGGGTCGACGCCGTACTGGGGCGCGTAGTGGTTGACGAGGTCCTGGAGCGAAGGCATCCGCCCCATCGCGAGATCCGCACCGTGCTGTCCGAGACTACGGTCTTGTGCCACGCGCCTTCTCCTGGGCTGCGACCGACGGGTTGATCTGGAACGGGCCACGGAACGCCCGCTCCAGGGTCGCGAGGAAGCTGCGGTCCGCGTAGATCTTCCCGGGCGGGTGCCCGAAGATGCCCTGCTTGAGATAGGCGGGCATCGGGAACTCCGTCTTGAACGTCGCCCACATCGGCTGCGACTTGCCGAACTTCGACTGCTGACGCGCCATGTCGATAGCCATCTGGAAGAACGGGTTCGAGTACTCGATGGGGCGGTTGACGCCAAGCTGCCCCTGTCCGCCGAGTCCGCCCACCGAGGCGAGAATCCCGGCGAGCGGCTGAAACGAGGAGAGCGACGAGACGGGCATGTAGCCCCACGGCGTGCGCGCGTAGTCCTGCATCCAGGCGGGCAGGTTCGGGTCGGGCGGCCCGAGCACCTGGTTCGCGTACTGCTCCGCCGTGAAGCCCAGGTTGTTAATCAGGCCCGCAGCGATGGGACGCTTGCCCAGGTATTGGAACGGGTACTTCGTCGCCGCCTTCATGAACGGGTAGAGGAAGATCGCCCGGGTCAGCTTGTCCTTCTCGAACGGTGTCATCGAGTCGAAGTCGAGCATCAACTGCTCCGCCGAATCCCGGATCGAGTTGAGGTCCCGCAGCGGCTTCGAGTCCGCCGCTGTCAGGTCCTTCTTTGAGTCGCGCACAGCGTCGTTCAGGAGCTTCTCCTGCTTCGCGTAGGTGTCGTAGCCGAGCTTGTCCGCCTCCTGCCTCCACGCCGACACCCGGAACGTGTCGTCTATCACGCGCCCTGTCGCGCGCCCTGTCGAACCCCAGACGTGCGAGACGTGCTGCGCACCGCGCCCGACAGCGCCGGGACGGGTGATCGCTGCCTTCGCCGCCGCCGCGCGCTCGCGTGGACTCATGAGCCCATCCGCGACTCTCGCCGCACGCTCCCGGAGCGGGTCGCCTCCGATCAATGGCGCGCGCTCGGAGAGGCTGCCCGAGGTGGGGCCTCGCCCCATCTCGACCGCGATTCGGTGCCAGAGCGGGTCCGCTTTCCAGCCGCGCCGGAACGCCTGCCGGAACGACCAGGGCAGGTAGCGCAGCGCACGCGGGTCCGCCATCGACATCATCCCCGCGTTGCCGAGCATGTTCGCGACGTAGAAACCGGGGTTCATGTACAGCAACATGCCGCGAACCGTGTCCAGAGTTGCGTCCAGCAGCTTCGTCGCGGTCGTGGCAGGCTTCGTCGTTGCGCCGGGGATCTTGCCAGTCACGTTCTTGAACAGACTGTCCACCGTCTTCTTGTCCACCACCCTGATTGCGTGACGCCCGTTCGGGTCGTTCGCGAGCGCCGTCTCCCAGTTCGCGAGCACGTCCGGCTTGCCGGTGATGTGGTTGTCGATGAAGTTCGCGTAGGTGTCGTGGAGCGTGTGCGCGTCCTCCGCGTTCTCGATGGCATCGTAGAAGGCGGAGTCGGCCCCCATACCGGCTCTACGGACGACGTACTGCGTCCCATTCGGACCGATGTCCGGCGGCACTCCAGGCTCGCGCGGCTGGGAGATCTCCCAGACCTTGTCGCGCAGATGGTTCGCACGCTCCAGCATCGCGACCCTGTGTGTCTGCTCGACCAGCAGGCGAGGATCCGGGTTAAGCGTCCCCGAGAACAGGAGCGCGAGCTTGTTTCGCTTCATCGAAGTCGCCTCGCGCATCACCCGGTCTCCGATCTCGCGACGTGCGCGTGGAATCCCGCGCGTGCCACCGATCCCGAGAATGTCCGCTCCCGTCGTCCGATGCGGGATGAAGAAGTCCGGCTGTCCCTGTCCCCTGAACATCGAGTCGAAGACCTCGCGCACTTCCGGATGGATGTCCGGGATATCGCCCTTCACCGTCTGCCAGAGCGCCCCCATCCAACGCGCGATCTTCGCGAACACCGGCTCCAGCGCCCGCGTCGGAGCCTTGCCGATAGCCATGTACCGCTCGAAGTCCTGCGCGTAGGCCTCGTGCGCATCGACCGTCCACTTGTGCAGTGGTGCGCCGTTGGCGTAGTGGTTCGAGAGGATCGCCTGCTGCTCCTCGGGCAGGTCGTAGACGGCAGTATGAGCGAGTTCGTGTACGAAGGAACTGATGTCGCCGTCCTGGAAGACGTGGATCACCCTGCGCCCGTCCTTGAGGAACTCCAGCGCCCCTCGCGGCAGGCTGCCGATCTTCGCAGCCTGGTAGTAGGGGCGCATGCTCTCGCCCTTCGCAGTGGACGCTTCGCCGTGGTGGAAGACCGTCCCCTCCATCGGCCCCAAGTCGCTCTTGCGGGCGCGGTCGTAGGCGTTCGAGAAACGCCCCTCGTAGGCGGCCGGATCGAAGTGGCCCACCTCTCCGGTCGCTTTCGCGAACTCTTTCGGGAGGTCCTTCTCGTAGATCGTGTCGAAGGCTGCGCGCCGGTTCGTCTCGCGGATGTGACGTGCGATCTCCTCCGTCGAGGAGTTCCAGGGAATCAGGTCAGCAGCATCGCCGCGCACGTTGCGCGCGGTCTGTGTCGGCCCGGACGCGAAGATCGTCTTCTGAACGCCCTCGTCGTGTGCGATCTGGGCGAGCCGCTGTGCGAAGGTCGCCTTGTAGCGGTTGCGGCCGAGCGGTGACGGGGCAATCCGGCCGATCTGCTTGTCCTTCAGGTTCTGCAACTCGTCTTCGAGATTGTTCGCCTCCAACTCGTGGTTCTCCCATTGGCGCTCAAGAGCGGCGTGCTCGCGCCGCATCGCCTGGCGCTCCGCCGGATCGACACCAGTCGCATCCATCCTGTCTTCGAGATCGAACTGGATCTGGTCGATCCGATCCAACTCCATCTGGTGGAAGATGCGCTCCTGGGTCGCCTCCTCCACCCGGCGGCGCTCCAACTCAGTCAGCCCCCCGGGTCCGTACTCGGTCGTCTCCCCGTAGAGCTTCTTCTCCTTCGCCACGTCTGAGGCCCAGTCCGACTGGACCTCGTCCACGAGCATCGTCTTCAGCCCATCGCGGGGGTCGGTGAAGATGCTGAAGCGGGAATGTCCTGCAACGCCGGAACGCCCGTGATGGGCGTAGCCGGTCACCGGGTTCCAGTCCATCCCGTTTGGCGGCTCGCCCATCATCTCCCGGTAGACAAAGTCGCCCACATCCTCCGGCAGCCCGACGGCGAGATGGTGGTACTCGTTCGGCTCGACAAAGCGCGAGACGATCCCGTGGCTCGTCTGGTTTAGGAACGGAGGCTCCTCACCGACACCTGTGTTCTGCCAGTGGTGCTCAATCAGATGGAAGCCGTTCGCGGGTCCGCGCAGAACCTCATCCACCTCGGCTCGGGTGATCTTCGCCTCGGGCGACTTCGAAGCGAGCCAGTCTTCGATCCCTGAGTAGCGCAGATGCCCCGGCTCGATCCCGGCCTTCTCCAGATGCTTGCGAAACTGTTGCACCGTCGAGGTCGGCTGCATCGTCTCGACCGCCTTGTCGAGCGGCGAGATATACATGTCCGGCCGCTCGCCTCCGAACGGGAGCTTCTCGTACTGCGCGAGAAAGCGTGGCTGTGTCGTACGAGCCATGAACTCCTCGGCCGTCTCGCCCTTCGAGATGCCGACGTTGCTCCGCATCCAAGCTCCCGGATCCTCCGGGTTGAATCTCGTCGCCAGCAGGTGCGCGAGCCTGACCGACTCCTTCGCCTGCTCTTCGTCTCCGAACTGCTTCGTCAGGCGCTCCAGCAGCGCATCACCCTCGGGCGTCTGGAGCTTCGAGGCGTGATGGAGATCCACCGCATCCTTGAGTACGTTGAAGCGAGGACTGCTGATGCCGAAGATCGCCTTGTGGTCGGCGTACATCTGATCGCGCTTCGCGACCGCGTCCCGGAGGTCTCCGCGCGCCTTCTGGAGCGCATCCAGATGCAGTCGCGCGGTCTCGGGATCGGCATTCCGCATCATCGGAGTGTTCTGCCGGATGCGCTGGAGGTTGTCACGAAGCTGGCGGATGTCGTTGTCGATGTGCGCGAACCCGGCCGAGTTCAGCAGCGCCCGCTCATTCACGTCGTTCATGTGCCGCATCGCCGTGATTGCCTGGTCGAACTTGCCGCCCTCCTTGATCTCTGGGTTCTTTGCCGCCTCCTTGATCCCCAGGTCGATGTTCTTGATCAGGGAGGGGCCGAAGCCCGCCTGCTTGGCCCGGTTCATCAACTGGTCGAACTCCAGATCGCCGCTCTCGAACGGCTGGTCCCAGGTGTCGGTGAGCATGTCCCGAATGCGCTGAAGGCCCCCGGCCGAATAGTCACCCACCTGCCCGCCCCAGTAGAGGCGCTGCTGCTCCCCCTTGTTCAGTGCCCCGAGCGACTCCATCCCGGGGACCTCACCGAGAAAACGGCTCACATTGCGCTGGACCTGGTTCGCCATCGCGCGCGTCACGCGCGGCATCGCCCCGACAAGCCGCGCGTTTGGGTACCGGTGCGAAATGTCCTGCATCCCCATCTGTAGGTACGCCTGAAACGGGCTGCGCGAATACGGCTGGTCGAAATGCATCGTCGTGCCCTCGGGCGTCGTGAACTCGGTGCGGCGGACACCAAAGTTGCCCGACTCGCGCCACACCGTTCCCGGCTGCTTCAACGCCAGCGCGATCCGCGAAGACGCCATGTCGCCCTCTTCCGCCAGTCTCGCCGCCGCCGCTTCGAGTGCGAAGCCGCGCGACACGCCCCCTACCACCGAAGTGACGTTCAAGAAGTTGTTCAGCGGCTCGTGGTTCGCGTAGTACTCCCAGTGCGGCCCGTACAGATGCTTGATGTCATCGATCTGGAGGCGGGCAAGCTGTCCGCCGATCTGCTCCGCTCTCCTCGCCTTCGAGACCGAAGTCCGCGTGACGGCCTGTACCGCCGCCTGCTTGGCCGCCGTCGGATGCAGGAGCGCGTAGCCGCCAGCCTGCTGCGCGAGGCCGACCGGATTGAAAGCCGCCTGCAATGAGGTCGGGATCTGCCCGTGTGCGATCTGCCCACCCCAGCCCTTCGCAATCGCATAGGGAAGCTCGACCGCGCCCTTGAGCGGAACACCGAACTCCTTCCCGGTCGTGAACGGATGAACGAACACGCCCGGAATAGCGGCGTTCAGCCCATAGATCGCATGCGCGACCGAGTGTGGCATGACCCCGAGCTTCTCCAGCGGCCTGGTCGGGCCTGAGAGCGCCATTGCGAGCGTGCCAAGAAAGCTGTGATGCGCGCTCGGAGTCGCGGCCGGTGCTGCCGTCGTGCCGCCCACCGGAGCGGACGGCTGCTGGATCATCCCGTTGACGACCTTGTACGGCCCCTTGCCGCCGCCCGTGAAGCTACCGCCGCCCTTGGGCGCGTACCCAGGGGCAGCCATCTAGGGTCCGAAGAGGAAGCTCGGGAAGTTGAGGCCGCCGAAAGCCTGTGAGGCCGCGCTTGCCTTCTGTTGCGGAGTCATCGGTCCGGAGATCCCCGGCAGCGACAACTGCCCGTTCAGGGCGGCCTGGACGAGCGCGTTCGCGGCCTGCGGGTTCCCCTGCGAGAGATAGGTGTTCGCCTGCGACTGGATCTGGTTGAAGATCGGCTGGTTGTACTGCTTCAGCAGCGCCGCCTTCTGGGTGGACGTGATGACCGGAGCGTTCACACCCGGCTGGTTGTAGTAGTTGGCGAGCGTGGACTCCGCGTCCGCCTGTGAGAGTCCTATCGACTTCAAGCGTGAGAGCGCGGAAGTGTAGTCCAGCGCTCCCTGTGCCTTCTGGGTCCCCACGTCGCCCGGTGCCAACTGGTTGAAGGGGACGCGCTTACCCTTGCTTGTGAACCCGTAGCCACTGAACATCGTCTGCGCCAGGTCGTCCGCCTTCTGGAGCAGCGCCACCCGCTTGTCCGGAGTGAGGCCTGCGTACGTCCCTCCGCCTGCACCCCTACCAGTCGTTCCGTACTTCGACGCCCGCAACGCGGAAGCGTTCGCCGAGGTGATGCGAGCCTGCGCGATGTTGTTGTGGTAGTTGACGAGGTTCGCGCCCATCCAGCGATCCAGCGCGAACTTGGCCGCGTTCGACCCGGCCTGCGCACGCAACTGCGCGTACTGGTAGAGCAGGTTCTGCACATTCATCTTCTGCTCGGTCTCGTACTGCAAGCCCGAGAGCACACCGGCCGCGCGCGCACGCGCCTCACCCGAGAGCGCGATCCCAAGCTGCGGGACCTGCGACATCATGGTCGAGGTCAGATCCTGCATCTTGCCCAGGTAGTCGGTGATCGCCTGCGACTGCCCCTGCTGCTGGAGCGCCATCGCCTGCTCGCGCCCCTGCATCTGCATCGCCTGCGCCTCACCGGCCGCACCGATGTCCTTGTAGTAGCCGGACTGGGCGAGAGCCTGACCCGGGGCGGAACCGAACATGTACGACTGCGCCGCAGACTGGTCGGTCGGCACCGAGCCAGACACGAAGCCAGGAGCGCCAGCAGCCGCAAGCGAGGCAGCCCCCGTCTGTGGGACCGCACCCTGGGCGGCGACACCGCCGAGGCCGGAGAGCACGTTCCCGAGCGCCGTGTACTCCGATCCGACCCGTGGCATCGCGCCACCGGCAGCCGTGTACGCGCCCTGCATCGCGGCAGCCTTCGCCTGCGCTGTCGCCATCGCGTTCGACAGCCCGTAGTTGATCGCGTTCACGCCGGTCGAGTAGGCGGGCATGAGCGCGTTCATCGCCTGCTGGTTCCAGTTCTGGTTCGCAAGGCCCGACATCAGGCCGGTCGCCGTCTGGCCTCCCGGCAATGTCGGCCACGGCGTCATCCCCGCCCTCGCGAGCGAGGCGGGGATCTGGCCGACTCCCATGTAGTTGACGAAGTTGCCGTAGTCGGGAGGCGTCGAGGTAATCGAAGGGCCGCCGACCGCAGCAGGGTTCGTCACCTTCACCGTCTTTGTCGGGACCCTGCCGGGACGGGTAGCTGTCGCAGCCACTACCTGATCCCGTAGTAGGTGTTGACCGCCTTACCCTTCGCCACCTGGGTCGGGGTCAGCTTGTATGTCGGGGCAGGAGCCTTCGGCACCGTCTTCGGGGCGACCGGAGGCGGTGGGATCGTGCCGCCGGTCGGAGCCTGTGGCTGCTGCCCCTGTGATGTCGCCCAGGAGAGCAGAGAAGAGAGGTAGGTCGGGTCCATGTACATCGCGCTCGGCGGCTGGTAGGTCTGCGCGACGAACTGTGCTGCCTGGTTGCGCGCGTTCATCAGCATGTTCTGGATGTTCGCCTCAGTGTCCGCGCGCGCCTGCACACCCTGGTTGACCGCGCCCATCAGGTTCGAGTACGCACCCGCCTGCTGCGCTCCGGCCTGCTCGGCGATGTCGCGGTACGCCTCTGTTGCCGCGCCCGATTGCCCCATCAGCATCCCGCGCGCCGCAAGCTGCGCATCGCTCGCCGTCTGCGCGTAACCCTGGTTGCGCGCAATCGTCGCTAGATCTGAGTAGCGATTCCCCTGCGCCGCATCGATGTCCGCCTGCGAGAGGTACGGCGCAGCAGCGCCCAGCTTCGACATGTCCATCGTCGCTGGATTCCAGCCGTACTGGTAGAGCGCGTTGCGTAGACCGGAGGAAAGGTTGATGTCCGCCTGGGCGCGCATCGGTCCCGCTTGCGACTCCGCACCCTGGGTGAGGTAGTTCGCGTTGATAAGCGCGTTCCAGTCTGGCTCCTGCCACTGCGGCATCTGCGGGAACTGATTCGTGACCTGGCTGTTGTCCGCCCCCAGATTCGGCGTCGTCGGCGGCTTCAGCGTGTACTGCGAGGTGTACGGGTTGTAGGTGCCGCCGTAGGGGTCGGTGACTGGCGCACCGTAGGTCGGCATCTTGATCCCTGGGACGTAGCGCGAGTTCACCGGGTCGTAGTAGCCCGGTGAGTACGTCCCACCCGCAGGTCCGGTCGCCTGGCCCGCGTAGATCGGCAGCTTCGGCTTCAGGTTGTTCACCGCCGAGTTTTGGATCTGCTGCGGAGTCGGAGGCTTCGGAAGCGCCATCAGCGAGAGTCTAGGGGGGCCATCAGATGTAGCGGATCAGCGCGGGGAGCGCCAGGTACGCAGGAGTGTCTGTCGGCTCCGCGCCCGACTGCGGTCCAATCGTGACACCCGTATACGCGCCATAGGTCGCCGCCTGTCCAAACTCGCCGGTCGTCGTGCCCTGCGCCCTGTTCGGCGTGCCGCCACCAGAGCCGCCGACACTGATCTGGTGGGTGTGCTGCGGGTCGTTTACGGTGTGCTTGTGCTTCGGACGCCGCGAAGACTTCGCGATCCCCTCACTCGCTCCGAGCGCCGCCACATCCGCGTGGCCGCCTGACTGCGCCCAGCCGACCACCATGCGCCCGTCCAGGTCGGGAACGTTGAAGGTGGTCGAGCCGTCCCCAGCACCGAATGTCGTTCCGATCACCTGGTAGAGCGTGTTGTAGGTGACGCGGCTGTAGGCGACTCCATTGCACCAGAAGAACCCGGCCGGGAGCGCGCCCGCGCTGAAAAGCACGATCCCGCCGACAGGGATGTTCAGGCCGGTGCCGCCGCTTCCACCGCCACCGCCGATGCCTCCCCCGGCGACCTCGCCCTGCACGTTCTCGATGAACCACTGTAACCAGGTCTTGAACTGGAGCGGGAAGTAGAACGGGTCACTGAACAGACGCGCAATCGTCTGCTGCTCCTCCGGCGTGAGCGGTGCGCCCTGTGGAGTGAGCGGGACGCCAGTGCCCCCGGCGAGAGCGCTCACCGCAGCGAGCCTGGGTCCTTCACGGTGGAAAGCTCGACCTGCACGTCGAAGATGCCGCCGACACCGACGGGTGCGACAGCGTCCAGGGCGACCTTCAGCCCGTAGCCGGAGTCGTTCAGGTCGAAGCGGTCACGCACGTAGAAGGAGCCGGGGACCATCCCCATCGCCGGATTGCCGTCCATGTAATCCGTAAGCGGCTCGACCGTGAACGCGGCCTGGAGAACCGGGGTCATGGAAGAGACCGCATGGTCCACCTGGATCTGGTGCGAGACGTACAGGTTCACGAACTGCTTCGGCATGTCGCCCGCGATCCGCGACCAGCCCGTCTCCAGATGCGGCAACACCGGGTCGCCGTCGCCGTCGTACTGCTGAAGCAGCGAGATCGTCCCGTTCGGGTCCTGCGCCGAGACCGGGTTCAGCAGCGGCGCGATGAAGGAGAGCTTCAACGGTGCCGGAGTCACCGAGGAGTTGCCGCCGCTGTAGCCGTCGCCGCACCAGGCGATGTCGGAGGAGCCGACCGTGGTTGCGATCAGGCAGGACGGGTAGATGTTCGAGAAGCGATACCAGGTGCGGTTGTTCAGATCGCAGAGGAGCATCGTCGGGTAGTCCTCGCGCTCGGTGTCGGAGACCTGGATCGTCGTCGGCACGAAGACGACAAGCTGGTCCTGGAACACATCCGCGTGGACCTGCGCGCCTGGGCGCAGGTTCTTGTACAGGTCGTACCAGTACGAGTGCAGGCCGCCCTGGTCGGTGAGACAGCGGATCGACGCGCCGTCGGTGATCTGGACGCCGTTCGGATCGGCGAAGATGACGTTCTCCAGCCAGTGGCAGACCGAAGCCGGGTTAGGGCAGCCGATGTGATCGGAGAGCGTGTCCACGAAGAAGTCGCCCGTTCCTCCGCCCGTGACCGGCGGCTGTGTGCCGCGCAGACGCGAGATCGCACCGTCGTGGAAGACGAGGATCTGGGACGACATCGCCGCGAGCGCCCGCACCGTGTTCGAGACGCCGATCACGGAGACCGTGTCCCACACCCCGAGCGCGCCGCTCGGTGAGGACGGCCCCTGCGGCGGGGAGAAGTAGACGCTCTGGTCGCCCGCACCGGAGACGACGAGCCGGTCCTTGTAGGTGATCGCGAGCGACCCTTTCGGGGCGGAAGCGTCGAGCACTCCGCCGGACCAGGCGCTCCCGTTCCAGGTCACATACCAGGGGACACTCGCGCCCGGGGTCTGGTTGCAGAAGAAGGCACGATTGCGGAGTAGCGTCCCGTTCATCTTCAGGCCGAAGCCGGGGACGCCGCCCGTGATCGCCGTGCGGGTTCCGTCGAAGCCCACGTCGTAGAGCGTCCCGGACGACTCCATGATCAGCTTCGGCCCCGCCGAGAAAGCGGCGTGCAAACCGCCGGTCGAGGCGGCTGGGAACGCCGATCCGAGCGAGACGTAGCCCCTGCGCCAGGCGAGCCGAACACCGCGCCTGTTCAAGACGAAGTCGCACACGTCCCAGAGGTACCCGTCCGGCATCGCGTCGATGGCGAAGTCGCGCGAGAAGCCGCGCACGTTCCCGAGGACACTGACCGGGCCACCGCCTGCGCCGCGCGGCCTCGCCATCTACCAGGAGTTCATCGTGTACGCGCCGGAGCCGGACAGTTCGCCGAGCGAGTCGGTCAGGTCTCGCCTGCTCGCACCCTGCGGGGTAGCCCGCTTCTCCACGATCCGCTTGATCCGGGCGACATCGCCGGAGAGTCCGTCCTGTCCCTCGTAGAGGAGACGCCAGCGCTCGCCGAAGCTGGACGCCTGATGTTGGATCTGGTCGGCGCACTTCCAGAGCGCGTAGTGGACGACCGCGCCGTGGAACTCGGGTGCGAGCGCGCCGTACGCCATCGTGGACGGGTCGTTGCTGGGGTCGCTCATCGGGGTCGGGCGGAAGGTGCCGTGCGCCTCGATGTAGGTGTCCACACTGACGATGGGCGAGACCCAAAGCAGTGGCTCCATGTAGGCGAAGCCGTAGTTGCTGCCGTCTCCTTCCCCCTGTTGAGCAGCCATCGCGTCCTCGCGTGACATCCGCTTCAGAAAGCCGTAGCCGGGATAGAGGATGTCCTTGAGCGCGATCACGACCGGGTCAAGCTGGTGGGCGACGACGCCCGCCTTCAAGCCCAGGTTCATGTACTGGTTCGAGGGGCGGCAACGGGAGAGGATGTCCACGATGCCGTCGTTCACGAACCGCTTCGCGTAAGTGGTCTCGTCGTTCGCAGCCCGGGTCGAGAGACCGAGGAGGTGGATCACGTCGCCGGTCATGTCCCCGTAGAGCATCGAGGCGATGTTACGGAGAACGGCGGACGGGACTGCCCTTCGGGACGCGCATCGCGGGCCGGGGCTTGTGCAGTGAGCGCTCCATCTCGGCCCGCTCGCGTTCCAGCGGCAGGCCCGGACTGACGATCCCGTAGTCGGTGTACATCTGCTTGGCGAGCAGCGCCCCTTGCTCCTTCCTGACCGGGAAGCCGCAGACTCCGCAGCGCACCGGGAACGACTCCTCGAACTGCTCCAGGCAGTTGCAGCACATGTAGCCCGCACGCAGGCGCTTCTTCGCCTCCTCGGTGACGACGAAGACCGTGTCCGGCATCAGCCGTCCATCCGGGAGCCGAAAGCTCCGCTCCGGGTGAACCTCCGCGTCGAGCAGGATCTGGTCGAACGGGAGACGCTCAGGCATTGACGATGTGCTCCTTCTCCAACTCGATCATCTCCTGGATCGCCGCGATCACCTCCGGCCGCTTGCGCCCGAACACCTGCTCGTAGTAGAGGACCTGGTCGAGGTCGAAGCCGTCCTCGGCCAGCTTCATCGCAAGCTGCTCCGGGTCGCCCTCGAACGAGTCGTACTTCGGGAATGGTGCGGAGATCGGGGTGCCGGTGACGAGCAGCAGGTCGTTCGGGGATGTCTGGCAGATCTCGATCAGCTTCTTCTCCACCAACGTCTTCACCGCCGAGTCCCAGCCTTCCTTCTCTGCCTCCTCGTCGGTGTCGTAGACGGCGATCCGGTTGATCAGATCCGACGGTGTCGCCTGGTCCAACTCCTGCGTGTTGCCGTGGAAGTTGAACTGCTTGCGCGCCATCGCCTCCTCGTTCTCGAACACGAACGAGCCGTCCACCATCGGGACGAAGTGCGCATAGATCGGCTCCTGGGTGATCTCGATGGAGCCGTCCCCAAGCGCGCGCTGGCGCTGCGGGCGGATCTGGACGATGTAGCCGGGATACTGGGTCAGGAATCGCATCTCGCCTCCGTTTCCATGTGGAAAGCTCCCGGGGTGGGCAGGCGGCCCTGCCCACCCCCGAAGACTCTAGGCGATGCCGGTCAGGAGTCCGTGCGTGCGCTCCTGCGCGATCTCCCAGCCCATCTCCGTCAGGTACTCCGCCGCGACCTTGTCGTCGCCCGGGTTCTGCCGGTTCGTGAGCAGAGAGGTGTCGCGGTCGCGCAACGGACGACGCTCCACATTGGTCATGTCGATCACGAAAAGGTTGCCGTTGTACCCGTTCGCGCCGGTCGGGTAGTTCGACCACTCCTTCTTCACGACCACCGGGACCTGGTAGCCGAACACACCGGAGATGACACCGTCCACACGGACGCCGTGGATGTTCTGCGGCTGCGGCTGCCAGAACGCCCCCTGGCCCGAGCGGTGGAAGCGGCTGATGTAGTACGCCCCCTGCGTCCCGGTGAAGATCACCTTGTCCGAAGACCCCTTCGCGAGCACCGTCGCCAGGAACAGGTCGAGGAAGTCGGAGGTCAACTCGCCGCCGACGTTCTGCTTGTTCGTGACGATGAACTCGATCAGCCCGCCGGACGCGCCCTGCGGG
>Ga0066903_100002147_pt1 | contig 15165 bp, 14 predicted proteins | sample PanSoiMetaGPlot1_FD_67491 | JGI IMG/M metagenome (GOLD analysis project Ga0066903, IMG submission 67491) | Tropical forest soil microbial communities from Panama analyzed to predict greenhouse gas emissions - Panama Soil - Plot 1 (version 2) | ecosystem: Environmental > Terrestrial > Soil >...
CCGCGGCGTGCGAGCTCGGCTGGCCGCGCATCGGCATCACGGATCACTCCTACGGCCTGCCGGTCGCGCGCGGCATGAGCATGGACGCCGTCGCGCGGCAGCACCGCGAGATCGCCGAGGTCAACGACGAGTTCGCGGGCCGGGTGCGGGTGTACCGCGGGATCGAGGCGAACATCCTGGCCGACGGCTCGCTCGATCTGCAGGAAAGCGAGCGCGGCCTGTTCGAGTACGTGATCGCGTCGCCCCATTCGCAGCTGCGCAAGGACGGCGACCAGACGTCGCGCATGCTGACCGCCGTCAAGCTGGCCGGCGTCGCCATCCTCGGTCATCCCCAGGGACGCATGTACAACGCCCGTCCCGGCATCGCCGCCGACTGGCGCAAGGTGTTCCGCGAAGCCGCCGCGCGCGGCGTGGCAATCGAGATCGACGGCAACTGGCACCGGCAGGACGTGGACTACGAACTGGCCGCGATCGCGATGGAAGAGGGCTGCCTGTTCGCGCTCGACAGCGACGCGCACAGCATTCCGGAGTTCACCTTCACCGACTATTCGATCGCCCACGCCCGGATCGCCGGCGTCCCCGCGGATCGGGTCGTCAATTGCTGGGACGAGGCGACCTTCGATGCGTGGTTGAGCGAACGGAGGGGGGACGGAGCTATCGGATCAAAGAACGGAGCAACGAAGGCAACGAAGGCTGCCAAGGGAGGGAGAACACGCTGAGGCACGCTCAGCCGCGACGATCGCGTGTTCGTGTGGCCGGCCTTCGGCCGGCCGAGACGGGTGGGAGAGATCGGGATCACGAGCCGACCGAGAACACCAGCGGCTCGTGATCCCGATCTCTCCCACCCCTCGTGCCCGCGCGAAGCGCGGCGACACGAACACGCGGTTGCGCGGGGGGAGGTGCCCCTTCGTTTCTCTCCGTTACCTCCGTTGCTCCGTTCCTAGATCCGATTCCTCCGTCGTCTCCGTCTCCTCGATCCCTCCGTCACCTCCGTGCTCTCTCGGCAGCCGCGTAGCGCGACGCCAGCGGGTGCCCCAGCTTCTCCTCGATTCGTCGCGACGCAGCCAGCACCTTGTCGAGGCTGACGCCCGTTTCGATGCCCAGGCCGTCGAGCATGTAGAGCAGATCCTCGGTCGCGAGGTTGCCCGTCGCGCCGGGCGCGTACGGGCAGCCGCCCAGGCCGCCGGCGGACGAATCGAACGTCGTCACGCCGAGATCGAGAGCCGTCAGGACGTTGGCGAGAGCGGTGCCGCGGGTGTCGTGGAAGTGGAGGGCGACGCGATCCAGCGGAACGCGCGCGGTGACGGCGTCAAGGACGACCGGCACCTGCCCGGGATGGCCGATCCCGATGGTGTCGCTGACGGCGACCTGATACGCGCCCATCTCGATCAACGCGGCGGAGACGTCCGCGACGGCAGACGGCTCGATCGCGCCTTCGAACGGACAGCCGAACGCCGTGGAGACGTACGCGCGAACCGGAAGGCCCGCTTCCTTCGCGCGCGCGCACACGGCGCGGTAGGTGTCGAGCGATTCCGCGATCGACTGGTTGATGTTGCGGCGGCTGAACGACTCGGAGGCGGCCGCGAAGATCGCCACCTCGTCGACGCGGGCGTCGATGGCGCGTGTGAGACCGGCGAGGTTGGGCACGAGCGCGGTGTAGCGCGTGCCGGATCGGCGCGCGATGCCGGCGAAGATCTCCGCCGCGTCCGCCATCTGCGGGACCCACTTCGGGCTGACGAACGCCGAGACCTCGATGACCGAATGCCCGGCATCACTCAGGTCGTTGACGAACGCAATCTTGTCGGCGGTGGCGATCGCCGCGGCCTCGTTCTGGAGGCCGTCGCGAGGTCCCACCTCGACGATCGTCACGCGTGTCGGGAGGCTACTCAAGATCGATCAGGCTGGCATCCGGTTGGACGAGATCCCCGGGACGGCAGTGAACCGCCCTGACTGTTCCATCGCCGGGCGCGCGCACCGGCAGTTCCATTTTCATGGCTTCCAGGACGATCAGCGTGTCGCCGGCGCGCACCGCATCGCCCGGCCCGACCTTGACGGCGACGACCGTGGCGGGCATCGGCGCGGTCAGCGCGCCGTGAGCCCTCGCCGTCCGGCGTCGTCCTGCGCTGTCGGCGTCGAAGGCGATTTCGTACACCGCGCCGTCGTGAAACACCCAGGTGACGTCGCCGCTCGCCACAGCATAAAGCCGCTCGATGCGATCTCCGTCGCGGACGACGAACTCGCCGGCGGCCGCTCCGCGGGTGACGTCCCTTCGACCCGGCTCAGGGCGAGCCATCAGCGTCCCCACCCGTTCAGCCTCGACCAGGGATCGTAGTCCTCCGCGCGAGCGGCCGATCCCGTTCCGGCCGGCGGTGCAGTCCGCGCAGCGCGTGCGACGGAGGTCACGATGTCCGGCGGCGCGTCCACGCTCAGCAGATCCGCGAGATGCGCGTCCACGAACCCGGTGTGGAGATCCCCCGCGCGAAACGCCGGGTGTTCCAGGACCTTGATGAGAAACGGGATGTTCGTCCGGACGCCGAGGATCGGGAATCGCCTGAGCGCCGCGGCGGCTCGCGCGATCGCGGCGTCCCGCGTGTCGGCCGAGGCGATGAGCTTCGCCAGCATCGGATCGTATTGAACCGGAACGGCGGTGCCTTCCTCGACGCCGCTGTCGATCCGGATGCCGGGTCCTGACGGTTCGCGATAGAGTGCCAGCGGGCCCGCCTGCGGGAGGAAGCCCGCCGCCGGATCCTCCGCGTAGACGCGGCACTCGATCGCATGGCCGCGTTGCGCGAGATCCTCCTGGCGCCAGGGGAGCGCCTGCCCCGACGCCACCATCAGTTGCGCACGAACGAGATCGGTACCGGTCACCATCTCGGTGACGGGATGTTCGACCTGCAGGCGGGTGTTCATCTCCAGGAAGTAGAAGCTGGCGCGATCGCCGGAGCCGTCGAGCAGGAATTCGATGGTCCCGGCGTTGCGGTAGCCGGCGCTCGTCGCGGCGGTGACCGCGGCCCTGCCCATGCGATCGCGCAGCGACGGGGTGAGCGCCGGAGACGGACTCTCTTCGACGATTTTCTGGTGGCGGCGCTGGACAGAACACTCGCGCTCGAACAGGTGCACGGCGCTGCCGTGCGCATCGGCGAAGACCTGGATCTCGACGTGCCGCGGCCTGGCGATCAGCCGTTCGACGTACAGCGTCCCGTCGCCGAACGCGGACTGCGCTTCCCGTCTCGCCGCGGGGATCGCGTCGGCGAGCGTGCGTGCATCGGCAGCCGCGCGCATCCCCTTGCCGCCGCCGCCGGCCGACGCCTTGATCAGCACCGGGAACCCGATCGCCGTGGCGGCAGCCGCGATCCCCTCGTCGCTCTGATCTCGCGGCGTGCTGCCCGGCACGACCGGCACGCCCGTCTTCTCCATGAGCGCGCGGGCGCCGATCTTCGATCCCATCCGCTCGATCGCGTCTGCCGGCGGACCGACGAAGATCAACCCTGCCTGCACGCAGGCATCCGCGAACGCCGCGCGCTCCGACAGAAAGCCGTAGCCCGGGTGCACGGCGTCGGCGCCGGCGCTCCGGGCGGCATCGATGACCGCGGGAATGTTCAGGTAGCTGTCGATCGCCGGGGCGGGACCGAGGCGGAGGGCGATGTCGGCCGCGCGCACGTGCCGCGCATCGACGTCCGCGTCGGAATAGACGGCGACCGTCTCGATGCCGAGCTCACCGCACGCGCGGATGATGCGAAGGGCGATCTCGCCGCGGTTCGCTACGAGGAGCCGCTTGATATCCATGACGGCGGACGTCTGGCGAGGAACGCCCCCATACCCTCCTGACCTTCGGTCGAGACGCGCCGCTCCGCGATCGCGTCAATCGTGTAGTCCGTCGCGCTCGAGCCCGTGCGGGCCGCCACTTCGGCGATGAGCGTCTTGGCCGCGGCGACCGCCTCGGGCGCCGATGTCAGCAGGTCGTTCACGTACTTCGCGATCAGGCGATCGAGCTCCGCGGCGTCGCCGATCGCATGCACCAGCCCGATGTCCCTGGCACGCTCCGCCGAGAAGCGCGCGCCGGTCAGGAAGAGCTCGCGCGCCGCGGATCGTCCGATCTTCGCGATCGCGTAGGGGGAGATCACGGCGGGCAGGATGCCCAGCTTGACCTCGGTGAACCCGAAGATCGCGTCCTCGGCCGCGACGACGATGTCGCAGACGGCGGCGAGGCCGACGCCGCCCCCGAGCGCCGCGCCGTGCACGCGCCCGATGAGCGGAACCGGCAGCCGATCGAGCGCCTCGAACATGCGCGCCATCGCACGCGCGTCGCGCACGTTCTCCTCGTGCGAGTACGCGACCATCTTCGACATCCACGCGAGGTCCGCGCCCGCACAGAACATCCTGCCGGCGCCCGCGAGCACCGCCACCCGCGCGCTGCCGTCCACCTTCACCGACTCCGCCCACGTCGTCAGCTCGGCGATGAGCTCTTCGTTGAACGCATTGCGCACGTCGGGCCGATTGAGCGTCACCCGAACGACCGGACCGTCAGATTGGATTAGTAGCGACATACACTGCGAACGGCCACGGCCGCACGCTCCGGCACGAAGGCCACGATGATCACAAAGACCACAGAGTTGCTTTGTGATCTTAGTGTGCTTTGTGTTCTTTGTGCCGGAGCGTGCGCCGTGGCCGTCTCAGCTACATGCGAAACACCCCGAACTTCGCCTCGGGGATCGGCGCGTTGTACGCGGCGGAAATCCCCAGCGCCAGCGCCTGCCGCGTTTCAGCGGGATCGAGGATCCCATCGTCCCAGAGACGCGCGGTCGAGTAGTACGGCGATCCTTCACGATCGTATTTCTCGAGGATTGGATCCCGGATCGCGGCTTCCTCGTCGGCGGAGAGCGTCCGTCCCTCACGCGCCAGCTGATCCCGCTTGACCGTCGTCAGGACCCCGGCCGCCTGCTCGCCCCCCATCACCGAGATGCGTGCGTTCGGCCACATCCACAGCAGGCGCGGCTCGTAGGCGCGGCCGCACATGCCGTAGTTGCCGGCGCCGAAGGAGCCGCCGATGATCACCGTGAACTTCGGGACCACCGAGTTCGCGACGGCGTGCACCATCTTCGCTCCGTCCTTGGCAATCCCGCCGCGCTCGTACTGGCGGCCGACCATGAAGCCGGTGATGTTCTGCAGGAAGACGAGCGGCACGCCGCGCAGGTTGCAGAGCTCGATGAAGTGCGTCGCCTTGAGCGCCGACTCCGAGAAGAGCACGCCGTTGTTGGCGACGATCCCGACGAGGAACCCGTGAATCCGCGCGAAGCCGGTCACCACCGTCGTCGCGTAGCGCTCCTTGAACTCGTCGAAGCGGGACCCGTCGACCATGCGCGCGATGATCTCGCGGACCTCGTAGGGCTTGCGCGTGTCGGCGTTGACGATGCCGTAGATTTCCTGCGGGTCGTAGGCCGGGTCTTCGGGCGCGGTCACGTCCGCAGGCAGGCGCTTGGTCGTCGCGAGCGTGGACACGATCGTGCGCGCCAGGTGCAGGGCATGGTCGTCGTCTTCTGCGAAGTAGTCCGCGACGCCGGAGAGCCGCGTGTGCACGTCGGCGCCGCCAAGCTCTTCCGCCGTGACCTCCTCACCGGTCGCCGCTTTCACCAGCGGCGGTCCGCCGAGAAAGATGGTGCCGGTACCCTTCACGATCACGGTTTCGTCAGACATCGCGGGCACGTAGGCGCCTCCGGCGGTGCACGACCCCATGACGAGCGCGATCTGGGCGATGCGCTCGGCCGACATGCGCGCCTGGTTGAAGAAGATCCGCCCGAAGTGATCGCGGTCGGGAAAGACGTCGGCCTGCATCGGCAGGAAGGCGCCCCCGGAGTCCACGAGGTAGACGCACGGCAACCGGTTCTGTAACGCGATCTCCTGCGCCCGGATGTGCTTCTTGACCGTGAGCGGATAGTACGTCCCGCCCTTGACGGTGGCGTCGTTGGCAACGACGAGCACCTCGCGGCCCGAGACGCGCCCGATGCCGGTTACGATGCCCGCCGACGGCGCGTCGCCGTCGTACAGGTCCCATGCGGCAAGCGGCGAGAGCTCGAGGAAGGGGGCGCCGGGGTCGAGGAGCTTCTCGATGCGTTCGCGAACGGGCAGCTTCCCCTGGCCGCGGTGCCGCTGCAGGTACTTCTCGCCGCCGCCGAGTTTTACGCGCGCGTAACGGTCGCGCAACTCGGCAACCAGCGCGGCCATGCGCTCGTGATTCTTCCGGAACCCGGCGCCCGCCGTGTCCACGTGCGAATCGAGCCTGTCCATCACGGTCGCGAAGGAAGGGGGCCTGACGACGACGTGCGCGCGCAATTCAAGGAGGAGAGTGCGCCTCTGGTAGCAAAGGCGGACGAAGAGGGACCCACGAACTCGGGCATGCGGGGATTATAGCCGTGATGTATTTCCGAACAAACGTACGCAATCTGGACAGTTGGGTTGGCTTGTGTATATATTCGTCACTAGCATGACGACAGCGAAGAAGAAATACCGGGTCCTCGCCATCGACGACGAGCCGGCCATGATCGAGTGGCTGAAAATCCTGCTCGAGCATGAGGGCTACGAGGTCCGCACCGCGATGATCGGCACGCGGGGCGAGGAGATCTTCAAGACTTGGAAGCCCGACGTCGTCATCACGGACATGATGCTGCCCGACGTCGACGGGCTGGAGCTGCTCCGGAAGTTCAAGCAGACGCACGCCGACACGGAAGTCATCGTCGTCACGGGCCATGGCAGCGTGCCGAAGGCCGTGGAGGCGATGAAGGGGGGCGCGCACAGCTTCGTCGAGAAGCCGATCGAGCCCGACACCCTGATGGCGGTGCTCGAGCGCGCCATCGAACGGCGCGATCTGGTCAACGAGAACGCCCTCCTCAAGATGAAGGTGGAAGGGCAGTTCCGGTTCGGCAACATCATCGGCAAGAGCAAGAAGATGCACGAGGTGCTCGAGCTGGTGGAGAGCGTCGCCGGCAGCGACGCGAACATCCTGATCCAGGGCGAGAACGGCACCGGCAAGGAGCTGATCGCCAACGCGATCCACTACAACTCGAAGCGGGCCAAGGGCCCGTTCATCAAGATCAACTGCGCCGCGATTCCCAAGGACCTGATCGAATCTGAATTGTTCGGATACAAGAAGGGGGCCTTCACGGGCGCCCAGACCGACAAGGAAGGGCTCTTCGAGATGGCCGAGGGGGGCTCGCTGCTGCTCGACGAGATCGGCGAGATGCCGCCGTACCTGCAGACCAAGCTCCTCCGCGTGCTGCAGGAGCGCGAGTACCGGCCGATTGGCAGCGACCGGATCGTCCGCGTGGACTTCCGCCTGATCTGCGCGACCAACATCGACCTCGATGCCGCGCTGCGCGACGGCAAGCTCCGGGAGGATCTGTATTTCCGGATCAACACGATCACGCTGCGCGTGCCCGCGCTGCGCGAGCGCACCGAGGACATTCCGCTGCTCTGCGAGCACTTCCTCGAGAAGTACAAGACCCGCCACCAGCGCAACGTGAAGTCCATCGCGCCGGCCGCGTACCACGTCCTCATCCGCCACCGCTGGCCGGGGAACGTCCGCGAGCTGGAGAACGTGATCGAGCGGGGCGTGCTCGTGGCCAAGAACACCGAAATCCAGGTGAACGACCTGCCGGAATCGCTGCGGACCGAGAGCGCGACGCCGACCGAATTCGTGATTCCGCCGCACCGTACGCTCGCCGAGATTGAGAAGATGGCCATCCTGCAGACGCTCCAGCGCACCAACTGGAACAAGCAGGAAGCGGCGCAGATCCTCGGCCTGTACCGGCCGACGCTGTACAGCAAGATGAAGAAGCACGAGATCCAGGACGGTGGGAAGTCGGGCGCCCGGCGCGCCGCCGGCTGACCGCGTAATCGTGTAACGATTGAACGGGGAATCGAACGCGGTTCCCCGTTTCCCTCATGCGTCTCCGTTCACGCTCGAAACTTCAAGCTCAGCTCTACCACCTCACCCGTGGCACCCGTTTTGATACTCGGTTGGTGGTTGCCGGCGTGCGCCCCTGCGCACGCGACGGGCGGTCAGCTGAGGAGGCGACGTGGAAGAGCGATCGCGGGTGTTAATGGCGACCCTGATGGGTGCCGTCGCAGGCGGCGTATGGGGCTGGCTGTATCTGACCGAGAACGGCCGGCGCGTCCGGACCCAGATCGAACCGAAGCTGGACGATTTCATGCGTGAGCTCGCGAACGTTCGTGGGACGGTGGACAAGGCACGGACGGCGGCCAATGAGGGCTGGCGTTCGCTCAACGAGATCACCGGCAGCGCCCAGCAGGGGCGCTGGTCGGCCTGAGGCATCATCATGGGCACGGGCGACTTGAGCGCGCTGAGCACCCCGCTGTGGGTCATGGCCATCGTGAGTGTGGTGCAGTTGCTCGCGCTGGCGGTCGGCGCCGCGTGGATCTACCGCACGTACTCCCGTCTGACGACAGTCATGAGCGATCTCGAGCAGCGGCAGATCGCGCCGCTTCGTGAGAAGCTCGACACGATCCTGGTGGACGTGAAGGCCGTGTCGGCTCGCGTCAGCCAGCAGACCGAGCGGGTCGACCAGGCCATCAACGGCACGATCGACCGCGTGGACGACACGGCAGCGCGCGTGCGCGCCGGCGTGCATGAGAAAGTGAGCCAGGCCGCGGGCGTCGTCCGGGGGATCCGCGCGGTCATCATGTCGTTGTTGCAACGGGAATCGCACGCGTAGGAAGGACTGAACGGGGCGAAGCCCCCCCGGCAATACATCAGGAGGATCCAGATGGCGTACGAATACGATCGTTTCGAGAGAGAAGAGGGCGGCGGCTCGTTTCTGATGGGACTGCTCGCTGGAACCGTTCTGGGCGCGGGACTCGGCATGCTGTTCGCGCCGAAGTCGGGCTCGGAACTGCGCTCGCAGATCGGCAACCAGATCGCCGACCAGACCGGCAAGCTCCGCGACGCGGCGGACCACAGCTATCAGCAGGCCAGCGAGAAGGTCAGCCAGATGGTGGACCGCGGCCGCGAGGCGTACGATCGCGCGCGTTCGAGCGTCAGCAACATGGCGACCGCTGCGACATCGGGGTCGACCGGCTCGGGCACGACCAGCAGCAACCTGGGCTCGACGAGCACGCAGGGCGGCAGCTACGGCTCATAGGGCCGCGAAAACGCACGAAGGATAGCGAAGGTCGCGAAGGATACGAAGGGACGGCACGAAGGAACGACACGAAGGAAACGGTACGAACGCCAGGCGACTGACGTATGACGCCGGCGACTCACGTATGACCGAAGAACGTGCGCGAACGGTGGCGAACGTCGTGATGGCGGCCGCGGCCCTGGGGGCCGCGGTCATCGTTCTGCGCTCGCCCGGGCTGCGCCGCACTGCGTGGCAGCTGGCCCGCTATTACGCGACCGGTCCCCTGCTGATCTGGGGGGCCGCCCTCGTCCACGACGCCTGGCAGGAGAGCGCGACCGCCTCGTCCGGATCCGTCGCCGTCTCCGGCCATCGCGCCGCCAGACGCTAGAATGACGTCGTGAACGTACGCCATGCGGGCCTCCGCCTGTACGCCGAGGTCCGCCTGACCCTTCTCGCCATCTGGCGCGGCGTTGTCGGGCTCTACCACAGCAACGATCTCACGTTCGCCTCGTCGATTGCGTACTACGCGCTGCTCTCGCTGTTTCCGTTCTTCCTGCTCGCGTTCTCCATCCTCGGCACCGTGACGTCCAATCCCGCCGATCGCGCATCCATTCTCGACTTCGTCCTGCACTACTTCCCGCGGCAGTTCGAGTTCGTGACGACGCAGTTGCAGCTGATGCAGGAGGCGAAGGTGAAGCTGGGCGTCCTCGGCAGCGCCGTCATGATCTGGGCCGCCATGGGGGTGTTTTCGGCGATCACGTCGGCCGTGAACCACGCGTGGGGCGTCGAGAAGCAGCCGAGCTATCTGAAGCACAAGCTCATCGCCTTCATCATGCTCGTCGCCGCGAGCCTGCTGCTGCTCGGGGGCCTGCTGCTCGTGAGCGCGATCAACGTCGTCGAGGCTCACTGGTTCTCGGACGTTGCCGTGAAGTGGCCGGGATTCGTGACGGTCCTGCACCACATCGCGGTGCGCTGGGCGACGACCGTCGTCTTCATCCTCGTCGTCGGCCTCGTCTACTATTTCGTCCCCAACGCGCAGGTGCGCTTCCGCGACGTCTGGGTTGGAGCGGTCGTGACGGGCCTGGCGTGGCGCGGCGCGCTCTTCGGCTTCTCGTGGTACGTGCGCGACATGACGCGATTCAGCCACATCCACGGCTCGATTGCGGCGGTCGTGGTGTTTCTCATCTGGATCTACACGTCGGCGATCCTGCTCCTGTACGGCGTCGAGGTCACGGCCGCGAACGCCCGGCTGCGTCGACATCGGCCGGAAGAGATTCCGGCGGCGCCGGCGCCGAGATAGCTGGTCAGGCTTTCGGCAGATCTCGTTGCGCCGGGCCGTTGATCACCTTCCCGGACGGAGCGAACCTGGATCCATGACAAGGGCAGTCCCAGCTGGAGGCGGCCGGATTCCAGGCGACGATGCACCCCAGGTGAGGACAGACGGCGGAGCGGCGGTGGATGGCGCCGCGCTCGTCACGGTAGACGGCGATCTTGCGGCCTGACTCCACGACGACGGCGCCGTTGTTCGGCGTGATCTGATCGATCGACTCCACGTCGCCGCGGGTCAGCCAGCTCCGGTACTGGAGCACGACGTTGAGGTTCTCCTTCACCCACTCGACGGCCGCGCCGGTGCGCACGCGCCCCGGATCGTAGAGCTCGCTCCACGGATTCGGGCGCCGCAGGATCATGTCGGTCACCAGCATGCCGCCGATCGTCCCGTGGGTCAGGCCCGTGCCCGAGTCGCCGGTGATGACGTAGACGTTGTCGGCGTCGAGCGGATTGCGGCCGATGTGGGCGATGCCATCGACGGTCTCCATCACCTGGCCCGACCATCGGAACTCCACGACGTCGGCGGAAGGGAAGTGCCCGCGCACCCAGTGCTCCAGCCGTTCGAAACGCGCCTCCGCATCCTGCGCCTGGCCGGCTTTGTGATCCTCGCCGCCGACGATCAGGATGTCCACCGGGTCGTCGGTGTCGCCGCCGAGCTCGCACTCGGTCACGCGTTGGAGGCGCGCGTAGTGATACGGCTGCTCCAGATCCCAGTAGAGCGCAGAGCGGATCGAACCGGGCGGCGTCCGGGCGCCGATGACATAGGTGTGATACGGCGCCTGCTTCGTGTGGATCGCGACCAGATCGTTGAACGGCGAGTTCGTAGCGACGACGACGGCGGCGGCGCTGATCCTGTGACCCGCCTCCGTTTTGACGAACGTCTCATTGTTGCTGCGCGTCTCCACCGCCCTCGTTCCCGAGAAGATGCGCCCGCCTCTCCGCTCGATGGCGGCGGCGAGTCCTGCGAGGTACTCCAACGGATGGAATTGCGCCTGCCGCGCGAAGCGCAGGCATGGGCCGCTCGTGAGGCCGCATTCGCCGGGATCGGTGAGGCGCTCGACGCTCGCCCCGGCAACCCTCGCGGCGTCGAGCTCTTCGTCGAGCGTCGACGCCCGCCTGCCCTTGCCGAGGAACAGATGGCCGTCCAGCCGTTCGAAGCGGCAGCTCACGCGTTCCTCGTGGCAGATCGTCTCGATGCGATCGATCGCGATTGCGTGGCTCTCGCGCGCGAGGTGCGCGCCGTCGGGTCCGTGGAGGCGCAGGATTTCCTTCAAGCTCCGATCGGGAACGTACGACAGGTGCGCCGACGTGACCGAGGTCTGCCCACCGCCGACGCGACCCGCGTCGATGACGATCACGGAGCGTCCCTCTCGCGCGAGCAGGTACGCCGCCGTGAGCCCGGCGATTCCGGCGCCGACGATGCAGACATCGGCTGAGTCGTCGTGCGTCAGCGGCGGTGGGATTGTTGGTACTCCACCTGTTCCGACCCACAGGGACACGCTCTTCGGCATTGGGCGGTGAATAGCAAGAAAGACTCCGTACGGCAGGACAGGGAGGTCCGAAGACACTCCCTGTAACCTTTGAGGCAGGCGGTTGGTGACGGGGCGGTTGCTCCGGCGGAACGCCGGAGCGGCGGGCCCGATCGCTTGGAATCGACCGGACATCCCCTGAAAGAGCAACCGGGATGCCAGCGGGAAATGCCCGGGAAAAAGCATCAACGAGTCCGATTCGCTCTGCTGTACCACCCCGGCTGCCCCGGGGTGTGTAAGGCTCGACTCACATGAGTCGCCGTGTTTACCTCAACGGCCGCGGTCGGTCTGTTCCGCGGCGCGATCAGTAATACTGCGCGAGCGTTTCGACGCGATTGGCGACCAGCCGTCGCACCGGAATGAACAGGACACGGCTGATGCCGAACGCGACAGCGCACCAGACGAGGATGAAGGCGGGCGTGAGATTCGGGCGGTTCAGGATCTTGATTGCGAGGACGGCGAGGAGCGCCGACGGCACCATCGACGCCAGGAAGGACAGCATCCCGAGCAGGCCTGCGGCCTGGTGGGCGTTGCCGTTGTTGCCGATGCTGTTGAGGTCGACCGTCTTCGGGAAGATCGCCGACAGCGCGGCGGCTGCCGGCGCGACGAGCAGGTAGGTCGAGGCCACGGCCAGCGGCAGGGCTATCCACAACGCGGGATTGCCGCCCGGCACGATCAGTCCCGAAAGAATCACACAGACGATCGCGGGTCCGGCGGCGATGAGCGCGTTGCCCACCGCCTTGCCGACGAGCAGGTCGCTGATGCTGAGCGGCGTCAGCATCTGGCGCGTGAACCCGGCCTTGTCGATCGCGAACTGGTTCATCGCCAGCGGGATGAGCGCGAGGATTGCGATGAAGGAGCCGAATGTCGCGAGCGCGAGACCTGCGCCGCCGGCCAGGAGGAGCGGCGGAAAGCGTCCCTTGTACGCGAGACCCGCCATGAGCAGCGGCATCACGATCGGCGTCCCGATCGTCGCGCGCCCGCGCGGCGTCCTGAGCGCGAGCCGCAGCTGCGTGAACGCGACGGCTGACGCGCCCGGCGACAGGCCCGGAATGACGCGGTCCCACAATCCCCCAAGCGCGCCGGCCCTGCGCGTGCCGAGCGACACCGGCATGTCGAGCAGGCGGACGAACGCCGCAAACCCGAGCGCCTGGACCAGGAACGCCGCGAGCCCGAGCGACGCGAGCGGCACGACGGCATGTGTTGCACGGCTGTGCCCCTCGACCACCGCGTGACGGTACGCCTCGGACGGCACGTAGGGGGCGATGCGCATCGCCGCCGACGCGAGCGGCGTCGGGGGCAGCGCGTTGCGCTCCGCGTGGGTCAGCCGCCGGCCCTCCACGCGATCCGGCTTGAAGAAGAACTGCGGGATGATGCCGATCATCGGCAGGATCAGCACGAGGACGAACATGACGATGTCGCCGCGGCGGCGATCGCGCAGCAGCAGGTGCAGCGTCGACGAGGCCAGCGAGGTCAGCCCGACGACGAAGAGCAGGAACGCCGCGCCGGCGATGAGCGCGAGGATCGCGGTCGCGAACTGCAGCCCGATCGCGAGGCCGATCGGCACGCCGACGAGCAGCGGCACCATCAGCGCGATCCATGGGTCGGCGAGCGCCGCGGTCGCCTGTGACACGTAGAGCGCGACACGGGGAATCGGGAGCAGCAGGAGGCGGACCACGTTGCTGCTGTCGCGCGTGGGCAGGATGATCGGTCCGAAGACGGTGAGCGCCAGTCCCAGGAGGAGGAAGAACCGGATCAGCTCCATTGGGAGGATCCAGGATCCGGTTGCGACGCCGAAGCCCGCGGTGATCCCGATCACGAAGAGCGCGATGCCCGACGGGACCATGAGCACGATCGCCACGATCGGGCCGAGCTTTTCCAGCGCGACCGAGAAGCGCTCGAGCGTGTCGCGCGAGCCGGTCCGCTCCAGCGAATTCACCAGCACCCGCCACCGCATCCACAGGAACGCGCGGAAGATCCGTCCCACGTCTAGAGCCAGTTGATGTCGGCGGCCGGGCGCTCGCCGCCGACGAGCTCGATGAACAGTTCCTCGAGCGAGTTCCTGCCGTGCGCGCCGCCGCGGACCTCGTCGATCGTGCCTTGAGCGACGATCTTCCCGCTGGCGATGACGCCGATGTGCGTCGAGAGGCGCTCGACGATTTCGAGGATGTGCGACGTGAGGAACACCGTCCCGCCGCGCGCGATGAACGACTGCAGCAGGTCCTTGATCTGGCGCGAGGCCACGGCGTCGATCCCTTCGAACGGCTCGTCCAGGAAGAGCAGGCGCGGCGCGGGCAGGAGCGCCGCCGCCAGCGAGAGCTTCTTCCTCATGCCGTGCGAGAAGTCCGCGACGAGCGTCGTGGCCGCGTCGGTCAGGTCCATGAGCGACAGCAGGTCGGTCGATCGCGGCTTGAACGTCTCGGCCGGAATGCCGTGCACCTGTGCGATGAAGCTCAGTGTTTCTGCCGCGGTCAGGCGATCGAACAGCGCGAGATCCTCGGGTACCACGCCGACCCGCCGCTTGATCTCGACCGCCGACGTGGCCGGGTCGAGGCCGAGGATGCGGATCTCTCCGGCGGATGGCCGGAGCAGGCCCGTCAGGCACTTGATGGTGGTGGACTTGCCGGCTCCGTTCGGCCCCAGGAAGCCGTAGAAGCTGCCGGTCGCGACGCGGAGATCGATGCCGTCCACTGCGCGCTTGGCGCCGAAGGTTCGCGCGAGTCCGCGAGTCTCGACCGCGAATTCCATGAGCAGGCAATTGTATGTCAGCATGAGCGGATGAACCGCCTGGCGCGCGAGCGCAGCCCGTACCTCCTGCAGCATGCGGGCAACCCCGTCGACTGGTATCCGTGGGGCGACGAGGCCTTCGACAAGGCCCGCCGGGAGAACAAGCCGATCTTCCTGTCGATCGGCTACTCGACCTGCCACTGGTGCCACGTCATGGAGCACGAGTCGTTCGAGAACCGGGAGATCGCCGACGCGCTGAACGCCGACTTCGTGTCGATCAAAGTGGATCGCGAGGAACGACCCGACGTCGATCGCGTCTACATGTCGTTCGTGCAGTCCACGACGGGCTCTGGCGGCTGGCCGATGACGGTCATGCTGACGCCGGATCTGAAGCCGTTTTTCGGGGGCACCTACTTTCCGCCTCGATCGAAATGGGGACGGCCGGG
>Ga0066903_100002148_pt1 | contig 15162 bp, 11 predicted proteins | sample PanSoiMetaGPlot1_FD_67491 | JGI IMG/M metagenome (GOLD analysis project Ga0066903, IMG submission 67491) | Tropical forest soil microbial communities from Panama analyzed to predict greenhouse gas emissions - Panama Soil - Plot 1 (version 2) | ecosystem: Environmental > Terrestrial > Soil >...
TGGCGAGGGTTTCGTCGATGTCAGCCAGCATCTGCACTGGTGCTGGCACCACCAGCGCGAGCACCTGCCTTGCCCGGTCAAGGGAGGCGGCGGCACTGGTCAGCGCGCCTCGGTGGAGGGCGCGGCGGCCGGCCTCGAGCAGCAGCCCTGCGGCTCTCCCGCGTTCACCCGCGGCTTCGTGGAGCTCGGCCGCCAGCTCGCACCACTCACCTGGCAGCCCAGGGTGTGCGGCCTCGATCGCGGCTGCGGCCGCCGCAGACCGTTCGGCCAGGAACGGCTGCAGCAGGTCCGACATGATCGCGTCCCTGGTAAGGGAGTGCCGGAACCTGAAGAGCGCCTGAGGTGGCACGTGCGGCTCGATGAGCTGGGCGTCGCAGGCTTGCCCCAGGGCTTTCAGCACATCGCTCTCGCCTGCGCGGACAATCGCGGGCAGCAGCGTCCAGTCGAATTGGCGGCCGAGCACTGCCGCTGCCGAGACGACGTCGGAAACCTGCGGGCCAAGTTCGGTGAGCCGTCGACGGACGGATTCGGCGATAGATGTGGGCACGCCGGTGGTGACACTCTCGTTCACCTGCCAGCCTCCGTGCCCCCTGACCAGCTCGCCGGACGAGACCGCGTCGGCGAGGATCTCCTCGACCGCGAAGGGCAGGCCTTCGCTATCTGCGAGCAGCCGACGAATCATCCGGCTGGGAAATGACGGCTGGCCCAGGCATGCAACGGCCATTTGCTCGACTTCGGCTGGGTTCAGCCGCGGGATGTCGATGACGGTGGCGGACCGGCGCGCGTGTACTGCCCTGACCATGTCCTGCGCCAGTGACGGCTCGGTATCGCGCAGGGTAGCCAGGCACAGGACCCTTTCGCCTGCGAGATGGTCCGCCAGGTACTCCACGATCGCCACCGACTCGGGGTCGGCAAAGTGGAGATCCTCGAGGACGAGCACGGTGCCCTTGCCGCCGAGATCGGACAGCAGCCGCAGCACCGCTTCGCCGAGAATCAGCGGAGACAACTCGGCGGCGCTCTCGCCACGATCGCCCCAGTCCGGCACGATCGAAGCCAGCGCGTGCCGGTACTCGGCCAGTGCTGGCAGGTCTTCCATCGCAGTGGTCCGAGCTACCGCGATCAGGGCTTCGATGAACGGCCTGAGCGGCACCGGGCTCGATGCCTGCACGGCTCGCCCGCACACGACGGTGTAACCCCTGGTTGTTGCGAGCGAGGCAAGTTCTCTGGAGATCCGGGACTTTCCGACGCCCGCCTCGCCCGCCAGGACGACCAGCCCGCCGCTGGTGCTGGTCTGATCGAGCGCTGCTGACAGCACGCCAAGCTCGGCCTCGCGGCCGATTAGGACCTGGCAGTGCATAGCACTCATCAGGTCACTGTACCGTCACTTTGAGTGGCGATTCAGCAACCCTGTGTGATCAATGTCACGAGGGGATCGGGTAGCCTCCGCCTGTTCAGCGAATGTCGGGCCGGTCGGGCCACCAGATCGTGCCCGCCTCGGGGCCGTCGTGCTGCACGCGGCTCAGCCGGAGCAGCCAGCTCGCGATGCCAGCGGTTCCCTGCATGAAACCCACAGTGGGTTCGAGTTCAGGGGGATCCTGCCGGTGCTCGGTGTGCGCCCACCGGACACCGGATTGGTCATTGATGCTGCGGTTCAGTACGTCGACAGCGAGCGTCTCTGCCCAGGCGAGCCACTCTTTGTCGCCAGTCTGCTGATACCTGTCGAGCGCCATCTCCCCGACGCCTGCGGTCCCGCAGCACTGGCCAAGGTTGTCCCAGAATCCGGGGTACAGCCGCGCTGGCAATCCGCTGGAGCGAACGGCCTGGCGGGCAGCCTGCGCGTATTGGGACCAGCCTGCCTCCGGCTGGATCTGGTCGAGCTGCTCGAACAGCCGCAGAGTCCCGGTCGCGCCATTGCACCATCCGTAACTGACCGGAGCCTGAGCGGTGGCCAGCGGGATGCTGTGCGGCACGGCCAGTGTCCCGTCTGGCTGCGACCCGAGCTGGATTAGCCGCCGCGCGGCGACAATGGCGATGTCGAGAAGGTCCGCCCGGCCGAGCTCGCGTCCCGCGACTGAGAAGGCATAGCCGATTCCGGCCAGGCCGTGCGAGAAGTTGGGCTGGAACACGTGCTTGTCGCGGTGCGGAAACCACTCGGGCAGGCCGTCGACCCACTGGGCCTCGGCGGTGAGCTGGTCGGCAAGCTGGGATGCGACCTGACGAGCGCCTTGGTCTCCGAGCGTGAGCAGTACGAGCATGATCCCCGCCTGGCCGGACAGCAGATCATGCCAGCCCAGCTGGCTGCGCTCTGCCGCGGCACGCACAGCGATCGAGCGCACGAGCGCGCGCGAGTCAAGTTCTGCCTCGTTGTCGCCCGCGACCTGTGCCCACATATGCAGCGCCGCGGCGACACCGCCGAGGCCTGTGTAGAGGCTGAGATCTGGTACGTCCATCTCGGGCTCAAGCTCGGTCGCGCAGACGCCGACGTCCTCGTGTGCTGCCAGCCGAGCGAGCTGGCGCAGGCGCTCGGCGGCGGCGTTGGCGTGGTCGTCGAACTCGTTCAGCCCGCCGAGCTTGGCCTCGGCGAGCGCGGTCAGTATCCCGGCCGTGCCGAAATACAGATCGTCGGAGTACGGCGCGCCGGGTGTGCGCGTCGATGGCCAGGTCATGGCGCCGCTGACGGCGACACCGGCGTCGGTTACCCAGCGCAATGCCGCTCTCGCGGCAGCACGGGCCTCGTGCTGGACGGTCGCATCGTGATCGGTCTCCACGCATTCCATGCAACCGCAATGCGGAACTAGGCGATTACGCGGGGTAGCGACCGCTTCCGCGGCCCGTCACGGCGCGATTAGGCTGGCCGCGACTTTCTCCGGCATGGACTCAGGCGGAAGGCAGCTGGGTGCTAAACGAGGGCGTGGGTTCCTGGACCGCGCGGCGCGCGCGCAAGACACCAGGCCAGGTCGCGATCATTCACGACGGCCGGCGACTGAGCTACGCCGAGCTGCACGACCGGGTGACGGGACTGGCGGCCGGGCTGCGCGCGCTCGGCGTGCGACGCGGGGACCGGGTAGCGTTTCTCGGCCCCAACCATCCGGCGTTCCTGGAGACGATGTTCGCGACCTGGGCGGCAGGCGGAATCTTCGTACCGCTGAACTTCCGGCTAGCGCCGCCTGAGCTGGTCCATCAGCTTGCCGACTCGGCGGCGGGCACGCTGGTCTACGCCCCGCAGCACGCCGCTGCCGTCGCCGGGGTCCGCGCCAGGACTGCCGTGACGCACCTTGTTGGACTAGATGGCGCCTTGCTAGATGGCGACGGGACGCTCGGCTACGAAAGCTTGCTCGGGTCCGGTCCGGCGGACTGGGCCGACGTGCCGGTCAGCCTCGACGATCCGTGCCTGATCATGTACACGTCGGGGACCACGGGACGGGCCAAAGGCGCACTGCTGACCCACGGCAACATCACCTGGAACGCGCTGAACGTGCTGGTCGACACCGACCTGTCTAGTGATGCGGTGGCGCTCGTGGTAGCGCCGCTCTTCCACACCGCTGCCCTCAACATGCTGAGCCTGCCGGTGCTGCTCAAGGGCGGGACGCTCGTCATCGAGCCGGGATTCGACCCGGTCAGGGCGCTTGAGCTGATCGCGCGGCACCGGGTGTCGGTGCTGTTCGGGGTCCCGGCGATGTACGACGCGATGGCCGCGCTGCCGGAGTGGCCGGAGGCAGACCTGTCCAGCCTGCGCGCGCTGCTATGCGGCGGTGCGCCCGTCCCGCTTGCCACGATCCGGGCTTACACCGGACGGGGCCTCAGCTTCATTCAGGGCTATGGCATGACCGAGGCGGCTCCTGGCGTGCTCTTGCTCGACGCAGCCCACGCGGAGAGCAAGGCAGGATCGGCCGGCGTGCCGCATTTCTTTACCGAAGTACGGATCGTCGGACCTGAGCTGGCGGAGGTGCCGACCGGGGAGCGGGGCGAGATAGTCGTCGCCGGGCCGAACGTGATGAGCGGGTACTGGAACCAGCCGGACGAGACCGCTCAGGTCATCGCCGACCGGATGTGGCTTCGCTCTGGCGACATCGCCAGCGCAGATCCTGACGGCTACGTGTACGTGGCCGACCGCGTGAAAGACGTGATCATCTCTGGCGGCGAGAACATCTACCCTGCCGAGGTCGAGAGTGCCCTGCGGGCTCACCCGGCGATCGCCGACTGCGGAGTGATCGGGGTGCCAGACGACCGGTGGGGCGAGGTCGGCAGGGCCGTCGTGGTGCTGCGCCCGGGCGCGGCGGCCGACGAGGCTGACGTCCTGGGTTTTCTTGACGGCCAGATCGCGCGATACAAGATCCCTAAGTCGGTGCAGTTCACAGCGGAGCTGCCGCGCACGGCCACCGGCAAGATCGCCAAGAAACTGCTGCGCGAGACCCACGGCGCCCCGGCCGGCGACGCCCCCGGCGAACCCCTGGTGGGGCAATAGCGCGCCCACGGGTTCACCGGTGGCCCGGGCACAGGTCAGCGAGTCGCGGAGTCGCCGACCCAGACGGTCTTGATGTTGCAGAACTCCCTGATTCCGTGCGCCGACAGCTCGCGGCCGTGCCCGGACGTCTTCACGCCGCCGAACGGGAGCTGAGGATACGAGGTGACGTTGCCGTTAATGAAGACCATGCCAGCGGCCAGATCGCGGATGAACAGGGACCGCTCGCCTTCATCCTCGGTCCAGGCGTTCGCGCCCAGCCCGAACTCGGTGCCGTTCGCAAGCTCGATCGCCTCGTCGATATCGCCAACCCGGTACAGGGTGGCGACTGGCCCGAAGACCTCCTCGCGGTGGACCCGCATCTCCGGCGTGATCTCGGCCAGCACCGTCGGCGGATAGTAGAAACCTGGATCGTCGGGCGCGGCACCTCCGCACAAGACCTTCGCCCCGCGCGCGACAGCGTCCGCCACTAGCTTCTCGACGTCGTCCCGCTGCTGCTCGGAAGCCAGCGGACCCACGTCAGTGCTCTCCAGCATCGGATCACCGACCGCCAGATCGGCCATCTGTGCAGCGAACATCGGCGCGAACTCGTCGTAAACCTCGTCGTGCACGATGAATCGCTTGGCGGCGATGCACGACTGACCGTTGTTGAGGCAGCGGGCGAACGCCGCGACCCGCGCTGCGGCGTCGAGCTTGGCCGAGGGCATGACGATGAACGGATCGCTGCCGCCCAGCTCGAGCACGACCTTCTTGATCTCGCTCCCGGCGATCGCTGCGACCGACTGCCCGGCCGGACCCGAGCCGGTGAGCGTCGCGGCGACGACACGCTCGTCTCGCAGCACAGCCTCAACCCTGGACGAGCTGATCAGGAGCGTCTGGAACGTCCCATCGGGGAAGCCCGCACGGGTGAAGAGGTCCTGCATGAACAGCGCGGTCTGCGGGACGTTCGAGGCGTGCTTCAGCAGCCCGACATTCCCGGCCATCAGGGCCGGGGCCGCGAATCGCATGGCCTGCCAGAGCGGGAAGTTCCACGGCATGATCGCGAGCACCGGGCCGAGCGGCTGGTAGCGCGCATACGCCTGCACGGCGCCGACGGCGCCGGCATCCGCTGGCTCATCGGCCAGGAAGCCGGCAGCGTGGTCGGCGTAATAGCGGCACGCCATCGCGCATTTGGCGACCTCCTGCCGCGCCGCCGCCAGCGTCTTGCCCATCTCCATGGTCATCATCGCGGCGATCTTGTCCTGCTCGCCGTCCAGGATGTCCGCCGCCCGACGCATCCAGTCCGCCCTCGCGTCGAAACTGGTGAGCCGGTAACTGGCGTGCGCAGCAGCCGCCGCCGACAGGGCGCGCTCGACGTGCTCCTCGCTCAGCTCCTCGAAGGTTTGCACGGTCTCACCAGTTGCGGGATTGGTGGTCGCGATCGGCACGGTTGTCTCCTTCCGTCGGCTCCCGGGTCCCAGCCGGGCTGGAGCCTCGCCTCATCTAGCCCTTGCCCCCGACCGGCAACGCCACACGTCGCGTTCCGGCCACCTCGCATCCGGTATCGATGTGACGGTCATCACCGGAAACCGGCGTGGATGTCACCTTCATACCGCGTTGCCGGGCGCGACGGCTAGCTGGGGAGGCGGCGGGCGGCCATGGAGGCCAGGTCTCTGGTCTGGTCCGCCACCATGGCTGCCAGGTCGCGGTCGTCGCCGAGGTCGGCGGCCAGCCAGCGGAGCAGCCGCGGGACCGCGGCTGCGAGCTTGCCGCTCGCCAGCGGCAGCAGGTCGGCGTCCCGTACGTCGTTGACCGGCGTGCCCAGGCCCCGCAGATGACACACCCATCCCGCCAGTGGCCGGGTCGCGCCCGGCGGCAGCCGGCCGGCGGCTCGCTCCGCGCGCAGCACGGGAAGGATCCTGACTGGCAGCTTCTGGGAGCCGTCGGCCGCGATTCTTGCCAGCGGGTCGCTGATCCTGGCGTTCGCGAACCGCCCGAGCAGTGCCTGCTGGTAGGCAGCCGTCTCGTCAGCCGGCCGGGCAAGATGAGCGGCCGCGACCGCCCACCACTCATCGAGCCAGCTCTGGCAGGTCTCGTCGGCAGCGGCTTCGGCAACGGTCCGGTGTCCGAGCGCCGGCCCAGCGTAGGCGAGCAGCGAGTGCGCGCCGTTCAGCAGCCAGAGCTTTCGCCGCTCGTAGGGCTGCGGATCGGCCGTGAACAGGGCGCCTGCCCCGGCCCAGGCCGGCCGGCCCGCCGGGAACCCGCCGCTGATAACCCACTCGCGATAAGGCTCGGTGACAACCGGGCAGCCGTCGGCCAGCCCGGTCGCGAGCCGCGCGGCGCCGATGTCGCCGGGCCCAGAACGCGGCGTGATCCGGTCCGCGACCGTCCGCACCACGCTCACCGACTCGCCCAGCCAGGCCGCGAGACCTGGATCGACCCGCTCAGCGAAATCGCGCAGGACCCGCCTGACCACGTCGCCGTTGCGCGGCACGTTATCCAGTGGTACCAGCGCGATCGGGCCGGCCCCAGCGCGCTGCCTGGCGGCGAGGCCAGCGGCCAGCTTGGCGGGTGCCGTGCGGACGGGTGCCGCGAGGTCGGCACGCAGCGTTTCGATGTCGGCTCGCACCTCGGGGCGGGCCACGTCCAAGCCGCCGGCGTGCCCGCGCAGGTAACCAGCCTCGGTGACGGTGACAGTCACCATCGCCAGGTCAGCCGCGGACATATGGCGCAGCCAGCGCTCGTGGTCGTCTCCAGGATGAGCCCGCACGAGGCAGCCGATGACTTCGGCATCGTCGGCCTCAGGACCGCGTGAGATCAGCGAGTACAGGCCTTGCTGATCGGTCAGTGCCGCCGCCAGCTGCTGGCTGCTGCGACCCGTGAAGGCGGCGATGCCCCAGTCAGCCGCATCCGGCGCGTGATCGGTATACCAGCACAGGTGGGCGCGGGCGAAGTTCCCCAGTCCCAGGTGCAGCATCCGTGCTGGCGCAGCCGGCCGGTGAACATAGGTCGCTCGCGACAGCCGTGGCACGTGCACCGAGCGTAGAGTTTGCTGGCCGAGGACGCCAGCAACGAGATGGGGGTGCCAGATGGGTGCCGCTCAGATCGGCGGCGCCGGCCAGACGCTCGAGGCCAACCAGCTGGAGCGGTTCATGGCCGAGCAGCTCGATGCGGTGCGGCTCGACGGTCGCAGCGTCTGCGTGCTGGTGCCCGACGGAACCCGGAGCTGCCCGCTGCCTCTGCTGATCTCTGCGGTGCATCGCGCATTGCACGGCCGGGTCGCCCGGCTGACCGTGCTCGTCGCGCTCGGCACTCACCGGGCGATGGGCGAGGAGGCGCTCGCGGCCCACCTCGGCTACGCGCCAGGGCGCCTCGGTGAGCGGTATCCGGGGATGACCGCGCTTAACCATGCCTGGTGGGACGGATCCGCGTTCAGCGAGGTCGGCGTTATCGGGTCCGACCGGATCGCCCAGCTCTCCGGCGGCCTGCTGCGGCACCAGGTCCGGGTCAGGATTAACCGCGCGGTGATCGAGCACGACGTCACGCTGATCGTCGGGCCGGTGTTCCCGCACGAAGTTGTCGGATTCTCCGGAGGGAACAAATATCTCTTTCCCGGCGTCTCCGGCCGTGAACTCATTGACCTCTCGCACTGGCTCGGGGCGCTGATCACAAGCGCAGAGACGATCGGGACCCGCGGGGTAACACCTGTGCGGGCGCTCATCGACGAGGCCGCGTCCATGGTGCCGGGCGAGCGGCACGCCTTCTGCTTGGTGACGAAGTCCCACGCGAGGGACCTGCATGCCGTGACGTTCGGCGAGCCCAGGTCGGCCTGGGCGGCCGCCGCAGAGGTATCGGCGCAGGTGCATATCCGGTACCTGGACGCGCCGGTACGCAGGGTGCTCTCGCTGATCCCGGCTAAGTATCAGGACATGTGGACGGGCGCTAAGGGTTTCTACAAGGTCGAGCCGGTGGTGGCCGATGGCGGCGAGGTGGTGCTGTACGCGCCGCACATCAGGGAGATCGCGGGCACGCATCCGGCCATCGAGCAGATCGGCTATCACTGCCGGGACTACTTCGTGCGGCAGTGGGACCGCTTCAAGCACTTGCACTGGGGTGACCTGGCCCATTCCACTCATCTGCGCGGGGCCGGGACCTATGACGACGTCCACGGCGAGCGTGACAGGGTGACCGTCACCCTTGCCACCGGGATCAGCGCTGACCGGACCCGGGCGGTCAACCTCGATTACCTGGATCCCTCAGACGTCGACCCTGCGGCCTGGGCTGCCGATCCTGACACCCTGGTAGTGCCTGACGCCGGCGAGGAGCTGTACCGGCTGAGAAACCCCTGACCGGCCGGTTGGCGGCGGTCAATGCGCGATGGCAAGCACTGAGACGACAAAACCCGCGTAACCGACCACGATCATGGTGCCCGCAACGCGGCCGAGGCCGTGGTGCCGGTACGCGAGGCCCAGCACGGCCAGTGTCAGCAGCGCGTACCAGAGCGTGATCAGGATCGCCTGGCTGTCCGGCTGACCCAGGCCGAGGATGGTGCCGGGCAAAAGCAGGCCGACGACGACGTTGAGCGTGTTGCTGTTCAACGCGGTGCTGAGGGTGGCGGCGCCCCGGCCGCGGGCGGCCAGGTAGACGGCCGCCACTGCGTTAGGCAGGCTGGTCACGGCCGCGAGCACGAGGCCGCCGACCACGATCTCGGGAATGGCGTACCGGCTGCCGAGGTCCGATGCGGCCCGTTCCATCGTCACGCTGGCGACGACGACGATAACCAGCGCGACGGCTGCCATCACGACGTCTGGCCACCGCCCCTTGGCTGGCCGGATGGCGTCGAGCAGCTCCTGCTCTTCCTCGGTGATCGCCGAACGCATCCAGGCGGCCCACCTGCTTGGGACGCGCAGTCGCTCCAGCCCGCGTCCTTCGGTGGCCAGTGCAGCCAGATATCCGGCGAGGACGACAAGGGCCAGCGCGAGCCCGGCGCCGGCCGGCAGTGCGCCGGTCACGACGAGCAGGCTGAGTGCCGCGATCCAGACGGCCACCGCTCCGCCCAGCAGCACCACTTTCCTGTGCAACCTGATCCGGCCTGCCACGAGCGCGCCGAGGCCGAGCAGCGCGGCAAGGTTGAAGACGTTCGACCCGAGGATGACGCCGGCGCCGACCTGTTGCTCGTGGTGTGCAACGGCCGTGATGGCGGCGGTCACCTCGGGTGCGTCGGCGGCGAGCGCCGCCACCATGCCGAGCAGTGCCTCGGACAGACCGAGACGTTCGCCGACTCGCTCCAGCCTGCCAACCAGAACGAAGCTGGTCAGCAGGCTGATTGCGGCTCCAGCGGCGAACGCCAGCGCGGCAACGGTTGTAGACACCGCCTGGCTATCGCTTGAGCCCGACGCCGCCGAACAGGTCGGAGAACTCCGCGGTGACCTCCTCGGCTGGCCGCCAGCGGGACGTGCGCACCAGGCCAGGGTCAGCAAGCTCGAGCCCGCGGAACATGGCGGCGATGTCGATCCGGGATCTGGTCGTCAGCGGAGCTGAGGCGCGCTGGTACATCCGGGTCGCGCGCTCGGACTCCTCAGGCTGCCAGTCGTGCGTGGCGTGCGTCAGGATGAGGAAGCTGCCTGATGGCATCGCGTTCTTGAACACGCTCACCAGCTCCTCAGGCTTCTCTTCATCGGTGACGAAGTGCAGGAGCGCTGTCATCATGACGACGAACGGCTTGCTCAGGTCGAGCAGGCGCCGGGCGCGGACGTCGGCGAGTATCTGCTCGGGAGCGCGGACGTCCCCGAGGATGGCCGCGACTCCGTCGCTGGTCGTGAGCAGGGCTTCGGCGTGACTGTGTGCGACCTTGTCATTGTCGACGTATACGACCCTGGCGCCAGGCACAAACTTGCGCGCCACCTGGTGCACATTGCTCATGGTCGGCAGGCCGCTGCCGATGTCGAGGAACTGGCTGGCGCCTTGCTCGGCGCAGTAACGGACGGCACGGGCAGTGAACTCGCGGTTCTGGCGCGCTATCCAGGCGCTTTCGGGGAATGCGGCCAGCAATCGGTCGCCGAGCTCACGGTCGACCGCGAAGTTGTCTTTGCCGCCCAGCATGTAGTCATAGACGCGGGCGACGTTCGGCACCGTCGGATCAAATCCCGCGCCCAGTTTCGATACCGGGCTGCCTGCCACAACTTGAGCCTATCGGCGAGGCGAGCTTCGCTGTCTAAAGGGCGGCCTCAGGCCCTTTCTGAAGATCAGCTTGAACGGGCCTCGCCCGCTCTAGCGGCGGGCAATTAGTTCACGGCGGTGCTGTCAGATGGACCGGAGCGAAAGGACGCCGATGTGCGGACACCTCCCGCAGACCTGGAGACGACAGTCGTCGCCGAAGCCGCGGCCAGCGGATGGGGATTGCATCTCACCGCGCTTAGTTACGCTGCGCTGGGTGGTGGCAGCCATCACTGGACAGCGACAACCCCCGACGGAGTCAGGTACTTCCTGACCGTTGACGACCTGCTCGACAAGCCCTGGCTTGGGACCGATACCGAGTCAGCCTTCCTCGGCCTGCAGGGTACCTTCGGCGCAGCCCGTCAGTTGCGCGAGCAAGCCAGGCTCGGATTTGTTCTGGCGCCGACCAGGTCGGCGGACGGCCAGAGCGTCCACCGGCTCACACCGCGCTACAGCCTGGCCGTGTTCCCCTTCGTAGAAGGCGAGACCGGAAGCTGGGGCGATGACCTTCCTCCCGACCACCGCGACCAGATCCTGCGCATGGTCGCCGATCTGCACGGTGCGACGCCGGCCGTCAGGTCGCTGGCCCGGCCGCGCGAGTCCGAGGTGTACGACCGCGAGCATCTGGAGAACGCACTTCGCGCGCTTGACCAGCCATGGGACGGCGGCCCATTCGCCGAGCCGGCACGCCAGGCGCTCGCCGCCCAGGTCAGCCTCGTGCAAGGGTGGCTCGCCGACTTCGACCGGCTGGCAGCGTACGTGGCAGCTAGCGGGGCCGACCGCGTGATCACCCACGGTGAGCCGCACGGCGGCAACATCATGCGCATCGCCGGCGAGCTATTGCTGATCGACTGGGACACCGTTGCCCTGGCCCCGCGAGAACGTGATCTGTGGATGCTCGATGACGGCAGTCCGCAGGCCCTGGCCGCCTACACGCAGGCGACGGGTTACACCCCCGACGCCAGGGCCGTCAGGTACTACCGGCTGGCATGGCGGCTTGCTGACCTGTCCGGCTTCACCAGGACGCTCAGATCGGCGCACCAGCCTGACGGCAACGCCGAGCGCGCGTGGTCTTCGCTGCAGCTCGTACTCGATTCCGCGCCTGGCGGCTGGACCGGGCCATTCCGTCACGTGTCAGGACGCGGCGAGCTCAATGGCGACGGCGCGCACGTTAGCGGGTAGCAACAGCAGCGGCGGCGGCCATTACGGTCGCGGCCGCGGCCACGGCACGCGAGAGGCGAACGGCGCGACTGATGTCTTCAGGCAACGGTCGCCTGCCCGTGCCGAGAACGGGCCGGCACTCGGCAATGCCCGAATAGCTGAGCGGCCCGCCGAGCCGCACGCCGAGCGCTCCAGCGAATGCTGCCTCACACCAGCCTGCGTTCGGACTCGGATGCAGCGGTCCGTGCCGCCGCGCCACCATCCAGGCCGAGGCGGCCGACCCGGATACCGACCGCGCGCATGCAGCGGTCAGCAGCGCGGTAAGCCTGGCAGGCGCCGCGTTGACCACGTCGTCAGACCGCGCGCTGGCCCAGCCGAAGCGCTCGTACCTGGCGTTGTGATGACCGACCATCGCGTCGAGCGTGTTCACGGCGCGGTAGGCGGCCAGGCCGGGTGCGCCGGCGAGCATGCCCCACACCAGCGGAGCGACGATCGCGTCGCTGGTGTTCTCGGCAACGGACTCGATGACGGCGGCGGCGATCTGCGTCCCGTCGAGGTGTTCTGGATCGCGGCCGCAGAGTCCCGGCAGCAGCCTCCTGGCCAGATCGATGTCCGAGCCGACCAGCGCTTTGCGGACCTGATCGGCGGCGCGAGCCAGTGACGCGGCGCCGAGCACCGTCCAGGTGCACGCAGCCGTCAGGCAGGCCCGTGCCGCGGGTTTGTCTCGGCAGCCGCGTGTCACCAGGCCGACCGGGCCCGACGCCATCGCAACGCCGGCGGCGGCGAACATCGTGCCCCGAACCCGGCTATCGGCGTAGATCTGGTGCTCCATCCGCTGCACCGCTGCGCCGAACGCGGCTACCGGATGCCGGCGGCGGGGGTCGCCGAACATGGCGTCGGCGACAGCTCCGGCGGCAAGTCCGGTGGCGAGGGCCCAGTCACGGCTCACGGATCCGGGCCTCGCCGTGAGGTGCGCCCGCCGGGCCAGTTCAGCGAGCAGTCCCCGCACCGGCCGCCATCGGCCAGCTGGTCGAATCCGCAACAGGTCGCACGGGCGTACCGGATTCCGTCTGCCGTCCGCAGCCACCGTCCCGAGACCGAAAGATCAGAAGGCTGCGCCCAATCACGGCGGAGCAGCGAGCCCAGCGGCTGGTCACACTGCGCGGACACCATGGTCAGCGCCCCGGCCAGGGCGGAGGCGAGGTTGCCGCGGAGCACGTACTCGCCGATGCGAACCTGATCTCGGATCGCGGTCTCGAGCGGGCCGAGGTGGTCCTCGCGCAACAGGCGCCAGCCGACGGCTGGGCTGACGGAGCGCAGCGGCTCGATGTTCAGCGCTACCGGGCCGGCCTGCCGCGGCCGGAAGCTGACGATGCTCGAACTGAGCTCAGGCACCGCCCCGCATAGCGCTGCCGACGCCGAATAGATCGATGTCAGGCGCGCCGCCCAGCCCTGATAGAAGACGGAGGCCGCGATCCAGCGCTGCTTGGTCCGAAGGCGGGCCGCAACGTCATCGATCAGCCGGCTCAGGCAGGCAGCATCATCGATGAGGGTGCGTGCCGCCAGCCAGCCGGTACCTTCGGGCGTCCGGTCGCTGGTCAGCTCGAAATACGGGCCGATCCTGGCGATGTCCGCGAGCGATATCGGCGACGGAAGGCCGGCCATCAGCCTGGATCGGCAGGTCGGCCCGCTGGTCCGGGCCGGACGAGAGCGACGCGCCCTGGGACGCCCGGCATGGCGTCAGGATGCAGGATCGACGCGATCGCCTCGACGCCGTCGGCGAGTCGCGGACCAGGCCGGACGACCAGGCCGTCGGCGTCGATCGCCCAGACTTCGCACGAAGGCAAGGCGTCGGCGACGATCCGCGCCTGGCCGATGGCTCCCGCGAGGTGGAATCCGCAGGGCGCGACGATGACGACATCAGGGCCGGCTGCGGCAATGCTTGGCCAGGCCGACTGGACCGAGCGTGCTCCTGCGCTGGCCGCTACCGGCTCGCCTCCAGCCGCGATAACGAGGTCAGGGATCCAGTGCCCGGCGGTGAAAGGCGGGTCTGTCCACTCGATGACAGCCACCTTTGGCCTGGGCAGGCCGGCCACGCGCTCGGCGACATGGTCGAGCCGGGCCCGCAGCGATGCGACGAGCTCGTCCGCTGGCGCGGCAACGCCCGCGCGCTCGCCGACGGCGCGGATGGAATCCATGACGTCGCTCAGCGTGTGCGGGTCGAGCGAGAGCACGTCGGCGTTGCAGCCAAGATGGTGAAGGGCCGCATCCACGTCGCCGGAGGGCAGCGCGCACACCCGGCACAGATCCTGGGTGAGGATCAGGTCTGGCTCAAGTGCCGCGAGCGCATCGCCATGGAGTGTGTACAGGTCAGCTCCAGCGGCGAGCTGCTCGCGGACGTAGCGGTCGATCTCGGCGGGAGGCATTCCGCTCGTATCGCGACCGCCGACGACGACCGTCTTCTCTTCCCTGGCCGCCGCCGGCTCGTCGCACTCGAAGGTGACACCGACCAGGTCATGGCCGAGGCCGAGCGCGTAGACGATCTCGGTGGCGGACGGCAGCAGCGAAACGATGCGCACGCGGTCAGGATAGAGCCCCGGCAGGCGGGTTAAGCGAGGCGCAGCTCGAGCAGGGAACGCTCGGCAGGATTCGCTGTGAGCATGAGCGCGCGCTCATCCGCCACCCGCGCCTCGGCGGTGCGGCCGAGCTGGCGCAGCAATTCCGCCCGGGTCGCGTGATATAGGTGGTACCGCTCCAGCGCGACCTCGAGCTGGCCGGTGGCCTCTAGTGCCGCCTGCGGTCCGAGCACGTGGCTAAGCGCGATAGTTCGGTGCAGCATCGTGACCGGCGATGGCAGGTGCGTGATGAGCACGTCGTAGAGCAGCGCGATCTGCAACCAGTCCGTCTCCTCCCAGCTCGGTGCCTCCGCGTGGCAGGCCACGATGGCCGCCTGGAGCTGGTACGGCCCTGGCCTTCGCAGCTGAGCGGACTTAACCAGGAGATCGGCGGCGGCCGCGATCGCCGCGTGGTCCCAGCGGGTGCGATCCTGGTCTTTGAGCAACACGAGCTCGCCGGAGCGGTCGAACCGGGCAGTGGCGCGGGCGCGATGCAGCCGAATCAGTGCGAGCAGGCCCAAGACCTCGGGTTCGGCGGGCATCAGGCGCGCGAGCAGGTCAGCTAGCCACTCGGCCTCTTGGGTCAGATCGCGCCGGTGCGGGTGCCGCCCGCCGCTGGACAGGTAACCCTCGTTGAACATCAGGTAGATCACCGCGAGCACGCCGGAGAGCCGGTCGCCGAGCTCGTCATCGGCCGGAATCCGGTACGGAATGCCTGCGGTCCTTATC
>Ga0066903_100002149_pt1 | contig 15158 bp, 11 predicted proteins | sample PanSoiMetaGPlot1_FD_67491 | JGI IMG/M metagenome (GOLD analysis project Ga0066903, IMG submission 67491) | Tropical forest soil microbial communities from Panama analyzed to predict greenhouse gas emissions - Panama Soil - Plot 1 (version 2) | ecosystem: Environmental > Terrestrial > Soil >...
GCGCCCGGACATTATGCATTGCGCATTCGGGCGATCGGCTACGAGCTTGACGGGCCGGCCGTCGTCGACGTCGCCGCCAAGGGGACCGTGACGGCTGATCTCGCGCTGCGCAAGGTCGACGACATCGCCTCACAGCTTACCTCGACCGAATGGCTGATCAGCATGCCGGGCGCGGAGCAGAAGCGCCCGCTGATCGAGTGCATGAGCTGCCATACGCTGGAGCGCGTGGTGCGCTCCAAGTTCAACGCCGATGAGTTCGTTGGCGTGCTCAAGCGGATGGCAAACTACGCCAATAACTCCACGATGCGGCACGTCCAGAAGCGCATCGCCGAGCGCGAGGTTCCGGAGGACAGGGCGCGGCGGGTCGCCGAGTATCTCGCGACGGTGAATTTGAGCAAACGGGACCGCTGGGACTACGGGCTCAAGACGCTCCCGCGTCCGACCGGCGCGGCCACCCGCGTCATCATCACCGAATACGACATGCCTCGCAGCACGATCGCGCCTCACGACGTGCGCACCGATGCCGAAGGCTTCGTCTGGTATTCGAATTTTGTCGAGCCCTATCTCGGGCGGCTCGATCCGCGCACCGGGGCCCACGCGGAATTCAAGTACGAACTGCCGAAACCGAAGTTTCCTGCCGGCGCGCTGGCGCTCGAGCCCGACCACGACGGCAACTGGTGGCTTGCCATGATGTTCCAGGGCGGGGTCATGAAGTTCGATACCCGCACCAGGACGTTTCGCCACTATCCGCTGCCGGCCGAGCTTGACTCCGACACCGCCCAACAATCCATGGTGATGTCGCGCCAGTCCCATGTGGATGGCAAGGTGTGGACGAACGACGTCAACACCCATTCGATCCTGCGGCTGGATCTGGCGACCGGCGGCTATGAGCGCGTCGATCCATTCGCGGGCATGCCGATCGGCGCCAACCGCCAGCATTCGCCATACGGAATGGCAGCAGACAAGGATAACAACCTCTATTTTATGGATTTCGGCGACGAGAACGTGGGGCGGGTCGACGCCAAGACCTTCCGCGCCACCATCTACCCGACGCCGACAGCCCACTCGCGGCCACGCCGCACGATGCTGGACGAGGAGGGCCGGCTGTGGTTTGCGGAGTTCGCGGCCAACAAGCTTGGCATGTTCGATCTTAATCGCGAAAGCATCAAGGAGTGGGATGTACCGACGCCGCACACTTATCCCTATGACGTCTATCTCGATCGCAATGGCGAATTGTGGAGCGGCTCGATGTCGAACGACCGCGTGCTGAGGTTCGACCCGCAGACAGGCAAGTCGGTCGAGTACCTGTTGCCGCGCCAGACCAATATTCGCCGGATTTTCATCGACAACACCACGACGCCGGTAACCTTCTGGGCCGGCAACAACCACCACGCCGCCATTCTCAAGATCGAACCGCTCGATTAGTGCGCTTGTCGATGTGATCGAACGGCCTCTCCAGCGTCATGCACGTCCGCGGGGGCAAGCCACGACTCCGGCGAAAGGGTTCGAGACGAAACGAACATGCGCCGCTGCTCGTCCTGATGCAATCCAGGGAGCAGAACACCTGGCAAGCATCAACTATTGGTCATCGTTGTCGCCGCAGTCGCTGGGTATGCGGCAGGTCGAGGCCCTGGATGAGGCGCGGGCTGCACAGCGGAATCCATGAAGGCCAATCAATCCCCAGTCCCCGTGGTCGCCCTCGCGGCGAATGTGGTGATGGCGGTGCTGCTGGCAGGCCTCATGGGTCACCTCGGCATCGGCGGCATCACGATCCGCGCCGGCGTCATTTCAGGGGCCGCAATATGGCTCGGTTTTGTCGCAACGACACAGGCCATGAACTACAGCTTCGGCAAGCGCCCGCTCAAGCTGGTGCTGATCGACAGCGGCCATTGGTTGGCCGTATTGCAGCTGCAAGGCGTGGCCATCGGCTTCATGAGCGCGTCGTAACGTCTCATGCCGTCTGTGATCCGAGGGGTGCGTCGGAAGCCTGCGTCGTGGCTTGAGTCTAATCCGATCTGGAAACCTCAACCAAAGTGTGACATTCGACGCCTTGTGACGCCCCGAAGGCGTGGCGCATAATGCAAAAAGGAAACGTGCGACAAGACGCAGCACGCCAAAACTGCGCAGTGTCAAGGAGTCCAGGCATGAGCGAGCAAATCTACGAAGTTCCCGCCGAATGGAGCAAGCGCGCCTACATCGATGGCGCGAGATATGCCGCCATGTACGAGCGTTCGATCAAGGATCCAGACGGCTTCTGGGGCGGCGAAGCCAAACGCATCGACTGGTTCAAGCCATTCACCAGGGTCAAGAACACGTCGTTTGATCCAAACCACGTATCGATCAAATGGTTCGAGGACGGCGTCACTAACGTGGCGCACAACTGCATCGATCGCCATCTCGCTAGGCGCGGCGATCAGGTCGCCATCATCTGGGAAGGCGACGACCCAAAGCAGGACCGCAAGATCACCTACCGGGAGCTTCACGCGGAGGTCAGCCGGTTTGCGAATGTGCTCAAGGCGCGTGGCGCGAAGAAGGGCGACCGCATCACGATCTACCTGCCGATGATCCCGCAAGCGGCTTATGCGATGCTGGCCTGCGCCCGCATCGGCGCCATCCATTCAGTCGTATTCGGCGGATTTTCGCCGGATTCGCTCGCCGGGCGCATCGAGGACGCAAAATCCACGATCGTGATCACGGCCGACGAAGGGGTGCGTGGCGGGCGCAAGATTCCGCTCAAGGCAAACGCTGACACCGCCGCCGACCGGGCCGGCGGCGTCGCCACCATCATCGTGGTGCGCCACACCGGCGCCGCCGTGAGCATGAAGACCGGTCGCGATCTCTACTATGACGAAATCGCCAAGGAGGTGGCGGCCGACTGTCCCTGCGAGCCGATGAATGCGGAGGACCCGCTTTTCATCCTTTACACATCCGGTTCCACCGGCAAGCCCAAGGGCGTGCTGCATACCACAGGCGGCTATCTGGTGTTTGTCGCGATGACGCATCAATGCGTGTTCGACTATCACGACGGCGATATCTACTGGTGCACTGCCGACGTGGGCTGGGTGACGGGACACAGCTACATCGTCTACGGTCCGCTGGCGAACGGCGCCACCACGCTGATGTTCGAGGGCGTGCCGAACTATCCGAGCACCTCGCGATTCTGGGAGGTCATCGACAAGCACAGGGTCAATATTTTCTACACGGCGCCGACCGCGATCCGGGCTCTCATGCAGGGCGGCGACGCGCCGGTGAAGAAGACCTCGCGCGCGAGCCTGCGGCTGCTCGGCACCGTCGGCGAGCCGATCAATCCGGAGGCCTGGGAGTGGTACCACCGCGTGGTCGGCGATCGCGGCTGCCCCATCGTCGATACGTGGTGGCAGACCGAGACCGGCGGCATCCTGATCACGCCGCTGCCCGGCGCCACTCGGCTCAAGCCCGGCTCGGCAACGCGGCCATTCTTCGGCATTCAGCCGGCGATCGTCGATGCGGAGGGCAGGGTGCAGCAAGGCGTCGCCCAGGGAAATCTGTGCATCGCCGACTCCTGGCCCGGGCAGATGCGCACCGTCTATGGCGACCACGAGCGCTTCGTGCAGACCTACTTTACCGCGTATCCGGGCAAATACTTCACCGGCGACGGCTGCCGGCGCGATGCAGACGGCTATTACTGGATCACCGGCCGGGTCGACGATGTCATCAACGTGGCCGGTCATCGGCTCGGAACCGCGGAAGTTGAGTCTGCCCTCGTCGCCCACCCCAAGGTCTCCGAGGCTGCGGTTGTCGGTTATCCGCACGATATCAAGGGCCAGGGCATCTATGCGTACGTGACGCTCATGGCCGGAGAGCAGCCCTCCGAAGAGTTGCGGATGGAGTTGGTCGCCTGGGTCCGCAAGGAGATCGGCCCGATCGCATCGCCCGACCTCATCCAGTTCTCGCCGGGCCTGCCCAAGACGCGCTCCGGCAAGATCATGCGCCGCATTCTGCGCAAGATCGCGGAGGATCAGTTCGACAATCTGGGCGACACCTCGACACTGGCCGAGCCCGCCGTGGTCGACGATCTCGTCCACAATCGGCAGAACCGTCGGGGAACCGCGGCTTAGTCGATCGCTTCGGCCAATCTGAAGAGATCGTCGTCGATGTTCCGGTTGGTTTGCCGGAACTGCGCTTCCCAAGATCTTCTCGATAGAGCGGGCCGATGCAATCGAACCAATATGGCGTTGTCACGTTAAGAGACGCGCGGCTCTGGTGGGTTTTGGCGATGTCACGCATGATGCGAGCTAACGCGCTTCTCAGGATCGCGGGTGTGTTCGCGGCGATTTTTTCGGTCTTATCTCCTCTTGCGGCCGCGCCGGCGGCCGCTCGCGAAACCGTGGTGGCGACGGATTATGCCCCCGGCACCATTGTGATCCACACCAGCGAGCGGCGGCTCTACTATTATCTCTCTGGTGGGAAAGCGCTGCGCTATCCGGTCGGCGTCGGCCGCGCCGGCAAGCAATGGTCGGGCACTTCTTTTATCAACGGCAAATACCTCAGTCCGGCCTGGAGCCCACCGGAAGACATCCGCCGCGACAAGCCCAAGCTCCCTGCGGTGATCCCCGGAGGATCGCCCGAAAATCCCATGGGGGTCGCGGCCCTCACCTTGTCGGGCGGCGAATATGCGATCCATGGCACCAACCGGCGGGAATCTATTGGCGGCTTTGTGTCCTACGGCTGCATTCGTATGTACAACGAGGACATCACCGACCTGTACAACCGTGTCGACTACAACACGCCGGTGGTGGTGACGAATTAAACTCAAGCTCGTTGGAGTAGGTTTCGATTGCTTGAATCATTGACCGGCGTCGCGGTCGGCCTGTCGCGACGACCCCAAGTCCTCAGGCACAAGGCAAAACAATCGAGGAGGCCGGGACAAGCCCGGCCACGACAATGACCGGCGCCCGGGTCAAAAGTCGCTCGCGATCCCTTTGACTTCCCAATCGCCGTAGCGGGCCGGATCTGGCCCATTGCGTCCATTGAGCTCTCGGGGTTGTTCCTTGGATCTGCGATCGATTTCGGCACGTCGGGCCTGCGCCTCGGCGAGCGCCCTTTCGGCGGCTCGAAGAAATTCTCGCTTCGATCCGCCTGCTGGCGTCGATTCGCCGCCGGCGCTGTCCGAGACGGCATTCACCGGACATCTCTCCATCATAGCCATAGCCATGTAGAAGCGATTTCGTCCGCGAACGTCAAGGCGCCAAAACGCATTGTGAAAATTTGTTACAGTTCGGGTTTCCTGGTATTTGTAGGTTGAGGGGAAGGAATATCCGCGCCATTCCAGATGGCGCCCGGGAAACCACGTCTTGAAAACGACGAGCACCCTCGCTGAAGATAACGCGTTTCTTCCGCCCGGCTTTGCCTCCCGACTGGCTGCAGCTCATCTCCTCGACGCTGTACTGCGGCGTAACCGACCATTGGATGAGCAGTTGGATGACAGACACCCCAATCCGAGCCTGCGAGAGCTTGGCGAACGCGACCGGGCGCTGGCGCGTCGCATCGTGGCAACCGTCTTGCGGCGGCTCGGCACGCTACGCCGCCTGATCGGCGATCTTTTGGATCGGGGCTTGCCCAAGAGCAGCCCGCAGGTTGAAAGCGCGCTCCTGGTCGGCGCGGCGCAGATTTTATTTCTCGACGTCCCCGAACATGCAGCGGTTGATCTGTCGGTGCGGCTGGTCCAGGGAGATCCGCGGCAGGCACGCTATGCGGGGCTCGTCAATGCGGTGATGCGGCGGATCGCCCGTGCCGGAACCGCGCCGCTGGCGGCGCTTGAGCCGCTTCATCTCGATACGCCTGACTGGCTTTTCACGCGGTGGATAAAGGCCTACGGAGCGGACACCGCGCGCGCCATCGCTTCTGCCCATAGTCTGGAGCCGCCGCTCGACATCACCGTCAAATCAGATCCGGACCGGTGGGCAGATCGGCTGGGCGGCCGCAAATTGCCTACGGGCTCGGTCCGACTGGCGGGGCATGGACAGATTTCGGCAATGCCGGGCTATGGCGAGGGTGACTGGTGGGTCCAAGACGCTGCCGCCGCGTTGCCGGTGCAACTCTTCGGCGATTTGCGGGGGCGTTCGGTCGCAGACCTCTGCGCAGCACCGGGCGGTAAAACAGCGCAGATGGCGTCTTGCGGCGCAACGGTCACCGCCGTCGACCGGTCGGCGTCACGCATGGCGCGCCTGCAAGAAAATCTCTCCAGGGCCGGCTTGCAGGCTCTCACGGTCGTCGCCAACGTTGAGGATTGGAGGCCTGGTCCCCCGGAGGTGAACTTCGATGGCGTTCTGGTTGACGCTCCTTGCACCTCCACCGGCACGATCCGACGGCACCCGGATATTCCCTGGCGCAAAGCACCCGGTGATATCGCCGTTTTGTCGGCACTCCAGAGGCGGCTTCTCACCCGCGCCATCGACCTGACCGGATCGGGCGGTACCATTGTGTACTGCACATGCTCACTGGAACCGGAGGAATGCGAAGGTCTTGTTTCCGCAGTGGTCGAACAGGACAGGCGGGTGCGTCGCAACCCGATCACGCGTGCCGAATTCCCGATGCTTGAGGAATTCATCACGGCGCGTGGCGAGTTGCGCACACTGCCTTGCCACTGGCCTGACCCCGATCCCCGCATGTCCGGGCTCGACGGATTTTTTGCCGCCCGGCTCGAGCGGGTCTAGGCCACTGCCACCCCTATGATTTGCCGGGAACGTCGCGACAACTCCGTAAAATGAGCGGGGTTCGTATTAACACCGGTAACAACAAATACTTAGGGCGCCAAAGTACCGAAGTGCCAAAGTGACCAATTTTGGCGCCCTTCGTGTGTTGAAATTGTTGGGGAATTTCCCGAGCGACTAACCCTAGTTAGTGCATGCGGTCACTGCTGTGGTGCCATGCGTGGCGCAAAATGGCAAGCACGGCACAAAATAGCCACCCTGTCTCAGGTTAGATTTAGTCCCGTCGCAGGCGCAAACCACCAGTGCTGCCTGTGGCCCCCGTCGGGCGGGCACCCCACATTCCCCCCGTCTGCCCGGCGGGTGTTCTGTGTATCACCCGCCGCCTGGCACCGCGGGCGTCCAATACCGGGTTGGGGTCAAATCCCTCCGACCCTAAGGTGCGCCACCATCCGGCTGGCCGCACGAGCATTCCAGACACATGCGGCAATCCCCCTCCGATGGAGCATTCCCCATGGATGCCGCTATGAACGTCGTCGAGATGCGAGAGGGTCGCAGGGCGCGCGCCAAGCTGCCCAAGCCAGCGCCAGCGGCAGCTGCATTGAAGGGACCCGTCGCGCCTATAGGACCCAAAAAACCAGCTGTAATTTTCGTGTATCCTTGGGCGGCGCCGAACGTTGCCAACTCACCAGGGAACGGTTTTGCCTCGGTAATTGAGGAAAAGCAGGCCACGCTTGCCGGTACGGCTTGTGATCACATCGACGACGCGCGGAATGCTTTGCGCGATCGAAAGCGGGGCGTTGGGTCCGCCAAGGTCGGTGCGCACCCATCCCGGGGCGATGATCACGGTCGTGCGGGTGGCATGTCTGGCGGCAAAGCCTTTCATCAGCATGTTGAGCGCTGCCTTGCTGGCGCTGTAGACCTGCAAATAGCCATCACTCCAGCTGATGCTGCCGAGGCCCGAGGACATCACGCCGATGGTGCCGCCCCGCTTGACGAGATCTTCGAAGGCCTCGACAACGCGCATCGGGCCAAGCGCGTTGGTGACCATCATGCGGGTGAAGTCCGCGGTTGACACTTCCGCGATCGTGTCATCGTTCATGATGCCGGCATTGACGAAGAGAAGGTCAAATCGCTTTTCGGCAAGCCGCCGACGCAGGGCCGCGATCTGAGCCGGTTTGACGATATCGACCTTCTCGACGGTAAGGCGTCCCTTGGACCGGTCGGCGACCCGGTGAAGTGCCGTCCGGGCGGCGCGGCGAACTGTGCCGGTGACGTGCCAGCCACGGCGAAGATATTCCTCCGCGATGGCGAGTCCGAGGCCCCGAGAGGCGCCGATGATGAGCGCAGTTGGCGATCGCACGTCAATCTCCATGAGTGGGCTGCGCGGCGAACGAACCCGGCCGTGATGCGGTCATCGAGGTCGTCGCTTCGGGGCTCGCGCGCACGAAGGGTATCGTACGCCCAAGTTTCGAACTGACTTGAATGGTAGTGATTTTTGGCCAGTCGGGTAGCTTTTCGAGGGGCCTTTCGGTTTCGCGGTGTCGATGGCGACCTTGCTGCGGGCCGACGACGTGGTCGAGTAGCGGATCGCGGCGCGGTCGCGGTAGGGACGAAGGATTACTCCCGCCCCCCGCACAGATCCCGGCGTGCGCTGCTAACTGGTTCCTCCCTCGGGCCGAGCGTCGGCCGGCAGGCGGTTGGAAACCGCATGCTCTGCGGCGCAGCCGTCAATCGGATCGACGTGGAGTCAGTGTCCGAACCGCGGCCGGCTGTCGGCTGTTCCCCTCGGGTGACCTTCCCTCCAGGATTCTCCGCCCGAAGTCGCCTTCCTTTGTCCGGACCGCTTTTGCGCCGCGATCGAGAAGCACCCCGGGGCCTATTACCTCTTGGCGTACGCCGGGCAGCGCATCTCCGACGTGGCCCCGATGAAACGCTCACCGTTCGACGGCACAGCGGTCCAGGAGAAGACAGGTTGTCTGGGTTCCAGCCCACGACCGCCCTGCGCGCGCAGCTGGCCGGGCACCAGGGGAGCACTTGGTGCTCACCCTGTGGGGGCAACCCGTTCAGGTCGGCGAGCCTGTGGGAACCTGATAACCAAGCGTGCATTGCACTGGGCTTCCCCGGCTACACCCCGCACCGGCTGCGGCATCTGGCGGGTTCCGCACTTGCCGAGGCTGGTTGTTCAGTGCATGAGATCATGTCCATACTCGGACACCGCAGCGAACGCCAAGCTATCGAGTATGTAGGGCAGGCTAACGCCAAGCGCATGGCGGCGTCGGCGATGGCCAAGTGGAACGCCAGTGGAACGCGGACTGACTAACCGAGTGACTAACTTGGTCCTAACCCGTTGAGCTATAACCACACCACGCAACGAGCGGCGTTTGCCCCACATTTGTTCGCCGCTTTCCCTTGGTTATGGTCTCGAACGGTGTATAGGAGGAAATGCCTGTGACGAGGAGGGGTCAGCCTTAATGTCCCGCGCCGTCATCGCGGACCGCGCTCGCCTTTTCTGGCTGGTGCTTCGCCGCAGGCTCAATGTCGTCAGGGGGCGACTCTTAATTTGCCCTCTCGGGAGGCTGATCTACTGGCCTTCGCGCGGCGAACGTCTCGTCATTGCGCCCCAGGAGTTGCGCACGGCCGACCCCACCCGCGCCAGCGAAATCTATGGCGGGCGGTTCGCGTTTGCGGGGAAAATCGTTGTCTGCGATGGCCGCTCGCCATTCGAAGTGGAGCCGCCCACCGGGGAATGGGCCGAGATGCTGCTTGGCTTTAGTTGGTTGCGCCACCTGCGTGCCGCCAATTCGACCATGACCCGCGCCAGCGCCCGCACCCTCGTCGATGAATGGATCAGCGTGCAGGGCTCCTGGCATCCGATTGCATGGCGGCCTGAAATCGTGGCGCGCCGCCTGATGTCCTGGCTTAGCCAAGCCACGCTCATTCTCGACGACGCTGACTTGCGGTTCTACCGCCGATTGCTGCGCAGCTTGACGCGGCAGGTCCGCTTCCTGCGCACCACCGTGAATGACACACGGGACGGTGTGCCGCGGCTGCAGGCGCGAATCGCGCTGACCTATGCGGCGCTCTGCATGGCAAAGCAGGTGCGGCATCTCCGGATTACCACTCGTCGCTTGGTCAGCGAACTGGAGCGCCAGATCTTGCCCGACGGCGGCCACATCAGCCGAAATCCGGGCGTCATTATCGAAATCCTCCTCGATTTGCTGCCCCTCAGCCAGGCCTTTGCCGCTCGCAACGTCCCCCCGCCTCCGGCGCTCATCAACGCGGTCGACCGCATGATGCCGATGCTGCGGTTCTTCCGCCATAGTGACGGAACTTTCATGCTTTTCAACGGCATGGGTCCGACGCCGCCTGGCCTCCTGGCAACCGTTCTCGCCTACGATGATGCGCGCGGCACTCCGGTGGCGAATGCTCCCTATTCCGGCTACCAACGCCTTGAAGCAGGCCCCAGCACGTTGTTGATGGATACGGGCAGCCCGCCGCCACTCGAGGTGAGTGCCGACGGCCACGCGGGCTGCCTTGCCTTCGAGTTCTCAAGCAGGCTGCAGCGCATCATCGTGAACTGTGGAATGCCGGCGGCGGGACGCGAAAGCTGGCGACAAGTCGCGCGCGCGACGGCAGCGCACTCCACCGTCACATTCAACGACTCCTCGTCGTGTCATTTTCTCGATTCGCCCACCATCCGACGCACATTCGGCGTGCCGATCCTCGATGGTCCACGCAACGTGACGGTCTCACGAGATTATGAGGGCCGAGGCACGGTGTTGCGTGCGACCCACGACGGATATGCGGACCGGTTCGGAATCATTCATGAACGCTTCGTGTCGCTTTCAGGGGATGGTAACAGGCTCGATGGCGAAGACGTTTTCCTGCCGGTCCCCGGAGCGGCTCTGCCGCCCGACACCGATGATCACTTTGCGGTCCGGTTCCACCTCCATCCGGGAACTCGCGCCAGCCGGCTGACAAACGGTCACGGCGCGGTGCTGCTGCTGCCGAACCGGGACGTTTGGAACCTCGACGCTCACGGTGACGTCGTTGCGGTTGAGGAGAGCGTTTATCTGGCGGGTCAGGATGGTCCACGTCGCACGACACAGATCGTGATTTACGGCCAGGCTCGCAACACCCAACGTGTGCACTGGACTCTGAGCCACGTGCGCCAGATTTCTGCGTAGGTAGACCGTATTCTGTGGCAAGCGAAGCGTGCCCACCATCCCCTCCCGGTGAAATGACCATGATTGAACATCTGCGCCCCATCTCCCGCGCGGTTATTTCAGCATCCGACAAGACCGGGCTGATCGAGTTCGCACGGGTGTTGGAAGGCTTCGGCATTGAGCTCGTTTCCACCGGGGGCACGGCGCGCGCCCTCAGTGAGGCCCGTCTCAAGGTCCGCGACGTGTCGGACCTGACGGGCTTCCCGGAATTGATGGGTGGCCGGGTCAAGACCCTGCATCCTAAGATCCACGGCGGCTTGTTGGCCGTTCGCCACAACGCCGAGCATGTCCGCACCATGCAGGACCATCACATTGTGGGGATCGACCTCCTCGTCGTGAATCTATATCCGTTCGAAGCGACCGTAGCTCAGGGCGCGAGCTTCAATGATTGCGTCGAAAACATCGATATCGGCGGCCCTGCCATGATCCGGTCTGCAGCCAAGAACCACGCCGACGTGGTCGTCATTGTCGAGCCGGAAGACTACGCCGTCCTGATCGCCGAGTTGTCCGCCCACCGAGGAATGACGTCGCACGCGTTGCGCCGGCGGCTCGCCGCCAAGGCCTTTGCCCGCACCGCCGCCTATGACGCCGCCATCTCCAACTGGTTTGCGGGCGAGCTCAATGAAGCTGCGCCGGACTTCCGCGCTTTCGGCGGCCGTCTCGTCGAGGCGCTGCGATACGGCGAAAATCCGCATCAGTCGGCAGCAGTCTATCGGACGCCGGACATGCGCGCGGGGGTCGTCGCCAGCCGGCAGGTTCAGGGCAAGCGGCTCTCCTACAACAACATCAACGATACGGATGCCGCTTACGAATGCGTCGCGGAATTCGATCCCGCCCGCACCGCAGCCTGCGCCATCATCAAGCACGCCAACCCATGTGGGGTCGCGGAAGGGGCAAGCCTCCTAGACGCCTACCGCAAGGCGCTCGCCTGCGACCCGGTCTCGGCGTATGGCGGCATCGTCGCGCTGAACCGTCCGCTCGATGCGGACGCCGTTCGCGCCATTACGGAAATCTTCACGGAAGTCATCATCGCGCCTGACGCAAGCCCGGAAGCGATTGCAATCGTTGGCGCGAAGAAGAATCTGCGGCTGCTGATCGCAGGCGGTGTTCCGGACCCGCGCGCGGCAGGCCTGACCGTTAAATCGGTGGCGGGCGGGCTCCTGGTGCAATCGCGCGACAATGCGGTGGTCGACGAGATGCAGCTCAAAACCGTAACCAGGCGAGCGCCGACCGAGGCTGAGTTGTCCGACTTGCGATTCGCGTTCCGGGTCGCCAAGCACGTGAAATCGAACACTATCGTGTACGTCAAGGATGGCGCCACGGTCGGGATCGGGGCCGGCCAGATGAGCCGGGTCGACGCCGCTCTCATTGCAGCGCGCAAGGCCGCCGATGCCGCGAAGGAGGCAAGGCTGGCGGCGCCGCTGACAAAAGGGTCCGTTGTGGCGTCCGACGCGTTCTTCCCGTTTCCCGACGGGCTTCTCGTCGCGATCGAAGCCGGTGCGACGGCGGTGATCCAGCCCGGCGGTTCGGTGCGCGACGACGAAGTCATCAAAGCCGCGGACGATCGCGGCGTCGCCATGGTGTTCACCGGCACCCGGCATTTCCGGCATTAGCCAACTTGAGCAGAATCGATAGTCGGCGTCAGCACAATCAGAGGCTTAGCCGAAAAGTCGTCACTACATTTCGGTTGAGGAAGGAAGCATCTTCCAGAGCACGAAGACGAGGAAGCAGACATGATGATCAGATGGCCGTAGTACTTTAGGCGTTCAATTTCGGTAGAGTTGTTTGCATGAAGCAGATCTGTCTCGCGATCCTTTTGATAGTGTCCTTTCCGTCATTTGCCCAGGAGACCGTAAATCCACGCTCCTGCGGAGTTCCCGTCAACCTTGACGACGGTTGGACTATCGACAAACCCGAAAACGTCGGTCTCGATGGCGCTCGCCTCTGCGGCATTGCGGCCCGGCTTGGAGCAACCAATGCCAACGTTCATGCTGTAGTCGTCGTCCGTCATGGCAAGTTGGTGTTCGAGCAGTATTTCTCCGGCTACGACGATCCTTGGGGCGTGCCGGAAGGGCAATTTCATTTCGATGCAACGACCAGGCACGACATGCGGTCGGTTTCGAAGAGCGTGACTTCTCTACTCGTTGGCATCGCTGTCGGCCGAAAGCTAATAGGTGGTGTCGACGAGCCTGTGGTTAAATTCTTTCCTGAATTTGCATCCGTCACGGCCTCGGGGTGGGATCGGATCACGATCCGCGATCTTCTCACCATGTCGTCCGGCATTAAGTGGGACGAGAATCTTCCTTGGAATGACCCGAGCAATGACGAGCCGCACCTCGGGAAAGATCCCGAACCTCTTCGCTACATTTTCGGAAAGCCGATCGCCGAGCCGCCTAACACAGTCTGGAACTATAACGGTGGCGGAACCGATTTGCTCGGCGTCATCATCGAACGGATCTCAGGGGAGTCGTTTGACGATTTTGCCCGCGAGTCATTGTTTCAGCCGCTGGGGATCGTCGATTGGGAGTGGGGAAGGTATGAAAATGGTCGGCTTTCACCTGCCGCCGGTCTTCGCATCCGACCTCGCGATGCTGCAAAGATCGGTCAGGTCGTGATCAATCACGGCAATTGGAGCGGCCAGGAAATCGTCCCCGCAACATGGATCGAACAATCAATAGTCCCGCGCTTTCAAGCTATCGGCTATTTCGGTGGTCTGTTCTTCTATGGCTATCAATGGTGGCTTGGCCGTACGCTATCGAGAGACCAAGAAGTCACCTGGATTGCCGCAGTTGGCCTCGGCGGGCAGCGCGTCTTCATCATTCCCAACCTCGATCTTGTTGTGATGACGACAGCCGGACTGTACACGAACCCGCGGCAAGGCAACGCCTCCCTCGATATTCTTTATCGCTTCGTGATCCCATCCGTCCTTGACGAGAATGGCGCACGTTAGGGTGATACGAGGGCGCCCCGCACGCGCTTCAAAAACTTCGGCTATGGGTCATTCGCTACAGAATCGTTGCGCGATGAAAATCGATCCATGTCCGCAATGCCCCGAAAGCGACGATTGGTCGTCAAAGCGTCGGCCGTCGCGATGAGCCAAAACCGACCATCGCGCCATCTTCCATGAGCACTGGAGACCCGTGTATTGTGATTGGCAAGCAGTTAGCGGGTCGTGCCGACAATTGCGGCCCCTCCTTCATGATGCACTCTTTGTGAGTTGGACCGACACCGGAGGACAGCATGTCGTACCGAAATTTGATTGGATGTGCCACGGTCGCGACGGCATTCTGCTTGGCGTCGGGAGGCGCTGCGCAGGCGCAGGACGCCTCGAAGTATCCTGACTGGTCGGGCCAATGGAAGAGAGCGACGGACCCGCAGGTTGCCTTCGCTGGCCAGTGGGATCCAAGCAAGCCGGCCGGCCGCGGCCAACAGGCCCCACTGACGCCTGAGTATCAGGCCCGGTTCGAAGCCAGTCTCGCCGACCAGGCCGCCGGCGGACAGGGCGACAACACATACGGGTATTGCATCCCGCTCGGCATGCCGCGAATGATGACCGTCATTTATCCGATGGAAATCATCGTCACGCCGAAGACCACCTACATCTTGCAGGACAACGCTGAACCGCGCCGTATCTTCACCGATGGACGCCAATGGCCCAAGGAGATCGAACCGTCCTTCGCCGGACTTTCAATCGGGCAATGGCTCGGCGTGGACGCGAATGGGCGGTATACGACGCTTGAAGTGGAAACGCGTGGCCTTAAAGGTCCCCGCACCTTTGAAGGTAGCGGCATGCGCATGCACGATGATGAGCAAACCATCGTCAAGGAACGAATCTATCTCGACAAGGCAGATAAAACTAAGCTTGTCGACGAGATTACGACAATCGACCACGCGTTGACCCGCCCGTGGGCGGTCACCAAGACATACGCGCGCAACCCCGACCCTGCTCCGGTCTGGCACTTCAACCACTGCTCAGAGAGCAACTCTCTGCTGCTGCTTGGCAAGGAAAGTTACTACGTGAGTGGACATGGCTTTTTGATGCCGACGAAGAAAGGACAACAGCCCCCCGATTTACGATATTTCAAATCGGCTGGGAAATAGCGCAGTGTCCGTAAGTTGCATCATGCTGTCATGCAGCCATTTTATGCGCTGCATGACCGCTGTGGGTCATCAAGAGACTCGGCCGACCGCGCAAGCCGCGCGGCCAATTGCGGACAAATTCCGTGCGAACTTTCTCGCT
>Ga0066903_100002150_pt1 | contig 15150 bp, 14 predicted proteins | sample PanSoiMetaGPlot1_FD_67491 | JGI IMG/M metagenome (GOLD analysis project Ga0066903, IMG submission 67491) | Tropical forest soil microbial communities from Panama analyzed to predict greenhouse gas emissions - Panama Soil - Plot 1 (version 2) | ecosystem: Environmental > Terrestrial > Soil >...
GGATCAGCTCTTCGCATTCTTCTCGAGGAATTTGACCGCATCGCCCACGGTCAAAATGGTCTCAGCCGCATCGTCGGGGATTTCGCAACCGAACTCTTCCTCGAAGGCCATGACGAGCTCGACGGTGTCGAGACTGTCGGCGCCGAGATCGTCGATGAAGCTTGCATTCTCAGTCACCTTGTCGGCTTCAACGCCCAGGTGCTCGACGACGATCTTTTTCACCCGCTCGCCAATATCACTCATCGCTTCGCCCTCATATCCTTACGTTTGGCTCGACCGATCAACGCCCCCGAGCCATTGAGTTGAGCTTGTGTTGCAACCGGCGGGATCACGTGCGGTCGCGTTAGCCCCAGTGATTAGTCCCAGATTAGTCCCAGATTAGTCCCAGCCAAGCCGAGGTTCGGTTACCACACTTCAAAAGCCTTGACCAGCACACGAGGCTACCCTCTGACCAGCCGCCGGACCCCGTCCAAGTCCCGCGAATCATGGCTAGAACATCGCCATTCCTCCATTGATATGCAACGTCTGGCCGGTGATATACGCAGCCTCGTCGGAGGCGAGGTAGACGGCTGCGGAAGCAACGTCGGCGCCGCTGCCGAGCCGGCCTGCCGGGACCCGCGCCAGGATCGCCTCGCGCTGCTTGTCGTTGAGCTTGTCGGTCATTGCGGTCGCGATAAAGCCCGGGGCAATGCAGTTGGCGGTCACGCCGCGCTTGGCATATTCCTGGGCGATCGACTTGATCATTCCAATCATACCAGCCTTGGCGGCCGTGTAGTTAACCTGTCCCGGATTGCCGGTGATGCCAACCACCGAGGTAATGCCGATGATGCGACCATGGCGCCGGCGCATCATGGTCTTCACCGCGGACCGCGCGAGGCGAAACGTCGCTGTCAGGTTAAGCGCGATCACCTCATCCCAGGCTTGGTCGCTCAACTGGACCAGAAGATTGTCGCGGGTGATGCCGGCATTGGCCACCAGGATGTCAAGCTTGCCCATCGCGTTCTCGCAGGCCGGCACCAAGGCTTCGACCGCATCCTTGTCGGCAAGGTCGGATGTGAGCACATGAACGCGACCTGCAAGCTCGCTGGCGAGCGCATCCAGCGCATCGCGGCGCGTGCCCGAGATCGCAATGGTAGCGCCCTGCGCATGCAGCGCGCGCGCGATCGCACCGCCGATGCCGCCGCTCGCGCCGGTGACGAGTGCGTTCTTGCCGGTGAGATCGAACATCATCGCCCTCTCCTCATGCGTGCGCTGCCTTGAAAGCGGCGACATCCTCCGGCGTGCCGATCGATACACCACTGGCACCCTCTGCGATGCGCTTGACCAGCCCCGAGAGCACCTTGCCGGATCCGACTTCGTAGAATGTCGTGACGCCCGCTTGCGCCATGAACGCAATGCTCTCGCGCCAGCGCACCGTGCCGGTCACCTGTGCGACCATCCCGCGCACGATCTCGGCGGGATCGGACGTCGGCTTCGCCAAGACGTTGGCGACCAACGGTACGCTCGGCGGCTTCACCGTCACCTTGGCGAGCGCATCGGCCATCACAGTGGCGGACGGCTGCATCAGTGCGGAATGAAACGGTCCAGAGACTGGCAGCATCATGGCGCGTCGCACGCCCCTCGCCTTTGCGATCTCGACCGCGCGCTCGACCGCACCCTTATGTCCTGAAACCACCACCTGCCCACCGCCGTTATCGTTCGCGGCCTGCACGACCTCGCCCTGCGCGGCCTCCGCCGCAATGGCGGCAGCCTGCTCGAACTCTGCGCCGATGAGCGCCGCCATCGCGCCCACACCCACCGGCACCGCCTGCTGCATGGAGCGGCCGCGAATACGCACCAGCCGCACCGCGTCAGCCAGCGTCAGCGCACCCGCAGCAGCAAGCGCCGAATATTCGCCCACCGAGTGCCCGGCGACGAACGCGGCATCGCGCTTGAGATTGACGCCGGCTTCGGCCTCGAGCACGCGCATCGCCGCGAGCGAGACCGCGACCAGCGCAGGCTGGGCGTTCTCGGTCAGCGTCACGCGATCGGCCGGGCCCTCCCACATGACGGTGCTGAGCTTGTCGCCGAGCGCCGCATCGACCTCGTCGAACACTGCCCGCGCCGCCGGGAAGGTCGCGGCGAGCCCCTTGCCCATGCCAACTGCCTGGCTGCCCTGGCCTGGAAATACAAACGCAATCGACATGCGGACCTGCCTCGGACGTTAAAAGTCGCGCCCTAAGACACTGCGCCCTGCGGCCTGTCAAGGCGCTGGTAACCATAACGGGAGCTTTACCAGGAGGTTTTCGGCTCTCTGGCCCTCCCTAACCCAGCGGCAACCACAAGCCGGTAAGACCGGAGATGGCAACAAAGGGCTGGCCGATGCCCAAAGTGATCATTGCATCCGAGGATGACCTGGAGCACGCCCGGGCGGACCCGGCATTTCGGCAGCAGCTCATGGCTGAGAACCTCGACATGCTCCTGTCCGAGCTCAACCGGCTGCGCACCAAAGGCGGCAACAAGCCCGAGGCCGCCCGCCATATCCAGGAAGGGGCCAACCTCGCGGTCAAGCTGGCCGAATTGCTGCAGCGCAAGCGGGACTGACACAGTCGCCGCGATCCTTGCCTCTTCCAATTCTTGCTTTTCCAAATGTTGCTTTTTCACGGAGAAGCCCTATAAACCCAGCCTTCCGCTCGCCCCCGGCCGGGAGCTGAACGGACGGCCACAGGCTCTCTCTGCGATCGATTTTGGAGAGCATGCGGCAGGGCCTTCTGGCCCGGCGTCCGGTGTTCCCGCCTTCTGAGCATTCGAGCCTTTCCCGAAAAGGGTTCGAAGGGCTACGCGCCGGGGCGAGTGCCATTGAACCAGGGAAAGGCATTCCATGCCCCTCTATGAGCACGTCTTCATGTCGCGCCAGGACGCCAGCGCGCAGCAGGTTGAAGAACTGACCAATCATCTCAAGGGCGTCATTGAGCAGATGGGCGGCAAGGTCGCCAAGCTCGAGCAGTGGGGCGTCAAGTCCCTCTCCTACCGGCTGCGCAAGAACCGCAAGGCACACTACACGTTCATGAATCTCGATGCTCCCCCGGCCGTGATCAATGAGATCGAGCGGCAGGAGCGGCTCAACGAAGAAGTGCTGCGCTACCTGACGGTGCGAGTCGAGGAACTTGAGGAAGGTCCCTCGGTCATGATGCGGAAGGTCGATCGCGACCGCGAGCGTGACGAGCGCGGCGGCGGTGGCGGCTTCCGCGACCGCGACCGCGGCGGGTTCCGGGATCGCGAGCGTGGTGACCGCGGCGATCGTGGAGATCGCGGCGACTTCCGGCGCGATCGCGACAGCCGTCCGCCGCGAGAAGAAACAACTGGTGACGGGGAGTAAAAGCCATGGGCCTTGCACCAACGCAGACACGCCGGCCGTTCTTCCGCCGCCGCAAGACCTGCCCGTTCTCGGGCGCCAACGCGCCTAAGATCGATTACAAGGACGTCCGACTGCTGCAACGCTATGTCTCGGAGCGCGGCAAGATCGTGCCAAGCCGCATCACCGCGGTATCGGCAAAGAAACAGCGCGAGCTTGCCCAGGCGATCAAGCGCGCGCGCTTTCTCGGACTGTTGCCTTACGTGATCCGCTGAGCTCTTGCTGAAAGGGCTCGCGCGGGAGGATATAACAAGTCGTAACAATGCGAGGCCGGCGGCCATTGGGGGCGTCGACCGATGGTTGGGGCGGACGCTGATCCGTCTCTAACCGCTGATGAAGCGGGACAGCTTGCGATGCTGCAGACGGTTCTTGTTGGAGTGGGAGCAGGCGCGGCCTCCGCGCTGCTGTTCGCCGTTGCGGCCGGCACTGCGTTCTCGCTCCTGTTGGCCCTGCTCGCGCCGCTGCCGATCTTGATCGTGGCGCTTGGCTGGAGTTCCGTGGCGGGCCTCGTGGCCAACATCAGCGCTGCGGCGATATTGGCTGGAGCACACGGATTTCCGACTTCGCTTGGGTTTCTGATCGGTGTGGGCGTGCCTTCCTGGTGGCTTAGCTACCTTTCATTGTTGGCGCGCCCGACCCACAACGGCGCTGCGTCCAGTCTGGAGTGGTACCCGACTGGACGCCTGGTGCTTTGGGCCGCCGTGCTCAGCTCCATCATGGTCGTTGCCTCGCTGATCGTCACATTTGGAACCGAGTGGCAAACCTTCCAGACGGAGCTGCGCAAGGTCACCGCGGAGATTGCGGAGCTTCAAGCAAAGGCCGGACGTGATCCAGCTGCGGCCCAGCGTCTCACGACCAAGGAAATGATCGACGCGCTGACCGCGGCCTTACCGGGCGCCGTCGCGGTCTTCGCCACCCTGATCAATTGCGTCAATCTCTGGCTGGCCGGTCGCATTGTGGATGTGTCCGGCCGACTGCGGCGCCCGTGGCCCGACCTGCCGGCGATGCAGCTTCCATCGCTGGCGCCAGCCCTCCTCGCGGCTTGCCTCCTCGGCTTGTGGCTGCCCGAGTTCGCTGGCCTGATCGCAGCTGCGTTCGCGGCCAGCCTGATCACCGTCTTCGCCATTGTCGGCCTCGCGGTAATGCATGCAATCACCCGCGGCACCCTCATCCGCCCGTTTCTGCTGGCCGCGCTCTACATCTCGATCATCCCGCTTGCCGGCCTTCCGCTTCTGCTCGCTTCGCTCCTGGGCCTCGCCGATTCCGTCTTCAACATCCGCGCCCGCGTTGACGCGAGCCGGCCGCCGCCACCACCTTATTCACGGATCTGAACAACCAATCATGTCAAGGAACGGAGACTGACCATGGAAGTGATCCTGCTCGAACGTGTCGCCAATCTCGGCCAGATGGGTGAAGTCGTGCGCGTCAAGGACGGCTTTGCCCGCAACTTTCTCCTGCCGCGCGGCAAGGCGCTGCGCGCCACGCAGGAGAACCGTACGCGTTTTGAGACGATGAAAGTCGAGCTCGAAGCGCGCAATCTCGAGCTCAAGAGCGAAGCCGAGAAAGTCAGCAGCAAACTCAACGGCCAGAGCTTCACGGTGCTGCGTCAGGCGGCTGAAGGTGGCCAGCTCTACGGCTCGGTATCGCCACGTGACATCGCCGCGCTCGCAAGCGACAAGGGCTTTGCACTCTCGCGTGGCCAGATCGCCCTCAACACCCCGATCAAGATGATCGGACTGCACAAGGTCCCGGTCACGCTGCATCCGGAAGTCGAGGTGACGATCAACATTACGGTCGCCCGCAATGCCGACGAAGCCGAGCGCATCAGGCGCGGCGAGGATGTCAGGGTGTTGCGTGAAGAGGGCGCGGAGCTCGAGGCCGAAGCCGAGCGCTTCTTCGAGCCGGAGGCCGCTGAAGCTCGCCGTGAGCGCGAGACGCCGGAGGAGGAAGGCGCCGAGCCCGCCGAGACTGCGCCGAAGCCATAAGCCAGGCGAGCGCAGCGTCGCGCGCTCGCGGCGCCGCTACGTTTGGTTCGTTACTCTTCGAATGGCTGCAACACCGGCGCGGGCGGCGGCGCCGCCGAAAGTGTGGGCTCGGCGTGCCGCTCTTCTTGAAATGCGCGCGCTTCCGGCACCGCACGCGCATCGGGCAGTGCGCGCGCCTGTGCGCTCGCAGTCGGCCGACTCTTAGGTTGCGGCTGCGTGGCGCTGGGCGTGGTCGTAGGTGCAGCCGACTTGGCCTGCTCGACCGCCGGCCTCGGCGGCTGCTTCGCGACATCGGCAGGTGGCCGCTTGGGCTGGGACCCAGAGGCCGCACTGGAGCGCGGCTCGTTTCCGCCAACACCCGCTAGATAATTGGCCATCGAGGCCGCCTCATCGGAGCCGGCCGTGTAATGCGAACGCAGGAAGCTGGCGCTGGCGCGCCGAAGCTCGCGCGCACTGCGATGGCAGCCTGCGCAAGTATCTCCAAAGATCTGCGCCGGCGTTTTGCCAGCATCGATATTGCCTTGAGCATCGGCCGCCGAGATCTGCAACGCTGCAGCGAGGCAGGCCACCGTCCATGACATCAGCCGCGGCACAGTTGATCCCTCCTCAACTCAGAATCTTTCCTCGACTCACAAGTCGGCTCGACCCGTTGTCGGCGACTGGATATCAGCTCAACTCGAAGTCGGCGCCTCAAGACTTTACAGCCTAGACCCCTTAGCGCCTACCCCATTTTACCCTGTCGACCCTGCAACCAGCCCGCCCTGCATAACACACCGCAGGCAATGCACATTGCTGGCATGACAGAACTTTGTTCTAATTTAACTTATCCGACGGCATTCGGCCATGGAACCGGGAGGCAGGCCGAATTGTTTCGCACCGATGCCGGTGGATTATGTCGGCGACGTGGCGGGGCGACCGCTGTCGGCGTAGACGGGAATGCGGCCGATGGATCGGTTGCTTCGAGCAGTATTGCAGAGCTCTATTTGCGCAGGAACGCTTCGGATCACGACCGCAAGCGGCGCGAGATTCACGCTCGGAGACGGCACCGGGAATCCCGCCGCCATTCGCTTCCGAAGCCATGCCGCCGAGCGTGGGATTCTCCGCGATCCGGAGATGAAGTTCGGCGAAGCTTACATGGACGGCAGCGTTGTCGTCGAAGAAGGTTCGATAGCCGACGTATTGGCCGTCATCCTGCGCCAGCAGCGCGACGGCAGGCCGCCGCTCTTTGCGCGACCGCAATGGTTCATTCGCTACCTTTATCGTCGGCTCCTTCAATTCAACCCGCGCCCGCGGGCGCGACGCAATGTCGCGCACCACTACGACCTCGACGGTCAGCTCTATTCCCTGTTCCTGGATGCTGACCGGCAATACAGCTGCGCCTATTTCGAGTCGCCCAACCAATCACTCGACGACGCCCAGCTCGCCAAGAAACGCCACCTCGCCGCCAAGCTCATCCTGTCGCCGGGCCTCAACGTGCTCGACATTGGCTGCGGCTGGGGCGGCCTCTGCAACTATCTCGCTGAGACAGCAGATGCCCGCGTGACCGGCATCACCCTGTCGCAGGAGCAGTACGCCGTCGCACGCTCGCGCGCGGCCGAGCGCGGTCTCGCGAGCAAGAGCGAATTCTGGCTGCAGGACTATCGCGATGTCACCGGACATTTCGACCGCATCGTCTCGGTCGGCATGTTCGAACATGTGGGTGTCCGGCACTATCGTGAGTTCTTTCAAAAATGCACCGAGCTCCTCAACGAGGACGGGGTAATGCTCCTGCATTTCATTGGCCGTTCGGAGGGTCCCAACGTCACCAATCCCTGGATCGCGAAATACATCTTTCCGGGCGGCTATATTCCGGCCCTCTCGGAGGTGCTGCCCGCGGTCGAGCGCTCGGGCCTGCTTGTCACGGATGTCGAGGTTCTGCGACTGCACTATGCCGAGACGCTGAAGCACTGGCGCGCACGTTTCCTTGCACATCGCGAGCAAGTTGAGCGTCTCTACGATGCCCGTTTCGTGCGCATGTGGGAGTTCTATCTGGCGGCCGCCGAGATGGCGTTCCGCGAGCAGGCCATGATGGTGCTGCAGTTACAGTTCGCCAAGCGCCAAGGCGTGGTGCCGATGACGCGGGACTACATCCCGCGCGAGGCCGCGCGGCTGCGCGCACGCGAGGTTGGCCAACGCCCGCCGCTGCGGCTGGCCGGCGAATAATTGCGCGCCACTAGTGCCCCGCTTCCGAAGTTTGTGAGCCGTCGCGGCATCCTCTAACGCGAACTTCGGAAGCAAAAGGGGCACTAGCAACTTTTTGATTCTAGTGCCGCTTTTCGATTTGAAGTTCCTAACCGAGTTTGCTGCAGGTGCTGTAGGAGCTTCAAATCGGCGGCGCTAGGTCCGACTCCACCACATCTTGTGGTCAAGCGCCGGATGCGTGCAGCCAACTTCTTGCTTGCCATCGGTGAGTAACGGGGACAGCCTTGACACCGATCGCCGCGAATCAGTGCGGGAAACCGTGCGGGATGTTAGCTCAGCCTCACGCCCTCAACCGCGTGAGTCTCGCGCTCTCCACATGCACTGGGAATACTGGCAATCATGACGCAATCGACGGCCCGCGTCCTTCCGGACGAGCTGAAGCCCGGCTATCGCACCGCCCCGCACAACATCGAGGCGGAGCAATCGCTGCTGGGCGCGATCCTGGTCAATAACGAGGCGCTCTACCGCGTCTCTGACTTTCTCGAGCCCACGCATTTCTTCGAGCCGATCCATCAGCAGATTTTCGAGATCGCGCGCAGCCTCATCCGCACCGGCAAGCTCGCCTCGCCGGTCACGTTGAAGACTTTCCTACCGGCCGATGTCGACCTCGCCGGCCTCACCCTGCCCCAGTATCTCGCTCGCCTTGCCGCCGAGGCGACGACGATCATCAACGCCTCGGACTATGGCCGCGCCATCTATGATCTGGCGATCCGGCGCGAACTCATTCAGATCGGCGAGGAGATGGTCAACGTGGCGTTCGATGCGCCCGTCGACTTCGCGCCGCGTGAGCAGATCGAGGACGCCGAGCGGCGCCTCTATGATTTGGCGGAGACCGGGCGCTATGGCGGCGGCTTCCTGCGCTTCGAGACGGCGCTCACCACTGCCCTTGAGATGGCGTCGCACGCTTATCAACGCGACGGAAAACTGTCGGGGCTGGCAACGGCGCTCCGCGATCTCGACAACAAGATGGGCGGCCTGCAGAAGTCCGACCTGATCATCCTCGCCGGCCGACCCGGCATGGGCAAGACCTCGCTCGCCACCAATATCGCCTACAATGTCGCGCGCGCCTGGCGCGGCGAGGTGCAGGCCGACGGCCAGATCGCAACGGTCAATGGCGGACGCGTCGGCTTCTTCTCGCTCGAAATGTCGGCCGAGCAGCTCGCCACACGTATTCTCTCCGAGCAGACCGAAATCTCTTCGAGCAAGATCCGGCGCGGTGAAATCACGCAAGCCGATTTCGAGGTGATCAAGGACAAGTCGATCGAGATCCAGCACCTGCCGCTGTTCATCGATGAGACCGGCGGTCTATCGATCGCCCAACTTGCCGCGCGCGCCCGCCGCCTCAAGCGCCAACGCGGTCTCGACCTCATCGTGATCGACTACATTCAGCTCCTGCAAGGCAGCACCAAGCGATCCTCGGAGAACCGCGTCCAGGAAATCACCGAGATCACCACCAACCTCAAGGCGCTGGCCAAGGAGCTCGGGGTCCCGATCATCGCGCTGTCGCAGCTCTCGCGTCAGGTCGAGAACCGCGACGACAAGCGCCCGCAGCTCTCCGACCTGCGTGAATCGGGCTCGATCGAGCAGGATGCCGACGTGGTGCTGTTCGTCTATCGAGAGGAATACTACCTGACCAACAAGGAGCCGCGCCCCGGCACCGACGAGCACGTCAAGTGGCAGACTGACATGGAGGCCGCGCACGGCAAGGCCGAAGTGATCATCGGCAAGCAGCGCCATGGCCCGACCGGCACCGTGAACCTGCAGTTCGAGGCTTCCGTGACGCGGTTCGACAATCTGGCGCAGGACATCAGCGTGCCGGAGCGCGGGCCGGCGTTCTGAAGGCTATGACCTATCCGCCTCTAGGCTAGAACGTGCTCTCCGGCTGGACCCGTGGGCATTAGGGAGAGTCCCGTGATCGACGCCTGCGCGCAAGTCGAGGAGGGGTGATCCATTCGCAAAGACCCAACGCGCCGCACGCAATGATGAGCCGACCGATACCAACGTGTTGTTAGAACTGTAGCCACTTCGCCGCATTCGGGGTCGGCGTCATCGATCCCTGGACTGCCCGACCGCAAGCCGACCGCAAGAAAGTCAAAACCTTGGTCTAAACGGTGCGAATGTAGCGTGTCTCCAAATCTCGCATGTCTCCAAAATCTCGCATGTCTAAGTAGCGCCTGGGTCCAGACGCGCGCGGGCGACCCCTGCGCAACACAACGCTGCCACATCGATGGCGCGACGATGTCGCCGATCCGCGTTCAAATCTTTGCGCGCAGCGCAACCGCGTCTTTACGTCCGCTTTACGACCAATCGTTGTTTCGATAGTTTACCGGCGTCCCGAGCAAGCACACGTCCCAAGGATGGCTTACCGATCTCGGGACCGTTCATCGATCGCAGGATCGTTCGGAAGCACAACAATCGTTCGGAAAGCGCTTGGGCCCACTTCAGGGAGGAGTGAGTGCACATGAAAAACCAACTGGGAATCATGCTTGGACTATCGGCCTTGATGATCGGGCCGGCATTGGCGCAACAGCCAAACCCGAACCAGGCTGCCGCCAAGGCTCTGCTGCAAGCCGCCGACAAGGCGATGGGAGCGAGCTTCCTCAAGGGCTGGACTGCCACTGGCACGGGCTGGATGGGCTACCCCGGCCAGCAGTTCGCTCAGGGCGATCTGCCCCGCACGGACTTGAAGACCTATACCGAGACCGTTGACCTCGGCAGCAAGTCCGCCAAATGGGAATACACGCGCGTTCAGGGCAACAATATCGCCCGTGGCGGTGGCGCCGGCTTCCCGGTCCAGGGTGAGCAGAGCTTCGTGGAGGTCGTCAACAACGGTCTCGGCTGGAACGTGAATGCGCAAGGCCAAGCCACACCGATCAACCCACGCGACGGCGCGGATCGCCAGCTCAGGATTTCGCTCAATCCAGCGAGCTTCATCCAGGCAGCGCTGGCCGACAACAATGCGTTGGCCACCGAGCGGTACTACGCCCGGCAAAACAAGACAGTCAAAGTCGTCGGATTCACGATCAAGGTCTGCGACCGGGCACAGCCACAATGCACTCGTCGGGTGACCGGCGAGTTCAACAGCGACAACCTGCTCGAGCGGGTGGTCACCTGGTTTGCCGACCCTGTGCTCGGCGACAAGATGGTTGAGCTGCGCTGGAGCGACTATAAGGACGTCGGCAACAGCGTGAAGCTGCCGCATCGCGTTCATGCCCATCAGGGCGACCATCCTCTGATCCAGGGCGGCCATAACTGGATGGATGTGCGGTTCAGCGAGATCAAAGTGAATGCCGGCACCGCGCAGGCGGTTCCTGACAACGTGCGCAATGCACCGCCGGTGACGACATCGAACGTGGTCGCGACCAAGCTCGCGGACGGCGTCGTGCACCTGGGCGGCGGCTCGCATAACAGCGTCGCCGTCGAGTTCAAGGACTACGTCACGGTGATCGAGGCGCCACTCGACCAGCAGCGCTCGCTGGCCGTGATCGCCGAAGTCAAGAAGCAGTTCCCCAACAAGCCGATCCGCTATGTGGTCAACACCCACAACCACTTCGACCATCTGGGTGGGCTGCGCACCTATGTGGCGGAAGGCGCGACCGCCATCACCGAAGACAAGAACAGAGTGTTCTACAGGACCGTCGTGCTCGCTCCGCAGCCGCGGACGCTGCTGCCCGACCGGCTGTCACAGCGGCCGTTCGCGCCGACCGGCCCCGGTCAGCTCGCACTGCAGACCTATACGGACACTTACACGATCAGCGATGGCAATCAGACCATCGAGCTGTATACCGTCGAAGGTCTCAACCACAGCGACAACATGACGATCGCATATCTGCCCAAAGCCAAGCTGCTCGTCAGCGCCGACATGGGCGGCCCGCCTCCGGCTGGAGCGAACCCGCCGGTCAGCAACAACTCGATCGTGCTCTACAACAACATCAAGCGGTTGAAGCTCGATGTCGTGACGCATGCCCCGATCCATGGCCCAGTCGGGCCGCAGGCCGAGTTTGACCGGATCGTCGGACCCGCGGCAGCGCGGGCGCCCCAGCAGCAGGGCGGCGGCTGATAAGCACTTGAGTGCGGACACCGTCCGCACTCGGGCCATCCATTCGCACTCGAATGCTTGCGCTCGACATGGCCGGCACCAGGTGCCGGCCATGTCATTTTTTTGCGTGCCGAATCGATCCCAGGCTGCCTGACCGCAAAAGCGTCTAACTCTGATCGCAGAATCGGGCTTCATCCGCCAAGTAGAGGCCCAAATACCCCGCAAGCTCGCGGCTCTGGCGGCAAAACAAGCCAGTATCCACAACGCTTTACTGCCGGCTCCGGGCCGGTCATAACCACGTCATGTCGCTTCTGGAACCGACTCTGCAACCCACGAGCGCACCGGCACTGCCGCAAGCGACTCTCGTGGGCGGCGTGCTGACGATCGATCTGTCTGCCATCGAAGCCAACTGGAAGCGGCTCGCCGGCATGACGCTGCCGGTCGAGTGCGCTGCCGTCGTAAAGGGCGATGGCTATGGCTGCGGCCTCGAGCCGGTGACCGCCAAGCTATACAAGGCTGGCTGCCGAACATTCTTCGTCGCCGACATCCCCGAAGGCCGGCGAGTGCGGGCCGTTGCAGCCGACGCCACCATCTATGTGCTCGCCGGCGTGATTCCGAGCACCGGGCCGGCGCTCGCCGATGGCAATCTTCGCCCGGTGATCAACAGCCCGACCGAGCTCGCCGAATGGGATGCATTCGTCGCCACGACCGGTTGGAAGGGCGGCGCCGCGCTTCACATCGATACGGGGATGAACCGCCTCGGCCTCTCGATCGATGAGGGCGTGGCGATCGCGGCGCGCGCCAAATCGGATAGTCACGGCTTCACGCTGGTGATGAGCCATCTGGCCTGTGCCGACACGCCCGATCATACGCTCAATGACAAGCAGATCCGGCTGTTCCGCGAGCTGCGCATTCTCTACCGCGGCATTCCCTCATCGCTCGCCAATTCGTCCGGCATTTTCCTCGGCGGCACTGTCCATTGCGACCTGGTGCGGCCGGGCGCCGCGCTCTACGGCGTCAATCCGACGCCGGGGCGCAACAATCCGATGCGGCCGGTGATCGAGGTCAAGGGCCGCATCATCCAGGTCCGCCTCGCGCCTAAGGGTGACAGCGTCGGCTACGGCGCGGCCTTCACCACAACGCGGCCGAGCCGGCTCGCCATCGTGGCGGCTGGATATGCCGACGGCTATGCGCGCGCGGCAGGCGCCACCAAGGGTAAGCCCGGCGCCGAGGCGATCGTCGCCGGCAAACGCTGCCCCGTCGTCGGCCGCGTATCAATGGATCTGTTGGCCATCGACGTCACCGACCTACCTGAAGGCAGCGCGCGGCGCGGCGACTTCGCCACGCTAATCGGCGGCGGCATCGGGGTCGACGAGATTGGCACGGCAGCCGGGACCATCGGCTACGAGGTGCTGACAAGTCTCGGCCGGCGCTATCACCGCATCTACAAGGGCGCGTAAGACGCGTAAGATTCCGGCGCGCGATTCGCTTATCGTCACCGGACCCCGACACGCATGGCCCGCCGCGAGCAAACCTTCATCTGTCAGAACTGCGGCGCCGCGTACGGGCGCTGGCAAGGCAAGTGCGACGCCTGCGGCGAGTGGAACACGATTGCTGAAGAATCCTCCGCGACCGCGCGGCCGCCGATGCCGGGGCGCGCACCGCGCAAGGGCCGGCCATTCGCGCTCGAGCCGCTGACGGGCGAGCGCAACGACGCGCCGCGGCTCGCGTCCAGCATCGCCGAATTTGACCGCGTGACCGGCGGCGGCTTCGTGCGCGGCTCGGTGCTGCTGCTCGGCGGCGATCCCGGCATCGGCAAGTCGACGCTGCTCATTCAGGTGACCGCCACGCTCGCGCGCGCGGGACATCGCGCCGTCTATATCTCGGGCGAGGAAGCGGTTGCCCAGGTGCGGCTGCGCGCCGAACGGCTCGGGCTCGCCGATGCACCGGTCGAGCTTGCGTCGGAGACCTCGGTCGAGGACATCCTCGCCACGCTTGGCGATCGCGCGGTGCCGCGCCTCCTCATCATCGATTCCATCCAGACGATGTGGACCGACGGGGTCGACTCGGCGCCCGGTACCGTCACGCAGGTGCGCGGCGCGGCACAGGCGCTGATCCGCTATGCCAAGCGTTCCGGCACCGCCATCATCCTGGTTGGCCATGTCACCAAGGACGGCCAGATCGCAGGCCCGCGCGTGGTCGAGCACATGGTCGACGCCGTGCTCTCGTTCGAGGGCGAAGGCTCGCACCACTTCCGCATTTTGCGCGCGGTCAAAAACCGCTTCGGCCCGACCGACGAGATCGGCGTGTTCGAAATGACCGGCGAAGGACTGCGCGAGGTCGCCAACCCGTCCGAGCTGTTTCTCTCCGAGCGCGATCTCGGCTCGCCCGGCACCGCGGTTTTTGCCGGCATCGAGGGCACGCGCCCGCTGCTTGTCGAAATCCAGGCGTTGGTGGCGCCAACGTCGCTTGGCACGCCAAGACGTGCAGTCGTCGGCTGGGATCAGAGCCGGCTTTCGATGGTGCTCGCCGTGCTGGAAGCCCATTGCGGCGTGCGGCTGTCCGGCCACGATGTTTATCTCAATGTGGCCGGTGGCCTTCGCATCAACGAGCCGGCGGCCGACATGGCTGCCGCCGCCGCACTGGTCTCTTCGCTCGCCAATGCGCCGCTGCCGGCCGATGCGGTCTATTTCGGAGAGATTTCGCTCTCGGGCGCGGTGCGGCCAGTGGCGCAGGCCTCAGCGAGGCTCAAGGAAGCCAAGAAGCTCGGCTTCGGCCGCGCCGTCATTCCTGAGGCGGCGCGTTCCGAAGGTGACAATGGTCTGACGCTCGAAGGCGTTGGAGCGCTGTCGACGCTCGTCGCCGACATCGCGGCGCGCGGTACACGTGCGCAGCGCAGCGATCGCCGTCCAGGGGACGAGGCTTGAACACACTAGACTTTGATCCGGATAGAGTCTCAGTGCAGCTTTAGGCCAAGAGCTGTCCTGATAGCTTCACTCAAGCGATCTGCCGGAAATGGCTTGAGCAAGTACGCGGTGCAACCAGAATCCATGGCCCGCTGCCGGTGCAGTTCGTCCTGTGACTCGGTTATGAATATGATGGGCACTTTGAAGCCCATTGCGGCAAGGCGGATAGCCAAATCCACGCCTGAAGTGTCGCCAAGGTGGATATCAATCACAACGCACGCCGATTCGGACGTTGCAGCTGCGATGAGGAATTCCTCGGCGGATGCATACAATTCCGTAAGATATCCCCACGATGAGAGCATGAGGGCTATCGTCTGAAGAGTTCCCGGATCGTGTATCACGACCGAGATCACGTATTTTTGCGCTGGCAAGGGAACGTCCGGGATGCGGTACTGGTCGGCTTAGTGCTGTTGGTTGTTCTTGCGGACCGTCACCCCAGTTGTCTCCGCAGTCAGGCTGTTATCACTCGGCCGCAGCGGCGTCTTGTCTTCGTGCGCCAAAGATTTGCTTTGCCGGGTCAGCCAG
>Ga0066903_100002151_pt1 | contig 15146 bp, 12 predicted proteins | sample PanSoiMetaGPlot1_FD_67491 | JGI IMG/M metagenome (GOLD analysis project Ga0066903, IMG submission 67491) | Tropical forest soil microbial communities from Panama analyzed to predict greenhouse gas emissions - Panama Soil - Plot 1 (version 2) | ecosystem: Environmental > Terrestrial > Soil >...
GTCCGGAGGCCGACTCTCAGCACCCTCAGCCTTCGTCTCTCGGATTCGCTCGTCGTGCGATCCATCGTGAGCAGTCATTTCGGCCCGCTCTTTGGGTTCCGCGTGAAGAACTCGGGGAGTGTCATCATCAATCTGCCCGCCACGCTGAGCCGCGACACGTTGACGACCGTGACCATCGTGTACGGCGGCCGCATCGAGTCGCAGAGTGCCGATCGCGAAGCCATCGCCGTGGGACAGGACGTCGGATTCGAGTCGTTCACGCCGGAGCCGCACTACCTCTATAGCAACCGGAACTACTGGTATCCGCAGTCCACGACGTCGGACTACGCGACGGCGACGATCAAGATCAGCGTGCCGGCGGCATACGACTGCGTGGCCAGCGGCGAACTGCAACCCGGATCTCCGGCGACCGTCGGCACGAAGGACGACCCGAACGAGCGGAAGGTGTACGCGTTCTCGGCGGCTCAGCCACTCCGCTACCTGGCGTTCGTGGTCAGCCGGTTCACGCGGTCGGATACGCTCACCATCCTCCTGCCGGACGACGCGAAGGGCGGAGCGGTCATCGGCCCACCCACGGGTCAGTATTACGAGGCGCTGAATGTCTCGGTGGAAGCCAATCCGCGGCAGACGCGTCGGGGCCGCGAACTCATCGACCGCGCGGCCGACATCGCACAGTTCTACGCCAGCCTCCTCGCGGACTGCCCGTTTCCGAGTTTTACCCTCGCGCTCGTCGAGAGCGAGCTGCCAGGCGGCCACAGCCCCGGGTATTTCGCCGTACTCAATCAGGCGCTCCCCAACTCACAGCTCGTGTGGCGCAACGATCCGACGGCGTTCGAACGGTATCCCGACTTCTTCCTTGCGCACGAGCTCGCCCATCAATGGTGGGGACAGGCCGTCGGATGGCGGAACTATCACGAGCAGTGGCTGAGCGAGGGATTCGCCCAGTATTTCGCCGCGCTCTATGCTGAACACGATCGGGGGCCGGACGTGTTCACGGGCATCCTGCGACGAATGCGCAAGTCGGCGCTCGAGAATTCCGATCAGGGCCCCGTGTACCTCGGCTACCGGCTGGGACACATTCAGGAGGATTCCCGGATCTTCCGCGCGCTTGTCTACAACAAAGGCGCGATGGTGCTGCACATGCTGCGGCGCCTCGTGGGAGACGAACCGTTTTTCCGGGGGCTGCGGCGCTTCTATGCGACGGCGCGGTTCCGCAAGACCGGCACCGAGGAATTCAAACACGCCCTCGAGGCTGAAGCGGGCCGCTCACTCGATCGCTTCTTCGATCAATGGGTCTATGGATCGTCCATTCCAGTTGTGAAGATGACTTACCGCGTGGACGGCGATCATGTCGCCGTTCACGTCGAACAGGACGGCGTCGCTGATCTGCCGTTGACGCTGACCCTTGAGTACGCGGACAAGAAGCGGGTTGATGTCGCAGTTGCGCTGAGGGGCCGAACGACGGACGTCCGCGTGCCGCTCGCCGGCGCTCTGCGAACGGTCGACCCGAAGCTCGATGACGGCCCGCTGGCGACTTACTCGAGATAAATCGCCGCGACGCGCGGCGCGCCTCCACGTTCGAAGGGTTCCATCACGACTATGAACCGCGTCGCGCCGAGCTTGTAACGTCGCACCTCGCGGCGGCCGAGCAGGCCCTCTTCCTCAGTCGATGTCAGCGCCACGACGTTGGCTGCAGAAAGGCGCTCGTTGGCTTGCGACAGGCTGTCGCCGACTTGAACTTCCTGGGTGCCGAGCACCAGGGTCGGGACGGACACCGCCTGCGGAGGAACTGACGCCGTCGCCGCCGGCGGGGCGACCCGGGCGTGCGCGGGGGGCGCGATGCTCAACGTACGGACCACCAGCACTCCCACAACGATCGTGGCAATGAGGAACGCCAGCGCGGTCAACCACTCCGCGCTGAGGCCGAATCGAGGTCGGGTCGCCAGCATGTGCCGCCTCATGCTCGAGCCCGCCGAGCCCTGCGCGGCCCTCGCGGGAGGGTCAGACTCTAGGTCTCTCGCCCCAGCCGTGTCAAACCCCGATTGTTGTTATGCTTGAACGGATGGATACCGTCACGCTGACCATCGATGGTCGGTCGCTCACCGTCGAGAAGGGCAAGACCGTGCTCCAGGCTGCTGTCGAGCACGGCATTTCCGTCCCCTACTACTGTTATCACCCCGGAATCGGGATCGATGGCTCCTGCCGCGTCTGCATCGTCAAGGTCGAAAAGATGCCGAAGCTGCAGACGTCGTGTTCCACCGTGTGCACCGACGGCATGGTCGTCCACACACGCACCGAGGAGGTGGTCGCGGCGCGCGCCGGCGTGTTCGAGTTTCTGCTGGTGAACCACCCGCTCGACTGCCCGGTGTGCGACAAAGGCGGCGAATGTCCGCTTCAGGACTTCTCGTACACATTCGGGCCGGATCAGAGCCGGATGGATTTTCCCCGACGTATATTCGACGGGGAAGGCGTCAAAGGCGACGTGGATTTCGGACCCACGCTGATGCTCAACCGCCAGCGGTGCATTCTCTGCACCCGCTGCGTGCGCTTCATGCGCGAGATCGACGGTGACGCGCAGATCAACATCATCGACCGCGGCTACGGCAGTGAGATCGCCACGTTCCAGGAAGAGGGCGTGCACTCGTTGCTCTCCGGCAACCTGATGGATGTTTGTCCCGTTGGCGCGATTACGACCAGGGACTATCGGTTCAAGTCACGTCCCTGGGACAATCCGGAAGCCATCGACACAATCTGTACTCTCTGTGAGAAGGGCTGCAACACGACCGCATGGCTGCGCGCCAAGCCTGAATGGGCGAAGGGCGCCCGGCTCGTGCGCGTGACGCCCCGGCTGAATCCCGAGGTCAACAGCTACTGGATGTGCGATATCGGCCGATTCAACTACCACTGGATCGAAGGCGACGACCGACTGCGCCGTCCGCTCGTGCGCAACGAGAACGGCACCCAACAGCCCGCCTCGTGGCACGACGCACAAGGCAAGATCCTCGACCGTCTTGCGATCGCAGGTCGCGCCAATCCTGACGGCGTCAGGTTTCTGCTGTCGGCGCACGCGTCGCACGAAGAATTCTTCCTCTTCCGGCGCCTCGCAGAGGAATTGATCGGGAATGCAGACGGCATCGTCGTCACATGGGGCAGGAGCGAGAAAGTTCAGCCAGCGAATGCCAAGTTCACCGTGCCCGATATCGACGCGCCGAACGTGAACGGCGCGCGGTTGTTCGGCCTCTCGAAGGGTGCGGTCGGCGACATGGTCGGCGAACCGGCACTCAGCACCCTCAAAACGGCCGTCAAGGCCGGTGAGGTGACCGCACTGTACGTCTTCGATCCCGGTCCTGCCGGATCGCTTGGCGACACTGCATGGATCATCGAGGCGCGCGCGGCCGGACGCCTGCCCCTCCTGATCGTGCAGGGGGTACTGCTCACCGATCTCGCGCGCGCCGCGGACTTCGTCTTGCCGGGAGCCTCGTACGTCGAGAAAGACGGCAGCTACACGAATGGAAAAGGACGTCTCCAGGCCGCATCGCGCGCGATTCCCGCGCCGGGAGAGGCGATGGAAGACTGGCAGATCCTCGTGAATCTCGGGACGGCGCTGGGCGTCTCGTTCGACTACCGCGCGTCTGCACACGTGCGCGCGGACATCGCGGCGCGATTCCCGGGCGTTGCGGAACTGGCCGGCATCGCGGGCCTGTCCTTCGCCCGCCCGGTGACGGCGAAGCACTGGCTCCAGGCGTCGAACCCGTCGGAGCGGTGGAAATGGGACTTCATGTTCCAGGATTTGCCGCCGGTGAAGTTTCACGGCGAGCCGTTTTCGACCAATTTCGCCGGCGTCATCCCCCTCAAAGAAGTGAAGTAGTTCCGGTGCGAGCCCAGGTCCGTATTGTCTCCGTCGCGGTCGCGATCGCGGCGACGTGCGTACCCGCGGCGGCGCAGCTGCGGCGTATCGCCGCTCAGCTCACGCCGGTCGTCGAGCGCGACAGCGTCCGCGCCGGAGACGATGTGCGCGCGGCGCTTCAGATCACGCTGCCCGAGGGGTTTCACGTTCAGTCGAACAAACCCCGCGACCCGTCGCTCATCAGAACGAATCTGACGTTCAGCGCGCCTCGTGGTGTCACGCCGGTCGAAGTCGTGTTTCCCCAGGCGATCGATCTCAAGGTGGCAGGCATCGACGAACCGCTTGCCGTGTTCGAGCGCACCTTTGTCCTCGGCGTGCGGCTGTCGGTCGCGGGCGATGCGGTCGGACCGCTGGTCGTGCCCGCTCAGCTCGAATATCAGGCCTGCAACGACACGATGTGCTTCGCGCCGTCGAAGGCCACGACCGAATGGACGCTTCGCATCGTGTCAGCGGGCGAGCGGACAGCCGCACGGCACCAGGACGTGTTTGCCGGGATCGCCTTCGGCCGTGGCGAGAAACCGGAGTCGTCGACCTCCACGGAGCCGACCCCTGTAAGGGCCTCAGCGGGTGCCAATGACAGCGCCGCCCTGGATGATTTCGTCGTGCAAGGCACGACCGGCGGCTATCAGGGCGTCAGCGACTTTCTGCGCTTCATTCACAACGCCGAAAACGGGATCAAGGAGCGCGGGCTGTTCGAGGGTCGAGGTCCCTTCGCCATTCTGATGCTGGTCTTTCTCGGTGGCCTGGCCCTGAACCTCACGCCGTGCGTGTTGCCGATGATTCCGATCAACCTGGCGATCATCGGGGCAGGGACGCAGGCCGGATCCCGCGGACGCGGCTTCCTGCTGGGCGGCGTGTACGGCTGCGCGATGGCCGTCGTCTACGGCGTGCTCGGCGTGATCGTCATCGTGACTGCGGGGACGTTTGGCACGATCAACGCGTCACCCTGGTTCAACCTGGGCATCGCTGTGCTCTTTGTCGCGCTCGCGCTGGCGATGTTCGATGTGATCACGATCGACTTTTCGAAGTATTCAGGCGGCATACGCTTCGCCGATTCGCGGCGAGGCAGCCTCGCGCTGGCCTTCGCGATGGGCGCGATCGCGGCACTGCTCGCGGGCGCGTGTGTTGCACCGGTCGTCATCGAAGTCGTGCTGTTTGCGAGCAACCTTTATGCGAAGGGGACGTCGATGGCGCTTGCGCTCCCCTTCCTGCTGGGAATCGGGATGGCCGTCCCGTGGCCCGTCGCCGGCGCGGGTCTGGCTGCGCTGCCGAAGCCCGGGGCCTGGATGGTCCGTGTCAAGCAGGTATTTGGCGTCCTCATCCTGGTTACGGCCGCGTACTACGGTTACGAGGCGTTCAGCCTGTTTTCCAATCGCTGGGTCAACGCAGCGGACGTCACGTCGAGCGTCAGCGAGAAGATCAAGGAAGGTTGGCACAGCTCGCTCGCCGAGGGCTTGGCGACCGCGAAGCGCGAACACAAGCCCGTCCTTATCGATCTCTGGGCGACCTGGTGCAAGAACTGCCTCACGATGGACAAGACGACGTTCGCGGATCAACAGATCCGATCGGCGCTCGACGGCTACGTGAAGATCAAGTTTCAGGCGGAAGACCCGGATCAGCAGCCAGCCAAAGGCGTCATGCAGCGATTCGAAGCAGTGGGGCTGCCGACGTACGTGATTCTTCGGCCGAAGTCCTGACCGCTCTCTTTTCTTCCCTCACCACCACTGGTACTCGCATCGTCGGTGTGGTACTCTCGTCGCGCAAGCGCTTTCCGCACAGGTTATTCCATGCGATCACGTGCCGTGCGAGTGATGGTTGGTGTCGTGGCGCTCGCCACGGCAGGCGCTTCGGCCTACTTCATTTTTCAGTTCGAACAGCAAATCACGGAGAAGCGAGCTGGGTCGCACCTCTTCGAAACGCGCGCGCGTGAAGCGGTCGACGCATTAGGTGACGTGCGCGTGGCCCAGGCTGGATACGTGGCCGCCGGGCAGGGCGCCGATTTCTGGGCGGCGAAGGTCAAAGCGAGTCTGAATCGGGCTTCTGAGTCCATCGCCGCGCTTCGATCCGCTGCCGTCGGATCGACCTCACAATCCGCTCTTGACGATGCGGCCGCGAGTCTCGTGGAGTTCGCCCGCATCGACACGCGCGCCCGTGAATACGTCAGCTCTTCCCAGCCGCTCATGGCCGGCGATGTCATCTTCATGGAAGGCGAAGAGACGGCTGCCGAGGCTGCGCGAAATGTGTACGCGGCACGTCAGGCGGAGCAGCAGCGTTTCGACACCGATGAATGGCTCATCCGCAAACAGCAGGCCGCCGCAGCAGCGGGCGCATCAGTGCTGATGGCGGTCGTTATCCTCACGCTCGTTCCGGCGCCGCAGCGGGTCCGACCAGAAGCCGTCCCCGGTCCCACCACTGTGATGCCGGCCCGATCACCTCTGGCCGAAGCGCGGGCGATCGACGAACGCCGCACTGTCGCAGCGCCACCGGCTCCTCGGAACGCGATGCTGTCAACCGCGGCTGCACTCTGCACCGAATTGGGCGCGGCGAGCGACGTCGATGAGATCAGGCGCCTGCTCGCTCGCATCTCGGACGCCCTCGACGCGAGCGGTCTCATTGTGTGGATGAACGGGTCCGGTGCCGGGGTGCTCGAGCCGGTGCTTTCGCACGGCTACACGGCGCAGGCGGTGGCGAGAATGGGAAGCATTCCGCGCAACGCCGGCAATGCTGCGGCAGCTGCTGTCCGCAGCGGCCGGCTTCAGATCGTGCTGGCACGGCCTGGCGTCTCGGGTGGCGCCATCGTGGCGCCGCTGCTCTCTCCTCAAGGATGCATCGGCGCCCTCTCAGCCGAGATTCGAGGCGGTGCGGAAAGCTCCGACGCCGTTCAGGCGATCGCGGCGATTGTGGCCGCGCAACTGGCGGGCATCCTCCAGGCGGCCCCGGCCGCCGCCGAACCTGAAAGCCGTCGCTCGGCGGTCAACGGCTAGGCGGGCCGGCCGCTACGGTACACTCGGGCCGCCGGCTGCTCCATCGTCGCCTTCAGCGTCGTCGCTTTCTTGTCTCTCACGACCCCCAGCGTCGCTTCATTCTCCCGCACCTCACGCAGCTGACGGAGAAAGTCGGCGCGCGTGCGAATGGGGACGCTGTTGACCGACGTAATCACGTCGCCGGCTTTGAGCCCGGCACGCTCCGCCGATGAGGCGGCGGTGACCGTGGTCACAAGAACGCCTTCCTTGGCGCCGAAGTAACCGGCGAGCTGCGGTGTGAGCTCGTCGACAACCACGCCGAGCCGGGCCCTCGGCCGGAAGCCGTCGACGTCGAGTTTCGGCAAGTCCCGCGTGAACTGCTCCACCTGGGCCCGGATGCGGGGACCATCAACGTAGAAGTTGCCGACCTGATCCGCGCTCGGCGTGACCTGGACGTCGGTTTTGCGGCCATCGCGCATCACCGACAGCCGTACGGTGCGCCCCGCTGGTGTTTCCTCGACCAGCCGGCTGAACTGCCGCGCGCTCCGCACCCGCTCGCCGTCGTACTCGACGACGACGTCGGACCGCATGAGACCGGCCTTCTCGGCCGGACTGTTCGGCATCACTTCTTCGATCGTTGCGCCGCCCTGAACGCTCTGACGTTCGGCCTGGGTCGGCTCGATGTCCGCGACAGTCACACCGATCCGCGAGCCGCCGAAAAATGAGGTCACGACGCGTCTGTCGCCTGAACGATCGCTTCGCTGTGCAAATGCGATCACGCCTGCCCCGATTAACACCACGCCCGCCGTCGCGACCACGACCCCACTCTTCCACATACCGACCAATCTCATGGCTGTCCCCCTGCTGTGAGACGGCATCGTCGAGAGAATGGTTGGCGCGGCGGCCTACCTGAGCTCGCGCGAGGTCACGCGGCGTCTCCACGGCAGGACGGCCACCCGGTCAAACGGCGGATTTCCAGAGACTTTCGGCTATTCCACCCGGGTACGCGATTTGATGTGACTGACAGCGGGTCGCGCCGGGTCACCGGGATGCGTTCATTCAGGCAGGCGCTGGCATCGCCGCATCCCGTTCTATCGTCCACGATTCGCGCGCGGCCCATTTCGAATGCTGCGCCCGGGAGCGGCGCCGCTCGGGGGAGACTGACTTGAATCGATCACGCCGCCTCATCCCGATTCTCGCGCTGTCGGTCGCGTTGCCGGCATGCGCGCTCTCGCTGCACACACCATCCATCGCGGAGCTCCGGCAGCATCCGGGGCGATACCAGGATCGAACCGTTAGCGTGAATGGAGTGGTCACCAACTCCTGGGGTGTGCCGCTTCTGCCATTCCGTCTCTATAGGGTGGACGACGGCACGGGCGAGCTGACCGTCGTTTCGCAGGGCGGCCGGACGCCGGCACGCGGCGAACGCGTGCGGGTCAAAGGGAAAGTCGACGACGTGGCGCTCTTCGCCGGGCAGGCCGTCGGGCAGTACCTGCGGGAAGAGGATCTCTACGTCAAGCGGTAATCTTCAACACAACCGCCGTCATGTCGTCTGACGGCGGCGTGTCGCCACGGAACTCCTCGACGGCGGCAAAGATGGCGTCCACGACACGACGCGCCGGTTCCTTCCGCATCGCAAACACAACTTCCGCAAGTCGATCCGCCCCGAATTCGCGGCCCAGCGCATCGTTGGCTTCGAAGGCGCCGTCGCTGCAGAACACGAACAGATCACCAGAGCTCAAATCGAACGTCACTTCGTCGTAGCTCGATCCGGCAAACGATCCCAGCGGCACGCCCGGCAGCTCGATCTGGCCGACGGTGTCGGCGGTGCAACGGATCGGATATGGAAGGCCCGCGTTTGCCAGGACGACGGTCCGCCGTTTGAAGTCGAACACCGAATAGCAGAGCGTGCAGTAATACTCTTCGAGCTGGCGTTCGTGCAGGATCGTGTTCATCGACGCCAACACGCCGGCAGGACTTGATCGCTCCAGCGTGTAGCGGCGCCTGAACGTTCTCGAACGCACCAATTCACCAGCAAATGCGCTATACAAGGCAGCCGGCACCCCCTTGCCCGAGACATCGCCGACCGCAATGACGAGACTGTTCGGCTCGGGCGCCACAAAGTCGTACAGATCGCCCCCGAGCTCGCGCGCGGGTTCGAAACGCGCGGCCACGTCGACACCTTTGATGCGCTTGGGCAGTTCGGTCGGCAGGAGCGCGGCCTGCACGCGCTGCGCGAAGCGCACCTCCTTCTCCAGCCGGATCTCGTTCGCGCGGATTGTTTCGTACAGCCGCGCGTTCTCGATCGCCACTGCTGCCTGGCTCGCGAGGAGCGTCAGGATCTCGACGTGATGCTTGGTGAAGGCATTCAGCTCGGGACTCTCGAGATCGAACACGCCAATGCAGCGGTCCTTGATCATCAGCGGAATCACGAGCTCCGATCGCGCGTCTTCGACCACTTTGATATAGCGCGGGTCGGAGGACACGTCTGGCACGAACACGGGCTCCTTGTGCAGCGCCGCGTAGCCCACCAGGCCGGTTCCGAGCTTGATGCGCTGGGGCACGGCGTTGTTCCCGTAGCGCACCGCCGTCTTCATCTCGAGCTCGCCCGTCTCTTCGTTGAGCAGGAGAAGGCCGAACGTGCGGTAGTCGATCACCCGACGCGCGAGGCCGACAATGCGCGTCAGCAGCTCGTCGAGGTCCAGAATCGATCCGAACTCGCGGGCGACTTCGGCAAGCGTCTCGAGCGTGCTCGTGTACTCGCGCGCTTCGTCGAACAACCGTGCGTTCTCGATCGCCACGGCCACGTGCGCGCCGAATTGACGCAGGACCGCTTCGTCGACCTCGCTGAACTGGCCGGGCGTGTCGCTCAGAAGATTGAGCGCGCCAATCACACGGCCCTTGCGGCGCAGGGGCACCACCAGCTCCGCGTTCGACCCTGGGACCGCTTCGACGTACCGCGGATCGGCGTGAACGTCGTTGACGAGCAACGGGTGGCCGGCCGCAACGGCGGCGCCGACCAGGCCGTCACCCACCTTCAGCCTGAGCGTGCGGGCCACGTCCTCGGGATAGCCGACCGAATAGGCGATCGTCAGCTCGTTGCGCCCCGGGTCGAGCAGGTAGCACGCAAAGGCCTGAAAGTTCGTCAACCGCGCGATGAGTTCCGGGATTTTCTGGAGCAACTCCTCGAGATTGAGAACGGACGTGACCTCGCGGCCGAGGGCGAACAACGTGGTCAGCGCCTCGATGGCGCCCGCGCGCACGTCGGGTTCAGGCGAGGTTGATGGCTGGGTCACTGTTGGGGACGGCAGAGCCGAAGGTTCTGTAAGTATAATCTGAGGCTCACATGGAACTGACGCTGCCGCTCGATCAGGCCGCGATCGAGCGCATTCTGCCGCACCGCTACCCCTTCCTCCTCGTCGATCGCATCACGGAGTTCGAAGTCGACAAGCGCATCGTCGGCATCAAGAACGTGTCGCTCAACGAACGGTACTTGTCCTACGGGACCCCCTCTGGACGGCCGGTGCTGCCGCCGACAATCCTCACTGAAGCGATCGCGCAAGTCGGTGCGGTTCTCATCCTTGCCAAGCCCGAGAATCGGCAGCGACTGCCCTTCTTTGCGGGAATCGAGCGTGTACGATATCGCCGTCCTGTCCATCCCGGCGACGTCGTCGTCATCGAGGCCGTGGTCCTCCGCCTCCGGAGTCGCATGGGACGTCTGAAGGGAGTCGCGCGGGTCAACGGGCGCATGGTGGTGGAAGGCACGATGACATTTGCGCTCGACCGGCGCACCGGCGACGATCGAACACAACCCGCCTAAGTTCCGTTCGCAAAACACCTTCACGCGCGTCGACATCTTCCGCCGTCTCTCTACCAGCTCAACAGTCGCGGCTGGCACTCGCGTTGCAGTTTGGCACGCGGCGCAGCGATTTGTTGCGGAGCGGGCGCTCCGCTCAGTTGGAGGACCACCCTTCGCGTGTGGCGCGGCGGCAAGTTGGTCGTGGCCTGGCGGAGGCGGACAGGAGGCATCGGCATGTTGGAAACGATTGCGATCATTCTCATCGTGCTCTGGCTACTCGGCGTCGTCAGCGGCTATACGCTGGGCAACTTTATCTACGTGCTGCTCGTGATCGCAGTGGTGCTGTTTTTGGTGCGGCTGATCAGCGGCAGACGTGTGGTCTAGCGAACCAGGACGCGATGGATTGCGGCAGCACGGCGCGGCCTCAATCCATCCGCATACCGCGTTCGACAGGACGCGGCGCCGTGCGCACGACCCACATCCCCACAAAGACGATCGCGCCGGCCACGGCGAGACGAGCACTGAACGGCTCGCCGAGTATCAAGGTGCCCAGCACCACGGCGATGATCGGATTCACATACGCGTAGAGCGACACAGTTGCGACCGGCAGATGCTTGAGGGCGTACGCGTACGCTGAGAATCCGACAACGCCCCCGAAGACCACGAGGTAGATCCAGGCTGCAAGGGTGCGCGGCATGATGACGAGCGTGCGCCATTCCTGATGAAGGATCCCCGCGACGATGAGAAACACTCCTCCGAACAGCATCTGAAGCGCCGCTGCTGCCAGAACGTTCTCCTCCGCACCCCTGCGTCTGGAGTAGTTGGACCCGAGCGCCCACCCGAGACTCGCAACCTGCGCGGCAGCAAGGCCCTGCACATAACGACGGCCCTCATGGAACTGGAGGTCGGGCCATACCAGCAGCAGCACGCCCAGGAAACCAACAGCGAGGCCTGCGCCCCGCCGCGACGACAGGGCGTCGCCACCCGGCATCAGCGCGTCGATCGCCACCATCCAGAATGGGGTCGTCGCGACAAGGAGCGCCGTGAGACCGCTCGGCACGGTCTGCTCTGCCCATACGACACCCCCGTTGCCCAATCCCAGCAAGAGAAGGCCTAGCCACGCCAGATGTGTCCAGGCACTTCGGGGCGGCAGGCGCTCGCCGCGCAACCTGAGCACAGCAAGAAAAATCGTCCCCGCCAGCACGTAACGCCATCCGGCGAGAAAGAATGGTGGGATTGATTCGAGCGCGATCCGAATGGCCAGGTACGTCGTGCCCCAGAAGACGCACACCACGACCCAGGCCGCATAGGCGCGCTGTCGTGTCGTGGGAGCCATCACGGGCCTGGCGTCGCGCTCGCCTTCAGATTCTACCGGTATAATCGCAGCCCGTGGATCGCCGCGCGGCGGCCTTCGCACGGCTGTTCGACGCAGTCGACGAAGGCGTCTACATCGGTACGCTCGCCCTCGAGGCGACCGCCACGATCGCCGCGAACCCGTATCTCAAACTCATCCTCGGCTATCCGAGCGACGCACCCGAATCCGAGATCCGTCCCTTCGACCGAGATCGGTTCGTCGATCCCCAGGCGCGTGTCGCCCTCATCGACCGGCTCCGCTCGGATGGATACGTCCGTGACTACCTGCTCCGTCTTCGACGCGCCGACGGCAGCACCGTCTGGGTCGAGATTGTCGCGCGCATCGACAATGCGACCGACGATGCGACCCTCCGGATCGAGGCGCTCGTGCGCGACGTCAGCGAGCGCAAGAAGCTGGATGATGAAACACGCGACATCTATCACCAGCTGCTGCAGGCGGAAAAGATGGCGGCGCTCGGTCAAACGATCTCGGGCGTCGCTCACGAATTGAACAATCCGCTCGCGACCATCCTCAGCTGGGCGGAGCGCCTCACCCAGAAGCCTGCAGCCGACGAGTCCACGCGGCGCGGCCTCGAGATGATTCTGAGCGAGTCGGAACGCGCGGCGCGGATCGTCAGGAATCTGCTCACGTTTGCGCGCAAACGCCAGACGACGCGCGCGATGGTGGAAGTCAATCAAGTCGTGAGAGAGACGCTGGCCCTTCGTGCTTACGATCAACGAGTCTCGAACGTTTCCGTGATCGATGCACTCGCCGCCGGTCTGCCTCAGGTGTTCGCCGACGGCCATCAACTCCAGCAGGTGCTCCTGAACCTCGTCATCAATGCCGAACAGGCGATGCTCTCCACCAACGGCCGGGGCGTGCTCGTCGTGCGTTCCTGGCACGACGCCGAACAGGAGTCGGTCATCGTCGAGATTAACGATGACGGCCCGGGGATTCCAGACGACCTGCAGCCGAAGATCTTCGACCCGTTCTTCACGACCAAGGACGTCGGCCAGGGCACCGGCCTGGGGTTGACCGTGGCGTATGCGATCGTCCAGGAGCACGCCGGACGCATTCGACTCGAATCGCGCCCCGCCCACGGCGCTTCCTTCTTCGTCGAGCTTCCAGTGACGGGAGCGAAGGTTTCGTCGCCGGGGCTGAAGACCACGCGCTTCCAGCGCACGCCGGCGCCCGAATCGGTTCCAGGCGCCGCCGTTTTGCTGGTGGAAGACGAGTCGGCTCTGGCGACGGCCGTAATGGATGCCCTGCGCGACGCCGGATACGCCGCCGAATGGGCCGCCGATGGAGAAGAGGCGCTCCTCAAGGTCTCGCACCATGAGTACGACCTCGTCATCTGTGATCTGAAGATGCCCCGCCTCGACGGCATGGCCTTCTACCGCTCGCTGACAGCTGTCGCGCCAGCGTTAGCCAAACACGTGGTGTTCGTGACGGGCGACGTGGCAGGCAGCGAAGCCGAGAAGTTTTTTGACGAGAGTGGATGCGTGTGGCTGGCCAAGCCGTTTCGGCTGGCCGACTTGCTGCGTGTGATACGGGAAGGTCTGCGGTAAGGCTTTCAACCGCAAGGGCCGCGGGCTCGGGATCGATACGATACCCATCGTACCCGGCCGCGGTCCCTGCGTTGAACTCGGTTATCTCGCGGCGGCGACAGCCTGACGCGCGCGCGCCGGCTTGAGTGCCGCACGTGCTGGCGTCGGACGCGGAACCGTGAGGCTCGCGACCGGCAACTTCGTGACCGGCTTGTAAGGCAGCACAACGGCAGCGACGCCGACCGCCTTTTCCTGAATCGATGCGGCAGCCTCCGGCTTGACGGCCGTTGCCTTCCTGGCTGCGAACGCGGCAAAGGCGGCGCGCATTTCGGCGACCTGCTGCGGGCCCATCTCGCCGAGCGCTTCGCGCAGGCGACGAATGGCGCGTGCGTGCAACTGGGAGACGCGCGATTCGTTGACGCCGATCTCCATCCCGATCTGCTTCATCGTCACTTCGCCGTAGTAGTAGAGCCCGATAACTTTCCGCTCGCGCCACGGGAGCGACCGAATCGCGGTGCGTACGCGGTCGCGGGTCTCGAGCTTTTCGTAAGCAGCGTCCGGGGAGTCGGGTTCCGATGGCACGAGGGCGGGCGGCAGCGACGCTTCGTCGAGGTGTTCACCGGTCGCGAGCGGTGACGTCGACTCGATCGTGTTGATACGCACGATGGTGCGGCTCAGACGCTTCTCGTCAGATCCCACGCGCGCGGCGAGATCCGCGAGCGACGGCTCGTGGCCGAGCTCGCGGCGCAGCTCCTCGCGGGCCGCGTCGAGCTCGCGCCGCTGGCGACGAACGCCGCGTGGCCAGGCGTCGCGGCGCAGCGCGTCAATCATGGCGCCGCGGACCCGCCGCTCCGCGAAGGTTTCGAACTTGATCCCGCGCTCTTCGTCGAAGCGATGCGCGGCATCGATCAGCCCCAGCACGCCGTCTTGCACGAGATCGCCGATGTCGATGGAGTTCGGCATCGAGGCGGCCATCCGGCGCGCGAGCGCCTCAACGAACGGCAGACCGGCGACGATCCGGCGATTCTGACTGGTGGCAGCTGGCTGGGCGCGCATGTTCTCGTCTCCTCCGGGTGCCGTCCGACCATCGGACTGGCCTCATGCAGACGGGTGCGCGATATCGCAATGGCGATACCAGTTGCTGAGCCTGTGTTCCTTTTGTCGACTTCCGCGTGGACGCACGCGATACAAATGATTTGCTGAGTGATACTTACGGGACTGTTCGATTAGTGGACTTCGATCAAGTGCTAAGGCGGGAAACCGCTGATTTCGTCAAAACGTTGACGAAACTGCCATCGAAACAGTCAATCGATTGGCGTCGAGATTACAAATTTCGCGTACGTACGGAGCGACTAAGGCCGAAAGCGCGCGAGGTGGGGATCTCGGCTGGCGAGCCTACTGCGGTTCGGGAGTGGGACCGGCGGACTGACGGCGAATCTCTTTGGCCGTCCCCATGGCTTCGAGGGCACTGGCGACGACCTGCGCAGCGCGAGCGCGCTGGATGTCGTCGGGTGCCTTGGCTTCGAGCAGTTCCGCGTGGGCCAGGATGATGCCGAGCTGGTTGTTCAGACGGTGG
>Ga0066903_100002152_pt1 | contig 15145 bp, 12 predicted proteins | sample PanSoiMetaGPlot1_FD_67491 | JGI IMG/M metagenome (GOLD analysis project Ga0066903, IMG submission 67491) | Tropical forest soil microbial communities from Panama analyzed to predict greenhouse gas emissions - Panama Soil - Plot 1 (version 2) | ecosystem: Environmental > Terrestrial > Soil >...
GCCGCGAGCTCTCGCTGATGGCGGTGATCATGGGGCTCGCGCCGATCGTCGCGCCGGTGATCGGCAGCGGACTGCAGGCGGCGTTCGGCTGGCGCGCCTGCTTCGTCTTCCTCGTGCTCGCCGGCGTCGCGGCCGCCGCCGCCGTGCGCTGGCTGCTGCCCGAGACGCTGCGCAAGCGCGAGCCCGTGGCGGCCTCCGGCCTGGTCGCGAGCATCGGCGTGGTCGCGCGCAACCGCAGCGCGCTCATCTATGTCGGCATCATCGCCGGCGGCTACGGCGGCCTGTTCGCCTTCATCTCCGGCTCGCCGTTCGTGCTGCAGAGCGTCTATGCACTCAGCCCCTTCGGCTATGCGCTCGCCTTCGCGGCGGCGAGCGTCGGCTACATCGGCGGCTCGTGGCTCGCCGCCAAGCTCGTCGTCCGCATCGGCATCGACCGTACCATCGGCTGGGGCGTGCTCGCGTTTGCGGTCGCGAGCGCCGCGATGATCGCCGCCACCGCGCTCGCGCCGCGCGCGATCGCAGGCTTCGTCGCGCCGATGACCCTCTATCTGTTCGGCCTCGGCCTCGCCATGCCGCAGGCGCTCGCCGGCGCGCTGCAGCCGTTCCCCGAGCGCGCCGGCGCCGCCTCCTCGCTGATCGGCTGCGTGCAGCAGTCGGTCGCCGCCGCGATCGGCGCATTGGTCGCCCACGCGCTCGGGGCGACCGCGTGGCCGCTGGTGATCGGCATCGCGCTGCCGGGAACGGCCGCGCTGGCGATCTGGGCGGCGACGCGCGGCGTGCGGGCGAGAGCTGGCGCGAAACGTTAGGCGCCGCCGCCGGTTTGGTGGCGGTACGATGATGGAACTTTTGCCGGAACTTGGCGTTCCATGTGCGCGGGCGCACCGGGAGGGATCTCCAGGCCAATGCTCAGGGCAAGCGTCGATCCGGTCGAAGGTGCAGGCCTGCGGCCACCCCCCGCTCGCGAATCCGATATGCTCGCGCCGGTGGTGATGACGTGACAGCGCGGGGAGTCGCGATGATCGCGCACAAAAGCATCAGCAGCATCAGCCCGTCGGCGCGCGCAGCGCTGCTGATCTACGGCGTGTTGCCCGTGGCCTACATCGCCAGCGGCCGGCTCGGTCTCCTGCTTGCGATCCCGCCCGGTTATGCCACGGCGGTCTTCCTGCCGGCGGGAATCGCGATCGCGGCTGCGCTCATGGGGGGACTGCCGAGCGTGCCGGGCACGGTCATCGGCTCGTTCCTGCTCAATGCCTGGATCGGCTACGACGCCGGCCATTCGCTCGATGCGACCAGGATCGCGAGCGCGGCGGCGATTGCGTTCGCGTCGGCGCTGCAAGCGGGCATCGGCGGCGCGGTGCTGCGCCGGGCGATCGGCTATCCGGCGCCGTTGGACAACCCGCGCGACATCCTCTGCTTCCTGTTGCTGTCGCCGCTCATCTGCCTGACCAGCGCGACCATCTCGGTCGGCAGCCTGTGGGCGCTGGCGGTCCTCCCGCCGGCCGAGCTCGGCGCCAACTGGAGGACGTGGTGGGTCGGCGACACGCTCGGCGCGCTCGTGGCCGCCCCGCTCATGCTGGTCCTCGTCGGCCGGCCGCGCGCCCTGTGGCGCCTGCGGTTCTGGTACGTCGCCGTCCCGATGATGCTCTGCTTCGCGCTGTTCGTCGCGATCTTCCTGCGCGTGCGGAGCTGGGAGGAGAGGCAATCGCTCATTGCGTTCGAGATGCGCTCGCAGCAGCTCCCCGACGCGATGCACGCCGCGTTGACGGAGCAGAGCGTGTTTCTCTGGATGGTGCTGGCCGGCGGCGTCCTGTGCACCGGCCTGCTCGGCGCGTTTCTGATGCTCGGGACGGGATACGCGTATCGGATGCGCGTCAAGGAGCAGGAGCTGGAGACGATCGTCAACCGCACGCCGTTCATGCTCACGCGTTGCGGCCGCGACCTGCGCTATCGGTTCATCAGCCGATCCTACGGCGACATGATCGGCCGGCGGCCCGAGGACGTCGCCGGGAAGCCGATCGTCGACATCATGGGCGAGGAGGGTTTCCAGTCGATCCTGCCGCACGTCAGAAAGGTTCTGCAGGGAGAACGCGTCGAGTATGAGAGCGAGGTGCACTTCCGCGGCATCGGCAACCGCTTCCTGCGCGTCGCCTACACGCCGGAACGCAACGAGTGGGGGAAGGTCGAAAGCTGGATCGCGTCGATCGTCGATGTCACCGAGCGCAGGCTCGCCGAGTCGCAGCGCGATGTGCTCGTCGCCGAGGTCAACCACCGCGTCAAGAACACGCTCGCGAGCGTCATCTCGATCGCCTACCAGTCGTTCAAGCGGAGCGGCACTTTCGAAGCCGCTCTCGCCTCGTTCGATCGGCGGATTCGGGCGCTGGCGCAGGCGCACACGCGATTGGCGGAAGCGAGCTGGTCGGGCGTCGCGCTCAGGACCATCGTCGAGGACGAGACCGCGCCCTATCGCAGCGACGACAATGTCCGCATTGCCGGCCCCGACATCACGTTGAAGCCGAAGGCGGCGCTGAGCCTCGGGATGGCGCTGCACGAGCTCGCCACCAACGCGGCGAAATACGGTGCACTGTGTGGCCGCGGATCGGTCGAGGCGGCCTGGCGGGTCGAGCCGGCGGGGAGCGAGGTTCGCCTCACCTGGGTCGAATCCGGCGGACCGCGCGTGACCCCGCCGCAGCGCAGCGGCTTCGGTCGGCTGCTGCTGGAAAGAGTATTGGCGTCCGATCTCAATGGGACCGTCGCGCTCGATTTCCGCGCCGAGGGTCTGCGTTGCACGATCACGTTCCCGCTCGACCGCCAGGTCGTCTCGGAGGCCGAGCTGGCCGCCGGCAGGTTCGCGCCTCCCGCGGACGATGAGCCGCCCGCGCCGCAGCCGGAGCCGCGCAGGGATCGATTGGTCGGCGCGCACATCCTGCTGGTCGAGGACGAGGCGCTTCTGGCGCTCGAGCTCGAGCAGATCCTCGGTGCGGCCGGGGCGACCGTCATCGGCCCGTTCGCCGATCTTGCCGGCGCCCGGCAGCGCGCGCGCGACGAGGCGATCGACATCGCGATCCTCGATACCAACCTGAACAGCGAAATGGTTTACCCGCTGGCCGAGGAGCTCCTCGCGCGCGGAGTTCCGTTCCTGTTCGTGACCGGATACGACGTGTCCGATCTTCCGGAACGCTTTCGCGCGATCCGGCGCGTGTCGAAGCCGTTCAATCGCGAAGACCTGATCAGGCAGGTGCGGGCAACGCTCGACATGAGCCGCGGCGGGATCGAGCGGGCGGAGCCATCCCTCGCGGTCAAGGCTTAGCTTGGTTTGGCTCAGATCGTCCGATACCCGCCGTCGGCCAGCACGATCGTGCCGGTGACGTAGGCCGACAGGTCCGAGGCGAGGAAGATCGCCGGCCCGACGATGTCGTCCGGCTTGCCGGTGCGGCCGAGCGGCGTGTGGTCGACGAACACCTTGACCAGTTCAGGGTTGGTGGCGCGCACCTTCTCGTTCAGCGGCGTCTCGATGAAGCCGGGGCCGATGGCGTTGACGCGGACGCCGTCCTTGCCGAGCTCGGCCGCGAGCGCGCGGGTGAAGCCGAGCACGCCGTGCTTCGAGGTGGTGTAGGCGGGCGAGCTCGGCGTGCGCACATGCATGAACGACTGGATCGACGCGATATTGACGATGCGCCCCTTGCTCGCCCGCAGCTGGGCGCGGAACGCGTGCGTCACGTTGAACACGCCATCGAGGTTCACCGCCATGATGTCGCGCCAGTCCTTGGCGACCGCATCGGCGTCGCCGGTGAAGGCGTTGCGCCGGTTGATGCCGGCATCGTTGACCAGGATCGAGATCGCGCCGATTTTCGCTGCGACCTCGGCCGCGACGACGCGGCAGGCCGCCGGATCGGTGACGTCGAGGGCGAGGCTCTGCGCCGTGCCGCCGGCCGCGCGGACGTCCGCAGCGGTCGTCGCTGCGGTCTCGCCGTTGAGGTCGAGCGCCACGACCTGCGCCCCCTCGCGCCCGAACCCGAGCGCGATGGCGCGGCCGATCCCCGAGCCCGCGCCGGTGATTGCCGCGATGTGGTCCTGCAACAGTCCGGTCATGTGTGCCCCTCGCCTTCCATGGGGGCGCAAGTGTAGCGCGGATATCGCGCTGGGAAATCCGGTCTTTTGCGCGCCGCACGAGGACGCCCGCGAAGGTCCTGGACACGGGCCGCGCGACCTGCTGCGATAGCGCGCTCTCCTGGCCAACGAGGAATGCGCGCGATGACGATCATCGATTCTCAGGTCCACGCCTACGATGCGAACACGCCGAAACGGCCCTGGCGCAACGTGCCGAACTGGCCCGATCACGTCACCGGCGACGAGATGGTGGCGGCGATGGACAAGCTGGGCATCGACGGCGCGATCTTCATCTCCGCGTTCTCCTTGTACGGCTATGACGCGAGCTATGCGGTGGAGGTGCAGCGGGCGCATCCCGGCCGGTTCGGCATCGTCAAGCCGGTCGATCCGGACGATCCGGCGGTGGACGACGTCATCGCCGACTGGAAGAAGACGCCGGGCGCGGTCGGCATCCGCATCTTCCTGCGCAACGAGGAGAAGCGCGCGCCGGACGACCCGGGCCACGACCGCGTCCTGCGCTCGGCCGTCCGCCACGACCTTCCCGTCAATTTCCTGTGCTGGGGCAACCTGGACGCCGGCATCGCGCTGATCGATCGCCACCCCGACACGCGCTTCATCCTCGACCACCTCGGCATCCTGCAGCCGCGGGTGCCGCCCGCGCCGCCGCAGCCCTGGGCCGACCTGCCGAAGGTGCTGGACCTCGCCCGGCGCCCAAACGTGGTGATCAAGGTCAGCGGCGCCTGCACGCTGTCGCAAAAGCCGTATCCGTTCCCGGACATCTGGGATCCGCTCGCCCGCGTGTTCGATGCCTGGGGATTCGAGCGCTGCCTGTGGGGCACGGACTGGACGCGCGCCTATGCGGTCGTCAACTACGAGCAAGCTGTCGAGCCCTTCGTCCAGACCGACCGCCTGAGCGACGGCGAGCGCGCGATGCTGATGGGCGGCGCGTGCGCCAAGGCCTATCGTTGGTCGCCGAGCAAGGGGTAGGCTGGTCGCGGCGAAAGCCTCTAGCGAACGTCGGGTTGCAGCGATCGCAACCGCGAGCGATCCCCTCCGTCCCCGTCGTCGCGCCATTCGGGTCAGGTTAACGCGGCTGACATCCGACATTCACGGGTCGGACATCGAGCGCGGCTAGCGTTTCGCCGCCGAGGCGGGACACGCCAACCGGCGTGTCGCCCGCGCGGTGATCATCATCCTCTCGCGCCTTTTCACCAAATTTCCCAGCCCAATGGAGGCAATCATGATTCGTCGCGGTGCTATGATCTTCTGCGCCGTCATGCTCAGCGGTATCTCGGTGCATGCTGCCGATCAGACGCAACTAGGGCTCGGCAACTCGCGAGCAGAGCAGATCGGCGGCGCGTCGCCACTCGTGCAGTCGGCAGTCGACCTGTTGGAGCGGAACGCACGGCAAATCGAGGACCCAGGTCTGCGTTTCGCGACGCTTGAGTCGTTTCTCAACGCGAGCGCCTGCGTCCGACATCGCGCGAAGGTCACGGACGCGGTCAAGGACCAGATCATCAACGCGCTCATCGCTCAGAATCTGGTCAATCCAGCCGATGCGGCCGGGATCAGCGGTGGCCTGAAAGCCGGCATTTTCCCGCCAGTCATCAACGACGGCTCAGCGTGCCCGATCCAGCCGCTCAGCTTCAAGGCCGCGCCCGGCAGCAACTTCGGCGGTCACCACTCCTATCCGGGCGGACTGGCGGTTCACGAGTCGTTCAACGATCAGAGTTCGATCAATTTTGCCGATACGTACCGCGGCGAATACGGGCATGTCGACGACGAGCGTCGTTTGCCGACCGTCAAGGGAGCGAGGCGAGAGGGCGATGTGCGGATCAGCCAGGACGTCATCCTGGCCGCTCCGATCTGGCACGACTACGCGAAACGGATGGTGTTCCAGTGGAATGTCGACGGAGGCGAATTCACCGAGCTTAACTTCGGGGGCACCGGAACGAACGACAACTTCGGCGCGCCCGGCGACTCGCGCACCGGCGGCCATCACATCATGAGCGTCGCCGAGACGATGGCACAGGGCCTGTCGCCGTTGCTGGTGATCACGCAGGCATCGGCCCATTCGGCGCCGACCCTCGGAAACGAGTTCAAGGTCGTCAACTGGTTGCGTGCTGCCTCGATCATGGCGCAGATCGATCCGGTGGCCAAAGGCTACCTGGCGGTCGACGCAGGCGGACACCTGCGTCTGCCGCCGCTCGGCGCGCTTGCGGTCGGCGTCGATCTTCCGGCTTCCGGGCAGACCAATCTTCTCGTCGAATACCAGATCCACAATCTGTCGGATGCCGACTTCGTCAATTCCATCCCGGCCGTCACGGAAGTCCAGGTGCTGCTGCAGAAAATCGCGCCCAATTTCGGCTACGATCCGGGCAATGTTACTCGGTACAACAACTTCTTCCGCAACGTCGTGTTGGCCTATCTGAGCCCGGAGCGTCTTATGATGATCTACGGCAATGACGGCCTGCCGGGCGTCATCCAAGAGGTGAACAAGCTGCGGCGCCTGTCCGTGATCTGATAGAGTCTGTCGTTCCGAGGCGATAGGAGCACGCCCCGTTCTCGTCGGAACGGGGCGTGTGCTTTTGGTCGATCGCGTATGGTTTTCGGCGCGAGTCAGCGGCACCAGAACTGACTGCGGGCCCTCCCTGCTCGGCCGCTCGTCGAACCGATCAACGCGACCGAGCCTACCGGAATGCCTCGGGGCGGCGGTTCACGCCGGCCCCGAGGCTTGGTTTTGAGAGGCAGCTTTCAGCGGCGATCCCGTCAGTCGTGCGGAGTCTGGATGGCCGGCAGGATCTGCGTGCCCTCCTGCTGCACCGCGATGAGCGCGTTGGGGTCGAGGCCAAGCAGCGACAGGATCGTCGGAGCGATCTGCGCGGTCTCGACCGGGCTGTTGATCATCGCCGGCCGCATGTGGGGATTCGCCACCAGCATGATCACGTTGGTGTCGTCATGGGCAAAGCCGCCGTGCTCCGCCACCTTCTTCTTCTTGCCGGTGTAGACCACCCCGATGTTGGGCTGGACGATCAGGTTCGGCGTACGCGGATCGGTCGCCGGATCGTTGAACATGAGCGTCAGGTTGGGACCATAGAAGATCTCGCCGCCATTGGCCCCGATCGCCGCCGCATTGGCCTCGAGCTGCGCCGCCGCGGCGCTGGTCGCGGCCGGACTGTTGTCGTTGAGCCAGATCACCGCCACGTCGTCCTCGAGCGCCTGGGCGACCGCGGCGCCGAGCACGTCCGACGGCGCCTTGTCGCTCGGATTGTCGGCCGGAATGCGCAGCAGGCGAGCGGGGTCGATCGGCGATTGGCCGTGCTTCGCGCTGATGATGATCGCGGTCGAATTCTCGAGGCCGCGCCGCCTGAGCTCGTCGACCATCCGGCCGATCGACGTATCGACGAAGGCGATCTCGTCCTTCAGCGCCGGGCTCGGCGTCCCGATCGCGTCGAGGTAGCCGCCCGTCACCCCGATGCTGCCCTCGACCAGCTTCTGGCCCACGCTCACCGCCTGGAAGTTCATGCCGAATACGTTCGGGACCCTGCGCAGCGCCGTCCCGTCGTGGTTCAGGCCGTTGATCTCGTTGAGAATGGCCTGCACCTTCAGGCTGTCGTAGCACTTGATGTTGGCGAAGCTGTCGGTCCAGGCGTTGCTGGAGGTCGCCGCACCGGGATCCGGAAGCGGACTGCACGGAAGCAGCCTCACCTGCGGCAGCGGAACGGGAATCGAATTGATCTCGGGCGCGAAGAAGTCGTCGACGCCGTGTCCGCTGCGGCCGTTGACGAGCTCGTACGACTGGTGCTTGTCCGACCACGCCGTGTAGCCGCCTGCCGCCTTGACCACCTCGAACAGCGTGTTCACGCGGATGAACTCGTGCGGAAACACCGGAGCGCAGCCGCGGTTCGGGTCGCGGGGCAGAAAGTCCGGATTGATTCCGCCGCCGGCATCGAGCCGGGTCAGGTCGATGTCGGCCGTCTCGTCGTAACCGACTTGCGTCCCCACGACGCTCGGGCAAAGCCCGGCGCCGCCGACGATCCCGCCGGGAGTCGTCCTGCGCGGCGGCGACAGCGAGCGGTCGTAGCTCACGTCATAGAAGGCGCCGGTCGAACGCGGCGAGCCGCCGGTCACGATGGCGGTCAGGCCTGGGAACGAATCCGAGGGACGCGAGGTCGACGCCTGAGTGAAGGTCAACCCGTGCTGGGCGAGCGCGGCCAAGTTCGGGCAATAGGCCGAGCCGCCACCGATTCCGTTGGCGCAATTCGCGAAGTCGAGCGCGTGCATGCCGTCGATGCTGATCAACAGGACATGCTTGATCGGGTGGTCGTCGTCGGCCCGAGCGACCAGGCCGGCGCCCATCGCAACCACCAATGCATTCACCGCGGCAGCCAGAAGAAGATGATTTTTCAACATCGAACTATCCCTTTCTCGTTCGTTCATCCTCACTCTCGCCCCGCTTTCGCACGTCGGTTGCCGGTCGTCAGGCCAGAGGCCCGCCGAAGGCGCGAAGGAAGACCACTCGGTCCCCCCACGCCGACGCGTTTCTTTCGCGACCATACGGTCGCGCAACAATCGCCTCGGGCCTTCCGGCGCTCGAGACGGCAAAATTTCGATAGGAGCGGCGCGAGCCAGAACGGCGGCCGCTGAACCTGTGTGTTCCGACCTAGCACCGTGCTCTTGACGCCCATGTGACAATGGCGTGACAAGAACAGCCAAGTCCGTGCGAAGGCTCGGAGTGCATCAGATCCAACGCGCCACTTTCGGCCAACTCGTCCGAACCGATCAACGCGACGCTTCAGGGTGAACCCTCGTTGGTCCGGCCGGAGAGCTGTGTGATAATCCCGGCGACCGACACTGCCGTGGCTCAAGCCACCCCCGGGAGGCGCAATGCTCGATCTCATCGTTCGCGGCGGCGACATCGTGACGCCGCAAGGCGTCGTGCGCGGCGATGTGGCGGTCGCCGGCGAGACGATTGCCGCCGTCGGGCCCGCCGCAGCCGGTGAAGCGGCGCGCGTGATCGACGCCACCGGGCGTATCGTGATGCCGGGCGGCATCGACCCGCACGTCCACCTGCATCACGTGTGGATGAAGCCCGACGGCACGCCGCTCGTCACCGCCGGGCCCGAGCAGGTCGGGCGCGCGGCATTGCACGGCGGCACCACCACGTTCGTCGACTTCGCCTACTGGCGCGACGGCGCATCGGCGCGAGCCGCGATCGAGACGCGCGACCGCGACTTCGTGGGAAAGAGCCCGTGCGACTGGGCCTACCACCTCATGCTGCATTCCGAGCCGCCGCCCGAGTTTTCCGGCCAGCTCGCCGAGGCGATCCAAGCGGGCTACCCGACGCTGAAAATCTTCACCACCAACATCCTGCCGGCGCGCTCAGGCCGCATGATCGATTTCGGCGACATCTGGGAGGCGTTCCAGGTGCTCGCGAAGGAGGGCGGGCTAGGCGTCATCCATGCGGAAGACAACGACATCGTCATGCACATGTACGCCAAGCTCATCCGCGAGGGCCGCGTCGGCTTCGAGAACCTGGCGGAGGTGCACAACCAGCTGTCCGAGGACCTGAGCTTCCGCCGCATCCTGCGCCTCGCCGAGAACGTGCCGGGCACCGCGCTCTACATGATGCACGTCTCAGCCGGCACCGGCGTCGCCGCCATCGCCGATGCGCGCCGCAAGGGCCTGCCGGTTTTCGGCGAGACGCTGCACCAGTATCTGGTCTATTCGGCCGACGACTATAGGCGCCCGAACGGCCAGATGTTCCACACCTATCCGTCGCTGAAGTCGCAGGACGACCAGCAGGCGCTGTGGCGCGGCACCGCCGACGGCACCATCCACTGCGTTGCCACCGACGAGCTGTGCTGCACCCTCAAGGACAAGACGGTCGGCAGCCGCATCGACGACACGACCGGCGGCAATTCGGGCGTCGAGCCCCGCCTTGCCGTCATGTACACCGAGATGGTGACGCGGCGCGGCTACGCGCTGCCGCAGTACGTCGACCTGGTGTCGAGCAACGCCGCCAAAATCATGGGGCTCTATCCGCGCAAGGGCGCGCTCGCGCCCGGCAGCGACGCCGACATCGTCATCCTCGATCCGACCCGGCGGGGAAAGATCCGCGCCGCCGATCTGCACGAGACCGACTACACGCCGTGGGAGGGGCACGACATCTTCGCCTGGCCGGTCACCACCATCCTGCGCGGCAAGGTCATGGTCGAGGACGGACAATATTTCGGCAGCCCAGGCGACGGCCGCTATCTCAAGCGCAAGATCTCGGCCGGCACGCTCGCTGGGAGCCTGGCGTGAGCGGCGTGCCGATCGAGCTTGTGCGCGAGCTCGTCGGCCAGAGCCTCGCGGCCTGGCGCCTGGCCGGCGAGGCTGCATGCACTCCCGATGGCGCTATCGTGATCGACCGGACCGCAAACGGCAGGCGGCTCAGGATCGAGCCGACGCCGAACGATGCGATGTTCCGCTGGATGGTCACGGTCGACGGGCGCGCGCGCCCGGCGATTTCGCTGCTCGCCGTGCTGCGTCAGGTCCGGGCGGCGCTCGATCCCGATTTCGCGGCCACGCGCGTGCGCGTCAGCGTCGCCTCGCTGCTGGTGCCGGGATGATGGCCCAGCCGCAAATCCCGGTGTCCGTCCTCACCGGATTTCTCGGCAGCGGCAAGACCACGCTCCTCGCCAATCTGCTGCGCCAGCCGGAATTGTCGCGCGCCGCCGTCATCATCAACGAGTTCGGCGAGATCGGCCTCGATCACGAGCTGGTCGAGGCGAGCGACGACACCGTCGTCGCGCTGACCACCGGCTGCCTGTGCTGCAAGGTGCGCAGCGACCTGACCGAGACGCTGTACGGCCTGCTGCGCCGGCGCGCCGCGGGCGCCTTGCCGCAGCAATTCGATCACATCGTCATCGAGACCAGCGGGCTTGCCGACCCGGCGCCGATCCTGCACGCCCTGATGACGGACGCGGATCTCGCCGCACGGGTGTCGCTGGGCAGCGTGGTGACGACGGTCGACGCGGTGGCGGGCGAGGCCACGCTCGCGCGCGAGGCCGTCTCGCGCAAGCAGGTCGCGGTCGCCGACCGCATCGTGCTGAGCAAGCTCGACCTAACGGGAGGCGACGCGGCGGCGCTGCGCGCGCGCCTTGCCGCGCTCAACCCGGGCGCGCCGATGCTGCGTGCGGTGCGCGGCTGGGTCGACGCCGCAAGTCTCTTCGCATGCGCCGCGTCTCACCCGCGCCGAAGTGAGTCGGACATCGACGCATGGCTGGGCGATGCGCCCGCGCACAGCCACGAGCATCACGATGCCGAGACAAGAGCCTATACGCTGGTGCGCGCGTCACCGATCCACGCCGTCGCGCTGACGCTGTTTCTCGAGGCGCTCGCCGAGCATTGCGGCGCCGATCTCCTGCGCCTCAAGGGCATCGTCCACATCGCGGAGAGTCCCGAGCGGCCGGCCGTCATTCACGGCGTGCAGCACGTCTTTCACGCGCCCGCATGGCTCGAGCGGTGGCCGTCCGCCGATCGCACCAGCCGCATGGTTTTCATCACCCGGTGCATCCCGCAGCGCTGGGTCGAGGCGCTGCTCGACGCGATCAGCGCCGAAGTGGCTCTTCTTTCTTCTCCCTCTCCCCCTTCTTAGGGGGAGAGGGAGCGCAGGCGCCGTGCTTGTCGCCCCCGATCCGCTTGATATAGTCGCAACCAACGCCGGGAGACTGAGGGACGCTCATGACCCGACATTTGCTCGTCGCCACCGTCGCGCTGCTTGTTGTCGCCTCTGCGCGCGCGCAAGACCTGCCGCCGCTGCACACCGGGGTCGACGCCACCTTCGCGCCGCATGCGTTCCCCAACCTGTCGGGCGGGTACCAGGGCTTCAACATCGATCTCGCCAACGAGATCGCAAAACGCCTCAAGCGCAAGATCATCATCGACTACGGACAATATTCCGGATTGCTGCCCGCGATGCAGGCCGGCACCTACGATTTCGTCGCCGCGCCCACCACCGTGACGAAGGAGCGCGCTGAGAACATGCTGTTCACCGAGGGCTACCTCAACACCGACTTCCAGTTCCTGATCAAGAAGGGCGCGCCGAAGATCGCCAGGCTCGAGGATCTCAAGAGCAAGGTGGTGGCGGTGAACAAGGGATCGGCCTACGAATCGTGGGGCCGCGACCTCGAGGCCAAGATCGGCTGGAAGATCGAGTCGTTCGGCACGCAGACCGACGCGGTGCAGGCGGTGCTGGCCGGGCGCGCCGACGCCAACGTGGCCGGCAACACGGCGATCGCCTGGGCGGTCAAGAACAGCCCGCAGCTCGAATTGTCGTATCTCTATTCGACCGGCCTCGTCTGGGCGGCGCCGACGCGCAAGGATTCCGCCGCGTTTCGTAATACGCTCGACGTGGTGGTCGAGTGCATGAAGCTCGACGGCACCATGGCGAAGATGCACGAGAAGTGGTTCGGCATCGCGCCGGCAGCCGGGTCCGCCGCGGTGACCGTGTTTCCGGGCTACGGGGTGCCCGACATGCCCGGTTACGATCCGACGCCGCACACGCCGTCGTGCGGGTGATGCCCGACGCAAAACCCCACATCCTCGACATTCGCGGCCTGCGCAAGACGTTCGGCGCCACCGAGGTGCTGCACGGCATCGATCTCGCCGTGCAGGCGCAGGAGCTGGTGTTCGTGATCGGGCCGTCCGGCTCGGGCAAGAGCACGCTGCTGCGCTGCTGCAACCGCCTCGAGGAGCCGTCGGCCGGCTCGATCCGCGTCGACGGCGCCGACATCATGGCGCGCTCGACCGACGTCAACGCCATGCGCCGCTGCATCGGCATGGTCTTCCAGTCGTTCAACCTCTATCCGCACCTGAACGCGCTGCGCAACGTCACGCTCGCGCTGGCCAAGGTGCTGGGCAAGACGCGCGCCGAGGCGGAGCGCATCGGTATGGCGGCGCTCGACCGCGTCGGGCTCGCCGACAAGGCCAAATCGTATCCGGGCGAGCTCTCGGGCGGCCAGCAGCAGCGGGTGGCGATCGCCCGCGCGCTCGCGCTCGAGCCGAAGATCATGCTGTTCGACGAGCCGACCTCGGCGCTCGACCCCGAGCTGGTCGGCAGCGTGCTCGCCGTCATGCGCGATCTCAAGCGCGGCGGCATGACCATGCTGGTGGTCAGCCACGAGATGCGCTTCGCGCGCGACGCGGCCGACCGCGTGATCTTCATGGACCACGGGCGCATCGTCGAGCAGGGGCCGCCGCAGCAGATTTTTTCCGCGCCGCGGGAGGCGCGCACGCTCGCCTTCATCGCCGAGCTGACCCGCTGAGGCCGCCCGTGTCGCGCTTCCTCGACACGTTCTTCAAGTGGCCGGTGTTCGAGCGCTATCTCCCCGCCATCCTCAAGGGCATGGCGGTGACGATCGAGATCGCCGTGCTGGTCGTGATCGCCGGCATCCTGCTCGGGCTCGCGCTCGCGGTCGTGCGCGCGTTCCGCCTGCGCGCAATCAATGTGCTGATTATCGTGTTCGTCGACACCTTTCGCGCCCTGCCGCCGCTGGTGCTTATCCTTCTAGTCTACTTCGGCCTGCCCAATGTCGGCATCAACGTGCCGTCGTTTGCGGTGCTGTGGCTGGTGCTGTCGCTCGTGCTGGCCGCCTTCGCCGAGGAGATCTTCTGGGCCGGCATCCTGTCGATCCCCAAGGGCCAGTGGGAGGCGGCGCGCTCCACCGGCTTGAGCCATCTCGCCACGCTCGCCCACGTCGTGCTGCCGCAGGCGGTCCGCCTCGCCGTCCCGCCGCTCACCAACCGCACCATTGCGATCACCAAGAACACCGCGCTCGGTACCGTGATCGGGGTCGGGGAAATCCTCAACCAGGCGACCGCCGCGCAGTCGTTCTCCGGCAACGCCACCCCGCTGATGATGGGAGCGGTCGCCTACCTGATGCTGTTCGTCCCGGTGGTCGTGCTCGGCCGCTTTCTCGAGACGCGCTTTGCCTGGCGGAGGGTCTGATGCAGGCGCTCGCCGAGCAGTTCTTCAACCTCGCCATCATGCGGCAGGCGCTGCCGCTCATCCTGGCGGGCCTGGGTCAGACCGCCGTCATCTGCCTCATCGTCGTTCCGCTCGGGCTCGCCGGCGGCCTCGCGGTGGCGCTGATCTCGCTGTCGCGCCTGCGCGCCGTGCGCTGGGCCGCCGTGGCGGCGATCGATTTCTTCCGCGCGATCCCGCCGCTGGTGCTGCTGATCTTCGTCTATTCCGGCCTGCCGTTCGCCGGCATCCGCATGTCGCCGCTGGCCGCAGTCGCCATCGCGTTCCTGCTCAACAATTCGAGCTACTACGGCGAGATTTTTCGCGCCGGCATCGAGAGTGTCGGGTCGGGACAATGGGATGCGGCGCGCTCGACCGGACTGCGCGCTTGGCAGGCGCTCGCCTACGTGGTGCTGCCGCAGGCCGTGCGAAACGTCCTGCCCGACCTCGTGTCGAACACCGTCGAGGTGGTCAAGCTCACCTCGATCGCCAGTGTGGTGGCGCTGCCGGAGCTCCTTTATTCCGCCGACATGGCGCGCTCGGTCACCTTCAACTCGTCGCCGATCGTGCTCGCCGCCGCGATCTACCTCGCGCTGCTGTGGCCGATCGTGCGGCTGATCAGCCGCCTGGAGCGGCGGATCGCGGCGTGATCACGTCCGCATTGGCCTCGGAAGCGCACGTCTTACCGCTGCGGTTGTGCCGTTGGTCGCGAAGGAGCACAATCATCGCAAATTCCATTCCAGGATCATGTTTCAGGGAGGGTATTGTCATGCTGACACGCCGGGCCATGCTGTTTGCCAGCGCCGTTGCAAGCACGTCGCTGGCGCAACGGATTGAAAACGCCCACGCCGCCGCGCCGGGCACTGTCAAGACGCCGGTCAACTTCGACGTGCCACGTGGTGCCTGCGATTGCCATGTCCACGTGTTCGATCCTGCGCGGTTTCCCTATTTCAGCGGCCGCGTCTACACGCCGCCCGAGGCCGCTGCCGAGGACCTGCTGGCCTTGCAGCGGGAGCTGCATTTCGACCG
>Ga0066903_100002153_pt1 | contig 15135 bp, 7 predicted proteins | sample PanSoiMetaGPlot1_FD_67491 | JGI IMG/M metagenome (GOLD analysis project Ga0066903, IMG submission 67491) | Tropical forest soil microbial communities from Panama analyzed to predict greenhouse gas emissions - Panama Soil - Plot 1 (version 2) | ecosystem: Environmental > Terrestrial > Soil >...
GGCTCGCCTCGTGCGCCGGTCCGAGCGCGCGGCCACGGCCGCGCCGCCGATCGCCGCTCCCGCGCCCGTCGCGGCGCCGGTCCCCGTGACTGCCCCGGTTCCGCCGCCGCCGTCGCCTCCTCCCGTGGCGGCCCCGGCCATGCTGCGCGCGGCGCACGACGACGACGTGCCCGAGGTGTCCCGCCCGAAGCACGACCGCGTTAGACGGGTCCGTCCGGCGCACCCACCGGCCGCCGGAGGCGCGCCGCCGACGGAGAAGTGGAGCCCCGACTCGGCGCTGCCGCCGCCACCTTAAGGAGCTGCGGCCAACGTCGCCGCCACGACGAACATGATCGGGTAGTCGGCGTCCGGCATGCCCTCGAAGCTCCACCTCACGTTCAGATGTGCCTGTGTCGAGGTGGCGAGAAACGTGATGTCGACCGGAGCGAGGTTGGACGTGATTCGCCAAGGTGCCGGGTCGGGGGCGGAGCCGTCGTCGAGATGAGCGGTGAGGATTGTTGCGCCGTGAGCACCGATGTAAAGGCGCAGCCTTTGCGTTGCCGTGGTTGCCGCGATCGTCCACGTGATCTGTCCGGGCCCGCCTGGATAGCTCATGTAGATGCCGTCGAGGTTCCCGGTCGTGGAGGGGGTCATCGTCCCATCTGACCAGACGCAGTCACTTTCAGACATCGCAAGGCCGACGATGGCCGACGGCGTCAGGTTGCTGATCGGCCCGCCCACACGGTTCTTGTGCTCGAAGATCAACCCGTCCTGGAGTGTGTATACCCAGTGCGCCCAGTCCACCTTCCCTTCTGCGGTCAGGTCGACCGGCGGGTTGTAGGGCGCGTCGGCAAACTCGAGAACGCCTTGAGGCGCGCCTCCGGTTCCACCCATGCCAGCGCTGCCGCCAGCGCCGCTGCCGCCAGAACCCGCGCTGCCACCCGCACCGGCGCTGCCGCCAGCACCAGCGCTGCCGCCGGTACCAGCACTGCCGCCGGCACCAGCGCTGCCATCTGAACCCGCGCTGCCACCCGCACCTGCGCTGCCGCCTGTGCCGCCGCTGCCGCCACCGCTACCACCGAAAGCGCCCCCGCTCCCGCCGCTCCCGCCCCCGCCCCCGCCGCTGCTGCCACCGGTTGCGGTGTTGACGCACGCCTCGGGAACAGGGCCTGTCCCGTTGAGCATGACCGTGACGAGGTCCGTCGCGTGGCCCGGAGTGACCGCCACGTCGCTGCCGGTGCCGAACGCCGTCACATGATAGATGTCGTCCAAACCACACGCCGTGGTGGCAAAGACGCCGCGCACGGTCGCAGGTAAGTAGACGCCGAGCTCGCGGACCTGGCCGGGGCCCGCCGGCCAGGGGTAGTCGACGTGCCAGCTGTCGCCCGAGGCCTGCGGGGAGAGGATCACGCGCACCTTCGCGGGGACGATCGATCCGGCGAGGTCGACGTTGACGGGAACCAGCGACCGGCCGTCCTTCGTGCATGCGCCAACCATCGAGGCGAGGACCAGGTTTGCAAGAACGTACCGCCGAAGCATGTCGCCAACGTCCAGCTATGGGTTGCGGCAGTCCCGTGGGGCGGCGCACCCGGGTTCGATCGTACGCGTGAACGCGCCGGCGGCCGCCGCGATCACGATGCCCGCGGCGACGCCGCCGCCGATCAGCGTCCAGAACCACCAACGGTGATAGATCGGCGTGGCGCGCTCCACCGGGGTGGACGTCTCCGTGAGGTTGGCGACGACGTTGCTCGAAGCGGGCGGCGCTGCCTGTAGCGTCGGCTTCGCGGGCGGCGGCGCGATCGCCGTCGCTCCGTCGCTCGGCGGGGCCGACGGCGGCGGCCCGGCGGCTGGCGCGCCCGGCAGGGGCGCCGTCGTCGCGAGCTCGGCGCGGCAGGCCGCGATCTGGTCATGGGCCGCCGCCTCCTGCTTCGCCGCCGGTCCGCTGCGCAGGAACGCCTCGTAACTGACGATGGCCGCCTTGCACTGGTGGTTCATCCGCTGCGCCTGTCCGAGCGCGTACAGGAACTCCGGGCGCGGGTCGATCTGATACCCGGTCTTGAACTCGCCGATCGCCTCGTCATACGACTGAACATTGTAGAGGCGAAGGCCCTGCTCGAAATGTCGCTTCGCCTCCGCGGCGTCTCCTTCGGACTGCGCGCGGGCCGATTGAGCGAATCCGACGAGGACGGCGACAAGCGAAACGACAGCGAGTCTCGTCATTGCGAGCTGCATTTATAACCCGAGCCGCCGTAAACGCCCCGTGGACGGTTTACGGGCGGATGCAAATCAGCGATTGACACTCGGGCCGCGCCGCACCCGCCGAGGCCACGTCGGCTGCGCCGTGGTCGAGCCCGCGTCCACGGGCACGTCGCTTGCCTTCGGGAGCGCGCGCGCGGCGATCGAAGAAAACAGGAGATACGAGAATGACTTTGAAGCGGAAGCGGCGGATCCAGACCCGGCTCGGGCTGTTCGGCGTGGCGTTGTTGTCGTCGTTTGCGGCCGCCCCGGGCTGCACGAAGCACGACGACGTCGAGCTCGCTCAATCAGCGGTCCTGAGCAACGTCCAGGTGACGGTCGTGGACACCGACGGCGCGCCGCAGGTGGGTTGGACGGTCTTCTCGCAGGCGACCTCCGGAGCGCAAGCCGGGTTCGTGGCGACCGACAGCCTCGGGCACGCCGTGTTGTCCGTGAACGGCGGCGACTACAAGTTCGGTGTCACCCGCACCGAAGCGACGTTCTGGAGCGGGGCCGACGGCCACTGCACCGTCCCGTCCTGCGCCTCCGCGACCATCACGGTGCAGAAGCCGGTGACGGTGACTGTGGTCGACGAGCACGGCAACCCTCCGGCGAGCGCCCAGGTGGTCGCCGAGGACACCAGCGACAACCAGGTGGCGTTCGTCGACGCCGATGCGCAGGGACACGCCGACGTCTGGGTCAACGCCGGGTCGTACAGCTTCTACGTCATCGTCGACGGGACCTTGTTCCGCAGCGGCCCCGACGGCCACTGCGCGGTCCCGGGATGCACGACCGCCACGATCACGATCCGGGATGCGGTGCTGGTGACCGTGGACGACGGCGCCGGCCATCCGCTGGCGGATGAGGAAGTCATTCCGCAGGACGCCGACAACGACCAGTTCAGCCCCGCGAACACGGACGCCCAGGGGCACGTCAGCTTCCGCCTCGCCGACGGCGCGTATCGCTTCCTCACCCCGGGCGGGACCTCGTTCATCGCGAGCGGCGCGCCCGGCCATTGCGTCGTGCCCGGCTGCACCGCCGCCACCATCCGCGTCTACAAGGTCGTCGTGACGGTCCTGGACGGGCCGGGCAATCCGCTGGCCGGAAAGCCGGTGCTGGCGCAGAGCGCGGACGGCGACATCGGCCCCGCGACGACCGATGCGGCGGGGCACGTCACGATCGACCTGGATACAGGTGCGTACCGGTTCGCCGCGGACGTGGACGGCCACATCTATACGTCGGGTGAGCCCGGCCATTGCGTGATCCCGGGATGCACGCAGGCCACCATCCGTCTTCCAACCGCGTGCACGGGTCAGCCCGACGGGACCGCGTGCGACGACGGCAACGCCTGCACGCGGACCGACACCTGCCAGGCCGGCGTCTGCGTCGGATCGAATGCGGTGACGTGCGCGGCCCTCGACCAGTGCCACAACGCGGGCACTTGCGACACGTCGACGGGCGCATGCTCGAACCCGGCGAAGGCCGACGGGAGCGCGTGCAGCGACGGGAACGCGTGCACGCAGACGGACAGCTGCCAGGCGGGCACCTGCGTCGGATCGAACCCGGTGACGTGCGCGGCCCCCGACCAGTGCCACGACGCGGGCACGTGCGACACGGCGACGGGCGCATGCTCGAACCCGGCGAAGGTCGACGGTACGGCGTGCAACGACGGGAACGCCTGTACGCAGACGGACAGCTGCCAGGCGGGCACCTGCGTCGGATCGAACCCGGTGACGTGCGCCGCCTCCGACCAGTGCCACACCGCGGGCGCGTGCGACACGGCGACGGGCGTCTGCTCGAACCCGGCGCGGGCCGACGGCACGGCGTGCAACGACGGGAACGCGTGCACGCAGACCGACAGCTGCCAGGCGGGGCACTGCCAGGGGAGCAATCCGGTGACGTGCGCGGCGCCGGATCAGTGCCACACGGCGGGATCGTGCGACCCGGCGAGCGGGACGTGCTCGAACCCGGCGAAGGCGGACGGCACCGCGTGTAACGACGGGAACGCGTGCACGCAGGCGGACAGCTGTCAGGCCGGCGTGTGCAAAGGTGGAGCGGCGCTGACCATCGATGACGCGAATCCGTGCACGGCGGACAGCTGCGACCCCGCTTCCGGCGCGGTGCACACGCCGGTCGCGGCCGGCACCGGGTGCGCCGATGGACTGCCGTGCAGCGGCGCCCAGGTCTGCGACGGACACGGAGCCTGCATCCCGGTCGACGACGGCAACGCGTGCACCGTCGACGTCTGCGACCCCGGCAAGGGCCTCAGCCACGTGCCGATGGCCGCGGGCACGCCCTGCATCAATTCCGCGTCGTGCCCAGGGCAGGCGACCTGCGACGGGGCGGGAGCTTGTTCCGCCTGCAATGTCGGCACGCTGAAGTTGCTGTACGGCCAGAACGAAGTCCCGAGCGGCGGCGTCATCACGGTTCCTTCGGTGCTGGCGGGCTCGAAGGGCGTGGTCATCCCGTTGACCCTCACCAACGTCGGAAAGGGCGACGTGACGCTGTCAGGGACGCCGAACGTCACGATCAGCGGGCCGAACGCGGCAGACTTTTCGATTCAGCAGTTCCCGCCCAGCAGCATCGGGTCCGGCGACAACGATTCAATCCAGCTGCGGTTCGCGCCGTCGGCGGCGGGCACCCGGACCGCATCGCTGCAGATCAACAGCAACGACGCGGCGAGCCCGCTGGTCGTCTCGCTGACGGCGACCGGCCTCGCGCCCTCCGACCTGAACCCCAACACGAACGGCAACCTCCCGGACCACACCGTGGGCCTGTGCAACACGCGCGAAGCCCGGCTGATGGTCCGCACCGGTGACATCGACAACCTCGGCTTCGGCTGGCCGGCCGGCTTCGATCCGTTCACGGGCAACAACACGCCCGCGCACAGCTATCCCTGGCCGATAGATCCGAACGATCCGGCCGGGACGGACCGAATCTCCGTCGGTTCGGCGTTCACGAATCACTTCGGAGACGGCTACTCGAGAACGACGACGCGGCCGGCGAACCTTCCCCAGTGCATTGTCTTGAACCTGGAGCTCCCGTGCCTCGACGGAACGGTGCCGAGCTCGGGCATCGTCCAGATGTTCGTGGACGATTTCCAGTCGCGCGTCTTCAACTCTCTGTTCCAGGTGACCATCAACGGCAAGAGAGCCACGCAGATCGAGAACGGAATCAACACCCTGAATCAGACGGGCCCGATCGGGAAGCTGATGACGTTCACGCTGACGCCGGATCAGCTGGCCTCGTTGCATCCGGGCGCGACCACCATCTGCTTCGACGATCCGACGACCGGCATGGGCGACGGTTTCGCGGTCGACTTCATCAAGCTGCTCGTCGACGTGTATGGCACCGACCGGAAAGGGACGATCAAAGGCAAGGTCACCGATGCCCGCACCGGCGCGGCGATCGCGGGGGCCGCGGTCAGCGCGGGCGGGGTGGTGACCAGCCCGTCGGACGCGAGCGGCAATTACACCCTCACGAACGTTCCCGCCGGCCTCGTCTATCTCTACGCGACCGCGGCCGGGTACCAGACCAATGGACAGGTCATCGATCTGCTGGACACCCTGACCGACACGGTGAACATCGCGATGAGCCCCAACGCGCCGCCGGTCATCACGTCGACGCCCGTGATACAGGTGCTGGTGGGGTCGACCTACTCCTACAAGGTCGTGGCGACCGACGCGGACGGCGACTTCCTGGCGTACGGCATCCCGCAGAACGCGCCGCCGGGGCTGTCGATCAACGAGTTCACCGGGCAGATCGTCTGGTCTCCGACGGAGGACCAGATCGGAACCTGGCCGATCACCGTGGAGGTGGACGACCGGCGGGGCGGCGTGACGGTGCAGTCCTTCACGATCAACGTCGGCGCAGCAAACACCCCGCCGACTGTCGCGTGTCAGCAGGACCTGGCGCTCACCGGGTCGAGCGCGACGGTCACGATCGCCTGTCCGGTCACCGACGACGGCAAGCTGAACGCCACGCCGACCCTCGAATGGTCCTCCGAATTCAAGGGGACCGAGGCGCCGACGCTGACCCCGACAGGAGACACCGCGGACGTCGCGTTGTTCGCTCCCGGCATCTACGAATTCGCCCTCACGGCGAGCGACGGCGAGTTCCAGGTGACGGATTCAGTCACCGTCACGTTGAGCCCGTCGTCGAACCCGCCGCTGACGGTCTTCGCGGGCCGCGACCAGGCCATCGTGGACCTGACGACGAACCTGACGGGCACGGCGATCGGCGGCAGCGGCGCGCTGCTGGTGTCGTGGTCGCAGCTGGATGGGCCGGCGGCGGCGGATATCGCGATGCCGGTTGGCGAGAGCACGGGGGTCACCTTCACCAAGACCGGAACCTACGACTTCCGGTTCACGGCGACGGACGGCATCTCGATCGACAGCGATGACGTCAAGGTGATCGTGCTGCCGCCGAATGGCACGCAGCAGAACGGAACCCAGGGCTGGATCGGCGCCCCGCTGGCGCAGACGACGGTCCAGGGTCTGGTGCCGATCACGGTCACGGCCGGCGTCACCGTGACGTCGGGAACGCTGAGCTACTGGCCGGCGACGAACCCGGCCGACATCAACACCCTGACCAGCACCGCCGCGGCGGGTCCGGGCGGCACGCTCGCGACGCTCGACACGACGGTGCTGCGCAACGGGACCTACGTGATCGATCTGACCGCCACTGATAGCTTCGGCCGCCAGCTGGAGAGCGACATCCTGGTGACGGTCGACGGCGACTACAAGCCGGGCCGCGAGGTCGTCGAGATCACCGACTTCACAGTGCCGATCGCGGGCCTGCCGATCACCGTCAGCCGTCGCTACGACAGCCTCGAAAAGGATCTGGTCGGCGACTTCGGCAACGGCTGGTCGCTCACCGTCGGTCACCCAGACCTGCAGGTCGACCAAGCCAACGACGTCACGATCACGCTGCCGAACGGCCGGCGGGCGACATTCGTGTTCGAGCTGGTGCCGGCGACGGTGGGCCCGGTCGTTCTTGGCTTCTTCGGGCTGCCTGCCTACATCCCGGTGGCGGGCGTGTTCGGGAAGCTCACCTCGGACGGCTGCCCCCTTCTGTCGTTCGATCCCAACAACCCCGATCCGATCTGTTTCGGGGCCATCGATCAGCCCGACCCCCACTACAGACCAACGACGTTCAGGTACACGGACCCGTACGGCGTCGTCTACACGATGGGTGCGGACGGGGCATTGAAGTCGATCCAGGACCGCAACAACAACGTCCTCACCTTCACGCCGGGCGGGATCGTCAGCGAGCCCAGCGGTCAGACGGTGTCGTTCACCAGAGACGCGCAGGGCAGGATCACCAAGATCCTAACGCCCGCGCAGTTCGAGTACGACTACGCCTACGACGCCAGCGGCAACCTCGTCACCGTCACGCAGCCGCCCCAGAACACGTTCACCCAGGTATTCACGTACACCTACGACGGCGCCCATCGCCTGCTCACCATGACGGATCCGGCGGCGCATCAGAAGAAGTCGACGTACGACGCCGCCGGTCGTGTGGCTTCGTCCACGGACGCGATAGGGAACGTGACCAGGTATGCCTACGACGTCCCGGGTCACACTGCGGCGACGATGTACCCGGACACGGGCGTCGTGACGGATAAGTTCGACGACAACGGGATGCTGCTAGTGCGGACGGACCAGCTCGGCCGAACTACGACGCACGTTTACGACGCAAGCCGGAACGAGATCAAGCGGACGAACGCGCTCGGTGAGACGACGTCGTACGCCTACGACGGGAACGGGAATCAAATCGCCCTCACAACCGCGCGCGGCGAGACGACGGTTGCGACCTATAACGCGTTCTCGGAAGCGTTAACGAAGACAGATCCGGTCGGCAACACGACCACAATCACCTACGACAACAAGGGCGTGCCGACAAGGGTCAGCGACAGCTTGGGACTGCTGGCGTTGGTAACCTCATCCGAAATGGGGCTCCCGATCTCGGTGACGGACGCGGCCGGGAACAAGATCCTCATGAGCTACGACGCCTCGGGCAATTTGACCGAACGCACCGATCGACTTGGGCGGCAGACAGCCTCCGGGTACGACGCGATGGGGCGCAAGACTGGCACGGTCGACGCGCGCGGCGGCGTGACGGCGTACGCGTACGATCAGGACGGCGACCTGACGTTCACCCAGAACCCGCTGGGGTTCGGGCCGCTGATTCGATACGACGCCGGCCGCAACGTACAGCAGATCCAGGACGTCAACGGCGGGGTTGCTCGCGGCGATGAGTTCACATATGACGCTGAGAATCGTCTGATCGCGACCCTCCACGACGATGATCGGAGCACGATTCGTCAGACGTTGGACTTCCGCGGGAACCCGCTGACCAGGACGGACGAGGCCGGGAACACGACCAGCTACAAGTACGACCTCGCGGGCCAGCTCGTGAAGACGATCTACCCGGACGGGACATTCACGACCCAGACGTACGACGCCCGGGGGCGATTGCAGTCGAAGACCGACGAGCGTGGGAATACGACCACGTTTGCTTACCAGCCGGGGTGCGATTGCAATGACCGGCTGACCGCCGTCACCGACCCGCTCGGACGTACGACGTCTACGACGTACGACAGAATGGGTCGCAAGACGTCGGTGACCGATGCCAACGGGCACCAAACGGTCTACGTCTATGACTTGCGAGGCCACCTCGTTGAGACCGATTACCCCGACGGGACGGCGACGCATGATACATACGATGGCCTTGGCCGCCGCAGGGCGAGCGCGGCTCAGAACGGCGCGAAGACGCTGTTTGAATACGACGCTGAGGGGCAGCTCGCCTCGGTGACGGATCCGCTCGGCAACGTGACGGGGTACGGCTACGACGCGAATGGGAACTTGATATCGGTGACGGACGCCAACAACCACGTGACGACATATGCATACGACGCCGCCAATCGAAGGATCAGCCGGACGCTACCCCTGGGAATGACGGAGACGTTCGCGTACGACGGTGACGACAACGTTATCAGCCATACCGACTTCGGCGGCAAGACCTGCAGCTACACATACGACGGCCGCCGGAAGGGCGGGCGCCTGGTCTCGAAAGTCCCCGATCCTAGCCTCGGGGAGCCGACGGTGACCTACGCCTACAACGCGAACAGCACGCGGTCCAGCGTGGCCGACGCGAGCGGGAGGACGACGTACACCTACGACAAACGCAACCGGACGCTGACAAAAGCGACGCCGGAAGGGATGTTGACGTACACGTACGACGTGAGCGGGAACGTGGCCAGCATCGCATCGTCCAACGCGAACGGGACCTCCGTGGCGTACACCTGGGATGCCGCGGATCAGCTTGTCTCGGTCACCGACAGACGCCTTGGCGGGACGACGACGGCTGCGTACACGCCGACGGGACGGCCGGCGAGCCTCACACAGCCGAGCGGGGTGGGCGTGACCTATTCATATGACTCCTTGGACCGAATCACCTCGTTGCTCTGGCGGGCCGGAAGTTCGCCGGCGCTCGGTAGCTGGGCATACACATTCAACGAGCGCGGTCAAAGGCTGACTTCGACGGACGCGACGGGCCGCGCAGCGAATTACGCGTACGATGCTGCTTCGCGCCTGATCGCTGAGACGATTACCGGTGATCGACGTGGGGCTGCCTTCAACGGCGCGCTCTCCTACGTGATGGACGGGGCTGGCAACCGGTTGACCCGAATCTCAACATTGGCGGGGCTCGGGGCACAGAACTTTTCGTACGACGCGAACGATCAGCTCTCGACGGACATCTACGACGCCAACGGAAACACGACGAGCTCTGGCGGTCACACGTACGCGTACGACTTCGAGAATCGCGTGGTCTCCAAGGATGCTGGGGCCGTCACTATCCAGTACGACGGCGATGGAAACCGCGTCGCCAAGACCGTGGGCGGCGTGGTGACGCGATACCTGGTCGACGACCTCAACCCGACCGGCTACGTCCAGGTGCTCGAGGAGGTCGTCGGCGGCACCGCAACGATCAGGTACACCTACGGGACGAACGTCGTCAGCCAGACGCGCAACGCCTCGTCGACGGCGACGACGAACTATTACGGCTACGATGCACATCGCAATATAACGTTCTTGACGGATGCAAATGGTCTAGTCACTGACACCTACGACTACGATGCGTGGGGCAACTTGGTCGCCTTCAGTGGAGGCACACCCAACACGCGCCTCTACGAAGGGCAGGAGCTCGACCCGGACCTCGGCCTGATCAATTTGAGGGCACGCCACTATCGGCCGGATGTGGGGCGGTTCCTGACGATTGACCCGCTGGCAATGCGTGAGCGGGAAAAGCCCTGGTCATTCAACCGATACCTCTATGCGGATGCCGATCCTGTCAACCTTTGGGATCCGAAAGGTAAGCAGGAGTTTATCGAGGAAGGATACGAAACAGAGGCGTTTGGCCAGCCGGCCATCGCGTGGCAGCCGAAGCTGCCTCAATTCCCGACGGGAGGCAGTATTGCAATTACCCGGGGCCTGTTGAGTGACTGCCTCGATATGGTCACGTGGCAAGAGCCCGGTCTGAAGGTGGCCTACATCTTCTTCTGTATCGGGTTATTTGCCTTTGGCGCGATCTGAGGTGAGCGCGCGGGTGAGCAGCGCGCTCAACAATAACTGGGGACGTGGCGAGTCATTGCTCATCGTTTCCGACGCTGGGCGATGCGCGCGTCGGCGCTGGCCCAGCCCGCGTCGACGGGTTGGCTGGGCTGATCGAGATCGATGATCACCGGCGCGTGGTCGGAGGGGATCGGTTTGCCCTTACGCGCCTCGCGGTCGATCTCGGCCCAGACGATCCGCGCGGCGATCGGGGCGGTCGCGAGCAGGTGGTCGATGCGCATACCGAAGTTCTTGTGGAACATGCCGGCGCGGTAGTCCCACCAGCTGTAGCGATCGGGTTCGGGGTGGAGCGTGCGGTAGCCGTCGGTGAAGCCCCAGCGGAGGAGGGCGGCGAAGGCTTCGCGCTCGGGGGGCGAGACGTGGGTGCCGCCGTGGCAGCGGGCGGGATCCCAGACGTCCGCGTCCGTCGGCGCGACGTTCAGGTCGCCGCCCACAATCAGCGGCTCGGCGGGGCGGCGTGTCTCTTCTAGCCAGCGTTGAAGGCGCGCGTACCAGGCGAGCTTGGCCTGATAGAAGATCGAGCCGACGGTGCGGCCGTTCGGCGCGTAGATGCTGACGAAGCGGATGCCGTCGCAGACGGCCGATATCATGCGGGCCTCGCGCAGCGGCTGGTCGTCGGGGGCCTCGGTGCCGGGGGGCGGGTCCAGCGGCAGGCCGAGGTTGGTGATCACGTCGGTCGGGGCGGTGCGGCTGGCGATGGCGACGCCGTTCGCGCCGCCCGTGCCGTGGTGGACCAGCTGGTAGCCGGCGCGCGCGAGCTCGGCGTGCGGGGCGTCGGCGTCGGCGAGCTTCGTCTCTTGCATCAGCAAGACGTCGGGCGCCGCGCGCTCGAGCCACCAGAGCACCTTCTCGAGGCGCGCTTTCAGCGAATTGACGTTCCAGGTGGCAACCCTCATCGCTCGTGACCGCAGCTTATCCACCGGGGCTTGCGGCCGCGACCTACGGCAGCAGGTTTCCGGTATGCCAACGCAAAATACCACCGAGAAAGCCAAGCGCGACCTCGCTCAGGGCAAACGCGCATCCACGGCGGCGGGCGAATTCGTCCGCGAAGAGATGGAGCACATCCGACGGGGCCGCCATGGCGCCCGATCATCGAAGCAGGCGATCGCCATCGGCCTGTCGAAGGCGCGCCGGGCGGGCGTGCCGCTGAAACCGCCGGGCCGCGGGCGCGCTCGGGCGCAGACCCGGCGCTCGGCCGCGCGCGACTACGCCACCGGTCAGGGGCGCCGCCGGCCGCGCGCGCCTTCGCCGCGCCGCGGGCCCGCCGTCGAGCGCGCGCTCAGGCGCGAGGCGAGGACGGCGGCATCGCACGAGGCGCTGGCGCGCCAGACGCGCGGCGCGGCCGCTCGTCGCACGTCGGCCGATCGATCGCGCGCCGCCAAGAAGGCAGCCGCGACCAAGGGGCCACGCGTGCGATCCCAGGCGGCTAAGCGCGCTGCGAAGACGCGCGCCCGTCGCTAGCGGCCCCTCTCCCTAACCCTCTCCCCGCTTCGCGGGGCGAGGGGATCGGGCGCCAGCGCGTCTACCAGCTGCACCCCGCGGCCGCTGCGCGCCGTGGTCAGCTGGGTGGACGAGTTCGAATCACTCTGGAACGCGCGCTTCGACGCGCTCGCGCGCTACCTGGATCGCAAGCACGGCCGCCGCGTCAGTTCGTCACGCCGGAAATGACCACGTTCGCGAGCATGATCGTCTTCCCCGACGTCGCGCCGCCGGTGTTGTACGGGTAGACGCGCAGGTAAAGCGTCTGTCCGGCCGCGACCGGCACGCCCAGGCTGGGATAGGCGTTCGTCACCAGCGTGTCCTTGGCGCCGCTCAGCGACGCGCCGAGCGCGGTCGGCGACGCGAAATCCGAGGTCAACGAATAGACGATGTCCCAGCGCGTGTTGCTGCCGCCGCCCGAGCCGCCACCGACGGAGATCGTGTCCAGCGTGAACGATCCGGTCGTCACCGGGACCGTGAACTCGACGTAGCGGTTCGGATTGCGCGCCGATTCGGCCGGCCACGTGCCGTCGGGCGTGTCGAAGCGCGCGGCGCTGAAGGCGACGTTCTTGTTGACGAGGCCCATCAGCGTCGCGGACGTCGCGCTGATCGCGCCGTCGGTCGTCGCGTCGAGGACGATCGCCGTCCCGGACACCATCGGCCAGGTCGCGGTCGCTGGCGTCCCCGAGATCGCCACCTTGCCGTTCCCGGTCAGCGAGACGGTCCCCGCCTTCGCATTGGCGACGCTGTTCCCGTAGTCGGGCGTCAGGGTGGTGTGCGCCACGGTCAGGTCGGCGTTGTAGGGAACCGAATCCGTCGGCGCGAACCGGACCGTCACCACGCCGCCGACGAAGGCCGAATCCGCCGCGATGGTGGCCGCCGGCGCGAAGTCGGTGGCGTTCGTCGACACCGCGTAGCCGGACGGGGCGGTGATCGTGATCGTCCCGGAGACGTCCCCGAATCCGCTCACCATGAATGACTTGTCCAGGGTGTTGCCCGCGTAGACGCCGCCGAACGCTATCGAACCCGCGTCCAGCATCAACCGCGGCGTCACCGTCTTCGCGTAGCTGGTCAGGATGCCCTGCGCGTTCAGCGCGCGCACGGCCTCCTGGGCCATCAACAGGGCGCCCAGCTCCCGGATGTGCGTCTGATCGCCCGAGATGTAGACGAACGGCAGCGTGTTCGTGGCGGCGTGCGCGTTCACCATCGCCGCGCTCCAGGCGGTGATGTCGACCAGCGGCACGTCGTGCTTGGCGGCGATCGCGCGCGCCGCCGCCGGGTAATCGCCGCGCGCCGTGGTCTCGCCCGCGTACGGCGCCGTGATGTCGTGCTGCCCTTCGATCGTCACCATCGCGGGCGTCCCGGCCAGATATTCACGCACGAACGGCGTGAAGATGACGGGGATGCCGCCGAGGTCGCGCGTCTCGACGATGTAGCGTTCCAGGTAGTCGTAGTACGTGCCCGCCACGGTGCCGTTCTGGTTGTTGCTGGCGAAGGTCAGGTACAGCGGGCCGTCGGTGTCGGTCACCTTCTTCTGATCGTTGTGCGCGAACATGATGAAGACGAACGCCGGCGTGCCCGCGGCCTGCGCGGTGGTCAGGCGCGCCTTCACCTGGTCCCAGCGGCCGACCTCGTTGTAGAAGCTGCGGCTGCTCCGCCCGCCGTTCGCCAGCGTGTTGTCGACGGTCGCGTCGCTGGTCAGGAACTGGCCCAGCACCTGCCCCCAGCCGGTCTGATCGGCCGTGTTGGCGGCGTACGTCCGCGTCAGCGAATCGCCCGCCATGATGATCTTGATCGGCCCGGACGTGATGCACTTCGCGTCCGTGTACGTGGTGGCGCGCGCGCGGCTCGGCTCGATGATCGTGACGGTGCAGCTGGCGCTCTTGGTCGGATCGGCCGTCGACGTCGCGCTGATGGTCGCCTGTCCGCCGCTGACGGAGGTGACCACGCCGCCCGCGCTGACCGTGGCGATGTACGTGTCGCTGGACGCCCAGGTGACGGTCGTGGTCGCCGTCCCGGTCACGGTCGCGGTCAGCGTGTGCGAGACATCGGGTGTCGGGAACGAAAACTCCGTTTCACTCAGAGTCACGGAGACGGGCGCCGCACCGGTGTCGGTCGCGGCGCCGTCGTCGGTCGCGTCCGCTCCCGCGTCGTTGCCCGTGCCGATCCCCGTATCCGGGCCGGCGTCGGTGCCGGGCTGCTGGCCTCCGGATTTCTGGCAAGCCGCAAACACGATGACGAGAAGCAAAGCGCCCGGCTTGAACATGGCAGGTAATGCCGGCCGCGGGCCGCGCCGATCGCAGAATCGGCTGCCATCGCGCGGCCTGTTCGTGGCTGGCTAGTGACAGTTTGCGAATTCGAGGGCGCCGGTGATGCGATGTTGGCGTCCGGTCTGGCAGGCGAAAGTGACGGTTCCCTCGAGATTCCGGACGCCATTGATGACGCCGACGCCGGAGCGGACGTCGATGGACGCGCACGCGTTCACCATCTCGCCGACGAGGCTGCCGGCCGGGAAGTAGGCGATCGATCCGTTTCCATCCAATTGTTGCAGGACCCGCAGCCGCTCGCCGGTCCCGCCCACGAATTCGAGGCCGGGGAATCCGGCGCGCTGCCCGGAGGTGCAGCTGATGGGCGAGAACGCGACCCCGTCGACCTGCGCGGTGCTGTTGAAGTGCGCGGCGCAGCCCGCCGCCGACGCCGCCACGGCGGCGAAAAGCACCGTTCGGGCGCCCATCAGCGCTCGCTGTCGAGGATCTTCATCTGGCGCTCGTCGTAGCGCGTGCCGGCCACGGCCGAGGGCGGGATG
>Ga0066903_100002154_pt1 | contig 15134 bp, 7 predicted proteins | sample PanSoiMetaGPlot1_FD_67491 | JGI IMG/M metagenome (GOLD analysis project Ga0066903, IMG submission 67491) | Tropical forest soil microbial communities from Panama analyzed to predict greenhouse gas emissions - Panama Soil - Plot 1 (version 2) | ecosystem: Environmental > Terrestrial > Soil >...
GGCAACGCCAAGAGCCTGATCACGTCCGGCTCGCTGGGCCACGGCTCGGCCGCGACAACCCCGTCGAGCTTCTCGAGTGTCGGCCCCGTCTTCGACGGACGATTGAAGCCGACGCTGGCCGCCCAGGGAGAATCGGTCGTCTCCGCCGCGTCCGATGCGGATCCCACCTCCAACAACTGCGACACCTGCTCGCTGGATGGAACCTCGATGTCCACGCCCACCACCGCCGGCCTCGCCGCGCTGGCGCGCGAGTACTACACTGCCGGCTACTACGCCACCGGCGCGCGCAATCCGGCCGCCGGCTTCACGCCGAGCGGCGCGCTGATCAAGGCCACGCTCATCGACGGTGCCGTGGCGCTCGGGGCGGCGGCGCCGGCGCCCGATTTCGTCTCGGGCTACGGGCGCATCCTGCTGGGCTCCACCTTCGCCTTCACGGGCAGCTCCTTCAAGCTGCGCGTGGATGACTACCGTACCGGCGTGACGAACGGCAGCGTCGTCCTCCATGCCTACGACGTGGCGGCCGGCGAGCCGCTGCGCGTGACGCTGGTGTGGACCGACTACCCGGCGGCGCTCAATGCCGCCTTGGCGCGCGTCAACGAGCTGAAGCTGGAAGTGATCGATCCAACCGGCGCCGTCTGGTTCCAGACCCTCGACGGCGGCGGCGCGCCGCAGCAGACGAGCAGCGTCGCGGACGGGCACGATCCGGTCAACGTGGAAGAGCGGCTCGTCTTCAACAACCCGGCGCCCGGCCGCTGGGCCATTCGCGTGAAAGGGGTGGACGTGCCGATGGGGCCGCAGCCGTTCGCCCTGGTGATCCGAGGGGCGCTGTCCGATTGTCCCGCTCCCGCGGCGTCACCCGGCGCTCCCACGCTGACCACACCGGCCGAGCACCAGGTGCAGGTGAGCTGGAACGCGGTCGCGGGCGCGGCCGCGACAAACGTCTATCGCAGCCTGGGCGCCTGCCCCGGAGGGGCCTGGGTGCAGTTGGCATCGGCGGTCGCGGGCTCCTCCTATCTCGACACGACGGTTTCGGGAGGGACGACTTACAGCTACCGCGTCGCCGCCGCCTCCGATGCAGGCGCTTTCTGTGAATCGGCCCCCTCGCCGTGCGCCGATGTGGTTCCGACCGGCGATTGCTTCCTCGCGCCGAGCTTCGCGGGGATCGTCTCCGCGTCGAGCGCAGGGACTTCGACCTGCGGCGTGAATCTGAGCTGGAGCCCGGCGGCAGCGCCCTGCTCGGCCAATGTCCGCTACAACATCTACCGGAGCACCTCGGCATCGTTCACGCCTGGTCCGTCCAATCGCATCGTCCGCTGCCTGGGCGCGACCTCCTACACCGACACGCTCGCGCTGGCGTCAGGGACGAGCGTGCATTACATCGTGCGCGCCGAAGACGCCACCACCGGCCACGGCGGACCTTGCCGGGGCGGCAACGAGGAATCGAACTCGGTGCAGGCCGCCGCCGTACCCGCCGGTCCAGGCGCGCCCGGCACTTTCATCGACGACGGGGGCGATACCGGCTCCGCCTCGTTCATCGCCAACGCACCGTGGCTGCTCGCCGCCACCGACGGCAACGCCGGGCCCAAGGTTTACCGCGGCGACAGCTCGGAGCTGGTCTGCGCCGATCTCCTGAGCCCGACGCTGACGCTGTCGGGCCCGGCCACAGGTCCCCAGCTGTCGTTCGCGGCCAAGAGCACGCTCGAATACGATCCGTTCGGGATTCTCGGCGATTCGGAAGGCTCGGTGGGCGAGGTCGAGATCGCCACTGGTCCGAGCTTCGGCAGCTGGACGCGTGTTCCCCTGACGCCCAACTATCCGACCTTCGTCGGGCTGACCGCCACCAGCTGCGACACCATCCAGGACGCGCAGACTTATTTCAGCGACGTCCATCCGTATGCGACCTACACGGCGTCGCTGGCCAACTGGGCGGGCGGCGACGTGCGGATCCGCTTCAGGCTGTCGGGCGATTACTTCTATCCTTCCGGATCCTGGTGGGTGGACGACATCCATGTGACGCAGACGCTCGTCCCCGGTGCCTGCACCAGCCTGCCGGCCGGACCGCCGCCGATTCCCGACGGCGCCTCCGTCCCGGGCCAGCCGCTGACGGTCACCCCCAGCGGCGCGAATGTTGCGCTGAGCTGGGACGCGACCCAGTGTCCGCCGACCGCGGCCAACATCTACTGGGGCAATCTGGGAAATTTCGCCAGCTTCGCCGGTGGCTTCTGCGGGCTGGCGCCGAGCGGCAGCACGACCGTCTCCTTGCCGAACAATGTCTGGTTCCTCGTCGCCGCCACCAACGGCTCCAACACCGACGGAAGCTGGTCGCGCGATGCCGCCGGCAATGAGAAGAGCTACACGGGCGCTTCCACCGCCTGCCCCGCCATCACGCAGCACATCACCAACAACGATTGTCCGTGAGCGCCCGCTCCCGCGATTACGAAATCCGAGCCGCCGGCCACGCTCATGTCGAGATTTGGAACGTTGGAGTCGATTTCACTCGATGGGCCGCGTCAACCTCGCTCGACATCGAGGGAAGTCGACCGGAAGCATGACACGGACATTTCCCGTCTCCGGCTCGTCATCGGGTTGGCGTTCTCATCGTCGGCGACCGGACCTCGACCGGATCGAAGCCGTTTGCCGGAAACCGTTGACAGGCGCGGGTTCGGGACCTAGCTTATCGCCTCGTAGCAGGACCCCGGGGCATCGCTCTCCTTCTCCAGGAGGCGGCCCGCCGCCGCCGCGGCGCTGGGGTCCGCTGCCTTTTTCAAGGGCGGAGGCCCGAGGAGATCTGGCATGAAGCGAATTTCTGGAGCGATGGTGGGAATCGTGGCGCTCGCCGCGCTGCCGACGCTGGCCACCGCGGGGAAACTGGAAGATTCTCTCGAGGCGCGCTGGCGCGGAGCGTGGGTGCTCACGGTCACCGACATCTATTCCGATTGCGCGGGGACCTACACCACCAACAACGCCAACGCCGATCTGGTGCGCAGCCGCGGCCACATCCGCTTCCACAAAGGGGAGCTGGCGCAGGTGAAGGCCTTCGACCTCGAGCATTCGGGCATGGAGCTGTCGCTGACTCTCTCCGAGCCGATGCTCGTCTCTTATCAGGACGGTCCCTTCACGCTCTACAAGGAGGCGCGCTGCCAGGCCAGCCTGAACGTGGAAGTGCCGCGCGACGTCATCAAGAGCAAGGACCCGGGACAGGTCGAAGCGGCGCTCCAGCCTCTGCTGATCCGCTTCACGACCGACGAGGCGGCGATGAATTCACGGGCCTGGAACCATCGCGAGCGCGAGCCCTATCCGGAGGATTACGATCTCACGCTGGCCAAGCATGCGGCCTGGAAGGCGGAGCAGACCAACACCGCCATCCAGGCGCGCATTGACGAGGCTTCCGTGGAGACGGCCAGGATCACCGAGCGGGTGAACGGCAATACCGATTATCTGAGAGGATTCTCCGCCGGCATCGAGGCGGTGCGCTCGATGGGTCTCGACAGCTGCGAGGATTTCCTGGATCACTCGATGGGAAATGTCGTCCCCAAGCCGCCCCAGCTGCCCGCCGCGCTGCTCGGCCCCGCGGCCGCGCAGTACCAGCAGGGCTTCCAGGACGGCGGGCGCCTCGTCTTCGGGCTGGAGTCGATGCGCCATCTGAGCGGCTGCATGGTGGAGGTGCCGCAGGTTCCCGAAGAGCCGGCTCCGGCTCCCGCGCCTCCCATGCCCCGCGCGCCGCGCCGCTGACCGGCTGAACTCAGACGCAGCATCCGAAGGGAGTCCGGTTGGCGCCGGTGAAACGAAAAAGGGGAGGAGCACCACCGCTCCTCCCCTCTTTTTTTGCGCGGATACCTGGAGTTATCGCACGGCCGACCCTTTGCGGCCCTTGATATTTTGTTCCCCTGCCTAGCCCCATTTTCCGGGATGCACTTCACCCGGAATGATGATCCACTGAGCGATCCTTGTGCCAGCGGGTTTTGAAAACGGAAGATGCTGATTCGGAAGCAGATTGATGAAGCGAGCCAGGCGCGAAGTTACAAAATCGTCCTTCAGTACTTACACTTTCCAGAGGTTTATTCCGACCCTGAAATCAGGCAAATAACTTCTCGAAAATCTCAGATGGCCTATTAACGACCCTTGCCGATGCTGGAATGGCTGGTCCTGCCTCGAGGCATCCGTGGAGTGATGCTCCCAAGGCAGGACCGCCAGGTCGACCAGGGAGCTGACCGCGGGAATGTACGGCGAAACCGTGAAAAGGGAAGCAAGAGTCCGAGACGAGATCAGCGAAGATGCGGAGCACAATCCGCGACCGGCGCGACCGGCATCCAGACGAACATCAGCTCCTCCGTCCGCTGGATGCCGATAGGCCGGCCCCCGGGCTCATGGCTCGATTCTCAGCGCCAGCTGAGTCGAGTCCACCAGCCCCAGCTTCGAGCCGAGAAACACGACCTGGTAAAGGCCCGGACGGTCGAGCTTGTAGCCACCTTCTCCATTCAGCGTGATCTTGAAGATGATCCACCCGCCCGGGGGCAGGGCGCGATAGCGCAGGGCGGCGGCCTGCTGCAGCGCGGGAGGAGTCACTTCCTTCCAGGAGGGATCGAGGATGCGGAAAAGCGCCGACCCATCCGAGACGGAGAGCGAGACCGGGATCGAGATGGCCTTGCCCGTCAGATTCTTCAGCACGACGTACAGCTGCACGGGCTCGCCGGCATGGTGGCGTCTGGAGGAAGCCTTCAGGGTGCAAAAGACGGGGAAGACGCTCAGATCCTCGGTGCCTGCCTGCGTCGATGCCCTGCCTGATGCGATGGTCACGAACCCACCCTGCGCGGCGCTGAAGCCGGCCGAGGCTCCCGCGGTCACGACCTCGATCGCCTCGATCGATTCCATGGTCAGGTTGTCTTCAAAACTGCCGCTGGAAACGGCCTCCGCTCCATCCTCCGAATTCACTCCGTCCACCCCTGTGACGACGGTGTCGCGAGCGCCATGGATGTTCGGCGAGGGAGGCGACGCGGGAATATCTGTGACGCCGGGCGCGAGCGTGAGCACATCCTGGTAGTCGGTTCCCAGGACCGGCAATCCCGAGATGAACTCGGAGCTGATCGTTGTGGCGCACTGAGTGCTTTCGGTCTGGACCACGTCTTCCTTGCCTTCGACGCGCACGGCGTAGGGCATCGTCCGCTGAGTTGGCTCTCCAGACGCAGCGCCCGGAACCCCACCGGCGACACCGCCTTGGACGCCTCCTGGGACGCCTCCTAGTACGCCGCCAGTAACTTCTCCGGATCCGCCATGTCCAGGCCTCTCGGCACCCATCGTCACGCCGTCAGGCAGTGGCACGGGATTCACCACGCGCTCCGGCTCGACCGGATCGGTCCGGCGCCATTCATCGACGGCCACAAACGAGGTGTAGGCGCTGACCAGGTTATGGGTGAGCGCCAGGCTGGTGATTTCCTCGACCAGGGCCGGGTCTCTCTTGACGACCAGCTGGTCGCTGAGGGCTTCGATCTTCCAGCGCGCCCACAGCGTGCCGATGGCCTCACCTTCCGGTCGCTGCTCCGGCAGGAGAACCCGCCATCGCTGCTCATAGGGCTCCGTTCCCAGCCGCCCCCGCAGGATCACCTCCGCCTCGCCCGCCCGCTCGTAGGCGCCCAGCAGCAGGATCGGCTCGCCAAGGAAGAGGTCGGGCACCTGGCGTGGATAGATCTCGGAGACCTGCAGACCCCCCCAGTCGATCTGCACGTCGGTCAGGTAGGGGCTGCGAATCCGGTCGTAGAACTGCCTGACCGGCGCCTCCACATCGCCGCGCAACGGCACGTATTGGGCCCCGCCGCGGCCGAATTCGGCCATCTTGTCGAGCAGGAAGCGGTTCGGTGAGCTGCCGACGCCGAAGGAGAACAGCCGCGCCTGCCCGAGATGGCGGCTCATGTAGGCAAGAATCTCCGTCTCGTTGCCGATGTAGCCGTCGGTCATGAAGGAGACGATGCGCAGACGCTGCGGATCTTCCGGATAGCTCAGCGCCCGCCGCACGCCTTCCAGCATGATGGTCCCGCCGTTGCCGGAGAGCTGGTCGACATACTTCTGCGCCGCCTCCAGCATGGCCGGGGTGGCCGGCACGGGCATCGGCGCGAAGCTCTCCGCGCTGTTCGAGAAGCGGATGATCTGGAAGTTGTCGAGAGGATTGAGATTCTCCAGCGCGTAGCGCATCGCCTCTTTCACCCGCTCGATCGGCTCGCCCGACATGGAGCCGGAGCAATCCACCACGAAGATCATCTCCTTGGGAGACACCCGCTCGCTGGGTGGACGGTACTCCGGCTGCACGAGCAGCATGAAGTTCCCCTCGGCGTCCTGCTTGTGGGCCAGCGTGACGACTGCAGGAGCGGAGCCGTCGAGACGGTAGCGCAGCACGAAATCCTTGTTGGGAATCGCGTCTTCCGCTTGCAGCCGCACGAGGGCGCGGTCTTTGCCGGGACGCTCGATGTCGACGGCATGCGACGGCGAGTCGAGCTGCTGGAGCGTCGCTCCCGCGTCGATACGGATCTCCATGCCGATGTCGTGGCCGGAGCGCTGCCCCGGCAACAGGCTCGGAACGTGGATGGGCGCGCTCACGGCATCGGGTGCGGCCGTGTCGCCGGAATCGGACTCGTCTGAGCCAGGCTCTTCACCGCCGTCGGCATCGAGTCCGCTGGAGCTGTGTTCTTCACCGGGATTGTCGACGTCGGCGATCTTCCCTGCCGACCCGTCCGCGTTCCAGTCTTCTGGGCCTCGCTTAGCCGACTTCACGCGGCGGGTGCCGGGGGCGGGATCGCTTCTGCCGGAGTCGCTGTCATTTGAACCACCTGGAATCTGTGCAACCACCTGAGGGGGTCCGATGTCGGGCGCTGGTCCGCGTAGAACGGCTCGCGAGGATCCGGGAACCGAATGGCCGGCCGGAAACGTCGAATTCGCTGAGCTCGTGGGGCTCACAATCGCCGGAGCAGCACACCCTGGGCTCTTGATGTAACAAGGATTGCAGGGATCGAGAGTGGGCGTGCAGCCAGGCTGAAGACTGCTGGGACAGATCATCGTGGCAGTACAGCCCGGACCGACACCAAGGTGCGGAGTCGCCTTGGAAATGCTGGGATGGGCGGTCTCCGCGCCGGAGGCGGCGGGGCTCGATGCGTTGTGTCCGTCTTGCGAGCCGCTTACATCCGACGGTGGATTCGCTGGGTCGTCATCCTCGCTCGCACCGGGATTGAAGCGCGGGCCGACCACCATGGGGAAGGTGAAATCGTACGTGCCGTCCTCGTACGGAAGGAGATCGAAATAGCGCAGGCTCACGACAATCTCCTCGCCGGGCAGGATGTTGGCCACCGACTGGGTGAAGATGTTGGGTCGCTCCTGATCGAGCAGGGCGGCCGTCTGCCCCGAGCGTCGCGCCTGGTTGTACAGCGCGCGCGCTTCTTCCCGCTTCTTGATCACCGCGTGAATCGTGCGCTCGCCGATCCGGATCTCCATGGCGTCCACCGCCGCCCGCCGTGGGAGCGGAAAGAGATAGACCGCCTCGATGGGCCTGTCGAAGGGATTCTGGAAGACCTGATCGACGCGGACCTGGGCGATGGAGCCGCTGATCTCGGCACGCACGTCGGTGTGCTTGAGCGGGAATGGCGCGCGGTCGGGACCGCCGGCGACGCGCAGCTCGCCTTCCGAGACCGCGACCGGCGGGCCGGCCGGCGGCGCCGGCGCCGCGCGCAGGCTCTGCTGGGCGCGGCCCAGCGAGAGACATGAAATCAGGAGAAGAGTCAGGACGGAAACGCGAGCGGCGATCGGTCTCATGCGGCACCTCCTCGGCCCTTGAGAGTCGATCCCCCTCCTGCAATCTACAACGACGCACGCGGAAGTGAAGGAGAATCTGGCGCCTCATGCTGCGCGGGCGCCGCGCACGCGCGCCGCATGCTGGAGATGCGAAACGGCCGAGCAGGCCCGCCGGAGAAGTCACCGCACATCAATGGGGCAAGCTGCCAGAGGGCTCATCTTGCTGTCCCCGGACCGATAGACATACACCCATTGCATGCCCGTCTCAGGGAAGGTCGCCCAATCCGAGGCGGAAAAGCTTCCCGAAGCATCGCTCGACGCCATCAGCCACCCGCCGCCGACCGAGATGGCCAGCGACCTGCCGGGCTCGAAGCCTGATCCGCGCACGGTGAATGAGTCATGACCGTTGCTGATTGAGCTCGGCGCAACCCAGCATCTTTCCGGCGCCTCCGATGTGATGTAGTCCTGCGCCATCAGAGCCGTCAGTGCCAAAGCGCTCAGGATGGCCAAAGCGAGAAAGATTTTGAAGGTCGTTTGCCTGCTCATTGGATTACCTCCGTGGTTCAGGACTTTCGGTGCCCGGCCCCGACATTCCCTCGCATGGGTGCCAGCCGCGTGCCACAAAGGCCTGTTGGCGTGAATAACCGCTCCGGATGAGAGGCTCCCGAGGAGGAAATTCAGCGGAGGAGCCGGCCCGGCATGAATTCTTCCGGGCATGATGGCCGACGGATGGGTCTCGGCTGACATTTCGAGGGGAAGACTGTCGTCAATGAGGACACTGGATCAGGGGCGTCCCGTCACGTCCGACTCGCAAACGGATGATCCGTCTTGAGCACAGCGGTGTCGGTCCCGTTCTTCGGCAAGAGGCCGGGCGCGTCCTGGCACCGGGGGTTTCCGCGGGGCGTCACCGAGTAGGAGATTTGCCATACGGAGCATCTGCAGGCCGCCGGACTGCCCGAACAAAGCCCGCGGCTACTGGGAGATTTCGAAGCTGACGGCGACGGTGGCCTGGATGTCGATCGTGCCGGCTTCCACCGGGGTGGGCGCGGCCTGATTCATGGTCGCCGATTTCATCGACATCGCCTCCATGTAGATGGGCCGGGGCGGCTGGCCGCCCTCGTCCACGCTGAGCACGCGGACGATGCGCACCGACAGCGCCGAGGCGAGCGCGTCGGCCTTGGCCTTTGCCTTGGCGGCCGCTTCGCGCAGCGCCTGCGTCTGGGCCGCCTGCTCGTCTTTCAGCGTGAAGCGCAGCGCGTCCACGTTGGTGGCGCCGGAGGTCGTGGCCGCGTCGATCACCTTGCCGACCAGCGACAGGTCGTTGATCTTCACCTGCACCGTGTTGCTCGCCGTGTAGCCCGCGATCGTGGGCTGTCCCCCTTCCTTCGGGTACTTGTAGTTGGGGCTCAGCGAATAGCTCACCGTCTTGATCTCGGCCCCGGTGCCCAGCGTCTTGCGCAGCTGCGCGATGACGGCGTCCTGCTTCTGCGCGTTCTGCGCGGCGGCCGCCTGACCGGTGCTCGCCTGCGTCACGACGCCCAGGCTCAGCTCCGCCTGATCCGGCCTGGCATGCACCGTCGACTCTCCGCTCACCCGGATGACCGGCTTGGCCGCCGCCTCGTCGGCGCGGTCGGCTGCGTGCGCGAGGGCCGGCACGATCGCCAGCGCCGACATCGAAAGCACCTTCACCCATTGGAGGCGCATCATCGTCATCTCCTTAAGCAAGGATTTCACCCGCTATGGCACCTGCATCCCAAGCCGATCCTCGGACCGCCTCCCTTCCATCGCGAGCTCTGAAGGCGGCCGGAGGCCGCATCTTAGCGCAAGGGATCCGCGCATGCATGGACCGGTGGGCCTTCAGCCAGACATCCGCCGATCATCCGCTTGGACACGCACCGCCGCGGCCCGGTTCCCGAAGAATGTCGATTCCGCTCCGGGCAGAGGAGATCGAGGACAGGCTCATTTCTTCAGGGAGGATGGCCAGTTGAGAACGATCGTGACGGACTGATCGCTGCGGTCGGTTTCCTTCAGGGAATTGGCGATGAAGCGCTGTCCGTCCGGGCTCACATCATAGGTGGAGCCGAACGAGGGGTGCAGGCGCATCTTGAAGAGCGCCACCGGCGAGGCCGCGCTGAACGTGCCATCCGTCTGCACCTGCACCGACATCATCGTGTTGTCCAGGGAGATATAGAAAAGCTCCTTTCCGTCGGCCCGCCAGGACGGCGCGACGCCGCCGGTGGAAACCTGCCAGCGCGCTTCGCCTTTGGCCGGAAAGGCCTGCACGTAGACTTCGTCGCGTCCCGATTCCCCCGACGTGTAGGCAATCCACCTTCCATTGGGAGCGATGCGGGCGCCCGCTTCATCCTGAGGTCTCTCGAGCCACGGCTCGGCTTTGCGCGAGGCAAGCGAGAAGATCCAGATATCGTTTGCGGTCTTGCGGCTGACGCTGGCGAAGACGATGTACTTTCCGTCCGGGGACCAATCCATCACGGTCGTCGTCGTTCCAGCCGCGTAGAGGGGCTTGTCCTCTGCCGTTCCCTGCGTCTCTCTGGAATAGATGTCTCCGAGAGTCGGACGCGCCGCGTTGAACGCGATCGTTTTGCCGTCGGGGGAAAACACGGGATTCGAATCATTTCCCGGATCGAAGGTGAAGCGAGACTGGACATTGTGCTCCAGGTCGTACAGCCAGATGTCCTCGGCATCTCTCCCGATGCTGGCGGCCAGCTTCCGGCCGTCCCGCGAGAGGCGGAGGGTCACGTAGTAATCAGGCTCTCCGAGCCGCCCCAGGCGCTTCCCGTTACGGTCGAACCAGACCAGCTCGGTCTGATCGGTGCCGGCACCCGCGCGGACCACGAGGGTGCCCTGCTCCGACACGTCGAAATCGGCTCCGCCCCACGAGTAGAAGCCTCCCGAGACCTCCGTCGCGACGGGTTTCGGGTCACCCTGGAGCTTCCCTTCGACCGCATCGAAGGGCTGCGCCAGCAGCGTCGTGCCGCGCTTGAACAGGAGATTGCCACTCGCGTAGGCCATCTGCGAATCGACCCGCAGGATCTTATGGATCTCCGGCGAGTCGAGCGACCCGAAGTAGATGCCCGAATGCTCGCTGGTCGCGGGATTGGTCGTGGCCACTACATAGAACAGGAAGTGGCGCCCATCCGGCAGGAATCGGGGCCAGCGATGCGCGACATGCAGCTCTTTCTCGTTGAACCGGGTGGCCGGCTCGGGCTGGCCGCCCCCGGCCGACACCTTGAAGAGGGGATCGCTGAAGCGCGGCTGGAAAAGGATGATGCCATCCTTGCTCCAGCTGCCTCCCCTTCCATCCTGCGCATCGCACAGCTCGATGGCCGGCCCTCCCATGGAGTCAATCTTGGCGAGCTTGCTGCCGGTGAAAAACCCGATCCAGCGGCTGTCCGGCGACCAGAAGGGATAAGCGGCATTGTCCGCTTCGGGCAGCCTTTTCATCACATCGCTCTCGAGGTCCCTCAGGTAGAGGGACGACTTCCCGTCGATGCCGACCACCACGATAGCCACCTTCTTCCCGTCCGGAGAAATGGCCGGCGCATAGCGCGTGTCGAAGCTCGTGGCCAGGGGTGGAAGCAGCGAGGCGGTGATGACACGAGGCGGCGCGTGGATCGGCCGCGCGCGCGAGAAGAGATAGGCGACGGCCGCGAGCAGCGCCAGGGTTACCAGCGCCCAGATCATCCGTTCCTTCGCGGAGGTCCTTAAGCGGGCGGCAGCGACACTTCGGGCTGCACTCACCGAGCTGATTGGCGCGCTCGTCGCGGCTGCCGATCCGGATGACGTCCCGGTCGCCGAGACCCCCAAGTCGGATACCCCGTCAAGTCCAGCAGCCGACGGACCCGCTGCTGCCGGGCTCGATGAAGCCAGGCCCCCTGCGCCTCCTCTTGCGTCCGGCGGATGAGGGATGGTGCCAGCGCCGCCCTGCGCCAGCCACTTCAGCTCGCTCGCCAGATCGGCGGCCGATTGCCAGCGGTCCTCCGGATCCTTCGCCAGGCAGCGGCGCACGATGCGATCGAGCGCGGCCGACGCCGGGGCCGCCACCGAGAACAGCGACGGCGGTTGGGATCCCATGATGGCGGCAATCAGGCTGGCCTGGCTGCGTCCCTCGAAGGCGCGCCGGCCCGCGATCATCTCGTAGAGCATCGCGCCGAAGGCGAAGATATCGGACCGCTGATCCGCCTCGAGCCCTTCGAGCTGCTCGGGCGCCATGTACTGCCAGGTCCCGACGATGGTCCCCTGCGCGGTGAGCGGGCTGGCCTCGGTCATCAGCGCGCTGGAGATGGGCGGCGCCGCCTGCGGCCCCTGCTTGGCCAGGCCGAAGTCGAGCAGCTTAGCGCCGGTGCGCGTCAGCATCACGTTCGCCGGCTTGAGATCCCGATGGACGACGCCGTGGCGGTGCGCCAGCGCCAGCGCCTCGCACACCTGCGCGGCGAGGACCAGCGCCTGCTCCAGGGGCAGAGAGCCGCGTCCGAGCCGCGCCGCGAGCGTCTCCCCTTCCAGGTGCTCCATGACCAGGAAATGAACCCCCGCCTGCTCGCCGATGTCGTACAAGGTGCAGATGTGGGGATGGCTGAGCGCGGAGACGGCGCGCGCCTCGCGCTCGAAGCGCGCCTTGAAGGCGGGATCCGCGGCCAGATGCTCGGGCAGGATCTTGAGGGCGACCGTGCGCTCCAGGCGCGTGTCGCGCGCCCGGTACACCTCGCCCATGCCGCCCGCGCCCAGCGGGCCGATGACTTCGTAGGGACCGAGCCTGGTTCCGGGAGTCAGGGGCATCGGACGGCTAGCTTATCAGAGGTCGGGAGCTTCCAGATCAATGGGTCAGCTCGTCCTTGAAGACCGCGCCGTCCTTCATGACGAAGCGCACTTTGGCCAGCTCGTTGACGTCCTGCAGCGGGTCGCCCGCGACGGCAATGAGGTCGGCGTAGGCGCCGGGAGCGACGATGCCGAGCTCGCCCTTGCGGTCGAGCATCTCCGCGGCGCGCGAGGTGGCCGAGCGGATGGCGTCCATGGGCGCCATGCCGAGCTTGGTCATCATGGGGAATTCCTGCGCGATGGGCTGGTCCCAGGGCATGCCGCCCATGTCGGTGCCATAGACGATCTTCACGCCGGCGCGCAGCGCCTTCTTGAACGAGACGACATGGACATCGACGCGCGCCCGGTCGCGCTCGCCGGCGGGCGTGCCCGCCGGCGCCCAGTTCTGGTAATAGGGCGAGATCGTCGGGCAGTACCAGGTTCCCTGCTTCACCATCTGCGCAATCTGCGCGTCGGTGATCTCCAGCCCGTGCTCGATCGAATCGCAGCCGCCGTCCAGCGCGCGCTGCAATCCGATGCCGTTGTAGGCGTGGCAGGCGACCTTCTTGCCCCAGCCGTGCGCCTCGTCCACGATCGCCTTGAGCTCCTCGACCGTCAGGGTGGGCTGCGAGACGAGATGTCCCTGCTTGTCCACCCACGAGCGGTGCGTCATATAGACCTTGATCCAGTCGGCGCCATGCTCGAGCTGCTCGCGCGCCGCCTTGCGCGCTTCCACCGGACCATCGACGATCTGCGCGCCTTTCGGCATCACCAGCTCCGGCGCGTACCCTTCCAGGTTGTAGCCGCCGCTCGTCGAGATCGCCCGCGTGGCGGCGAAGATGCGCGGCCCCGGAATCGTCCCTTCCTCGATGGCCTGCTTGATCTCCACGTCGCCGTAGCCGGCCCCTTCCGTCTCCAGGTCCCGAATCGTGGTGAAACCCTGCTCGAGCGCGCGGCGCACCGCCACGGTGGCGCGCGCCGCCCGCAGCGCGATGCCGGCGAAGAGGATGTTGGCGTCGTAGCCGCCCTTGGCCGGATCCTCGCCCCACAAGAAGATGTGCGTGTGCGAGTCGATGAGCCCCGGCAGGACGGTGGCGGAGGAGAGATCGATGACCGTCGCCCCGGCGGGAATCGCGCTCTCACCTGAGCCCGAGCTGCCGGAGGAGCCGCCGCCGACCACTTTCGTGACGCGCTGGCCCGTGATGAAGATCAGCTCGTTCTTGCGCGGCGCGGCGCCGGAGCCGTCGATCAGCGTGCCGGCCCGGATCACCACGACAGGAGCCGGCGGGCTCGGATGGCTCGCGCCGGTGTCTGGCGCCGGCAGGGAGGCAGAGGTCGGCTGTGAGGAAGACGATGAAGATGCCGCCCTCTGCTCGGGTCCGGCCGACTCGCTCGCGACGGACTGGGAAGCCGGCGCGGAAGCGCGTGGCTGGCTGAGCGGGCCGACGACAACGAGGCAAGAGACCGATGCCACGAGGAAACGGAGCCGGAATCCACGCATGATCACCCTCCAGAGTGGCGCGTATTGTAGCAGCCCGCCGGGATGCAAAGTTGCGAATTACGGCCGCGCTGCGTATCCTTGCGGCCACAGCCAGGGGGAAGGAAATTGGTCGACAAGGCCACGCTCGAGCGCTTCGACGAGAGTCTGCGGCGCTGCAACACCCATCCCGCTTTCCTCGATCGCTTCTACGACAAGTTCCTCACCTCATCGCCCAAGGTGCGGGAGAAGTTCACGCACACCGACTTCGTCCGACAGCAGCGCGCTCTGCGAGCCTCGCTGCACCTGATGCCGCTCGCCGCGGAAGATCCCGAGAACGGTCCCGCCCGTTACCTGCGGGACCTCGCCTTGCGCCACAGCCAGACGCAGCTCAACATCGGAGCCGAGCTCTACGATCTCTGGCTCGACAGCCTTCTGGAAGCGGTGCAGGAGTGCGACCCCGAGTTCACTCCCGAGGTCGCCGCCGCCTGGGAGGAAGTCATGATGGTGGGCATCCAGTACATGCTGAAGAAGTACTGACCCTTCCCGGCGGCCGCGCTCTGCGGCACAGATCCATCGAGTCGAGACGGAGGTCGACCAGCCTAGTTTGGAGCGAAGAGGAACACCTTCGGCACTTCTCCAGATCTGGCGGGCAGGGCTCGATGGCTCAGGGCAGATGGCCGGCGGATTGCCAGGCTTTGAGGGATTCGATGGGGTAGAGGAGCATGACGATGTTGAGGGTGAGATTGTCGCGTACCCACAGCAGGCACAGGATCTCCATGCCCAGCACCAAGGCCACGCTGACCCAGACGCGCACGCGGCCGGCGAGAATGAACCCCAGCATCATCATGACGATGTCGCTGCAGGAATTGAGCACGCTGTCGCCCACGTATCCCTGCGCGATGGTCGCGTCGCGATAGCGATGGATGACGATCGGCGAGTTTTCGAGCACTTCCCAGGCCGCCTCGAGCAGCACGGCGATCAGGAAGCGCGTCGAGACCGGCAGCCGCCGCGCCACCAGCCACAGCAGAGCGAAGAAGAGAATCCCGTGCACGATGTGGGAGAAGGAATA
>Ga0066903_100002155_pt1 | contig 15131 bp, 16 predicted proteins | sample PanSoiMetaGPlot1_FD_67491 | JGI IMG/M metagenome (GOLD analysis project Ga0066903, IMG submission 67491) | Tropical forest soil microbial communities from Panama analyzed to predict greenhouse gas emissions - Panama Soil - Plot 1 (version 2) | ecosystem: Environmental > Terrestrial > Soil >...
AGTCAGAGTGCAAACGCGATGGATGATTTTCGCCGGGCGCGCTTTCTTGAACCGATTGGTTATGAAGTTCCGCTCACCGAAGGAAACGCCTGGTTGCCGCACCGCCCGATGTTGGCCGTGACAGCCTGGCGTGAGGCGCTACGCAGAGCCGCCGGGCCCCTGCGGCCGGAAGTCTACGCAAGCATGCTGAGCGACGCTTCGCTTGCCAATCCGGAAGTCAGCCCATTTCTGGAGGAGATTGGACTTAGTAAGCACGATTTAACGCTGCCCTATCTCGACCGACTGTCCGACGCCTCTTTCAATCGCGTTTTCGCGCAATTGTTAAGAAACGATCCGACCTTGCAATCGTTCAGTGAAACAGAAAAACTCGCGCTCTTCTCCGTCTGGTCCGAACGCGGCAATCCCGAGGAGATTTCCCGGGCCGTTGAACAGCACCCCGAGTGGCTTGGTTATGCCTGGCTTGGCACGGCGAAATACAAAGCCAGCAAGGGTGATTTTCGCGCCGCCTACCAATTGACTCAGCGATACGGCGAACCGGTCGCACTTCCGCGAGTCGCCAGTAATTTGTCTCTCCAAGATCTGGAAAACCGCTTCCACGCCGCCCCCGATAGCTCCGGCATTGGTTACGAACTTTATCGCGCGCAGATGCAGAACGGTCGAGTCGATGAAGCGCTTCTTACCGTCCGTCATTTCAGCGAACGACCGAACTCCCCGCCTTATTTTCATTTCCTGGAAGCCCGATGTTGGGCCGAGAAACAAGATTGGGAACGCGCTTGGAATGCCTGGCAGGCGTTTTACGCGACGCTGGTGCGTGCAACGAAGTAGAATTTTCGCGGCGATATTCCTGCCCTTTGATCTTCTCGTGGCTTGGCCTCTCAGCTCTCAACGTTGACCGACCAACCATTGCTTGTCATACCAGCAATGAGCTGCAACCTCTGGCATCGACTGCGCTTGGCGTTTGGGCGACCGCCTATCATAAGCCGCTTATGTTGCATCATTGATTTGCTCGATGCCGCGTGTCGTGCTCCTTAAGAAAACTCAAACAAAGAAAGACAATAATCCCATGAAACAGCTCAAAACTTCTCTACTGCTAACAGCAGCATTGTCATTTGCCACGGCGTCAGCTTATTCGCAGGCAGGCAAAAACTCTCCTGCGGCCGGCGCGTCGGGGTCACCGTCAACTCCACCCACCATCGCGTCAGCTATCGATCGCGAGATTAGTATTGTTGAGAAGGAAGTTGTCGAGGCGGCCGAGGCGATGCCGGAGGACAAGTTCGATTTTGCTCCGGACAAACTGAACATCCCCGGCAGCGACTACAAAGGTGTGCGCACGTTTGGCGAGCAACTGAAGCATGTCGCCGCCTCCAACTACCTCCTTTGGTCGCCGATTACGGGTGAGAAACCACCGGACACGGTCAATGACGGCAAAGGCCCGGACAACATGAAAACCAAGGCGGACATTATTAAGTATTTGAAAGATTCCTTCGCATTCGGCCACAAGGCTGTAGCCACATTAAACAGCTCGAACCTGGTCGAGCCGATTGCTTCGAGTAGTGGCAGGCCGACCACTCGTTTGTTCCTGGCAACGTTCGCCCCAGCTCATTGCTTCGATCACTACGGACAGATGATCGAGTATCTGCGCATGAATGGCATCGTCCCACCGGCAAGCCGCGGGCACTAGGGGGAGAGCATAGATCCTGGAAAGCTGAGGCTGGAAGGCGGACGCTAGCTGAACGAACATTCCCTTTAGCTTACATCGGAAGCCGCTTACGATAGATGAGCTTAACAGCTGTAGCCGGGGTCGTTGACCCAGGAATGCACAACGCTAATCACCACGTGCGTGGTGACATCACTCTGCTACCGTCCATCAATATGAGACAACTGATATTTGGGTTGGTTTTTGGCTTTGGGTGCTCTGCTTTTGCGCAAATGGCGCCGGTTGCTGATCGGGTGGCGAAGCAGAACGCGCTTTTTGAGGAGTATTATCAAGCAGGACTGAAGAATTTTCCGGAGCGAGCCACTGCGTACGGTGATTACCGTTACAACTCTCAGCTTGCACAGGTTTCGCTCGAGGAAATCGCGCGGCAACACGTCGAAGCCGATGACTTTCTCGCTCGATTGAAGGCGATTCCGACCGAGGGCATGAGCGACAAGGACCTCTTAAGCCATCGGATACTTGAGAAGCAGCTGGAGCGTGCCGACGTGAACTATGCGCTGAAGAACTACGAGATGCCGGTGAACCAGCAGAACGGTGTGCACACTCAGCTGGCCGATTTGCCGAACGCGATGCCGTTCGATTCCGTGCAGCATTACCACGATTACATCTCCCGGTTACATCAGATCCCACGTGTGCTCGAACAGACGACCGAAGTGATGCGGCAGGGGGAAAAAGATCACCTGATGCCGCCTAGGATAGTTCTCGAAAAGTTGCCCGGCCAATGCGACGGCATCCTTGCCGCTAACCCGTTCCTCGCACCCACCAAAAAATTTCCGGCGGAATTTTCAGACCAAGACAAGAAACGCCTGACCGACGAGATCACCCGGGCCATTAACGACGACGTCTTTCCGGCGTACAAGAAATTCGCCGAGTTCCTCCGCACCGAGTACGATCCGAAAGGACGTACCGAGCTTGCGATCGAAAGCCTCGCTGACGGGAAACGGCGCTATGCCGAAGCCGTGAAGACGATGACAACGATCGACGTCCCGCCGGCCGAAGTCCATGAGATCGGGCTCAAGGAAGTAGCGCGTGTCACCGCCGAGATGACAAGACTCGCCCAGAGTCAGGGATACAAGGATCTGGCCAGCTTCCGGGAGGCGGTCAACAACGATCCCAAGTGGAAGCCGACTAGCGAGGAACAGATTCTGGATGACTACAAGAAATACATCCATCAGATGGAGCCGAAGCTGCCGGAGCTATTCGGATTGCTGCCCAAGTCGCCGGTGACAGTGGAACCAATTCCCGATTTCGCCAAAGCCGCCGCGACTCATTACGTTCAGGGCACGCCGGACGGAAAACGTCCGGGCCGCGTCGTTGTTGCCGTCTCTAACCCTGGCAAGCAAACCATGATCGATGACGAAGCCGTTGCCTATCACGAGGGCGTGCCCGGTCATCACCTGCAAATTAGTGTCGCCCAAACGCTGGACGGCTTACCGAAGTTTCGGTTACACGGTTTTTTTAGTGCGTATGCCGAAGGTTGGGCGCTGTACTCGGAGGTGTTAGGCAAAGAGATCGGTTTTTATAAGGATCCTGTATCTGACTACGGCCGGCTGAATTCAGAGATGCTTCGCGCCGTCAGGCTGGTCGTCGATACCGGCATTCACGACAAAAACTGGAGCCGCCAGCAGGTGATCGATTACATGCACGCCAACGACATCAACGACGCGCTGGCGCGAACTGAAGCGGACCGCTACATCGCCTGGCCCGGGCAAGCTCTGGCTTACAAGATGGGGCAGTTAACCATTCTCAAGCTGCGCGACGAAGCGAAGACACAACTCGGAGAAAAATTCGATTTCAAAGCATTCCACGACGAAATCCTGAATGGCGGCTCGATGCCCTTAGATTTGTTGCAGGAGCGAGTGGAAAACTGGATCAAATCTCAAGCACCGAAAACCGCCAGGTCAGATCATTAACTGATTTGTTTTTGTTTCGAACGCGCCTGCCGAGGCGTGGGCGAACGTGCAAGCCTTAACGCCAGTCCGGGTTCGGACCGCGGATCAAGAGTCAACCGGGTAAAAAGCTGCGAACGGAGTCGTTGGGAATGGCGACATGGCCAGCGTTTACTGCCATCGCACTGGAAGTGGTGCTGTTGAATTGGCGTGCCTGGCAGTTGCGGGAACCGTTACGATTGAATGCACGGGAAAGATTGATCACCTTTCTGAGGTAACGGGATGGAGCATCCCGGTCGGTGTGGGAATCATTTCGTTTCTTTTAGCTGTAACCCTGCCGGGAAAGCAAATCGTCTGGAGCGGCTGGGTTTATTTTTCGATGTTTATTCTTGTGCCGCTGCATTCCGCTTATTGCAGGCGGAAGATGGAGCAGAAGAAAGAAGGCAGAATGAACCCTATGGGATAAGCGACATAGAAGATCCGAGCCGGACTGGCTTTTAAGTCGCCATAGTAGCGACGAGTAAAGCACCGGAAGCGAGCCAGTTCCTCAAACACGGCGACGCCCGCAACAGCGGGCAGGCTCTGCCGTGGCTACAACTATAGAAAAAGCCGCCAAGGCATAAACCGCGGCGGCTTTTCTTTTTGAGTAAGTTGTTTGTTTAACTCATCCCTAGAGAAGAGAGCGTAGGCTCATCAATCACGGCGGTGGTATAAAGTCCATGATCGTTCTGGTAAGCGGTGAGTGCCTCGCGCGTTAACGGGCCGAGCAACCCATCGACCTCGCCTTGGTAATAGCCCATCTCCTGCAGGGCGCCTTGCACGTCGGCAATCACGCGATCGGGTGGTTCAGCATGTGAACCGACATAGATCGGCGCATCGTACGCGTAATACTGCGCGGACGGATCATAACCCCACGCCGGATACCAATAGCCGTTGTTCCAGTAATAGTAACCGCCACCAATCAGCTCGACTCGATTGTAGTGGGTGCGGTACCAAGCCTGGTCATGCCACTCAGGGTGGTAAGATCGGAACACCTCATATTGTGGGCCTTGCCAGTGCTCGCTTCCGTTGATGCGGTAGCCCTGATTGAACGTTACAGCAGGAACCTTATCTGGTCTTGGTTGCGCGCGAAAACTAGCGTGCTCTGTCTTGATTTTCTGAATTGCTTGAGCATCCGGCTTTTTCTGGGCATTCAGCTTGTTAGCCGGCGGATGCGGATTCGGCCTGTTTGCCTGTGACGCGCCTGAAGTCCCATTGTACTGCTCACGCTCGCTTGCGGGAGCAGGACCGGGCGGCTTGTTAGCGGTTTCAGTCTCGGATTCGTTAGGCGCGTTGCGCTCTCTGCGCTGCTCCATTTGTTCTCTGCCGCCGTTCGCGCGTTCTTTTCCTGGAACCTTGGTCGCAGTGTGCGGTTTGTAGGTGGGCTCGCTGGATTTTGTTCCTTTCTCGCCTTCGGGAGCCTTTGTCTCTGCGTGCTGCCTGGGGACAGCCTCTTGCTTGGGCGCCGGCCTCGCTTCTTTAGCCAGGTGTGATCGTTCCGGCTGCGCTTTTTCTTTCTTTGGTTTTTCCTGTTGTTCTTCCTGCTGAGCGATCGCGCTAGCGGCCAACGCGAGCGAACAGCTTATCAATATAGCTATAACTTTTTTCATATTACCCTTTTGTCGATTTCGTTTGTTATTTATTCGAATTCCCTGCGCATCACTGAACCATTGCTCGTGTGACGGTGTGGCAATTACGTAACGAGATTCGTAAAAGCGATCGCTTTTGGTTCCTTTTAGCGAATCGCGAGAGTAGATTGTGCGCCACTGCTGAATTCTCGGGCCGTGTCCCATGCTTTTCCTAGGTGCAAGTCCTAGGATGCAATGAGAGTTTTTCCAATTCATGTGCGCCTGAACCTTTACCGAAACTAGTGGAGAAATTTTGGATTGTCGTGGGTGGCGATAACGGATGTAACGCTGCGGATGAGGCGGGTTCTGAGCTTCCCGTGCTTAGCACACTTAACACCGGCGGAGGCAGTCACCGTGAACCTCTGCACCCGTCATCGCTATTTACCTTGAGTTCATGCCTTAGGAGTAAGGCTAATGCCATTTGATATAAGGAGGAACTGACCTCTCACGTCTCGTTAGGGAATCCGAGCCTGAAATTTCAGAAACGATTCGGAATTACAGCCTTTGCTTCGTAAACAAAATCGTCCACGATATTGATCACGAGGAAAAAAAATCGAGCTGTAAAGGCGCGAGGACGAACCTTCTGTACGAAATTGAGTTATCAACAGGGTCCAAAAGCCTTCGAGATGCGAATTAGTAGAGAGAAAGGCGAATAATGAAGTTGCTAACACTAACAGTGATATTGGGGTTACCGCTCATGGCGCTAGGCCAGCAAGCGGAGCCACAACAAACGCAGGGGCAGACCAAAGAACAGGAGACCACTGCGCCGGCTAAGGGGAAGACTAAGGGGAAGAAGACGAAAGCTCCCGAGGAGCCGACCAAGCCTAAGGCAAGATCGGAGAGCGGCACAAACGTACGTGAACAGACGAACGTCAAGGGTCGTCCTCAGGAGATAAAGAAAAATGCACCCGGGGAACGTTCAAGCACGAACGAGACCAACGTGAGAAGCACGAATCAGACGAACGTGAATCAAACCACGAAGGTGAACGTGCAAGAGTTCAAGTCGCGCCATAGCGAAGTGTTCAGCCTTGGACGGCATCCGAAAGAGTTCTTCATCCAACGATACGGTGACAAGCATTTCCACCTGATTGGGAACGAGTATTTCGTTTTCGTGGACGGCTGCTGGGTCTCTGTTGACGTGGACGGCTTTGTATATTCGGAGCGGGTGATCTGCCCGGGTGATCCGGATTTTATTGAAGTTGTTGATTAGCGCATTTTCTGCGCTCACAAAAAGCGCTCCGCTGGAAATGCGGAGCGCTTTTTCTTTTCCGCCGATGAGGATTCTGCACTTTCCCGAGGAATTGTTTGCCCGATCGACGGACTTCAACGGAAATCGTCTGCAGTTAATCCAGCCCCGTCGACAATACTATTCAATGTCCCAATCGAGATCGGCTTGTTGCCGTGCATGGGCACGATCACTTTGCCGACCATACGTGTGACGCCACTTCTGGCGAATACCTTTTTGGCTCACCAGAACAAGACTCTGCTGACGCAAAACCCGAACAACGTCGTTCCCTATGCAAACCGAAATGGAGCGCGTGGGTCGCGCGACATAGAAGGTAAAGCTACAAGGGTAGCAGCGAGGGAGTTGGGCAACGACCGAGTTTCAAATCGCTGACTCACGTGAACGCGACTTCCAACACTTTTGCTCCGGCAGGAAGATGGACTGGGGCCGGCTCAAACCAAAGCTGTAACGCCTCTTTCGTATTTTGGATTGCTTCTTCCTCCGTGTCTCCGGCGGAAGCACAACCCGCCACTTCCGGAAAAACGCGGCCCAACGCTTTGTTTCGGAATCGTGTTCAATAACCAAGCGCAGTTTGATGCCAATTACAGCCGACATCCGCATAAGGCGAACCACTACAGAAACTGGGACCCAGCCGTCAGCCGCGTCCGACGCGAAAGTAAAACTATGGATCAACCACAAACCAAAATCCTTCACGGAACCGAAGGACTGGAAACTGTAACAGCGCAAATGATCGAGCAGCGCGCGAGCGAGATCGCGCGCAATGACGGACGCGCGCAGTCAAATGAGCTCGACCGGAATCGCGCGCGTGAGGACCTGACCGGCTCTACATCAGGCTGGGAGCCGCCGTCGACCGTTGGGGAACCGGATCGCGACTGGTACACGCCCCTTGGGTCGTCGCGCGAGAAAGCTCCGACTGTGCGGCCTGAAGATGAGGAAAAACATTCCAGAGAAACTGATTCGAAAAGGCGTTGAAGTAACTGACCACAATCAACAGTCACGATCCGGGCAAACCGATGATACGTAGTTTGAGAACCTGGGTAATCATTTCACTCTTTGTTCCGGAAACGACTTCTACTGTCCTGATTTGTCAGAAAAATTCGGGCTATCATTTAGATCGGTGATTTTATTGATCGGGCCGCTGTGAATGCCCATCCGGATCTTCAGCTCGCGATGTTTTTTCCGCTTCCTACTGATTTCCATGGCGCAGAGAACCAGCGCCGCGGAATTGTTCCGAAAAACCAGCGCGACGCCGTCACCGGTTGGTAACCGCTGGAGTTTGCCTTCTGCTTCCGCTATGCGGAACTGCTCGGTTCCGCGTACGATCTCTTTTAGCTCCTGAAGCCGTTGGCTCTGATCACTAATGAGCAACTTGGAGTAACCGACGATGTCTACGAACAAGACATGCCGATCTGTAGCTTAACATCTAACGATAGGTCGGGCATTGCGGTACGAATTTCAGGTGCCGGAAGGGTACCACTAGGCCGACCTGATGACCAACGATCAGCCATTTCCGGGACATTCTTTCTCACAGTCCTTAGTGAAGGCACACCCAGATAAGCACTACATCTTGTGTCGAAAGTACTTGCATTGCAATACATCTTGGGCAAATCTGCTAAACTAGATGGATCGGCCTCTCGATGACCTTACTGGCCGTAAGTTTGGGAAATGGGTGGTTTTGCCTCGCGCCGATTTTGGGTCGAACGATCGGCACAGCAAATGGCTGGTCCAGTGCGAGTGCGGAAGGCTCAGGCTTGTCGCCAGACAGGACCTCTTAGATGGGCGGTCCGCATCTTGTGGGTGCGGGTCGCGTCGCAAAGACGGTGATGACGTCAAGACGTCGGTGCGCGGTTCGGCGCTGCGAACTCGATTGCAGCGTGTTATGGACCAGCTTCCACCAAAGCAAACAGGACCTAAGGGTAAGTCTGCAAATGCAGGGGAATCCGGTTTGTTTGATGAAGATACACAATCGGATTGGCGGATGATTGTCTGATCAGAGAAAATCCTATAGTCGCCCTGACGCGCCAATTCTCGGCAACGTCTCTGCGCAAAGGCGGGTTGCATCGTCGGCAACCATGATCCGCACCACAAATGGAAGCATTTTGAGGCGTCGCTGGAAATGCGCTTTCGATATCACGTGCATTCTGCTTACGCTGCCGATTTGGTTGCCGCTGATGATTTTGCTCATCCTGGTAACGCGAATCGCCTCGCCCGGTCCGATCTTCTACCGGCAGGAGCGCGTCGGTCTTGGCGGAAAACGTTTTTCTATCTGGAAGTTCAGAACGATGCAGGCAAATGCTGAGACACAAACTCACGAGCACTATCTCCACGAATTGATCAAGGTCGATCGGCCGATGACGAAGCTGGATGCTTATGGCGATCCGCGCCTCGCCCCTTTTGGCCGATTTCTGCGTGCAAGCGGCCTGGATGAGTTGCCGCAAATCTTCAACGTGGTTAGCGGTGAGATGAGTCTTGTTGGTCCGCGGCCGTGCACGCCAAATGAATTTGCTCATTACGAGCCGTGGCAACGGGAACGTGTAAACGGTCTGCCGGGGCTGACCGGACACTGGCAGGTAAACGGCAAAAATAAAACAACGTTCAACGAAATGATCGCGATGGATCTCTTCTATCTCGAGAACATGTCGATCTTACTCGATCTGAAAATCATGCTTAAGACGGGCGCCGTTATCATTGGGCAACTCCTGGAAGCGCAGCGGCGGAAGAACGCGATCGGTTCGGCAGCAACCCGTACGAAGCTCGAAGGAGACAAGCGTCCCAGGTACCGCAACCTGGAGGGGGATTCGAATCCATTCCCTAGCGGATTAGGGTAGGACAGGTCTGAGTGTTCGTGACGCGTGTTCTTGTCCCTGATAAAATCACCGCGTGGATTCGGCCTCATCGCCGTCACCTCCCAGTTCCAGCGAGCGCTGGCGGTTCCTACGCGACGTGGTGGTTTTTCAGTTGAAGTTGTTCCTCGATAACGTACGCGATTTCGCGCTCGTCTCGATTTCGATCGTCGCGGCGCTCATCGATTTACTTTACAGAGGCGATCGTGAAGGCGCTCTCTTTTACAAGGTGCTGCGCTGGGGCGCGCATAACGAAGAGGTAATCGACGTTTACAGCGCGATTGAAGATCATCCGCCGGGGAGTTTCAAAGTAAATCCAGCTTATATGGTCGATGCCGTGGTTGCGCGGCTGGAAGGCGTTGTGGTACGCGAGTGCGAGAAAGGCGGAACGGCTGCCAGCATCAGGCGGCGATGGATCGCGCGATCGATCAGTTGCATCACGAAACCAAGGAGACACGCGACCGCGCCCGGGACTCTGTAGCGCGCGCGGCCGATAAGTTGCGCCTCAAGATCGGCACGTTGCCGAACGAAGAAAAGGATGAAGTAAGATAAAGGCCGTGGTCAGGTGCTCGAGCGAATTAACGCGATCGGTGCTAACCCGGTTCTTCAGTTTCAGCGACCAGTTTCTTAAGCTGGTTCGTCTCCGGCAGCTTAGCTTTTAGCTTCTGCGCCAGGAGCCGATACTCAGCAACGCCGATGGGACTTTTGGCATCGCGTAGCGTGTACTCGACCACCGTTTTATTTTTTCCTCTGCAAAGAATTATCCCAATAGTGGGGGAGTCGTGCGGTGTCTTCACGAGGTTGTCCACGGCCGCCTGATAAAAGCTCATTTTACCGGCGAACCCGGGAGCGAAATCAACAATTTTCAAATCGATTACGACATAGCAGTGAAGCCGGGTGTGATAGAAGAGCATGTCGAGGAAGAATTCGTCTCCGTCTACTTCAAGCCGGTACTGATTGCCGAGAAACGCGAAGCCGGCGCCCATCTCAATAAGGAAATCCTTCAGCCTCTCGAGCAGTGCGCTTTCGAGCGCGCGTTCGGTGGTGGATTCATCGAGCGACGCGGGTTTAAAGATGTAGGGATCCTTGAGCACCTCGCGCGCCAGATCGGATTGCGGCGGCGGCAGCGTCAGCGCGAAGTTTGACGGCGCTTTGCCGAGCCGCTTGTGCAGGTTGGTATCGAGCTGGTGAATCAGAACGCTGCACGACCAGCCGTTCTCGACGGTTTTGCGAATATAGAATGCGCAGGTCTCGTTGTCTTTCACACGGTCAAGCAGCACGCAATTATGTTTCCAGGGAATTTGTGCACCAAGCTGCTGCACAATTTCACGATTCGGCCACGCCCATGCGAAAGCCCGCATGTATTTTAGATTTCGCGCCCAATAACCAGAGAGTTTCGGAAACTCCCGCTGAAGGTCACCGGCAAGACGATCGATTACCCTGGCGCCCCAGCCTTCGCGTTTCTGGCTGGCCAGGGTATCGCTTCCAATCTCCCAATAATGCAGGACAAGCTCGGCGTTGGCTGCCAGTGCTGCCTTGATCTGGCTGTTCGGATACGCTGCTTAATGTCCTCGACGAAGCGATCGTAAAATTGTGCACCACGCTGGTGCACAATTGGCAGTGGCATCGATTTCTGCCTGGCGCTCATGTCCCGGGCGCGTCAAAAATTACTTGTCACCCAGAGCTTCAGCGATGGGCTTCGCTCGGCCTGCCGCGATATCTTCGATCGCTTCATTTTTGACCGGTTCGATGATCTCGCTCACCATGCTCATGCAGGTAAGCTAGCCAAAAGTTTTTTCAATGGAAAGCAAACAGCGCACGATGGGTCTATGAAGGCAATTCGAGTGCAAGAGTTTGGCGGCCCGGACGTTCTTCGATTGGAAGAAGTGCCGACGCCACAGCCGGGTGCCGGTCAGGCGCTTGTTCGAATGCACGCGGTCGGCATTAACCCGGTTGAGACTTACATTCGCGCGGGAACGTACGCGCGATTGCCCAAGCTACCTTACACGCCGGGGAACGACGGTGCCGGTGTGGTCGAGCAGGTTGGTCCGGACGTCACGGAATTCAAAACAGGCGATCGCGTTTACACCGCGGGATCATTGAGCGGCACGTATGCCGAGTTTGCGTTGTGCAAGACAGATCAGGTTCATCCGTTGCCGGCAAATGCTTCATTCCCGCAGGGCGCGGCGATGGGCACGCCGTACGCGACGGCCTATCGCGGGTTGTTCCAGCGCGCCGAAGCCAGGCCCGGCGAAACGGTGTTGGTGCACGGCGCGAGCGGCGGTGTGGGCACGGCAACGGTGCAACTTGCGCGCGCTCGCGGTCTGCGCGTGTTCGGCACTGCGGGCAGCGACGAAGGACAGAAGCTCGCGCGCGAACAAGGGGTTCACGAAGTGTTCGATCATCGCGCACCCGATCATTTCGAGCAGATCATGAAGGCGACAGCAGGACGCGGTGTTGATGTGATTGTCGAATTGCTCGCGAACATCAATCTGGGGAAAGATCTGACCATTCTCGCAAATGGCGGCCGGGTCGTGATCATCGGGAGCCGGGGTCGCGTGGAGATCGATCCGCGCGATACAATGCAGCGCGACGCAGATATTCGTGGAATGATGTTGCCGAACACGCCGCCATCAGAAATGGCGAGCATTCACGCAGCGCTCGTGGCCAGTTTGGAAAATGGGACGTTGCGTCCGGTGATCGGCAAGGAATTTCTACTGGCCGAAGCGGCGCAGGCGCATCGCGCAGTCATGGAGCGCGGAGCGCTTGGGAAGATCGTCCTGCGGACAAGTAAGGAGTAAGAAGTAAGAAGTGGGTGCAGGGGAACCCGCGGAACTAACGTGAAAAATGCAATGCGAAAAGAGCGACCTCAGACAAGTCACAAAGGAATTCGCGCCGGAGATTGTCTGGATGTTTTCGGAATTACCGAAAACGCCGGAAGCACAAATTCCGGGTAAACAAGCGCTGTGATCTGGCACGTCCGTCGGCGCAAACTAACGTAAAGCATATCGCGCATGAAAGCATTATTGTAGCCGGCATCACCGATGCCGGCTACAGCGCCAAGATGGCGGTTACCCGAGAAGCTGTCGACTCTCTATTTGTAAAGATTCTAAGACGATCGAAAGAAGATCCTTCTTAATTCTCACTTTTTCCTTCTAACTTCAAAAGCCATGGAGATTCATCAGTTGCGTTACTTGGTTGCAGTTGCGGATGAGGGAAGTTTTTCTCGCGCGGCCGCAAAAGTGCGCGTCGCTCAGCCTTCGCTTAGTCAGCAGATTCGAAAGCTGGAAGCGGAGGTTGGTCAGCCCTTATTCGATCGTCTGCCGCGCTCCGTTGTTTTGACCGAAGCAGGGCACTGTTTCATTGATTACGCGCGGCAAATTTTGGCTTCGATCGGCGACGCTCGTCGATGCGTCGACGAGCTCAAAGGCGAGGTTGCCGGCAGGGTGGCGGTCGGCGCAATTCCAACGATCGCGCCATACGTCCTTCCAGAATTGGTGGTGACATTCCAGAACCGTTATCCGGACGTGACTTTGGAGATCGTGGAGGATGTGACCGACGGCATCACTCGACGAATAGAAGCCGGAGAACTGGATGTCGCCTTAGCCTCCACTTGCCGTCCAAGTCCAACTTTGCGACGCGAATCCCTGGGCAGCGAACCGTTGCTTCTCCTGGTCCCAGAAGGGCATCCTTTGGCAAAGAAAACTCTGGTCGAATTCGACGACCTCAAATCGCAGAGATTTTTACTGCTTCACGAGATGCATTGCCTGTCGCAGCAAGTGAATCATCTGCTCGAATCTCGTCGCCTCCGGCCGGAAGTCGCGCTGGCAGGCAGCCAGCTAAGTACGATCGCGAACATGGTGGCGGCTTCGATTGGCATTTCAATTGTGCCGCAGATGATGGTGAAACATCATGGCACGCCCGGATGCGTCAGCCTCCCGTTTGCTCCGCCGGTTCCGGAGCGGGAGCTGAATCTCCTCTCCAATCCGCTTCGATATCAGAGCAAAGCAGCTGCAGCGTTCCGTAAGGAAGCTGCAGCTGCCTTGTCAGGAAAACACGTGTCGAGCACTCGCGACTCGAAAAAATGAGGCTATCTCATTCTTTCCAGGGCTGTCGCTACCATCGATAACATCGGCCAGACCGCGAGGATCAGGAGTATCCCAAACCCAGCGAGCTCCGGCAGATAATGAGGGTGCGCTCTGTGCACGTATCGTGTCTCAAGGAAGCGCGCAATGCGCTGTCCTACCGGCATCTTAGTTTCCATTTTGTCTCCTCTTTGGTTGTTTTTGGTTGGTTGTTGAAAAAATCCGCAGGCTCAGGTTCGCTGTGTCGCTGAAGGCCGAGAACGTCGAAGTTCTTAACGGCGCGCTGTTTATGACCCAGAACGTGGCCGAAGCGAGTCAGCCTATTGCGTCCTAGCAACGGTCGTTTCCCTTGGTTGTTCCCCTCGCTAAACCTGAGCCGTTCATACATTCAACTGGCCACAGTCGGGACGAGGGTTGAAATACTTTATTCGTCTAGCTCCGATAGGATTTGCCTATCCGAGATTTTTTGGGAGTACGGAGGCGTCGGCGACCCTGGGTACAATCACACGTCGAGCATTGTGAGCCGGCATTTCGGGCTGCGGCAGTGGCAAGCGTATTTCCTTTTTGATTCTTCCGTGATCGGTTCGTCGATTTCCAGCGCGTAATCGTAAAAGAGTTCCTCGCCCACATCGATATCGCGTATCGCATGGATGAAAATACGATCGTCTTCTTCGACGGCTTCGCAGTTTGGGTCGCAGGAATGGTTGATCCAGCGCGCGTCGTTGCCGCCAATCTCCGGATTGATTACCTGGCCGTTGTCCAAACCGAAATTGAATGTGTGCGGATCGTTCTCATCGTTGGGAGCTGCTTCCCACGATGTGCGTTGACCAGCATATTCAATAATGCGAGTGCCTTTGGGAACGAACCGCGTGGCGTAAACACCGCGACCGTGCACACTCGACTGGCGAACGTCGAGCTTGACAGCTCGCTTTCGAGTCATTCGTTTTTTTGCCATGGAGGAAAGGTGAGAGTGGGAAGGAAGAACTAAGAACTGGAAGCCGAAATGGCGAGAGAAAAATTGGAAGTAAAAATTGGAAATCCGGAAATGCAATGACACAGGAAGAACGCACGCGCCTTGAATCGATCGACACAATCTTGCGAACCGAAGATGTTTGCCGGCAAATTCGCCCGATTATGGAGGGTGTTCGCGCGGAGCTCACTCGAAAGAAAGAGGCGTTAATGACCTGGGAACCGATTCCGTTAGCGGTTTTTAGTGGATTACCGGCTGAAATCCGGTCTGCCTGGGTGTTTGTCCTGCGCGCGGGTGTGGATACCGGCGCAGAACGTCATCCGAATAGTCATCAACGCATGATGTCGTTCGAAGGGCGCGGCGACATGCAAACCGGCGAGCCGGGACATTGGCAATCGAATGCGTTGTTCAGCAATCCAGAGGCGCCGTTGGAGCAACGCTGGATTTCAATTCCGCAGAAGGACTGGCATCGGCCGGTGGTCGGCAAAGACAGTGATTGGACGGTTGTTTCTTTTCACACCGTCGCGGCTGATGAGTTGATCGAAGAGCGTCTGGATGATAGCGGCAAGAACGGAACGATGCAGATGAAATATCTGGAGCCGAAGCGAGCGATAAACTAAGATCCAAGCCCGCGATCTGATTATTCTTCGATTGCGCCGCTTATGTTTCGCAGGTGCTCCCGAAAAGTATAGCTCGAATCGGCTGCTCGCTTCT
>Ga0066903_100002156_pt1 | contig 15128 bp, 12 predicted proteins | sample PanSoiMetaGPlot1_FD_67491 | JGI IMG/M metagenome (GOLD analysis project Ga0066903, IMG submission 67491) | Tropical forest soil microbial communities from Panama analyzed to predict greenhouse gas emissions - Panama Soil - Plot 1 (version 2) | ecosystem: Environmental > Terrestrial > Soil >...
GGATTCCGCGCGTGAGTTCGGCGACTACGAAACCGGCGATGCCGCCCAGCGCGCGCTCGATCAGGATTGCGGGCGTACCGAGGAAGGCGGAGTGCTCCGGTATTCGAAGGGGTCGAACCTCTCGAATATCATCGCGGTCAAGGCTCGGCTGCATCGCCGGGATGATTTCCGCAAGGCCACGATCGAGGGACCTCCGGAATCTGCTCTGCGCGGCCCGATTCTCACCGGAGTGAAATATCCCGAGGTGCTTGTAGGCCGCGCGTTCAGCAATGGTGACGATCTCGACCTCGTGCTCTATCCCGGAACCTCGGACGGTACGCGGCAGATTCGTATCGAGCGTTTGCGTCCTGGCGCGAGCTATGCGCTGCGCAACGGCTCAGAGCGCCAGTTTGTCGCGGACAGTTCAGGAGCGGCAGATTTGTCGGTCGAGCTCAAAGGCCGCACCCCGCTGCATATTACGCGGGGGAACTAGCTCGGAAACTCGGAAACAAGCGCAAGGCCGTGACTACGCGGTGGTGGGGTAGAGTGCGCCTGCAGACTTGGGAGTGAACGGAGCCACCAACGTCCTCGCACACTCGCTGCTCTCACACTTCGTAAGCACGTTCGCTTGATCACCATTGAAGACGAAATGCCTGACATCTTCTTCGAGTGTTGTACTGTGAAATCTGGGCAACCATTGCGCGAGACTTTCGAGATTCAAAGGGCGTACATGGATAAGACCGCCCCGCGGACTATCAATGTCCGCAATGAGCATGAATGAAATCGTCGCCAGGACAATGGGCAGAATGAAGAATATTCCCTTTTCCTGGGTCTCTCTGCGCGAACCGTAGCCGATCATCACGTTGGCAAAAATCGCAATGGCAGCCATCAGACTCCAGGCACCCGGCGGTATTCGATCCCAGTATGCTGCTTGAGTATAACGCTGAGCATCGATGACATCATTCATTCCGGAGACTACCAGTGCCAGCACCGGGGTTGGGTTGGCAGGGCCGCCGAACGAGCCGCGTTCCATAGCTTCACTTGTAACTGCGCAGTATCCGTGTCGACGCGTTCAAGGGCTTTGGGATCGCCGGTGTTGTAGAAGAGAATCCGCGGGTTTCAGATATTCCTGCAGTAACCGGCACACCTTGTTCGCGTCAGTGTCCGCAAGGACACCAACACGCAAATACTCAGTTCCAATCGTATTCGCTTCGCGCTCTTCATTATTTGTTCGCTGATCGTAATGATAGATCGCCATGGCGACGTTGAGACCGATAATAAGCGCGAGCAAGGTCAAGGTAGCTCCGTGAATAGTACCGAAGTCTGGACGCTCATCCTCTGCGAGAGTTCGGCGCCTTTTCACGACGGTCGCTCCGAACCAGGCAGATGCCCATAGGACAACCGCGGAGATCAAAAACACTTCAAAAGGAGAGCCTAGTATTGTCACCGTCAAGATCTTTCTTCAGAGCCACAACGCCACAACGATCGACGAAGGGGAACCTCGCACGACGACAGGTGGAGAAAATGCATCAGCGGCGGACCAGCGAAGGGGTCTTCCTCCCCGCTATCAATCGATTTGTGGTTGGAGTCGATCCCGCAACCTGTGAGCGTTCTCCGAAACGAGGCTCGTTATGTTTCTCGTAGTCATTCAATCAGGGTTCACCGACTTTTGCTCAACAGACGTCTGCGGGAGGCCGTTTAAGGCGACGAAAGAGCATTTTCCGAAATTCGTGAGGTCGTCCCGGCGCGCTAGCGGTGTCAACTAGTCAGGACGACCATACAATTTACTATTGTGCCATCGCAATCGCACTACCCAGATACACGTAACCGGCAGGCCCTGGGCTGTTCAGCCATTGGCGCCCAGCCATCGTTTTCTTAGGGTCTGGATCGTGCGGTCATTCCGGCGCCTTTCGTGGCAGCGCTTGGGTTCGTACCAGCTGTCCATTAGGTAGGTGGGGCAGCGGGATGACCGAGGTGTGGCCGGTGATCCGCGCGCAAGGGGGTCACAAGTTGGTCGAGTGGCAAACTCTCGGGGCCTGCAGGCTCGCGCCAAGTGTGCGACGCACGAGAGGCCGTACGCGGCGACCGGGTCCGGAGTACCAGACCGCCAAGGGGTGTTTGGCGCGTATGACCAACAATTCGGCCTTGCCACCGTACCCGACCGGGGTGCAGGGTAGCTTCCGCCGCATGGTTCCGGCTTTGATTGGAATGCCTAGCTTCCGCTGACGGGAAGTGGATCTCAGGTTTGGACCCTAATTGGACCTAAATCGGTGAAGGGGGAAATTCAGGTGGCAGGAAAAGAACCAGGAGAACCGCTGCATAAGCCTACGGTTTCCTGTGGGGCCTGTCGGTGTACATGCGAAAGGGGCGCTCTCGTGCGCGTACTGCTCGCAAATTCCTGATTGCCAGGATCGTGCGAACCAAGGCAAACAGTTCACTCGACCAATCTGCCGGGTAGGGAGGTTACTCTATGCCGCGAAAAGACATCCTCGATAGCATCCAGAAGTACGTTCATCCGTTCCGCATTACAAAAGGCGGGGACTTTCGGTTGAAGAACTATGATCCCGGCGACACCCGCGGGCTGAAGCTGGAGAAGGGCGAGGCGTCCCAACTCCTTCAACAAGGTACCGAGTGGCTCGCGCAAGAGCAGGACATGCTCTATGCACAGGATCGCTGGTCGCTGCTGCTCGTCTTCCAGGCGATGGACGCAGCAGGCAAGGACAGCACGATCAAGCACGTCATGTCGGGCGTGAACCCGCAGGGCTGCCAGGTCTTCTCGTTCAAGCAACCCTCACAAGAGGACCTCAGCCACGACTTCCTGTGGCGGTATTACAAGTGTTTGCCCGAGCGTGGGAGGATCGGGATCTTCAACCGCTCCTATTACGAGGAGGTCCTGATCGTGCGCGTGCATGAGGAGATCCTGAAGGGACAGAAGATGCCAAAGCCGCTGGTCGGGAAGCGCATATGGGACGAGCGGCTCGCGGATATCGCGCGCTTCGAGGAGTACCTCACTCGTCAGGGGGTCATCATCCTCAAGTTCTTCCTGCAGGTGTCGCGCGAAGAGCAGAAGAAGCGCTTTATGAAGCGCCTTGATACCCCGGAGAAGAACTGGAAGTTCTCAGCTTCGGACGTGCACGAACGTAAGTTCTGGGGCGACTACATGAGCGTATACGAACAAGCGATTCGCGCCACCGCCTCGAAGCACGCGCCCTGGTTCGTAGTGCCAGCCGACAACAAGTGGTTTACTCGGCTGGTTGTCGCCGACGCGATTGTCGAAGCGGTGGAGCTGCTCGATCTGACATACCCCAAGGTCGACGCCGGCAAGATGAAGGAACTGGCGGCAGCGCGCGAGGCACTGGCCCGCGAGGCATAGCGCCGGGTCCACGAGTTCCGCCACCTTGCTTCGTCGGCAGAGGCCAGGAGTGTCTCTCGCGCAGGCTGACATCACGTTGCTGCTGCGTTTACATTGAATAACCTGACGGTCGAAGCACCCGGAGGGGCGCGTATGTCAACGACGATCTCAGTTCTCGGTGGCGTGGGCCTGTTCCTGCTCGGCATGAGCATCATGACCAGCGGCCTTAAGGCATTGGCCGGTTCGGGGCTGCGCGCAACGCTGAGTAAGGCGGCAGCGACGCCGTCGTCGGGCGCGTTCTGGGGTGCTTTCATTACGCTTATCGTGCAGTCGTCGAGTGCAACGACGATGACAACCATCGGTCTGGTGAGTGCCGGATTGCTAACCCTTTCTCAGGGCCTCGGACTGGTGTTTGGCGCGAACATTGGGACGACGGGAACAGCCTGGCTCATTGCGCTCTTCGGTGTTCGCGTCTCGCTTACCGCTGCGGCATTACCGATCATCTTTGTCGGCGCCTTGATCAAGTTGTTGGCCCGGGGACGCCTGGCGGCGGCAGGTGGAGCGCTTGCAGGGTTTGCGCTTGTGCTTTACGGATTGACGACTCTGCAGCAGGGGATGGGCGGAATCGCCGAGATGTTGCACCCCGCCGACCTTCCCGCCGTTTATGGCCCGGGTGTCAGTTGGGGGTCGAGCTTGTGGGGCGTCCTGGGATTGATCGTGGTTGGAGTGGCCATGACGGCGGTGATGCAATCGTCGACGGCCGCCATTGCGGTGGCGCTATCGGCGCAGTTCGCGGGGGCAATAGGACTCGATCAGGTTTGCGCGCTCATCATCGGGCAGAACATCGGCACGGCGACCAGTTCCGCTATGGCTGCGATCGGCGCAAGCAGCACCGCAAAGCGATTGGCTCTGGCCTACATTTTGTTCAAGCTGATCGCGGCCTTGATCGCGCTGGCGCTCTTTCCTGTCACGATGCCTCTGCTCCTTCGTGCCTCGAAAACCATCGATGGCGTGACGCTAGCAGCTGCTTATCACACTGCTTACAACGTGGTCGGCGTTGCGGTTCTGCTGCCGCTGATCGACAGGTTCACACGACTGGTGGAGCGAATTCTGCCCGAGCGTGGCTCGCCACTCACACGTTGCCTCGACTCGGCAGCGCTCGTCACACCGCTCGCCGCCGAGGAGGCAGTGCGCCGAACAGTTGCGCGTTCGCTTGGAACGATGTGCGGATCAATCGGCCAAGCGTTGACGGCTACGAATCCTGGAACACCTGTCCGTGCCAGGAAAGACACTGTTTCAGTAACAGAGGCCAGCAATGCATTGCGCCAGGCCCAGGAGTTTATGTCGGAGTCGAGCGGCCCACCCGAGTCAGAGGACGAGCAGGATCGCCTCACGAGCACACTGCATGCGCTCGATCACGCGTCTCGTCTGGCCGAGGTCGCGGTCGAGAAAGGCGAATTTGAGCGGGTGCCCGGCGGGACTGAAGACCTGAGGGCTGCGGAGTTGTGCGCGGAGGCGATGCGAAACGCCGTCTTGGTCGCCGGTGAAGTGGGCGCCCTGCCAGACGACCCTGATCACGCTACCCCAGTCGGAGCGCTTGATGCGGAGAAAGGAGTTGCCGCAAATGGAGCGCCGACCGAGCAAGCTATGCTGCAACTTGAACACTGTGCGAAAAGACTTGGTGAGCTGCAGCCTGCCCACCGCAAAGTGACACTCAGCGCGGTGGCGGGCGGAGCCGTGAGTGCAGACGAGGCGATTGCTCGCGTCGACACGGTCCGACGCCTCGAAGCGCTTGCGCGGCACGCCTGGCGCTCAGCAGCGCACCTCGTCGGTAGGGCATAGTCCAGCCGCACTCTCGTCTGAAAAATGCCATAGAGCACCACCTACCAGCGACATCTTTGTGTCGCCCCGCTATGTACCAGCTTCTGCCGCCGTGACAGCCCTTCGCAGCGAGTCCGATGAACGGATAACAAGCTTCTCGGTCTCCACCACCAGGAAGAAGACCAGACCGCCCGCGAGCAGCCAGGGCCAAGTGCGAAGCGGAATGGCTTCGTTCCCGAACGCCTCTTGGAACGGTGTTGTGTAGATAAACAGCAACTGCAGTATTACTACCGCAACGATGCTGAGCGGCAGGTACTTGTTGCCCATGTGCGCCCTCAGGGAAACCGACGAGTCGAGCAGGTAACGGCTGTTCAGAAGATAGAAGACCTGCCCAATAGTGATGGCGTTAACTGCGACTGTCCGGGCGAGGGAGTCTGACGCGCCCTGGGACTTCATCCAGAAGAAAGCCAACAGCGTGTATGCGAGCAGCGCCAGGCCGATAAACAGGATGCGCCAGAGACCGAAGACCGTCACGATGGGGCGGTCCACCGCGCGCGGCGGCCGGAACATCACGTCGGCCTCGTGCGGCTCGAAGGAAATCACCAGGCCGAGTGCCACCGAGGTGACCATGTTGACCCAGAGAATTTGCGGAGCCGTGATCGGCAGGGTGAAGCCAAAAAAGATTGCCGCCGCAATAACCAGTGCCTGTGCGACGTTGGTCGGGAGCATAAAGAGCATTGCTTTCTCGATGTTGTTGTAGACGGTACGCCCCTCCTTCACTGCAGCGGCAATTGAAGCGAAGTTGTCGTCGGCCAGGATCATTCCTGCAGCCTCCTTCGTCACCTCAGTGCCTTTGATCCCCATGGCGACACCGATGTCAGCCTTTTTTAGTGCCGGTGCGTCGTTCACACCGTCGCCCGTCATGGCCACGATCTGCTTGTTCACCTGGATGGCCTTCACGAGGCGGAGCTTATGCTCTGGGCTGGCACGCGCGAAGACATCAACCGTGCCGACTCGGTCCTGAAGCGCGGCGGTGTCCATCTCTTCTATCTCTGCACCGGTAATGGCCGTCTTTCCGTCACCGATACCGAGCATTTTTGCGATGGCCGCGGCTGTAATCCCGTGATCGCCGGTAATCATCGTGACGCGGATTCCGCCGCCGTGGCATTCCTTCACGGCCTCGATGGCTTCTTTACGAGGGGGGTCCAACAGGCCGATCAAACCCAGCAGGACAAGCGTGCTGGGAAGGTCGGCGGGACCAAGAGCGCCGGCCTGCACCTTCGGGTCCTCAAGCCATGCGAGTGCCAGGACACGTTCGCCTTGGGAAGCGAGCCTGTCGGCTTCGTTCGTAAAGCGCTCGCGGTCGAGCGGCACCGGTTGCCCCTCGGCGGTCTGCTGAAGATTGCACTGCTCCAGGATTACCTCCGGAGCGCCTTTCACGAGCAGCACTTGCTTGCCGTCAGTGGACTTGTGGAGGGTTGCCATGAACTTGTGCTCCGATTCGAAGGGTATCGCATCGATACGCGGAAACGCGGCTTGCTCAGCCAGCCGGTCCATACCTAGCTTGATCGCAAATGGATAGAGGGCGCCTTCAGTCGGATCGCCTTCCACCTTCCACGCGCCGTCCTGCTGGAAGAGCCCGGCGTCGTTGCAGAGCAGGCAGACGCGTCCCATGAGCGTAAGCACTGGTTGGTTGCCTGCGGCCCTTCCGTCCTGTTTGATCTCCCCCGACGGCACATAGCCTTCGCCCGTGACCTGGAAGGCTGACTCGGCGGTCACCGCCGACACCACCATCATTTCCATCAGCGTCAGCGTACCGGTCTTGTCGGAGCAAATTCGTGATATTGAGCCCAGCGTCTCGACCGCGGGCAGGCGCCGGATAATGGCGTTGCGCCGGGCCATGCGCTGTACTCCAATTGCCAGCGTTATGGTGATCAGCGCCGGGAGCCCTTCCGGAATAGCTGATACGGCGATGCCGACGACTGCCTGGAAGAGCCGTACAAAGTCCATGCCCATCACCCATTTGCCGTAGGCGAAGATCAGGACGCTGACGACTCCGATGATCGCTGTAATGGTGTAGCCGAATTTCTTGATTTGGCGCAGGAGGGGCGTTTCGAGTGCGCTGACCTCGGCGAGCAACTGGTTGATGCGACCGAGTTCCGTATCGTTCCCGGTTGCAACCACCACGCCGGTTGCGCGCCCGGATACGACCATGGTGCCGGAAAACCCCATGCTTTCACGATCTCCGACCGTTGCCTTTACGGGCACTGCCTCGGCGCTCTTTTCTGCAGGCACCGACTCGCCGGTGAGCGCGGCCTCCTCGGTACGCAAGTTCTTCACTTCGATGAGCCGCAGGTCAGCAGGAATCTTATCGCCGGATTCGAGCAGAACGACGTCACCCGGAACGAGCTGCTCCGCTGGAATCATGCGGGTTTCACCACCGCGCATCGTCCGGGCTTCGGCAGAGAGCATGTTGCGGATAGAATCCAGCGCCTTCTCGGCCCTGCCCTCCTGGATGAATCCGAGCAATGCGTTGAGAACGACCACCGCAAAGATGATCCCGGCATCGATCCACAGGCTCAGCATGAGCTTGGTGAACCCGGCCGCGAGCAGTACGTAGACCAGGATGTTGTTGAACTGTGCGAGGAATCTCCCAAAGGAGCCCCGCTTCCTCCCTTCCGGCAACCGATTGAGGCCATATTTCTGGAGGCGGACCGAGGCTTCCGAGGGACTGAGGCCCTCCTCGGAGTTGGTAACAAGTCGCTTGACGACTTCAGCTTGAGACATAGCGTGCCAGGCTGCTACGTCATTGGTGGTGTTCGTATTCACTGTGGTACTCATGCTCGCGCTCCACTAAGGAGTCCCCACTTGCCCTGCGAATCTCGCGAATGTACTCGGGTATTTTTTTAACAGCTATCAAGTAAGGCGAATCGCGACCTTGGTCAATTGTCAGAACCTACCTGAGTGACTTAACAAGTTTCTGAATCTCCTTCGAATCGCGCGACGTGTTGTTGGCCTTCGGTCAAGGCCTAAGGAATGGAAGAAGGAGTCGTTCATTTTCGCAACAAGATCGTGAACGGGATTGGCGACATGCAGGCTGTGCCTGAAGAGCCCCTCGGGTAACGCGCTCGAGTTGTTCGCGGCATCCAGGGCGCGACGTTCCCCTACCTGAGGCGGGGAGAAGCAATTCGATCCAGAATAAACCAATCAGGAATGCAACCCGGAGGGCGCGGGGCCAATGCGCTCCGAGAACGATCCTGGCGCAGGCGCCGATAAGCAGAATGAGAGCCGAAACCACTGTAATAGGAATTGCCAGGGTGCCGCGCAATCGAGCCAGAGCCAGAAGCGCGATGTAAGCGAAGGTCGCCGCGTGGAGCAGACCGAAGATCGATGGAAACGCAAAGCCCCGCGGGTGGCCGACGACATGGATCAACCCGAGCAATGGTCTAGGCTGCGCGACTAACGGACCTGGCCAGAATCCAATGAGCCACAGTCCGAAAAAAACCGGACGTCGACAAACGAGGCGCGCCATACACCTGTCCACCAGGCGATGAGAACGCTCAGTGCAAGCAGGACGAAACACCAGGGTGCTTGCGCGGTTGCGGTAATTCATTGTGCTAACGGGACGCTCATAGGAATCAAAGCCTGGATGGATTTGGCCAGAGCGACATCGCCGGGCGTACGCGTACGAGCAGCGGTAGAACTCAGCAGCGCGATAGCAATGCCCAGCGCTACAGGCAGAGTCGCCTAGTCCGGGCCGTGGAGTGTTGTGCTGAACCTGTTCAAACGGCTATCGTAATTCGATATCGAAATACGATAGATAGTGTCTGCGCCAAACGCAATCTATTCAGGTCTGATACGGCTTCACATCCTTCACCACGCCGCGAAGGATCCGATCTTCGGCTTGGGGATCATCGAGGAGCTGTCTCGGCATGGTTACCGCCTGAGCCCGGGAACCCTCTATCCCATCCTGCACGGCCTGGAGCGCGATGGATATCTGCGCTCGTTCGAGAAGAGGGAGGGACGCATTGGGCGGCGCCTCTATCGCGCGACCAGCAAGGGCAGGCAGTTCTTGCACGATGCGAGGAGGAAAACCCGCGAGTTGTTCGCCGAGCTGGTGGAAGATGAGTAAGACGGCCGTGACAAGTACAGAAGATATGCCTACGGCCAGGGAGCTCCAACCAACCTCCATCAGGCTCAAGCAGATCATGTTGGCGTTTCTGCGGCTTGGAACCACTGCGTTCGGTGGTCCGGCCGCACATATTGCGATGATGGAAGAGGAGTTCGTACGGCGACGGGCGTGGGTTTCGCATGCGGAGTTCCTCGATATGCTCGGAGCGTCCAACCTGGTTCCCGGACCCAGCTCGACTGAGATGGCGATTCATATCGGCCATCAGCGCTCAGGTTGGAGGGGGTTGGTGCTGGCGGGCGTCTGCTTCATCGTCCCGGCGATGCTGATGGTCATGGCCTTCGCTTGGGCCTATCTGAGATTCAGGTCGCTTCCCGAGATTGAAACGGGGCTTTACGGCGTCAAGCCAGTGATCATTGCCGTCATCCTTCAGGCGGTTTGGGGATTAGGTCGCGCCGCGCTGAAGGACGGGTTCTTGATCGCGGTTGGGCTGGCCGCCACGATCGCCGCGCTCGGAGGCACTAACGTACTGGTGGTTCTGCTTGGCGCGGGTCTCATCGCAATGGCACGCCCGGCGGTTCGCGAGAGCCGATCATCCGGTCATGCCGCATCGTTGGTGGCCTTGCTGCCTGCTGGTGCGGCCCTCCCTGCAGTGATTCCCATCAGTCTGTGGGGCTTGTTTCTGCTCTTTCTAAAGTTCGGTGCGGTAATCTTCGGAAGCGGATACGTGTTGCTGGCGTTCCTTCAAGCCGACCTCGTAAACCGGCTGCACTGGCTTACGCAGTCCCAACTTCTCGACGCCATTGCGGTTGGTCAGGTCACTCCCGGCCCGGTATTCACTACCGCCACCTTTATAGGATATCTGCTCGGCGGAATTCCCGGTGCGCTGGTCGCGACTGTGGGTATTTTTGTTCCGGGCTTCTTGTTTGTCGCCGGCAGTCGTCCACTAATTCCCCGAATCCGCAAGTCGAGAATGGCCGGGGCGTTCCTTGACGGCGTGAATGTCGGCGCGGTGGCTCTGATGACCGCGGTAACCTGGCAGCTGGGCTGCGCCGCCGTCGTGGACATCCCGACCGCCGCTATCGGCGCTGTCAGTGCGATTGCGCTGATAGCTCTGCGGTTGAACTCGGTGTGGTTGCTCGCTGCGGGCGCTTTTCTCGGGTTGGCGGCGCAGCGCTTCCTTGGAGCATGACTAATTGCGAAGTTGTGCAGAGCACCGCGCTGGTATCTCCTTTTGCCGTCCGCAGATAGGAGTGGTCAGGTAATCGCTTGTATCCTGGAGAACAGCGCCTGCAGCTTGCCTTGAAGGCCTGCGGCGAGGCCCATGTCCGAGAGGCTGAGCCGCCCGCTCATCACCGCTGTCATCGGTGCGAGCTTGCCTTGGCTTATGGCCATCAGGTCGACGCTGGTAAGAGTCAGGGTGAGGTCTGCAGGTTTGTCCTCATTGGTGACGGTTCCGCCGTCGATGTAGATGAAGCCCTCCCCCTTCAGATTGAATTTCAGCGTTTTGCCAAGACCGGAACCGGTGCCCACTGCGGCTCTAAAGGATTCGGTCAGCTCATCGAGCCGCGACATAGCCGCCCCACTCTTGGTAGGTGGCTCATCCGGTCCCTGCTCGGCGAGCGGCACCCCATGGGGCCGATTCTCGAGAAGATGGGTTTCAAAGCTGTCGCTTGGCCCCTCAGGGCGCCGCCGCGCCGAGGCTTCAGCCTTGTGCAAATAGCTCGTGAACCCATCGCCCGGGGGCGTGATCGAGTTTTCCATCATTATCAAACTGATTTGCCCCCGGTGGTATTCGCCGTGAACTGTCACGTGCATCAGCATTTCTTCGCGTGACATCCGGCCTGGCAGGCCGTCGGTAAACGTAAAGTCGATCCGCTCGGCCAACTGCGCTTTATCCAGACGTGATACATAGTCGAGGTACCACCGATCGCTGCTCCTGATAGCCGCGGACAATTCGTCCAGCGATGGTGCGTGGCTCGGGTTGGGCGAGGTATACCCGTGCTCAGCCCGTCGCAAGTTCGCGGCGAAGATCTGGTCGACGGCGTAAGTGTGGCTGAGGACCCTGACCGCGATCTCCCTTGCCGGCGAGGCCTCATCAAATTGTCGCATCGTCGCGAGAATCTCGGCGTTGGCCTTTGCCTTGTAGCTGAAGACCCGCTCAAGCGTGCTGACTTGCTCCATGTGCTTTCTCCTAATCGGGGTAATTGCGAACTTGCCCTCTCGGGAAAGGCGTCATTTTCCATCAGACTGGTTGTGGCGGCTTCCTGGCGGTCACGGTGCGAGCCGGAGGAAACGTCCAAAAGCTGAGACCGGAGATTTGCACATCACTCATGTGCGACTTGCGCAACTCGTCGGCGTAGAGCTCGGCGCCGTGCAAGTCGGAAATCGCCACCTGGCCACCGTGATTGAGGGTGCGCACGATCTCACGGATGGCCTCGCGGCGCCCTTCGCGGCCCCGCACATTGTGGATGGCGAAGTGGGCGACGGTGGCGTCAAAACTGTGGTCGGCGAAGGGCATTTTGCGCATGTCTCCGTCACGAACGCTGACTCGCTGCGCGACTCCCTCCAGCGCGGCATTCCTTAGCGTGGCTTCACGGGAGTTGTCGGACTGATCCACCTGGGACCACAGATCGATCCCGGTCGCATGACCTCGCGGCAGCAGCTTCGCGGCGGCAATGAGCAGGAGGCCGTGACCGCAACCGACGTCGAGCACGGCTTCATCTCCTCGGAGCTCCAGGCGCGCGAGCAGGTGGTCGCGTGCGTGGAATTTACCCACGCGACTGCTGGCGAACATGAGAGAGGCGACGATTAGACAGAAAACGCCAAAAATTTGCGTCGCGTAAGCCAGGCCGACAGTGGGTCCGGGGTGACCGCTCAAAGTCCATCGCACGAGAAAAACACCCACCATCACCCCCACCAGGCCGATGACGAACATCGCGCCAACCGCGCCTGGAGCGTCGAGACCATAGTCGGGTGCTTGTCTGCTGATGTCTCCGTTACGTGCTACCGTACCTGCCGCCGTAGTGTGGGGTTTCATAGTGGACAAAATACAAGTTATCGCTCATAATTGTAAACTCGCATTCACGGGACATGGATATGACTCATAAACTTCAAACAAACCCCAGAAAATCGGCCTCACAAGAGCGGTCGCGTCTGACCGTTGATGCGCTTCTCGAAGCGACTGCTCGCATTTTAGTGAAAGAGGGCTATGACCGGGCGAGCACCAACAGGATTGCCGAACTGGCGGGGGTCAGCATTGGTTCTTTGTACCAGTACTTTCCGAGCAAGGAGGCGCTGGTAGCGGCGGTCATTGATCGTCATATCCAGGAAGTTTCGCAGGTCACGCGCAACGCCCTGGTCAAGGTGGCTGCGCGTCCAATCGAGGTCGCGGCGCGTGAATTCGTTTCGGTGGCAATCGACGCTCACCGCGTCAATCCGCAGCTTCACGGCGTCCTTGCCGAACAGATTCCCCGGGTCGGGCGGCTCGAAAATATCGAAGCCAATGTACGCGAGGGTTATGCACTGGTCCGGGGCTATCTCGAGGCACATCGAGACGAGATCGACGTCGCCGATCTCGATCTCGCGGCCTTCGTCTTAGTGACAGTAGTGGAGGCGCTGACACATGCCGCAGTCCTGCGTCGCCCGGACATCCTCGCCGGCCAGCGAGCACGGCAGTTTGTCGATGACGTAACGCGCCTGGTGGTCGGCTACCTGCGAAGCTCGGGATCTGACGACGAAGAGGCGAAGCGTTGAGCTCCGGGCTCCGAAGGTGGCTGGTGCTAAGCGCGAAGCATCTCGATCGGGTCCTGGCCCAACTCTCCGGCGAAGCCGAGGCCGCCGTTGAGTTGATATCCCACAAGCTTCTGGAGATTTTCCGGAAGCGTGCGGGCTACCTCAGGTGGAACGGCCAGATACTGGTTTTCCTCCTGCCGCAACCAACCGAGAATGTACGCCGCACCTGCACCGAAGCGTGGAGCGTCCGAACGGTTCGCGCCGGCACCATGCAGTACATGATCAGTCCAAAGCAGAAGCGAACCGCGCGTCATCTCCGCCTGGATAATCTCGTCCTCCCCTGGAGTTCGATCGTCCCACCATGAATTGCTGCCTGGTACGAGATGGGTGGCGCCGTTTTCCCTGGTGAAATCGCTGATGGCCCACATTGTGGCAACCTCGATCACCGGATGCGGCGGAGGCAGATTCCAGAGTTGATCCTCGCGATGGAGCGCCTGGGCTTTAGCTCCAGGGTCCGGGACCAGTGCTGCCGTGGTGCACAACTGGTAGCTCGCACAATTTGGCAGCAACATCGCGTCGCACACCGCCATGATCGCCGGGTGCGTGACCAAGGCGCGGAAGCCGCGCGACTTGGCGATAACGCCCACGATGCGCCGGGTCCTTGCGGGCAGAAAGTCTTCGTGGCCATAGGGTGTGTTGTTTGGCACCTCGTCTTTCTTGGCGGAAAGAAATGGTGCGAGTTCTTCCTCGAGTTGATCGCATATCTTGGGGTCGGCGAGCGATTTGATGACTACGCAGCCATCGCGCCTAAGGACTTCAACCACTTCGGCCGATGAGGCTGTCGCCGGTAGAGACTGGATCATGTTGCTTCTCCCTTTCTGTGTGCCGCAATCAGTCTTCAGACGATCCCGCCGTCGCTACGGCACGGATTTCGACGCGCAACTCCGCCAGGGCAAGCTGGGTTACACCCATGGCCGTCCAGGCGGGGTAGTTGCGTGGCAGGTACTCATCCTTAACTTTGGTGAATTGCTCCATCTCTCCGCGCAAATCGAGATGAAAGCTCGTCAGCTCGACAACATCGTCCATCCGCGCGCCGGCCACGGCCCGGGTTCGCTTCAAGCCCTCGAAGGCGAGGCGGGCCTGCGGCAGCCATTCCACTGGCGGGAGAAGGGTGTCGTCGATACCGACTTGTCCGGAGACCCAGATCGTCTCGCCGACCCGATTCGCTTGCGAAAAATGAAAGCTCTCGTACATCGGTTGAGTTTCTTTGGGATTTTATGAGTACTCGCTTCACAACAAGAACCTTCTCATGCTAGGTCGCCCTGGTCTAAGTCATCTCTCGGGTTGGCTCCTCAAACTCTTTCAGCGAAGCTGCTGGAAGCAGGGAGCGCGAAAGTGATCGCCATCCCTCAGGTGTCCAAGCTGGTCCACGAACAAGACCCCAGCCGTGGTGTAGCCGCTAACGCTATGGCTGGGCAGCGAGCGAAAGAAGGAATCATCACCGAAGAAGCGCAAGACCAGGGTGTGACGATCCCTGAACGTCGCATCGACCGGTGCCCCGCCATGCAGCATTCCGGGGTGAAGCACGACCATGTCTCCCGGTTGGGTAGCCCAGGAAAGCACTTCATACTGGTTCGGGTTAGTCTTGCGCGCCGCCTCTATATCGGGGAGCCGGGGTAGAGTGTCGCCGCCATGCAGAGGCGCGGTGGGATCGTCGGCGTCGAGAAAGTTGGTGCCGTCATAGAGAATTCCGCGATGTGAGCCTTTGATCATTTCAAGGGCATTTGGCTTGGGAACCGCCTCAAAACTGATCCAGGCGTTGGCCCAATGCTTTCCTTCCCAGGGAAGATAGGAGGTGTCCTGATGCCACGGGGTGCGGCCGCCCTTGCCATTCCTTTTGAGGAACACCTCTTCGGCGAAGTACCAGACTTGTTGCGAGCCCCAGAGCTCAGTGAAGAATTCCCCAAACGGGATACCCGAGACCAATTCCTTGAGCCGCTCCACGGCGCCAGGATTGGCGTTCTCGTTGTGGGTCTCCTTTTCGGTTCCGGCGAAGAGTTCCAGTGCCATGGGACCGGGGTTCTCCACGCACCACTCGTATGCGGCCCTGCA
>Ga0066903_100002158_pt1 | contig 15123 bp, 10 predicted proteins | sample PanSoiMetaGPlot1_FD_67491 | JGI IMG/M metagenome (GOLD analysis project Ga0066903, IMG submission 67491) | Tropical forest soil microbial communities from Panama analyzed to predict greenhouse gas emissions - Panama Soil - Plot 1 (version 2) | ecosystem: Environmental > Terrestrial > Soil >...
GAGATCGAGGCCGAGCGTTTTCTTGACAACGGACTTTTCCTCAACGGTGGTCGCGGGAGCGGACTGTTGCTTCTCGGCATCCTCCAGCCGACCAAGCTTAACCGTCTTGGTCTCTTCCCGACCCTTGCGCACGACCACGACCGAAACGTCCTTGCCCACTGGCGTGTCGGCCACGATGCGCGGCAGGTCCTTCATCTCCTTGATGTCCTTGCCGTCGAATTTGACGATCACGTCGCCCGGTTCGATACCGCCCGGCTTGGCCGGCCCCCGGTCATCGATACCGGCGACGAGGGCGCCCCGCACCGGCTTGAGCCCGAGGCTTTCGGCAATGTCGTCGGTGACCTGCTGGATGCGCACCCCCAGCCAGCCCCGCCGCATCTCGCCGAATTGACGCAGCTGATCGACGACGGCGACCGCATTCTTCGAGGGCACCGCGAAGCCGATGCCGATCGAGCCGCCGGACGGCGAGTAGATTGCGGTGTTGATCCCGATCACCTCGCCATTCATGTTGAACAGCGGGCCACCCGAATTGCCCCGGTTGATCGAGGCGTCGGTCTGGATGTAGCTGTCGTAGGGTCCCGATTGAATGTCGCGATTGCGCGCGGAGACGATGCCGGCGGTCACCGAGCCGCCGAGGCCGAATGGATTGCCGATCGCGATCACCCATTCGCCGATCCGCAGGACGTCGGAATCGCCAAATTTCACCGCCCTGAGCGGCTTGTCCGGCTTGACCTTGAGAACAGCCAGATCGGTCTTCTGATCGCGCCCGACGATCTCGGCCCTGAGCTTGTCTCCGTTATTCAAAATGACGTTGATCTCGTCGGCGTCGGCAATGACGTGATTATTGGTGACTACAATCCCCTGCGGATCGACGATGAACCCGGAGCCGAGCGAGTTGACGCGCCGTGGCCCGCGATTGGGCACCTCGCCTCCCGGCCCGCGCCGGTTCTTGAAGAACTCCTCGAAGAATTCCTCGAATGGCGAGCCGGGCGGCAGGTCAGGGCCCGGGCCGCTGCGCTGCTCTACCTTCTGCGAGGTCGAGATGTTGACCACGGCGTCGATCACCTGCTCGGCCACATCGGAAATCGCCTCCGGCCCGCGCGCGGCCGCCGGCGTTGCCAGCACGGGCAGCGCGACGAGGGCTCCCGCGATGGCGGCGACCGCGGGGCGCGAAGCCTCGCGGGTCAGAAGGTTGAGAAGGCCAAGCATGGATCGTTATCTCCTGAGGCTGTCGCACCAAGAACGCCGCGTTCGAGTCGGCGCGCGCGGCACGTGCGGCGAGGTCGCAAGTCGGGTCCCGGATTTAGGGCGGAAAAGCACCTTTGTCACGCCCACCGCTCGCCGCATCCATCCTGTCAGCCACGCACCAACCATACTAGCACAAACCCCAAGGCGGCCGAAGCGACGCCGACGATACGCAATGCGCCCTCCGGCGTCTCCAGAACATGCGCCATGGCCCGCTTCGCCGCCACCGGAAATGCCGCCAAGACCAGGCCTTCGAGGGCGAATACGAGACCGAGCGCCGCCAACAAATCGGACATCGGCGCGCCCTCTAGCGTCCCAATTCCGAAGTTCGCGACCATTTGCGGCCCACTCGCATGCGGACTTCGGAATCGAAGGACACTAGCAACTCCATGATTCTAGTGCCATTTTTGAACCCGACCGGTCGCATCCAGTCCTCGCGGCGGGGCCGCGACCTCCGGGGACTAGAGCGCTTTCCATTTAGGTTGACCGGCAATTCGCATGATAATCGACCGAAAAGCGCTCCAGACTCGAGGGTTGTTGCATTTTGTTTCGGGAAACCGGGGGACCACTTTTCCGGAAAATACCTAACGGCCGGTCACTTCTTGGTGTCTTCGCGGGGCTTTCCCGATGGGTCGACGAAGAACCGGAAGAACTCGGAATCGGGCTTCAGCACCATCCGCGTGTCCCCCGACTTAAGCCCCGTCTCCAACGCCTGCATCGACCGGTAGAAGGCGAAGAAATCCTGGTCGTGTCCGAACGCGTCGGCGAAAATTCGATTGCGCTCGGCATCGCCTTCGCCGCGAGTCTGCTCGCCGGTGGAGGTCGCTTCGGCCAGCAGGACCGTCACGTCACGGTCGGCCCGAGCACGGATTTCCTGCGATCTCTGGCTGCCCTGGGCGCGAAACTCCGCCGCCTCGCGCTGGCGCTCGGTCTGCATGCGCTGGTAAACCGCCTGGCTGTTCTGCTCCGGCAGATCGGCGCGGCGGATGCGCACGTCCACGACGTCGATACCGAAGGCCTGCGCCTCGCGGTCGAGCTGCTCGCGCATTTTTTGCGTCAGTTGCGGGCGCTCGTCACGCACGACCTGAATGAAAGTGGCCTCGCCCAGCACGCGCCGCAGCGCCGAAATCAGCAAGGTCGAGAGCCGGGAATTTGCGCCCTCGATCGATCCCACCGTCTGATAGAACTTCAGCGGATCGTGAATGCGGTAGCGTGCAAACGCGTCCACCACCAGTCGCTTCTGGTCGGAGGCAATCACCTCCTGGGCCGGCGATTCGAGGTCGAGAATCCGCTTGTCGAGCGAAATGACGTTCTCGATCAGCGGCCATTTCACGTTCAGTCCCGGCTCGGTCACGACGCGCCTCGGTTCACCCAGGCGCACGACGATCGCTTGCCTGGTCTGATAGACGGTGAACAACGAGCCGTAACCGAAGAACAGGGCAACGATCGCGAGGACGACGAGAACGGCTCCGGCAAATCCCAGCCTCATCGCGAGCCTCCGGTCTGCGGCTGTGCCTGCTGGGACGGTGGCGGCGGCCGGCGCGTCAACTCGTTGAGTGGAAGGAACGGCAGCACGCCGGACCCCGCTCCGGTATCGAGAATGAACTTCTCGGTACCACCCAGCACCTTTTCCATCGTCTCTAGATAAAGGCGGCGGCGCGTCACGTCCGGCGCCTTTTTGTATTCCTCATAGACCTTGAGGAAGCGCGCGGCCTGGCCCTTCGCTTCGGCAACCGTCTGCTCGCGGTAGGCCTCGGCGGCCTGGGTGATCTGCGCCGCCTTGCCGCGGGCTTCAGGGACTATGCGATTGGCGTAGGCCTGGGCCTCGTTCTGCGCACGCTCGGCCTCGATACGCGCGGCCTGCACATCGCGGAATGAATCGATGACCGGAGCCGGCGGGTCGACCTTTTGCAGTTGCACCTGAGTGATCTGGATCCCGGCGCCATAATGGTCGAGGGTCTTCTGCATCAAATCTTGGACCTCTACCTCGGTGACCTGCCGGGCGCCGGTCAAGATCGGCTGGATCTGCGAGCGCCCGATCACCTCGCGCATGGCGCTCTCGGCCACCGCCTTCACGGTCCCTTCCGGATTCTGGATGTTGAACAGGTACTCGCTCGCTCCGTTCGGCTTGACCATCCAGAACACCGAGAAGTCGACGTCGACAATGTTCTCGTCGCCGGTGAGCATCAGGCTCTCCTCCGGGACGTTGCGCATCGTCGTGCCACGGCGAAGGTCCTCGACCAGGCGCATGCCGATGTCGATCCGGTTCACCCGCGTGACCTTCGGGGTGAGCACGGACTCAAACGGATAGGGCCAGTGGTAATTGAGGCCGGGCTTGGCGTCACGATCATACTTGCCGAACCGGAGCACCACCCCGAGCTCGTCGGGCTCGACGCGATAGAACCCGGAGAAGAGCCAGATTACGACCGCCACGAGAGCAATCCCGACGAATCCCTTGGCGCCCAGATTGCCGCCTGGCAGCACGGTCTTGAGTTTGTCCTGGCTGCGCCGCAGCAACTCTTCGAGATCGGGAGGTGTGGGACCCGAGGATTGCGGTCCCGAGCCCCAGGGCCCCTTGGACCCGGAACCCCATGGGCCACCGCCTTGATTGCTCCATGGCATGGGTCTTCTCCTCCACCGCCGGCCTCGAGAGCAGGCGCGGATCGTGCTCCCGGGGCGGGTTATAGGGGAGGCGCACTCCCCTTACAACGCGCACTCGTGCCCGAAACCCAAGTTTGGACGAGCCGGTTTTCGAAGTTCGGGTTCAAAAAGGGCACTAGTTCTTGGCAATCGGAACCTCGTGTCGCGCGGGCGAGCACCTATGCACTCCCAGGCCCGACCTCAATGGGGCGTTCCGGGACTGTACGGTATGTGGATGAAGACGGGCTAGCCCGCTCGAATCGGACAAGAGCAAACCCCGCGCTGTCGTCGGGTCCGGGCGAATGCTCGACGCGGTCCAGTTCGCGCCAATGCTTTCTGTCGATTGTCGGAAAGGCGGCGTCACCGTCCGGGCGGTCATGGACCAAGCTGATGAGAAGCTGGTCGGCGAGCGGCATCGCTTGGGCATAGATGTCCGCGCCGCCGGCCACCATGACGGCCTTTGCGCCGCGGCGCAGGGCATCGCCGCGCGCCGCGGCGAGCGCCGCTTCCAGGCTGTGCGCGACGACAACTCCGCTCGCCATGAAGGAGGGGTCGCGCGTGAGCACGACTGTCGTGCGGCCTTTCAGCGCCTTGAACAGCGACTGAAACGTCCGGCGTCCCATGACCACGGGGTTGCCCATGGTCACCGCGCGGAAGTGCCGCATATCCGACTTGAGCCGCCACGGCAGCTGATTGTTGCGGCCGATCACACCGTTCTCGGCCACCGCCGCGATGAGAACCAAAGGGACCCTTGGAGCACTTTCAGCCAAGTGGGCACCGGTTTGCCGTAGAAAATGCGACAAAAATAAACATCGGACGCGGATCGGCCAATTCCCAGCGCCCGCATCACTGCTCACACCGCCACCGCGGCCTTGATGCGCGGATATGGATCGTAGTCGTCGAGCGCGAAATCCTCATAGCGGAAGGCGAACAGGTCGCTCACCGCGGGGTTGAGCCGCATGCGCGGCAGCCGCCTGGGCGTCCGGGCGAGTTGCAGGCGCGCCTGCTCGAGATGATTGGAATAGAGGTGCGCATCGCCGAAGGTGTGGACGAACTCGCCCGGCTCAAGGCCGGTCACTTGGGCGACGATCATCGTCAGCAGCGCGTACGAAGCAATGTTGAACGGCACGCCCAAGAATACGTCGGCGGAGCGCTGGTAGAGCTGGCACGAGAGCCGGCCCGCGGCGACGTAGAACTGGAACAGGCAATGGCAAGGGGGCAGCGCCATTTTCTCGATCTCGGCCGGATTCCACGCGGTAACGATGAGGCGGCGCGAATCCGGATTGCGGCGGATCATGGCGACGACGTTGGCAATCTGATCGATCGCACTGCCGTCGGATGCAGGCCAGGAACGCCACTGCTGACCATAAACGGGACCAAGCTCGCCCCGCTCGTCTGCCCATTCGTCCCAGATCGTGACGCCATGGGCGTTGAGATACGCGATGTTCGTGTCACCGGCGAGGAACCACAGAAGCTCATAAATGACCGACTTGAGGTGCACCTTTTTCGTCGTGAGCAAGGGAAATCCATCGGCCAGATCGATCCGCATCTGATGACCGAAAATCGATCGCGTGCCCGTCCCGGTGCGGTCACGCTTGTCGACCCCCTGGCGAAGGACACGCTCCATCAGGTCAAGGTATTGGCGCATGGGACCTCGCGGGCGCGACCCGAGTGACAGACGCAAACTTTAGCAAGACGCGCCGATCGGATCGAGCCGCCGCACCCCGGCTGCGGCGCGTTATCGCGCGGGGGCTTCCTACTCCACGAAAACCTCGTCGCGCCGTTTGCGCAACATCGGCAACCCGGCGAGGATCAGGAGCAGAACCGCGATGCCCAGCAGCGTTCCGGAAATCGGCCGGGTGATGAAAACCGTCACGTCGCCGCGGGCGATCAGCATGGCGCGGCGCAGGTTCTCCTCCATCAGTGGTCCGAGCACGAAGCCCAGAATCAGTGGCGCTGGCTCGAATTCGTGCTTGACCAGCCAATAGCCCAGCACGCCGAACACGGCCGCGATGATGACATCTGCCGGCGCATTGTTGATCGAGTAGATCCCGATGTAGCAGAACACCAGGATGGCGGGATAAAGCAACCGGTAGGGAACACGCAACAGACTGACCCACACGCCCACCAGCGGCAGGTTGATGACGATCAGCATGAGGTTTCCCAGCCACATCGAGCTCACCATGCCCCAGAACAGCTCAGGTTGCTTGGTCATGACCTGAGGCCCGGGCACGATGCCATGGATCGTCATGGCGCCGACCATCAGCGCCATCACCGCGTTGGGCGGGATTCCGAGGGTCAGAAGCGGAATGAAGGCCGTTTGCGCGGCGGCATTGTTGGCGCTTTCCGGTGCCGCGACGCCCTCGATCGCACCGTTGCCGAAGCGCTGCGGCTGCTTGGCAAACCTTTTCTCGAAGGTGTAGGCAGCAAACGAAGCGATCACCGCGCCGCCGCCCGGCAGGATACCGAGAATCGAGCCGATAATGGTGCCTCGCCCGATCGCGCCCGCGGAATTGATCAGATCCTGGCGGGTCGGCATCAAGCCAGTGACCTTGGCTTGAACGATGCTGCGGTCCTCCGCCGAGCCTTCCAGATTGCGGATGATCTCGGCGAAGCCGAACACGCCCATGGCGACGGTCACGAAGCCGATGCCGTCAGACAGCTCGGGAATGTCAAACGTCATTCGGCCGACGCCGGTCTCGAGGTCCGAGCCGACCATCGACAGCAGCAAGCCCGTCACGATCATCGCGAGCGCCTTGATCAACGAGCCCTTCGCCAGAACGACGGCGAAGATCAGACCGAGCGCCATCAGCGAGAAATACTCGGCCGGACCGAACAGCAACGCCATGCTGGTCAGGGGCGCGCCGAGCGCTGCCACCAGCACCGTCGCCACGCAGCCGGCGAAAAAAGAACCGATCGCCGCAATCGCGAGCGCCGGTCCGGCGCGACCCTGTTTCGCCATCTGAAACCCATCGAGGGTCGTTACCACCGAGGTCGCCTCCCCCGGGATGTTGACTAGGATCGAGGTGGTCGAGCCGCCGTATTGCGCGCCGTAATAGATGCCGGCGAGCATGATCAACGCTCCCACCGGGGGCAGACCGAACGTGATGGGCAAAAGCATCGCGATGGTGGCGACCGAACCGATTCCGGGGAGAACACCGATCAACGTGCCGACCAGCGCTCCGATCAGGCAGAACAGCAGGTTCCAGGGCGTAGCCGCGACGGAGAAACCGAGCGCCAAATGGGAAAGAAGCTCGTTCATGAGAGACTCGCTTGCGTCAAAAGCGCGGCCACAATTGGAACGGCAGGGCCAGCAAGTAGACGAACAGCAATACGGAGAACACAGTCATCACGACCCCCGCGATGGTGGTTTCGATCCATCGAGTTTCCGGCGATCCCGCCCCGGAGATCATAAACGATGCAAAGGTTGCCGGGATGAGACCGAGCGGGCGGACCGTCACGGCGAAGACGATGATCGATATCGTGATCCAGAAGGGGCCGCGCACAGCGTAGCGCTCGAGCGGCTTGCCCTTGACCAAAAAGCCCATGGCGGCGATGACGACCCCGAAGGCGAGCAGGATCCCAGCAAAAAGCCGCGGTGCTGTTCCAGGTCCAAAAGAAAAGCCGTGCATGCCTTGAAGGTCGCCCGAAGACCAAAGGGCAAACAGCGCAAGGGCGACCAGCGCCAATCCGCCATAAAAATCCTGCGGACTCCTGACCAGCCTCGCCAACGGCAACCGCGCACCGGTCTGTGCTTTCGCATCTTCGGGCATCGCAATTCCCCCCTGGTGCGCTACTTGCCCACCACCCGTAGCATAGCGACCGCGGCTTCCCTAGCCCAGCGAATTGTGGGCCTGAGTGCCGATGGCGAAAGCCATCTGGTTGCGGTCATCGGGGAGGAAGCAGCCCAAGTTGACCGCGCAATTTGCCTTCCGCTGCGCGGAGCGGCCAAAGTCAAATGCATGCGGGCCGATGCCGCAACCATGAGTCGTTTAGGCCCGGAAAAGGGCTTGTAAACTCGAAAAGCCTTGCCTGCCGCGGAGTTTAAGTGCTGGGCTTGAGAACCGTTACGGTTATCCTCGGGCGGCGAAACGCTGCATTGCGGGCTCTTTTTTCGTCAACCATTTACGCTTATATTCCGGGGTGTCGGCGCAAGCCGTCTATGGCGATAAATGGCCGCCGCAATAAACCTATCGGACCCGGGGGCAGTACCCGGCGCCTCCACCAAAGCTCGGGGACCGGACCCGAGCTTTGGCGGGGGCGAAACAGGATCGACGAGGGTGTAAAGGGCGCGCTTTTGCTCGGCATGGTTCCGCCGTTATCGGGCCACAGCAATAGTTGCCAACGACAACATTGCTCCGGTTGCTCAGGCCGCGTAACGCGGTTTGAAAGACCGATTCGTAAAGCCCTGACGTCTTAGCCGCGTCAGGCGGGGTCCGGAGGCGCCTGGCAACAGAAGCCTCCACTTGTTCTCGAGGGGAAGCGCGCCCGGGGCCCCTCACGAGTACTGGCTTTCGCCGTCCGGCGCGTTACCATCTTCGCTTCCGTCGTTTTGAGTCTTGCGTTAGGAGCGTCGGATCGAGCCAGACCGCCATGCCCACCGATCACATCCGCTACGACCTTCTGGCCCGGGAAGCCCTGCGCGGGGTGGTCCAGCGAGTCCTTGCCGATGTCGCGAGGAACGGTCTCGCGGGAGACCACCACTTCTACATTTCGTTCGACACGCGCGCGCCGGGCGTGCGGATCTCGCCGCGGCTGCGCGAGAAGTATCCGGAAGAAATGACGGTCGTGCTGCAGCACCAGTTCTGGGACTTGACCGTCTCCGACGAGAGCTTCGAGGTTGGCCTATCGTTCAACGGGGTGCCGGAGCGGCTCGGGGTGCCACTCGCGGCGATTAAGGGCTTCTTCGATCCCTCGGTTCAGTTCGCGCTGGATTTCGAAATGGCGCCGGACGCGGGCGAACGCCCAAGCGAGCGGGCTGCGGCCCCGCGCCCGGCTGGGGTCCCGCCCGCGGTTGCCCCGGCGGCCGATGATGATCCCGACGCCAAGCCGCACCGCACGGCGCACGCCAAAGCGGCAAAACAAGCCCCGTCCGCCGCGGTCCCAGCGTTGCCCGACCTCGCTGACAAGGTGGGCGAAACCGACGACAAACCTGATCGGCCGCCGGGTGGCGGCGAAATCGTGCGCCTCGACCGCTTCCGCAAGAAGTGAGCGCCCGTAGCTAGTGTCCCTTTGATCCCGAAGTTCGTGCGAGTGTGCGCTGTTTCCGAACTTCGGAAACCGGACACGAGCAACCGGGCCGCCTAACGGAATCGTGGGGCGGCTCACGCCCTTCAACGATCCGAGGCAATCGATGGCGAAGACGCGAACCGAGACCGATAGCTTCGGCCCGATCGAAGTGCCGGCCGACCACTACTGGGGCGCGCAGACCGAGCGAGCCCGTCAGAATTTTCGCATCGGCACCGAGCTTATGCCGAAGCCACTGATCCGGGCGCTCGGCATCATCAAGCGCGCCGCGGCCGAGACCAATTGCGCGCTCAATTTGCTCGACGCGCGGCGCATGCGCGCCATCGTCAAGGCAGCGGACGAGATCGTCGCCGGCAAGCTCGACGATCAGTTTCCCCTCGTGGTCTGGCAGACCGGATCGGGCACGCAGACCAACATGAACGTGAACGAGGTGATTGCCAACCGAGCCAACGAGTTCACAGGTGCGAAGCGGGGGGCGAAGGCCCCGGTGCACCCGAACGACCACGTCAACATGAGCCAGTCGTCGAATGACTGCATTCCGACCGCGATGCATATCGCGGCGGCGCTGGAGATGACGCATCGACTTATTCCTGCGCTCGTGCATCTCCACACGGCGCTGCAGGAGACGACCGAATCATTTGCAAATATCGTCAAGATCGGCCGCACGCATACCCAGGACGCCACGCCGCTCACGCTCGGTCAGGAATTTTCCGGCTATGCGGCTCAGGTCCAAGACGGAATTCACCGCGTGAAGCTTGGGCTCAAGCAGCTCTACCCACTCGCGCAAGGCGGAACCGCGGTCGGGACCGGCCTCAACGCCAAACGCCAATTCGGCAAGCTGTTCGCCGCGCGCGTTGCCGAAATTACACGGCTGCCGTTCATAACCGCGCCCAACAAGTTCGCGGCGCTGGCCGCACATGACGGCTACCTTTTCGCGCACGGCGCAATGAATTCCGTCGCGGCCGGCTTGTTCAAGATCGCCAATGATATCCGGCTGCTTGCATCCGGTCCCCGTTCCGGTCTCGGCGAGCTGATCCTGCCGGAGAACGAGCCGGGATCATCGATCATGCCAGGCAAGGTCAATCCGACTCAGTGCGAGGCGCTGACGATGGTGTGCTGCCAAGTTTTCGGCAACCATACCACCGTCTCGATTGCCGGAAGCCAAGGGCATTTCGAGCTCAACGCCTACAAGCCGGTGCTCGCCTACAACATGTTGCAGACCATTGGACTGCTCGCGGATGCGGCGATGTCCTTCACCGATAAATGCGTAACCAGAATCCGCGCGAACGAGCTGCGCATCCGCGAACTGATGGAACGCTCGTTAATGCTGGTCACCGCGCTCGCACCGAAAATCGGCTACGACAACGCAGCCAAGATCGCGCGGGCGGCCTACGCCAATGGTACCACTTTACGAGCCGAAGCAACGCGATTGGGTTTTATTTCCGCAGCAGAGTTCGACCGCATCGTTCGGCCGGAGAGAATGACGCGCGGAGATTGAGTGGCTCTCTTAGACAATCTTCAATTGCCCCAGAGGGGGGATCAACTCCACTTTCACCATCTTATTCGTAGCGTAAATGCGCGCTATGCTTTTCCTCCATGAACAACAACTTTGATAATTTGTGTCTATTATGAGCGATAAATCCGAGCAGAGGTCAGTGTCCGCGACGTGATCAACAAAGAGTGTCTTGCATTTCCAGGAAGGTTCGTCGGAATTCGATATTAGAACTAGGTTAAAATGCGTATTGATCCGTACCGCAGTAGCGGCGTAACTGAAGCAGATGTGTCGTCGGTTGTGTATCATACATAGCGACAACCGCCCTTGGGGTCATCGCATGGGCCAAGTGGTGAGCCTTCGAACCAGCCGGGCCGTGCGGCAACAGGTCGCCGAAAAAGCCTCGCTGAATCGGCTGAAGAATGGGCGCTCAAAAGCCGAGCGGAGCCTTGAGATCAGGCGTTCCGCAAAGGCCAGTCGCGATCTCGACCGTCATCATCTCGAAACGGAGATCGTCCATGAAATCGCCGGTCGTCAAGCGGTCGATCGTGATTGCCGGACATAAGACGAGCGTGAGTCTGGAAGACGCCTTTTGGCAAGGCTTGAAACAAATCGCCGGACTACGCGAGCTGACTCTGTCCGACCTGGTTGCGACGATCGATACCGAGCGCCGCCAGGGCAATCTATCATCGGCCATTCGCTTGTTTGTGCTCGATTACTACCGCGCGGGCGCGAGCGCCGCGCGGCACAGCCCTGATTTCGGCCCGCCAGATTCGACTCGCGAAACCCGGCGGACGGCTTCAGTGCTGAGGTCCGAATAGCTGTTCGAGGACGGAACGGCGGGCCGTGGGAATGTCGGCGGGGGGCCGGTCAGCGCCCGTTCGGGTGGCACCGTTGGCGCGTGGCTTTGGCGCGCCGGTGGCCGGCGTTGGGTATCTCTGGATGACACGGTGATTCGGGCGCTGCGCGGGCGGCGGGCGGACCTCGCTCGACGGCGCCGACGGTGAGCCCGATTCGACCGCGGAAGAAGTCGGTTCCAGACCCCGGCTGGGCGGCGTCGCCGATGCCGGATCGACGGGCGCGGTAGCTTGCGTCTCGGTCGCCTGGTCCGGCGCTCCCTGGGTAGCGGGCGCTCCCTGAGTGGCGGGCGAAACCGGAGTGCTGGGCGCGGATGGCGTCGCGGTACCGGTCGCCTCCTGACGCTGCGATTGCAGAACCTCGAGCTGCTTCGACTGACGTTCTACCGCCCGCAGCGTCAGCCAGCCGGTGAACGCAGCGACATCGAGCGTGCGCTTCGGCGCCGTAAACGGTCCCCTCAGGGCAATGAAGATGTCTGGACGCCCGGTTGCGCTGGTTCCTTCGCCGGCTGCCCGTGACAGGGTCAGCCGCGCGTCCAGCATCCATCCCGACAGGTCGATGACGCCGCTGACGTTGAGGTCGCCCTCGTCCCCGCCGGCAACGACATTGCTCCAGCGTATCTGGCCCGTGGTGATGGTGAAGGCCCCATCGGCCCGTCCCACCACCAACGGGCCCGCCCGCAGGCCCGCGTCCATCATGTCGCGGATCTTCGCCGCATCGATCGTCAATCCGCGATCGACCGCCCGGATGACGGCATCGAAAGCCCTAGGGTCGAGATTCGGGATTTTTGCCCCTTCCAGCGTAACGGTACCGGCTCCGCGCAGCGACCCGATCAGCGCGGCGGGACTGAGCCCACTGGCTTCCGCCTCCACCTGCAAGCCCACACGGCCGGCGAGCGCGGGGCGTGCCTCGGCCGGAAGCACCGCACCGGCGTCGGCGTCGGTGAGCGCGAGCCGCGCGCGCGCGCCAATCCCTTCAGGACTGAAGTGCAAGGTCAGCTGGCCGCGCAGCGAGCCACCGCCGAGGCTCCCTTCGACATCTTCCAGGCTTGCCTCGCCATCGGCAAACCGCAAGACCCCGTGAACCTCTTGGGCAACAAGGGTTGGCGCCACGATCGCACGGCGGGTGTCAAACACGATTTGTCCGGTGGCATTGGCAAGTGATCGCGGCGAAAATGGTTCCGCGACCCAGCCGGCGGGATCACTTCGCCCTGGGGCGGGCGCCGGCATGCCCGCCGCGAGGCCCGCAACGGCGGCGAGGTCGAGGCTATCGGTCTCCAACCGACCGTCCACGCGAATCGGTCGGCCCAGCACGACGCCGAGTTGCCCGCGCACACCTGTCCCGGCCACCACGGCGGCGATGGCATCGAACGCGAGGTCGCTGTTCTTGATCGCAAGACGGGTCTTGACCGTAACCGGCACTGGCCGGTCATCGCCTGTACGCCGCAGCGCTAGGGCATCGGCCGCGGCAAATTTCAGGTCGACATCGCCGGCGACACCATCCTCGCCGAGCAGACGCACCGCGCCTTGCGCCGCTGCCTCGAGCCGCGCCGTAATGAGCCGCCCGTCGAGACGAAGGTCGCCGAGCCGGCCCGCCGCCGTCATGCTCAGGGAAGCCGATCGCTTGTCGACGCCAAATGTTTTGTCCAGTCCGAACAGCGCGACGAGAGCGGCACCATCGTCGGCGTAGATCCGCCCGTTGAGATTGACATCGGCCGCGGCAATCGCCGAAACCTCGCCGGTCGCGGCGGCCGAGAGATTGATCCGCGCGGGGCCGGCCTTACCGGTCACCACGAGTTCGCTTTTGCTGCCCGCCCCGCCGTCCGCACGGTCTACGGTCAACAGGGTGCTCAGCTTCGCCGGCGCCAAGCCCGGGGCCAGAATCCGGACGGCGTCCGCCGACTGCGGAACGTATCGGGCCAGCACCGCGGCAATGCCGTCCAGTCGCCGCGCATCGATGTCAAGCGCCAGGGTGCCCCGCGGTGAGGTCAAAACCGAATCGATGCGTCCAGTGAGATCGAGGGCGGCGCCGCCGAGATCGGCGACCGACACGCGCTGGAGCACGAGGCCGTTGTCATCCATGGTGAGCCGCGCGCGAGCATCCTTCGCGTCGACGCCGGCGAGGGTGGCGACGCCGATATCGAGCGAGAGCGCCACTTCCCCGGGCGCGTCCAGCGTTGTTCCGGCGAGCGCCGCCCGCAGAAACGCGATCGTCTGATCAACGTCGACTTCGGCGGCCGTCAATTCGGCGTCGAGCCGGGCCGGACGGACCGCCGCGGCCCACCAATAGGCCAGCCGACCCGCCACCGCTTTGCGGTCGATCTCGGCTTTCAGGCGCTCGACGGCGATCTTTTCCGAGCCCAGCGTGATGTCGCCGCTTGCGCGCAACGCACCAGTCTGACCTGGCAAGGCGTCGGCACGACCCTCGAGCCAACCAAGCAGCGCTTTCGGATCGCTTGATTCGACCACGACCGGCCCGCTGAAGCTGGCATTGTCGGCGTCCAGCCCCACCCGGGCGCTGGCGCGGACCTGGGTCGCGCCGGGAGCGCGGAATTCGAGCGTTTCGAGATTCCATGTGTCGCTGTCGCTCACAAGATCTCCGCGGACCGTTTGCACTGTCGCCCCGGCGAGAGTGATCGCGTCGATCCCGAGTCCGAGACGGACCGGGATGGGCGGGGCCAACAGGTCGCCGAAAGCCTCCGCGACCTTGCGCAGCACGGCGAGCGGTACACGTCGCGTCCCTTCGGGGAGCACAAAGGCACGATCGAGGTCGATCTGGCGCGCGGAAATGACTCCATCGACTCGCGCGCCCTTGCCGAGCCGGACCTGGGCGGTGCCGGTGAGCCGGATGGTGCGCTCGTCCGCACCGTACTGCAGCTCGAGCTGGTCGAGCAGCCCACCGCCAACTGCAAGCTTGACCCGCGAGCTGACACGCCATGACTCGCTCGGGATCGCCCGACCGCGCGCCAAGACCACGCCCGCTGGCCGAGCTGCCGTCAGCGCGCCCTCGAACTGCGGAGCGCCGTCATCAAGCTCGAGAATTCCATCGGCTTCGATGGTCAGCGGCCGGTCCGATGGATCGATGTTCAGCTTGACCTTGAGGCCGTCCTCGCCGCCGTGGCCGGTGGCGAGGCGATAGCCGTAGCGCCTGGCCCCGAAAATGAAGCCGCCTTCGCCCTTGAAGGGGCCCGCGAGCGAGCGCACGTCGCCGTTGAACCAGAACTTGTCGAGAAGGAGCGAAGACGCACTCCCCTCGTCGCGCAAGCTCAGGCGGCCGTCCTCGACCGCAAGCCGCTCGATCGAGAGCGCATCGGCATCGATCGCGGGCGGCGAGCCGGGCCATTCCAACCGGCCTGCCGAATCGAGGCGAAAAGCCAGGTCAGGGCGCACGATGTGAAGTTCGGTTGCACGCCATTCGCCACGCAACAGCGGTCCGAGGGCGAGCTCGACCGCCGCCTGGTCCGCCGTGAGCTTCGGCTCATCACCGCCCCCGCCGACCTCGATATTGCTCAATGTGATCGATGGAGTTGGCAGGAGCCGCGCCTCGATGGCGCCATTGAGGTGCACCGGAAGACCGACGAGCCTTGTCGCATTGGTCTCGAAAACCGACCGATACGCGGTCCAGTCGACAAAATGGGGGCC
>Ga0066903_100002159_pt1 | contig 15120 bp, 12 predicted proteins | sample PanSoiMetaGPlot1_FD_67491 | JGI IMG/M metagenome (GOLD analysis project Ga0066903, IMG submission 67491) | Tropical forest soil microbial communities from Panama analyzed to predict greenhouse gas emissions - Panama Soil - Plot 1 (version 2) | ecosystem: Environmental > Terrestrial > Soil >...
GGGATCGTCAACGGCCCGCTGTCCGCGTTCTCCGACCAGTCCGGGTCGCTGCCGGCGCCTTTCTCCATGGCTCAGGGGCTGTTCAGCGTGGCCGGGAGCGACCCGACGGCGTTCATGCCGGGCGAGGGGTCGGTCTCGTGCAACTTCTGGATGGACCTCCAGGTCGACACCAGCCCGCCCGCCGGGACCTCCTACCGGCTGTGGCCGGGCTATCCGGTCGTCCCGACCCCGTCCAGCGGCGACACCGGGCAGCAGACCTTCGGCACCGAGTTCAAGCTGTCGCAGGCGTGCACGCTGGACAACATCTGGTTCTACAGCCCCTCCGGCGTGACCATCCTGCCGTCCCGGTGCGCGATCTGGGATGTCAGTTCGCGCACCGTGGTGGCGGGCACCGACAGCACCTCGCCCTCCTGGTCGGGCGCGGCCGGGTCCGGGTGGGTGTCGTGCGCCTACAGCGGCGTGACGCTCCCGGCCGGCGACTACAAGACCACCGTCTACTCCGGGGGCGGGGCGCGCTTCTACACCGAGACCGTGGACTACTTCAGTTCCGGCGCCGGCGCCAACGGGATCACCGCGGGCCCGCTCAGCTGCCCCAGCACCGGTGGCGCGACCCCGCCGGGCAACAGCACCTACCAGGACGGTCCCTTCGCCTACCCGAACACGTTCGACGACGACGACGGCGGCGAGAACCGCTGGGTCGACGTCGAGGTCACCCCGGCCGCCGGCAACCCGCCGCCACCGCCGCCTCCGCCGTCGGCGGCCAATTCCACGGCGTTCCTCGCGTTCTTCCCCTGACGCCCAACCGCGGCGGAAGGTAGGTGAGCGTTGGCAGCGGACTGTGCCGTCCCGGCATGCAGAAACGCCGGGACGGCCCACCCACGCTGCCACCGCGGCCCGCTGAGGCCGTACGGGAAATCTGCGAGCGCGGGGGGCTACGCTGGCCGGCGCGGGGAGCAGATGAAGAAGTAGTCGACCCGACTTGGGCCACGAATTTGCCTTGCGTGATCCTGCAGGGTGCTGACCGGAGGTTCGCTGTTCGCGGTTGCTGATGTTGCGCAGTACGTAGTTGGATGCTTGAGGTATGAGCGCGCAGTGGGGCGACGTGCCGACATGGGTCGGCGCCATCCTTACCTCCGGATCTGTGTTCGCTGCGTACATCGCGTTGCGGCGGACGCAACGGCAAGCCGAGAGGCGGCAGGCCGATCATGTCCACGTGGTCGAATATAAGGGAACGGTCACGATTCACAACAGGAGCACCGCGCCGATCTACCTGCCTCAGCTGGGCCGCGCGCGTTATAAGCGACGCGAATACCGGCGTCGGATACCAGAACTTGTGGCCCGCGCTAATGGCCCGGTTCCATCGCACCTGCTCAATGGATACAAGATGATTCCCGACCGCAGCCACTTGGAGTGGCTGAAGGTGCCGGTTCCCAGCCACCGCAAGTGGCTGCGGGTGCCGGTTCTAATCTCCCGTAAGCGGCTGGAGAAGCCGATTTCCATCACCATCGGGGACCTGAAGAAGGAGAACGCGGACCATTATGTCGCACTGTTCCGTGACGCCAGCGGGCGGCATTGGCTTCGTTCGTCCGCGGGCGACACCATCCGTACCGATTGGCGCAATGTGTACTGGCCCCCCATGGACGTGGGCAAGCCCGAACAGGTCAAGGATGACTGATGCTGACGCCATGAAGTCCCGTTCGAGACCATGATCCGGCTACTCGACCCTAGGCCGCGGCGCGGCAGCTCCTGGCCGACGGCGACCACACGATCACCGCTGCCGGCCCTCTGCCCAGCGACCTCCGCCAAGCTCCCGAAACGATCACCTGCGCCAGCTGACCTGTGCACTAAGCTGGCCCAACTCAGGACGCTGCCACCGCGGCCCGCTGAGGCCCGTACGGGAATCTGCGAGCGCGGGGGCTACGCTGGCCGGCGCGGGGAGCAGATGAAGAAGTAGTCGACGGCCAGGGCGGGGCTGATGAGGGGGATGTTGGCGTTTAGGTGCATGTTGGCCGCTTTGACCAGCTTCTTGTTGGGCTGGCTGTGCTTCCAGTTGTGTGAGGCGGGGAAAGAGCTGTCGATCGTGAAGTAGCGCGCCAGGTCCTGCCGGAAGGTGGCGAGGGGCTGGATGTTGCTGAACGGCTCGTAGATGCGCTTCTTCCGGTGGCCAAAGTTCGTGTAGGTGAGGACGAATTTGCCGTTGCCGGTGAGGAGCTGGGCTACTTCGGCGAACTTTTGGGACTGGACTTTGCCGATGTACTCGAAGACGCCTAGGGCGACGACGAAGTCGAAACGTTTGTCATCGAAGGCGATCGCGGATTCGACCAGGTCGGCTTCGCGGAGGTTCGGCGCCGGGTCGTGGATGGCTATGTCGATGCCGTGGTAGTGGATGTTCGCGGGCAGCAGGCGCTGCAGGGTGGCCGGCCCGCAGCCGACGTCCAGGAGCGTGCGCTCCTGGCCCTGGGCGAGCCTGGTCATGAGCCTGGCCGCCTTCTCCAGGCGGTACCACGGCTCGCTGAATTTGAGGTTCTCCTGGTCCCAGAAATCCCGCTTGTAGTGCAGAGCGTTTTCGCTGGCGTCGCCGTCAGAAATCGCGCTCTTACCGGCCGGGTCAGTCATCGCCGTCTCCTCGGGCAAGCTCATTCAGACCGCGGGCTCGCGGGCAGTCTTGGCGTCCGCTGGTTCGGCCGGCGGGAACAGCGCGGCGGACAGCTCTGCGAACTGGTCATCGAAGAGCCGCGCCCTCGCCGCGTTGTGCTCCGTCAGCGTCTGCCGCAGCTCGGCGGCACGCTTTTCCAGTTCCGCGAACAGCTCTATGAGCTCGTCGATGTCCAGGGTGTTGACGTCCTGGATGAACTCGGGCAGCCCCATGTCTGCCATCAGGACGTCGTGCTTCGGTGAGTAGCCGATCGATATCGTCGGCTTGGACAGCTTGAGCGCGCACAGGACGTTGTGGTACCGGATCGCGACCACGCTGCCAACCGGCTGCAATGCGCGCATGACGTCGGCATACGACGAAAGCGCGGCGGCGGTGACGGCCGACGGGTCCAGGTCGGGCCGGCTGGCCCGGACGTCGGAAAGGATCTCCTGCACCACGTTGTCGTCTGAGCCGTTCGTGTCGCCCACGATCAGCAGGACCCGGCGGCCGCTGTCGACCAGCGACTCGACAAAGCGCTTCATGCCCGCGACGTAGCGTGAGTAGATCTCGTCAGCCTGCTTGCGGTCGTCGTTGGTGCCGTAGTACGCCATGACGCCGACGGCGACGGTCTGCTCGTCGCCTGCCTCGCCGGGCGGGGCCGGAAGTGAGAACGCCAGGTCGGGGTAGACGTGGTCCCGGCTGACGTCGAGTCCCCGCTGGCGCATCGCCTCGCGGGCGCCGGCGTCGCGGTAGGACCGGTAGGAGGCGAACCGGGCGGCGGAGTTGAAAAACCATCTGGTCAGCGGCTGGTTGATGGCGCCCGCCCCCACGTTGACCATGGCGACTTTCGTCCCGAAGACCCGGCCGGACGCGGAGAGCAGGAACAGTGCGTACGGGAATCCGCGCGGCAGCATGGGCAGGCTCGCCTCGAGCACGCCCGCGCCGGGCACGATCACCACGTCGTGACGGCGGACCCAGGTCGCCGTCCTGGCCACGTCGACGCCCTTGCCCAGCACCTTGAGCGTGGTGGCGATCGCCCCGGATTCCTGGTGCTTGAACTTGTGGTGCCAGAACATCGGGACGGCCTCGATGCCGTACCTGGCCTTTACCCGGTCCGTTCCCGTGCACATGGCGTCCACGACGGCATCGGGCTGATGGGCGCTCAGGAAGCCGAGTACGGCCTCCATGGAGGCGTCGTTGCCGATGTTCCCGGCGCCGACCTTGCCGAATATGCCGACCCTGGGGGTAGGCCGGCCGCGGCCGGCCCGGTACCTGCCCGCCGTCACGAGGCCCTCCTCGGCTGGCCGGCCACGATCGTGTTGACCGACATGCCGGGTGGCGCCGCGGGACCCGGCTCGCTGGCGCTGGCGTGGCCGTTGCCCCGGGACAGGGCCCCGCCGGCCAGGGAGGTGGCCCGGCCGGACACCCACCGCGCCAGCACCCGGTAGCACTCCTGCCGGTCCGCCGGCGACAGTGGCGCGCGCCGGATCGCCGCGACAAACCCCCAGACGTACTCGCCGTACAGCCGGGCGGCCGGGTTCTTCAGCCGGTTCGCGCGGCGGGGATCCAGGTTGGCGCAGCGATCACGGATGCCGGAGATCTTTCCCCCCTGCCCGGCGTGGTGGCGCCGGAAGTACAGCTGGTCCGGAATGTTGTAGAACGGCCCGTGCAGGGCGAGCTCGGCGGTGAAGGTCCGGTCCGCGAAGTGGTAGCTGGCGTGCAGCGGCGTGCGGCGCAGCACGTCCATCCTGACCACGCCGCCTTCGTCGTCTCCCCAGCCGTCGAAGAGCATGCTCCGGAACCGCTCCGGCGCCCGTGGGTCGGCCGTGTTCACCGGGTAGTGGACCAGTTCGGTTACCGCCCCCGAGCCGTCGATCACGGCCGACCAGGAGTGGGCGAGCACGACCTGCGGGTACTCATCGAGCGCGTCGATGCAGCGCTGCAGCAGGTCGCGGGCGTAGAGGTCGTCGTGGGAGGCCGACTTGAACAGCTCCCCCCTCGCCTGCCGGATGACGAAGTTGTGATTGGGGGCGCAGCCGATGTTGCGCGGCTGGCGCACGTAGCGGATCCGCGGGTCCTGCTTCTCGTAGCGACGGCAGATCGCTGCCGTCCCGTCCGTCGAGGCGTTGTCCGAGATGATCAGCTCGAAGTCCTCGTAGCTCTGGCCGAGCAGGGCATCGAGGGACTCCGCGAGGTAGTTCTGGCCGTTGTAGACCGGAAGCCCGATGCTCAGCCGTGGAACCGCGCTCATTTCCCACCAGCCCCGTGTCCGCCGGCGCGCAGGAGCGGGACGGGCACGGCTCCGGTGCGGCCGTGGCGGCCCGCGGCGAGGACTCTCATCGCTAGCCCCTCAGAGATCTCGGAAACGAGTTGGACCGGGCGGCCAGAAGATCGCCCGCCACCATAGGACCCGTGGCGTCCTGGCCCTGATACAAGTTGGCTGACCTTTCGTGGCCGGTGCTCGGGGCGGCTTCCCGGCGGGCCGGGCGGGCCACGGCGGGGCACGCGATCAAGGTTACCGTCGGCGCGCTCACTTGTACGTGCTGCCCGCGTCCTGCCCAAACGGCCCGGTGCAGCCGCCGCTTTCCCGCTCGCCGGCCGAGCCGCACATGTCACCGTCCGAGACCTTGCCCGTCCAGGCGGCCCAGCTCACCGGGTTGTCAGCGTTGCCCTGGTTCCACGCGTAGAAGGTTGACGGGCCGTAGTAGACATTGTCTGACCAGACGTTGTGCTGGAAAAACGTGATGGCGGTGGGGACGGCCCAGGTCGGCGCGTTCCTGGGCGGCGAGCTGTATTCGCTGAACATGCCGCCGGCGCCGCAGTAGGGCCACTCGGCCCGGTTGCAGTGCATGACGTGCGCCGGGTTGAACACGAAGATGTTGTGGGTGATGCTCACGTTCTCGGTCTTCCACATGCAGCCGTCCCACCAGTCATGGGGCGGTGAGCCGGTCCTGTTCCCCACGTAGGTGGTGGTATTGACCGACGCCGACCCCCAGTTGGCCTTGCAGGCCCGGATCGTGAACGGCCCCGCGGGCCCGCCCTTCAGCCAGGTGCAGAGGCCGTCGTAGCCGTCGGAGCAATGACGGTTGGAGTTTTGCCACAGGAAGATCGTGCCGCCGTTGTCGACCAGGATGTTGTGGCTGATGACGGATTTCGTGCGGTACGAGCCCTGGCCGGAGCACGACGCCTCGGGGCACGCGGGAACCCCGCCGAACTGCGTGTCGCTGCCGCTCTCGCTGATGTAGATGGCTGGGCTCGGGAATCCGTTGTTGGCCAGCCCGTCGACGATGTCGTTGCGGGCAAGATAGTTGTTCGTGATCGAGAAGTTGTAGGAGACTTCCTCGACGATCGCCTCGCCGTCGTTGTCGGTGATCGTGTTGCCGGTGAAGGTGGTGTTCGCATTGCCGCTGTCGACCCAGGCGCCCGGCCCCCAGTTGTGGTGGATGTGGTTGTTCTTTATCGTCACGCCGTTCGTGTGCCAGAGCTTGAAGCCACCTTGATCCCCGTCGGGGAAGACCTCGCCGCAGTGCGGGTTCCGGTAGCGGGGCGGCACCGGGTTGTGCTTCTGCCAGCCGATGGCCGGGTTGTCCAGCAGCCCCTCGAAGTCGCAGGTGTCGTTGTAGCTGATCTCGTTGCCATCCACGGTGATGTTGTACGGGCCGCCCGTCAGTGTGTCCGTGCCCCAGGAGTTGGTGGCCTCGGCCTGGAAGCCGTACTGCCCGTTCAGGGTGAGGCAGTTGCTCTTGAGGACGTTGTCGGCGCCGAGTATCACCCCGGCGCCGGGTGCGTTGAGGGTGATCGTGTTGTACTGGATGGTCCACCCGGTGTTGGAATCTGGGTTGATGGCGGCGGAGCTGGCGCTCGACGAATACTTCTCGATGGTCAGGTACTCGACCGTCACACCGGTCTGATTCCCGTCGGAGAAGTTCGAGTTGATCGCCGAGTTCCGCTGGGAGTAGTCGCCGGAGAGAACGGTGGTCTTGCCGCCGGCGCGCCCGCCGACGAAAGCATCGTTCCGGTCCGCCTGGAAGCCGCCGATATGCGTCCCGGGCAGCAGGTAATAGACGGTGTCCGGGTTCAGCTGGTAGGACATGTAATCGTGCCGGCCGGCGGCGAGAACCACGCCGGCGGTATCTTTCGGGAAGTCGGAGCCGGGTTTGCCGTAGGTCGGCAGCCCCGGGGTGCCGCTCCGGTAGGGGCCCGCCGCGCCGTCGTAGCTGTACGGCGAATCAAGGACCGGCTGGCCGCAGACCCGCGTTCCCGCGGCCAGAGGGCTGCTGATCTTCGGCGTCGTGACCGTTGGCGCGGCCGTCGGCGCGGCTGTCGGCGTGGCCGTGGACGATGGCCTCATGATCAGGACGACGGCCACCGCCACGACAACCGCGGCCACGGCGTACCAGATGAGAGCCGAGCGGCTGGTCAGGGTCCTCACGGCGGCTTCCTGTCCCCCGCGGACTGCGTCAGCGCGGACGGCACCAGCAGCGACGCGGCCAGGGTGAGCTCGAGGAGGTACGGCGTGGCGTCGGCAAACGCGTCCTCGGTGAACGACGCGATGAGGCAGTAGGTCACGAAGAACAGGGCGAGCGCACGCGGCAGGCCGTGCGGCTGGAAGTAGGCGAGCGCGAACAGGAACAGCACCATCAGCGCGCAGATGACCACGCCGATGAGCCCTTGCTCCTGATACGAGGAGACCCAGTTGCTGTCGATGGAGAAGCCGTTGAACGAGCCGTTCGACAGGCCGAAACCGAAGAGCTCCTGGAACTTGTCGCGTGGAACGGCGAGCAGGGCGCCCCACACCTCGGTCCGGCCGGTGAGGTTGCTCAGCTCGTGCGTGCCCTCGCCGCGGGCCAGCCAGGTGTTGATGAAACTGGACAGCGTCAGGATCCCGATCGCCGCCATGACCCCCGCGATGGCCAGCAGCCGGCGTGCGCGCGCCCGGGCCACGACCAGGCTCAGGCCGGCGATCAGGAGGGCCGCCACCATGGCGACCAGCGCGGTCCTGGTGTGGGTGAGGATCAGCATGGATCCCGTCACCGCCGCCACGAGCAGGGCGACCCGCCCGCGCACCTGGCCGCAGAGCCAGAACAGCACCATCGTCCCGGTGATGACCGCCGCGTAGTGCGCGACCTGGGTGGGCGGGATGTTCCAGAGCGCGCCGGTGAGCCTGCCCTGGTACAGCGCCTGGCTGGGGGCGACCACGAGGCCGAGGAGCACCGCGCCCAGGACGGCCGAGAGCCACGTCAGATGCCAGCGGACGAGCAGCATGTCACGCCTGCCCCACCACGGCGTCAGCAGCCACAGCGCGACGGCGAACTCGATGAACCGGACGGTCCGGTACACGGTACCGAGGTGTTCGGGCTGCAGGGCCGTCACGATCGGCTCGATGGCGAGCAGCGACACCAGGCAGAGGAACACGTTCGGGCGCACCGTGATCCGGCGGTTCACGGTCAGCGCGACGAGAATCGCCACGGGCAGGGCACCTTGCGTGATGGCCTTGCCGAACGCCACCGGGATATGCACCAGCGCCCCGGTGTACTGCAGGGTGTTGAGGAGCAGCAGCCCCCACGCGATGCCCACCCGGCGCCGTATCGAGCGTTCGCGCGCCTCCGCGGGATCGAGCAGCCGTGGGTCACGGCTGGGGCGGAACGTCGCGACGGACAGGCTCAAGGGGGTCCTTTCACTCGCGCCTGGATTCGTGGCCCTGGCCTTGGGCGGGAGCCCTCCGGATGGTCACCGTTGCAACCCGCTCACAAAGCGTTGACGAAGTACCTCCGCTTGCCGCTCGGGCTCCGCTCGATGACGGGGACGTACTCGAAGTCGAGCTCGGCCATGGGCAGGCGCCGTTCGAACGCCCGCCTGATCTGGTCCTTGTCCACCCACGGCTCGGCGACCAGCCGCACGCGCAGGAAGCCCGGCCGGTCCTGGACGAACTGGACATCCCGTATCTGGTCCCAGAACGGCCCGTGGTCCAGGTCCTCCCCGAACGCGTAGCCGAACAGCGACCGCTTCCGCCCGGCGTTGTCGACGAAGGTCTCCTGCGACCGCCCCACGACGGCGCTGGCGCGGGGGAAGTGGTCGGCCGGGCAGCTGCCGGCCGCCGGGACGGCCAGGTCGCTGGTGTCGTACCGGACGAACTGGGTGCCCATCCGGTTGAACGACGACGCCACGATACGGCAGCCATCCTCGATGTCGGAGGGGAGCAGCTCCACGTGGCCGTAGGTGGGGTAGAAGTGGAAGCCGTGGCATTCCCGGCACTGGTACGCGAGGACCGCGTACTCGGTGTGGCCGTACCAGTGGGCGATCCGGATGCCGAACTCCTTCTCAAAACGTGCCTGCTCGCCCGCGGGGAAGGACTCGGATCCGGCCAGGACGCCGCGGACCGGAAGGCGGCGGAAGAGGTCTTCGCCGACCAGGTCGATGAACGTGAACAGGGAACTCGGGTAGACGTGCAGGAAGAACGGCGGCAGCGTCTGCAGCCATGTGCGCAATCGGCCGAGTTCCTCCTCCACCGTCGCGGCCGGCGAGACGACCCACACGTTCTCCAGCCGGTCGAAGCGGAAGAGGCCGCCGCTGGCGTCGCCGCGGTAGTGGACCCGCAGGTCGTTGGGCGCGTAGCCGGCCCGGGACCAGATATCGAAGAGGTAGGCGCGCTCCTTCTGCCTGCGCGCGAGCGTGTCGGCCCGGAAACGGAGGGGCACGCCCGTTGTCCCGCTGGTCCGGACGGTGTGCGTCAGCAGCGGCACGTTCCAGCGGGCGTACCGGCGCGGGTCCCGGCGGTAGTTCTCCTTGTCCGTGACCGCGTCCCCGTATCGCCCCGCCAGCCGGCCGAGCCACGGCTCCTGGTACGCGCGGATCTGGTCGGGTGACCACGTCTTCGACTGCTCGATGAGGCGGCGATGGTAGAGGTAGCTCGGACCGAGCAGGCCCTCCCTCACCAGCGTCATGGCGCAGCCTGCGGGGGAACGGCGGCCGCGCAGGCGGCCGTCACGATGCCGATGTGGCCTGGACCGATCCTTGCAATCATCAACCCGTCCCTGACATGGTTCGCTCGCGCAAGACCCCGTGTGCATATGAGCGCCGAGCGGGTGGCCGTGATACGACGAACGCTCAGGCCGGGCCGGGCCCAGCCGGAACCCGGTCTGAGCCAGGATAGCGGGGGAAGTGATCGGCGGAGACGTGCAGGCCGGTCAGCCCCAGATATCGCGTAGCACATTGAGTACCACCCGTGAGCCGAGGCGGTCCAGCTTCACCGGCAATTCCTTCATGTCCGCCAATCTCCCGCGTACGGCGCGCTGCCGCTCCATGGGGCAGATGACGAGCAGGAAGCCGCCGCCGCCGGCGCCGGTCAGCTTGACGCCCGACGCCCCCGCGTCCAGTGCCCGGCTAACCGCCAGGTCGATCCGGTCGTTCGACACTCCCGACGCCAGCTTCCGCTTGGCCTCCCAGCTTTCCCGTAGCGCGGGGCCTATCGCATCCACTTCGCCGCTGCGCAGCCGTTCGGCGGCGAACCCCGCGAGGTCGCGCAGGAGGTCGAGCTGGGGACGGGTGGCTTCGACGTTCGCGTTCTGCTCGGCCAGGATCGGGTCCGCGCTCCGGGTGACGCCGGTGTAGAAGAGCATGATCTGCTGCTGGAGGGCCCGCCGGTCAGCCGCGGGGAGTCCTACCTCCTCGGCAACGACCTCGTCGCCCGGACCGAAGCGGATGTCGCGGATCCCGCCGAGCGCGGCGATGTACTGGTCCTGCTTGCCGATCGGCTTCCCGCAGCGCTCGATCTCGATCTCGCACGCGTACTCGGCCAGCTCCTGCGCCGACACCTGGTGTCCCTGATATGCGAACAGCGCGTTCAGCAGGCCCACCGCCACCGCGGACGAGGATCCGAGGCCGGAGCCGCCCGAGGACGGGATGTCGGCCAGGGTCGTGATCTCGACCCCGTCCGTCACGCCGGTGATCCGCATGGCCTCCCGGACCAGCTCATGCTCGAGGTCCTCGACGCGCGAGACGATCTCCTTCTTGGAGTAGTTGACGTAGATATCGCTGTCGAAGCGCTGCTTCACGATGACGTAGACGTACTTGTCGAGCGCGCAGTTGAGGACCCGGCCGCCGTGCTCCCGGTAGTAGCCGGGCAGGTCGGTCCCCCCTCCGAGCAGGCCGATACGCAAAGGCGTCTGAGTGATGATCATCGCAGGGCCCGTGCGGGCCACTCCTCCCTGGCTCGCCGGTAGGCGTCGGCGGTACCGACGTCACGGAAATACCCCTCGACCAGCACCGCCCGGGCCCGGCCCACCAGCCGCGGCAGCAGGTCATAACCGATGTCCTTCGGCGGCGCGCCGCTGACCTCATCGAGCACGCTCGGATGGAAGGCGTACATGCCGGCGTTCGTCAGGTCGGAAACCGGTTCGCCCGGCTTCTCCGTAAATCCGGTGACCGTGCCGACGTCGTCGAGCTCCACGACACCGCCCGCCGACGGGTTCTCGGAGTGGAACACCGCCAGGGTCGCGATGGCGCCGTGTTCCCGGTGGGCCCCGACGAGTGACCGCAGGTCGAAATCGGTGAGGTTGTCGGCGTAGCACGCCAGGAAGAACTCTTCGCCGTCCACCCACCCCCGGTTGGCGAGGAGCGTGCCTGCGCTGCCGAGCAGCTCCGGCTCGTAGAACGTGCTGACCGCGGGCGGCGCGGTACGCGCGGCGAGGTGGCGCCGGACCACGTCCGGCAGGTGGTGAAGATTGACCAGGACCTCGCCGGCACCCGCGCGGTCAAGGGCATCGAGCCAGATGTCGAGCAGCGGCCGGCCGTCGATGGCCAGCATGCATTTGGGGGTGGTGTTGGTGATCGGCCGCAGGCGGCTGCCCACCCCGGCGGCGAGGAGGAAGGCCTTCATGCCCCCGCCCTCCGGACGACCCCCAGCGCGCGCATCCGTGCGTTCGCATCGGCCAGCACCCCGTCGAGACCGTCCATGCCCTTGAGCCAGTCGGCGTACGCCGCGACCGATTCGGCCGGCCCGTGCCGCGGTTCCCAGCCCAGGGCCCGCAGGGCACCGATGTCGGAGAGGATGTGGCGAGTGTCACCGAAGCGGTACTCGCCGGTGACCACGCCCGGCTCGCCGGAACCGTACTGGCGCCTGACGATGTCGGCGAACTCGCTGGTCGTCACCGCCTGGCCGCCGCCGACGTTGAACACCCGCCCGGCGGCGCGGTCGTCGGCCAGCACGAGCATGTTGGCGTCCACCACGTCGTCGATGTTGACGTAGTCGCGGATCGCGCCCCCATCCTCGTAGAGGGTCGGCGCCACGCCCTGCAGGTAGCTCAGGCAGAAGATGCGGCACGCGCCCGAGTAGGCGTTGTAGACCGACTGCCGCGGGCCCTGGACGATGCTGTAGCGCAGGGCGACCGTCGGGATGCCGTACCGGCGGCCGAGGTTGACCGCGACCATCTCCTCGCCGAGCTTCGACATGCCGTACGCGTTCTGGGGATTGGAGATCCGCTCGGGGGTGGCCTGCATCTCCAGCGGGCCGCCGCACACCGGGCAGGGGATGTCCCACTGACCTGCGGCGAGGGCCTTCTCGGGCCGCATTCCCGGGAGCTGCTCGCCGTCGGTGGGGCACCGGTAGAGCCCCTCGCCCATCGCCGATTGCGACGACGCCACCACGACGCGGGCGAGGTCGAGGCGCTCGGCGACGATGATCTCGTAGAGCAGGGCCGTCGAGACCACGTTCACGTCGGAGAACCGCGAGAAGTCGGGCAGGTAGTCCTGGTAGGCGGCGAAGTGGTAGACGGCGTCTACCCGGCGCAGGAGGTTGGTGACCAGGTCACGGTTGCGAACGTCGCCCTGGTAGAGGTCGGCCCCGGGGCTCACGTTCGCGGGCCGGCCGCCCCGGTGGACCGGCGGGGTCAGCGCGTCGAGGACGATGACGTCGTGCCCGAGCGCGAGGAGCCGGTCGCAGGTGTGCGATCCGATGAATCCCGCGCCCCCGGTGACGAGTATCTTCATTTCCGTCGGTGGCGTCGGCGGTCGGCGGCCTCGCGATACACGTCGAGGGTGGACGCGGCCGTCGCGCCCCACGTGAACTGGGCCGCCCGCCGGAGTCCCCCGTCGCGGAGGCGATCCCTCCCCGGCCCGGCCGCCTCGACGATCGCCCGGCCGATGGTCGCCGGGTCGTTGGGGTCGGACAGGACCGCGGCTCCGCCAGCGATCTCCGGCATGGCGCTGGTGTCCGAGGTCACGACCGGGCAGCCGCAGGCCATGGCCTCGAGGATGGGCAGGCCGAAGGTCTCGTTGAACGAGGGATACACGAACACGTCTGCCGCCTGGTAGAAGGGGGCAGTCTTCTCGATCGGGAGCCCGCCGGTGAAGACGAGGTCGTCCGAGATACCGAGTTCGGCCGCGAGCGCGTGCAGCGACGCGATGTAGTCGTAGTCCCGCCCGCCACCGACGAACACCAGCTGGCGATCCCCGAGCTCGTGACGGGCCCGCGCCCACGCGTGCAGCAATCCGTGGCAATTCTTGTACGACCACAGCGACGATACAAAGAGCACGAACGGCTTCGTGACCCCGTACGACGCGACCTGCGCGCGCGCCGCGCCGGCATCGCCCGGCTGGAACAGGTCGTGGTCGACGGCCTCGTAGATGAGCCTGAGCTTGCGCGGATCGACGTTCATGTACTTCTCTATCTCGCCGCGCAGGCTCTCGGAGTTGATGATGACCGTGTCCGCGACCCGCGCGGAACGCGGGTAGTTCATCTGGCGGTAGAGGCGCGGCAGCAGCGAGAGATCGCCGGGCGCGGTGAAGGCGTGCATCGTCTTCATGTGGATGACCGTCGACCACGAGACGTTCGCCAGGGGCGCGATCAGGGTGTTGAGAACGTCGATGCCGCTGAGCGGCAGCCGCAGGGGTGAGTAGAGGTGTTCGGTGAGCGTGCGCGGTATGCGCCGCTCGTTCGACCACGGATACGTGATGTAGAAGACGTTCGGCCCGTAACCCTGGTGAAGGCCCCGTGACTTCGGGCTCACCAGCAGGTGCAGCTCCTCGCCGAATTCGAGCCGTTTAGCCATCTCGGGGATCACCCGGGTCCAGAACCAATGCGCACCGGACGGGTTCCCGGGATCGTCCGTCAAGAGGTTGATCGCCACGCGCATTCTTGCCTACCTGCCTCGTTCCACAAGGATTGGATGCGCTGCCTTCGCGCTACACCCGGGCTTCTGAGCGGCTGCCACGACATAAGAAAACACTTGACGAGATCGCGTCCGCGGTCATGCGCGACTGGCGGATGTACTGGGCCAGGGCGTGCATGATCGCCTGATGCAAGTCCTCGACGATGCCGTAGTTCGTGCTATCGACGTGGATGCTGACCTCGGCCAGCGACCGGGCATCGCCCCCGTTGAAGCCGGTGAGCGCGATCGTGTGGAGGTCGTGGTCGCGGGCCCACGTGAGCGCGCGCACGATGTTGGGCGAACGGCCCGACGACGAGACGGCGACGAGGACATCGCCGGGGCCCGACTGGGACTGAAGCTGGTACGTGAACACGTCTTCGTACCCCATGTCGTTGGCGATCGCGGTGAGCAGCTCGACGTTGGCGCTGAGACTCACCACGCGGGGGACGAGGTCGGTCGCCGTGCGGACCCCCTTCACGTGGTCGCACTGCAGGTGGTTCGCGATCGAGGCCGAGCCGCCGTTCCCGCACGAGAACACCCCGGCGCCGCGCGTGTAGGCCGCGAGCAGGAGCCCCGCCGCGCCGTCGAGCGCGGCCGGGTCAACCGAGCTCGCTGCCCGGGTTACCTCCTCGGCGTAGGCACCGAAATACCCGGCGGCGCTCGCATAGGGCGCGGCCGGGAACTTCGCCCGGGTGCCCCCGGGCGGGGCGAAGGGCTGCAGATCGTCGACGGTACTCATACGGCGATGCGCTCCAGGATGAAGGGGGCGGCGGCGGCCAGGCTCGGGAACGGCCAGACACCGGGGCGCCCGCCGCCGTCGGGTCCCAGGTATATCACCGACGCTCCGATCGCCTCCGCGAGACCGATGTCCTCAGGCCGGTCGCCCACCACCCACGACGCGCTCAGGTCGAGGTTGAGCGCGGCCTGCGCGGCCTTCGCCATGCCCGGCCGTGGCTTGCGGTCCTCGCTCGTGCGGGCGAAGGCCTCGACGACCCCGGCGGGGTGATAGGGGCAGTAAAGAAACAGGTCGATGTGCGCGCCGTGCTCGGCCAGGTGCCCTGCGATGTGCTCGTGTACCCGGGTTACATCGTCGATCCCGTACAGCCCCCGGGCGACACCGGCCTGGTTGGTCACGACCGCGACCGGGACGCCGGCCCGGTTGAAAGCGGCGATCGCTTCCGGCGCCCCGGCGATGAACTCCACGCGGTCGACCGAACCGACGTACCCGTGGTCAACGATGATCGTGCCGTCGCGGTCGAGCAGGATTCCGGGCCGCGGGCGCGGGCCCGATGCGGGCAGGCCCGGTGCGGGCGGGCCCGGTGCGGGCAGGCCCGGTGC
>Ga0066903_100002160_pt1 | contig 15115 bp, 8 predicted proteins | sample PanSoiMetaGPlot1_FD_67491 | JGI IMG/M metagenome (GOLD analysis project Ga0066903, IMG submission 67491) | Tropical forest soil microbial communities from Panama analyzed to predict greenhouse gas emissions - Panama Soil - Plot 1 (version 2) | ecosystem: Environmental > Terrestrial > Soil >...
GCGCCTTCCATCCCCCCGATTCCCCCTCCCATGCACCCACGTCACACGGGTTGTGTATAAGGTGATTCTCTCCCACAGGTACGTACCGCGTATCCTGGCGTCAGATACACACGCCAGGTACGCACGCATGCCGTACACACGCGGCGCGTACATAGGCATCACACACGACGCGGCATACCCCCTACCCGTGTGGGCGCGCGCGACTCGGCGGCGTGGGGACGTAGCTCCGCCGGTACACGGATCTGGAATTCTGGAAAAGCTCGGGCTGATTACCGGGCTACGGGGAAGGAGGAGCTTGCCAGAGGAGGCGGCGGGAGAGGCGGCGGCGGCGCTTAGAGATGGGGGGAGGATCGCGGCGGGTAGGGTAGAGGACGCGGGCGTCAGCCGGGAGAGAGGAGGGCTGGGGATGGACAGGGGGTGGGTCAGGCTCGGGGATAGGGTGAGGCGTGTACCAGCGCTCAGGCACGGGACGGTCTACGGGCCAGGGAGTGGTTGAGGTGACGGCTGGCCGGACACGTGGCCCCTACAAGCGGACCCACGTTGTCCTCCCGTCATTCGCATACCGCAACCGTTATACGCGAGTGTCAAATACGTATTTAGCGGATACACCTGCCGGCTGTCAAGGTACCGCGGGTGGCATTAACGCTCGGTTGCAAGGGGCGGACCGAATTGGACCGGGCAGGGATAACACGGGAGTAATGGTGCCCGGACTCTTGCCGGCGGGGGGCAAGAGTCCGGGCGGCGCGGGGCTAGGGATCGGTCGCGAGGGTTTCGAGGCGGGTCCAGATCGGGTCCCAGTAGGCGCGCGACTGGGCGGAACTGCCGGGGCGGACGGCGTCGCGGAGCCCGCGGGGGTGGTCGCCCTCGTGGACGAGTTGGGTCGCGGCGCCGGCGAGCAGGGTCACGGCATGGGTCCAGAGCATCTCGGCGACCTGCGACGACACGTCGTCGGGCGGGGCGTCGTCGAACCACGACCCGAACGCCCCCTGCAGCGGTAGTTCCAACCGCACCGGCCCGACCTCGGCCGTCACCACCCAGAGGTCGGCGGGGAGGTCCGACGCACTGGTGGGTGCTGGGGCGAGGTGCGGGGCGACGTCCGGGCCGGTCAGGCGGGCGAGGGCCTCTTCGATCTGGTCCCAGCCGAAGTCGCCGCCTCTCCGCCAGTTCGCGGTGACGTGCTCCCAGTAGCGGGGGTGGGCCGCGACATCGGCGTGGGCGCAGGCGAAGGTGTGGCCGGCGTCGATGTGGCACGGGCACATGCACGCCTGGAGGTAGAGGCGCTCACCGACGAGGCGGCGGTCCCCCAGCCGCGGGCAGGCCGGGTGCGAGGCGTCCCCCGCAGCGAGGGCGGCGAGGCAGGGCGGGCTGTTCCCGTAGATGATCGTCACGCCTTCAACGGTCGTATGCATCGTGTGCTCACTCCACTAATGTAGGATCCGCGCTTTGTTCGGGCCCGCCGACGTCCCCCGCGGCTCGAGGAGCGCGAGCCCCTCGAGGAGGATCATCGCCAGGTCGACCTCGTGCTCGGTCGGCGTCGCGCCGGTCGCCTTCACCGCCGACGCGAGCAGCCACGTCCGCAGCGCCCGCCCCGGGATCGCGTACGATTGCTTGAGGCCGGGGTACGGGTTCGTCACCAGCAGCGCCGGGCGCTTGCCGGACTTCGTCGGCGGGAGGATCCGCCCGCTCTCCGTCGCCGCGCGCACCATGTACGCGACCGGGTCGAGCGCATCCGCCGCCCTCGGCCCGGCCTGCGCCGTGAGCTTCGGCGGCGCGGGCTCCCGCTCGATCATCGCCCGGACCTCGGGGCCCAGCCCCCGCAGCGGATCCGTCTGCTTCATCGACCTCCTCCCCCGTAGAATCGTTCGGGCGGCGCACCCGCGCCGCCCACCGTCTCGGGGGCTGGCCAGCCCCCGATAGGCCTTTCATCATCGATGGTAGCATACTGAAGCAGCAGTCAGCAAATGGCCTGTGGATTGCTGGGCAAACCGCCATCTGCTAGTCTTGGCCGGAGGCTGGGTGCGGCCTCTTCGGGCCGCACCCGCGTGGGCGGCATCGCTGTGCCGCCCGGAGGACCCGCGCGATGCCGAAGACCACCAGCCTCGTCCCGCTGCGCGCGCCCGAGCACGCCGACTTCCCGGCGCACCTCCTCCGCGCCGAGTGGGCCGAGCTTGACCGCCTGAGCGCCCTCCTCGACCGCGCCTACGAAGACGCGGCCTCCGACGACCTCTCGCCCCCCGAGCGCTCCAGCAGCGTCCAGAGCATCCGCGCGCTGATCGGCCTCGTCGGCGCCCAGCGCGACCGCGTCCGCGACGCACGCGACCGCCTCACCCGTATGCTCGCCGAGCAGCGCAACCTCGCCGCCTGGCAGCAGATGGAGGCCGAGATCTACGAGGGGCTGTGGCAGCAGTACGCGAGCCTCGGCCCCCAGTACCAGCACATCATCCGCGCCCTCGCCCACGCCGTCGTCCACCTCGAGCAGATCACACGTAGCGGCCGCGACCTCCCCGTCAAGGAGTGGGCGATGTCGCTCAAGGCCGTCAACGACTGTATGCTCACCCTCCAGCGCTACACGGAAAGCCGCAAGGTCGATATCACCCGCGACGCCGAGCGCGAGGCGATCCTGAAGGTGGTGAGAGTTGTCGAAGCGACGATCGCACCCGCCCACCCCGAACTCTACGAAACCTTCGTCCACGCCCTCCGCGACGCGATCGAAGCCGCCTCCTGATCCCACCGAGGAGCCACCCATGCCGGAGCAGAACGTCGCCACCATCCCACTGGAGATGGTCGGCCCCCCTCCCGTAGAACACCCCGGGCAGCGCGAGCCGTCTGCCCACGATGGCGTCGCGGACACGCGCGACGCCGAGCCTGATGTCGCGGTCCACTACGCGCTCACCCCCGAGTACACCGCCTACCTGAAGCACCTGTTCACCGAGTACCTCCCCTACGGGACCCAGACGCAGCGCATCCTGTTCCTCCGCGAGCAGTTCTTCGCCCTCGCCCAGACGGTCTCCCAGCTTGCCTCGCCCACCTCCTTCGAGCACGCCTACGCCCTCCACGACCTCCAGATGGCCTTCCTCTGGACCAGCCTCGCCATCACCCGCAACGAGCGCCCACTCCGCCGGGAGGCCACCCCCAGTGGCCTCTAACCCCCTCGACGGCGTCGACCTCTCCGGCTTCCTCCACCCGGGCAAGGGGAAGGAGCAGCAGTGGCTCGATACCCTCGTCCAGCGCACCCGCCAGCGCGCCTCGAAGTTCCGCCCGCTCACCATCCCCCAGAAGCTCGCCTACTTCGCCTCCCGCGGCTACCGCCCCCACGGGCTCTATTACCCCGACGACCCGGAATGGGCGGACGCCCTCCGTACCCAGGTCCGCGAGATCGGCCAGATCGCCGATACCGATGTCCGCCTCGCCGCCTACTTTCGGTTGCAGGACGAGACCGAAGCCATCGAAGCCCGCGGCACCCTGGGCGCCTGGTCCGGCCAGCAGGCCATCACCCGCTCGCTCGCCCCCTTCCGCTGGGCGGGCTGGTCGCGGCGTGGCGGCAAGTCCACCCAGGCCGCCATGGAGATCATGGCCATCGCCGAGACCACGCCCGGCGCGCGTATCTGGATCGCCGGCCCGTCGCACGTCGCCGTCTCGCGCGTCTGGGATATGATGGTCAGCCTCGTCCGCGCCTACGGCCTCGAGACCTACCGCTTCCGCGACTCGGCCGTCGACCGCTACCTCCAGCTTGCGAAGACCGGCTCGATCGTCGAGGGCATCTCCCTCGCCAACGCCATGTCCCAGGACTCGACCGAAGGCTACGGCGCAAGCGTCGACTTCGTCGTCATCGACGAGGCCGCCCGCGTCTCCCGCCTCGCCATGGACCGCGTCATCTACCCGCCCCTCACCGATCGCGAGGGCCACCTGTTTGTCATTAGCGCGTATGAAGGCGAGAGCGGCTACTTCTACCAGCAATTGCAGGAAGCTAAACGGAACGGCGATACCCAAACCTGGCAGGTCTTCGTTGGCGACACGTTCGAGAATTTTTTTGCCTTCCCGCTCGGCCGCGACTCGCCCTACATCCAGATCATGCGTCGCACCATGTCCACCGACGACTACCTCGAGCAGTTCCACGGCGTCCCGATGCGCGCCCGCCACCTCGTCTACCCCCAGTACCTCGACCCCGTCCACCGCGTCCCCCTCGCGATCGACCCCGCCCTCCCGATCGACCTGTTCGTCGACCCGTCCGCCGGCGCCAACCCCTACGCCGTCGGCGCGATCCAGGACGTCGGCCCCCGCCAGCACGTCCTCGCCGAGTTCTACGCCGCCGGCGCAAGCGCCTCCCACGCCATGCAGTGGGTGAACCGCCAGCCCTGGCGCGCGCAGGTCCACGACGTCGTCATCGACTCCGCCGCCCCCGACGAGATCGAAGCCTGGCTAAGAGGCGGCTTCAAGCGCGCCTACGGCGTCTCGAACAAGCCCCGCAACGACGACGACGAGCGCTACCCCCTGATCCGTACGATGCTCCGCGACCCCGCGCTCTTCTACCCCCTCGAGCAGCGCTACCTCGCCCAGATCTTAGATGCGCACCACCTCGACCTCGCCGCGTTCGAAGCGTCGCCGCCGGATATCCAGCGCGAGATCAGCCTCGAGCTAAGCGTCCTGTTCGTCGAGGCGAACCTCACCCCCGCCATGATCCTCGAGATGCGCGGCTGCGCCCACCTGCTCCTCGATCGCCGCTGCGCCTACCTCGCCGACGAGCTTCGCCACTACGCCTACGCCCAGCGCCGCAACGCCGAGATGAACGTCCGCGAGGCCGCGCGCGCGTCCCGCGACCACCTCATCGACGGGCTCACCTACTGGACCTGGACCAAGAAGCGCTGGGACTACCTCCCCGCCCTCCAGCGCCACCGCGACACCACCCCGATCACCGGCCGCTCCTACATCGTCACCGAGGACGCCACCGACACGCTGCCCGAGGGCGCGCAGGTCGTCCTCGCCCCGAAGCCGACCTTTCAACCCTGGCTCGCCTCCGTGCGCCACCTGTACATCCCCGAGCGCCGCAAGCACAGCCACATCGTGGACCGCTAGCGCCCTTTCCTCTACACTAGCCTTTCAGGGAGGACGCCCGTGTCGGCCCTCTTTGACGACAGCCCGACCCTCGCGGAGATGCGCACCTACCGCGACTCGCTGAACGCCACCTGGGGCTACCCCGATGGCGGCGTCTCCACCGCCATCGGCTGGGCCGAGCGCCTCTACCTCCAGGACTTCACCACCCCCCAGTGGGAAGGCCAGTACCGCGTCAAGACCGGCTCCGCCCCCTCCGACGCCGACTCGGCGTCCGATGAGCTTACGCCCCCTGACGACCTCCGCGTCACCTGCCGCCCGCAGGCGCGCACCGAGGCCGCGCGCAAACAGGCCGAGCGCCTCGTCCGCGCCGGCAAGGGCTTCCTGAACTCGTGGCGCGACAAGCGCGACCCGTACTGCGTCGTCGCCCAGGATATGACGCTCACCGGCGTCGGCGTCTCGCGCGTGCTGTTCGACCCCGCCCGCTGGCCCGACGCGCACGACGCCGCCACCAATCCCTACGACCTTACCCCCGCCGAGCGCTGGGAGTACCGCAAGCGCCAGCGCGTCCCGATCGTCCTCGAGCGCCGTAACCCCCGCCACTGCCGCTTCCTACTAGATGACGACGGCGACGTCGAGGTGATGGTCGAGGACTACTGGACCCGCGCCCTCGACGCGAAGCGCCTGTGGTGGCAGCGCTACCCGCAGACCGTGCGCTCCGTGCTCACCGGCAAGCAGCCCGATGACCTCGTGAACGTCTCCGATATCTGGGTCGGGCGCCACCGCTGCCTGCTCCTCGACGACCGCCCCGTGTTCCCGATCGGCAAGGCCGGCAACCGCGGCGTCGTCGAGCACGGCTACCCCACCGTCCCCTATCAGGTCGCGTGCTACCGCGAGGCCAGCTTCGACGACGTCGTCCAGATGTATCGCGGCTTCTTTGCCGGCGTCGGCGACCTCTACCCCCTCGAATCGACTGTCTTGAATATGTACATTACCATGTTGGCCTGGAATTCCTGGCGCACCTACTATGGCCACACCGTCGACGAGCGCCCGATCATCATCCGCCCCGGCGACTTCATCGAGCTTGACGAGCGCAAGAACGAGTACATCCGCCTCCTCCAGGGCGAGCCCGCACCACCCGAAGTCCTCCAGATGATCCCCGCCGTCCAGAGCCTCCTCTCGCGCAACGGCCTCGCCCTCGGCGGCGCCGTCACCGAGGGCGCGCGCTCGGCCCAGCAGGTCTGGGCGAACCAGTCGATGCGCACCGCGAAGATCGAGCGCGCCCGCAAGAACCTCGCGACCCTCGTCGAGAAGACGATCAACATGGCGCTCATCATCGTCGAGGAAGTCATCGGCCAGGGCGTCCGCCTCCCGAACCCCGGCCACGACGAGCGCGGCCGCGAGCTTGGCGCCCTCACCATCCGCCCCGAAGATATCCAGGGCTACTACGAGCTTGCCGTCTCGTTCGGCAGACGGCTCGACCCATCCCAACTGGAGCAGGCGAAAGCCCTGGCGGGGCTGTGGCAGATCGGCTGGCTCCCGCGCTCGGTCTCCTACGAGCTTTCCGGCATGACCGATACGCCGCAGGACTGGGTCGACCTCGGCCTCAAGGAGGCCGTCGACCGCCTCCCCTGGACGATCGAGATGGCAGGTTACGAACAGACCGCGGGCTGGTACGGGGATACCGACTGGCGCACGACGATGTATCGCAGCCGCATGCAGGTCGACCAGGGCCCGACCGGCCCGGCGGCCGGCGCCGCCCAGGCCGCCGGGCCGCCCGGCGGCCCCCAGGTCCCCAGTGGCACGGCGCACGGTCCCGGTCCCGAGGGGCCGGCGCCGAACACCTTCGGCCAGGGCCTGCAGTCCCGCCCCCAGGGCGCCCCCACGCGCATGGCGCCGGTCACCACCCCGCCGATGGGAGGCTAGGCCGTGTCCGAGGACGGGCTCGCGTTCATGACCCGCCTGATGCAGCAGGCGCCCCGCCACGACACGCCGGACGTGCGCCCGCTGCCCACGCGCCTCGACCGCCGCATGCAGCCGCCCGAGCCCGACACGCCGAGTACCCCGCCCCCCGTCGACACCCGCACGCAGGCGCCCGCGCTCCTCGCCCCGCCCGTCCTCGACGAGCAGCGGCCGACTGTCCACGGTCCCTGGCGCATCGTGCTCACCTGGGGCCGCAGCCGTGGTACTGTAGTCGTGGCGGTCGAGCGCGCCCCCGACTGGGACGTCGACCCTGCCGAGAGGTGGATCGTTCCAGAGGTTGCAGTGACGGCGCTCCTGCCACTGCTCGGCGCGCTCGGCCGCCTGAAGGATCTCACCGGGGAGCTTGTCGATGATCCCATCCGACTTCCGCAACATCCCGCCGCGGGCGATCCAGGTGGTCCGCGACCACCTCCCGCCGACGCGCCAGGCCCGCCCCCCGACCCCGTCGGAGATGCAGCGCCTCGGCGAGCTAATGCCCTACGTCGCCAACGGCAGCCTGCCCTGGACCCCGCCGGTGAGTGACGCGGTCGCGCGCTACCTCGACGGCGTCTGGACCGACATGCGCCAGCGCCCGCCCGAGAACCTCCCGCCGCCGGAGATCTGACGTGCGTACCGAGCCTGGCTGGACCCCGCCCAACGCCGACCTGAATAGCTGGCGCTGGTCCGCCACCCGTGGCTGGGCCCCACCCGGCACCGAGCTTCCGCCCCGCTCCGGCGCGGTCATCACGATGCCTCCCGACTTCGACCCGCAGGGCCGTGGCCAGCCGCTCCAGGTGCTCGTCAGCCCGCCCGGCTCGCCCGCCCCCCGCGATCAGGTGAGCTATACCCCCGCGTCCGGCGAGGTGAACCCGCCCGGCGCCTACGCGCCGATCGGGGCCACCAACCTATCCCTCGTTCCGGCGCCCCCCAGCGGACCGAGTTCCCCTCCTCCTGCTGGACCGCCGGGGCCAGGGGGGATGGGGGCGCCGCCGGGTCCGCCGCCACCCCCCGGGGGCATGCCCCCTCCGGGCGGAGGCATCCCGACCGCTCCCACCCCGCCGGGTGTCCCGGGCCCGCATCCCGCCGGGCAGACGCCAGGCGTGCCCGGAGGTCCACCCACGGGGCCTCCCCCGCCAGGCCCGCCACCCGGCCCAGCGCCGGGGGCGCCCGCCCCGGGGGCGGTGCCCGGGATGCCCAACCGCACCCCACCCCCGCCGAGCGCGATCCAGGCCGGCCCGCCGCAGTCCGGGCCCGGCGCCATCGGCATGGGCCAGGGCCCGCCGCCCGCAGCCGGCGCCCCGCCCGGCGCCCCCGACGACACCAGCCTCCAGGCGCGCGCATCGGCGATCGCCGACGCGCTCCTCGGCTCGCCGGCCAGTAACCGCGTCGGCGCCGGCCAGGCCCCGGGGCTGCCCCCGAACCTCGGCACGCGCAGCGGGCTCGATCGCATGCTCCACCTGCCGCGCCCGACCGGCCCGATCCCCGGCATGCCGCTGCAGCGCGTGAGCCTCCGCCCGAACCCGATGCTCCAGATGCCGCGCAACAACGCCGTGTTCCGCACCGGGCTGCGCATGGGCGCCGGCCGCCGCGGCTCGCGCGGGCGCGGCCTCGGCCTCGGCCAGGACCAACCACCGCCCCCCGGCGGTCCGCCGCCACCGGGCGGTCCACCGCCCCCCGGTGGCCCACCACCGGGGGGCTCACCCCCGGGGGGCCCGCCGAACACGCCGCCGCTCCAGTCGCCGATCGCCGACCTCATCGAGAAGAACCTCGTCGGCAAGGGCCAGGGCCTCCCCGTCGGCACGGTCCGCCGCGTCGGCGGAGGCGTCACCGCCGGCGCGAGCGCCGGGCGGAGCGCCCCGGCGTCCGGCACGAACGGCATCAACCAGTTCGAGCTTGGCCTCGACCGTGGCATCGCCGAGGCGATCTGCGGCCCGACCGCCGCGGTCTGGTTCGCGCGCTACACCGGCCGCATGCCCAACATCCAGGAGGCCCTCGACCTCGCGAAGCAGGTCGGCTGGACCCAGGGCCAGGGCATGGCCGGCCCGCAGTCCGAGGTGAGCCTGCTCCAGCGCCTCGGCGTCGACGCCTACATGGAGCCGACCGTCAACTGGGACAAGATCCGCGGCGAGGTCCAGGCCGGCCGCCCCGTCATCCTCGACACGCCGGGCCACTACTATCAGGTCACCGGCTACAACGCCCAGAACCAGACCTTCGACTTCGGGGGATCGGCCGCGGCGCTCAAGGCGTCCGGCGGCCGTACCCAGTACCGCCCGGACGAGATCGCCGGGCTCGGCTTCGGCGCCCCGCGCTCGGCGATCTACCTGAAGGGCGACGCGCCGCAGGGGCCCGTCCAGATGGGCGACGTGAGCCTCCCCGGCATCGCGGCGCCCACCGCCGACTACATCCGCGGCGCCGCCCAGAAGTACGGCGTCGACCCGTTCCTCCTCGCGGCCATCGGTCAGGTGGAAAGCGGCAACCAGCACTACCGCGCGCCCGGCCAGGTGAAGCGCGGACCCGGCACCCAGTACGGGTCGGCCATCGGCTGGGGCCAGCTTCTCCCGTCGACCGCGGCCAGCCTCCGCGTCGACCCCTACGACGAGCGCCAGAACATCGAGGGCAGCGCGAAGTACCTCCGCGGCCTCCTCGACCAGTACGGCCAGAACGTCGACAAGGCGCTGGGTGCATACAATGGCGGCACGGCCGGCGCGAACCCGAATACCCGCGCGCCGGAGACGCAGCGCTACATCCCCGCCGTCCAGGCCGCCTACCGCGGCTTCTCGGGCGGCGGCGCGGCGCCGACCACGGCCGCCGCGGGAGCGGCCCCGGCCGGCGGTAGACTCCCCGTCGGCACCGTCCGCAAGGTCGGTGGTGCCGCCGTGACCCCCACGGCGGCGACCGGAGCCGCCCCCGCGGCCGCCGCGGGACGTCCGGGCCTCCCCGCCGGCACCGTGCGCAAGGTCGTCGCGACGCCCCCCATCCCGCCCGAGGTCGTCCCGACCACGACGGCGGCCCAGGAAGAGGAAGAGGGCGGCGACGAGGACTACGCGGCGGCGGCGCCCGGCGGTACGCTACGGCTGATGCGCGCCGGCGCCCGCCCCGCCCCGGCCGAGGGCGAGCCGGAAGCCGCGGCGCCCGAGGAGGCGGTGGCCCCGGAAGCGGCGGCGCCAGTTGCTCTCCCCCCGCCCGCGCGGCCGATGGCGCCGGGGCCCGGTGGTGCCGGCACCCCGTACTCGCGCGCCGTGCCCGGCCGCCCGATCGGCGGCACCGCCGTCCTCCCGACCGCGGAGCCCACCGTCGTCCAGCCCGTCGCTCCCGGCACGACCGGCCAGTCCGGGCTCGAGGTGATCGGTGGGGCAGTCAGCGGCGCGGCCGCGGCGGCGCAGAACGCCTGGAACGACTACGTCCGCTCGATCAACAACCAGCCCCAGCGGTCCGCGGATATGCCGCCCGGGCGCTCGACGTACTTCACCCCGGTCGCGCCCGCGCCCCAGGTCGCGCCGATCGGCACGCGCCCGGCGACTGCGGCCGAGGCGGCCCGCGTCGCGCCCGGCATGGCGCCGTCCGGCGCGATCACCGCCGGCGCGACTGCCGGCCGCGCGGAGCCCGCGCCGACCGTCGAGGCGTTCGGCCCGGCCCAGGGCCCGAACACCTATGCCAGCACGCCGATCGAGGCGGCGCCCGCCCCCGCGGCCCCGGCTGCGGCCCAGCCCGCGGCCCGCGGCCCCTACTCGATCAACGCCTGGCCGGTGAAGTCGCCCCGCGCGGCCCAGATGGGCGCGGCCTACATCCAGGGCCGTGGCCAGTCGGCGATGTACTACGACGCGAACGACCAGCCGATGGGCTATCCCGACATGGACGACAGCGGGAACCCCGTCCCGGGCACCTGGAACCGGGCGGAGATTAACCCCGAGGACGAGTGGCAGGACGCCGGCGGCGGGATGCAGGTGAACATCGTCAAGGGCGAGACCCGCAACACGCCGCGGCCTCCGGCCACTACGACGCGCCAGCCGCCAGGCATGACCGTCACCCCCGGCCACCCGCACATCGACGGCCAGGGCAACATCTGGCGCGTCGACGAGCACGGCCTCTGGAAGCAGGAGGCCGGCTCGGACCAGGAAACGCTCATCAATGCGTACGCCCCGTACGAGACCCCCGGCGACATCCGCCGCGACGCCGCGGCCGCCGCGGCCGTCCAGCAGCAGATGATCGCGAACCAGGCGCCGCGCTCGATCGGCGGGCAGAACGTCAGCTTCTACAACTACCAGGCCGTCGACGACAGTGGCCAGCCGGTCATCGACCCGAGCACCGGCCGCCAGGGCGCCTGGCAGATCATGCGCAACCCGCCCGAGCCGACCCAGCACCTCGTGCAAACGCCGCGCGGGCAGATGGTCGTCACCCTGACGCCCGGCCAGAAGTCGACCCTCGAGGACCTCGGCATCCCGCCGCCGACCCAGATCCAGGAGGGGTTCGTCACCCGCGGCGGCGAGATCGTCGGCACCGTCCAGCCGCGCGCCACCTACCAGCACGTCGCGCTTCCGAACGGCGCGGTCGGGATCGTGAACAGCGCCACCGGCGGGCTCATCGCCGCGACGCCCGCGCAGGAGTCCTACCACACCGTCGGCGGCCGGCTCTGGATCCGTCACCCCCCAACGTACCAGCCGTCGACCGCGGCCGCCTACTACCAGCCCGCGCCCGCGCCCCAGATCAACTGGTACCCCGGCCAGGCGCCGGGCCAGCAGCAGGCCGCCCAGACCGCCGCGGCCCAGTATGCGACTACCCAGGGCCAGGCGCCCCGGTACGCGCCACTCGCCGGCTGGCAGCCCCCGTCGATCCGCGACACCGCCCAGCCCGGCGAGTACATCGAGGCCGGCTGGGACCCGCGGCGCGCGGACTGGGAAGCGCAGCAGGCCGCCGCCCTCGCCCCGACCCAGGCCGCCGAGCCCCAGCCCGAGCCGGTCGCGATCATCAACACCGAGACCGGGCAGCCGCTTGGCTACTACGTGACCGGCCCGTCCGGTCGCACCGAGTTCAGCCGCGAGCGGCCGGAGGCGGCGGCCGCGGCGGAGATCGCGCGGGACGTGGTCGACGCGTACGCGAACCCGCGGCCGGACGTGCCCCGCTTCGGGGAGCCGATCCCAGAGGAGGAGATGGTGAACACCGGTGACGAGGCCGGCGGCCGTGGCTACCGCCTCCAGTCCCTCCTGGGGGCGGGCCAGGACGACTACGGCCAGTGGGACACCTACAACGAGAACCCGTACTACCCCGGCCAGGGCGCCTACGGCGGCTACGGCAACTATGGTGGCTACGGGAACTATGGCGGGTATGGCGGCGGCTCCCCCGGCTGGGGGGTGACCGACCCCGGCGGCTGGGAGGGCGGGCCGCAGAGCCAGCAGTGGCAGCACTACGCCGGGCCGGGTGGGTCGCAGTACGCCTTCGACGTGTTCAGCGGCGAGAACAAGCAGCTTGTCGGGCCCGACTGGACCGAGCGCGACTTCAAGATGTCCGAGTCGGCCGCCGACCGCGCGTTCAAGGAACGCCAGCTTGGCCTCTCCAGCAGCCAGGCCGACCGCCAGTTCCAGCTTGACCAGCAGAAGCTCGCCCAGCAACTCGGGATTAGCCAGGCCGAGCTTGGCTTCAAGCAGCAGCAACTGATGATGGAGATGATGACCGCCCGCCAGCCCAAGCTCATGGGCCTCCCGCGCGGCGGCATCGCCGCCATCGACCCGAGTACAGGCCAGGTGCGCATCGTCCGCCCGTCCGATCCCGAGGAGATCCGCATCCAGGAAGGGAACCTGATCGTCCCGCGCGGCCGCTCGACCACGGTAACCTACCCATTTGGTGGCGGACAGATCACCGTCAGCGGCGGCCCGCTCCAGCAGACCCAGGGCGGGGGCCAGGGTGGTTGGTCCCCGTCGCTGGGTCAGTCGCTCAGCGGGGGATACTAGATGCCACAGCGCCCGTGGGTCCTCCCGATCGCGCCCGAGGACGTCTGGGGCACCGGCCACCGCTGGCTGGAGCCCGTGTCGGCCGAGGGCATCCATAAAGGGATCGACGTGCAGGCCGTGCGCAACACGCCGGTGCGTGCCGCGACGGATTCGGTCGTGTCCGGGATCGACAACGACCCGCGCGGCCTCGGCCTCCAGGTCCATCTCCAGGACCCACGCGGCACGACCGTCAGCTACGGCCACCTCGAGCGCGCGCTCGTCGGCGAGGGCCAGAGCGTCCGCCGCGGCCAGACCGTCGCGCTCGTCGGCAGCACGGGTAATAGTACCGGCCCTCACCTCGACGCGCGCATCCAGCGCGCCGACGGCCAGTACCTGAACCCGGCGCCCTGGCTCGACTGGGAAGCCAGGCTCCCGCGCGCCGACCGTCCGAATACGGGCGCCGGGCAGGGCGAGGTCTGGGAGTGGCCGTACGGCTCGAACTGGACCGCCGCCGACGAGGCGTACGGCGCGGCCGCGGCCCGCGACCTCGAGGCCCAGCGCGCGGGCGCACCAGCCCTCGGCGGCGCCCCCGACCCCCGGCTGGCCGCGGTCCAGGGCCCCCAGTACCGCTGGGGCCTGGCGGAAAGCGATCCGGCCCCCTGGCAGATGGCGCGCGACGAGTTCGCGCAACGCGGTGCGGTGACGCCCCAGCGGCCCGGCTACATCCTCGATGCCGTGAACCGCAACCCGGAGCTATTCGAGATCCCCCGCATGTCGGAAGGGCTCAACGCCTTCCCCAATCGCGGGCAATACTACTACGTGGGGCCCGACGGCCGCATTGAGGCGTACGGGATGCTGGCGGGGGAGGCGCAGGGGAACCGCGTCGTGACCCTCGACCAGATGCCCGGCGACCTGGGCACGCGGGGCGCGGTCGCTGTCGGCGACGCGATGATCGACGCGGGCGCGCGCATCGACCCGTGGTCGACCGATGCCGGCGTACGGCGTATTGCGCACCAGTCGGTCGTGCGCGGCGCGCTCCGTTACGGCCAGTCGGTGCCGGAGGCCGTCCTCGCCGATTACCCCGGCCTGCGCGTTCCCCGGGCGATGCCGAGCGCGGTCGGCGGGCTCGGCGCCGTCGCCTTCGACCCCCAGATGGCGGCGGCGGCGGGCGAGTTCTACACGAACCCCGCGGCGCGCGACCCGTACCTCCGCTTCTACACGGACCCCGACTACCGGAACGCGCTCCTCTCGGGTCTCGGCGAGCAGGCCGGCGAGACGGTCCAGCGTCTCGGCCAGGGCGTGCAGGACTGGTGGCAGCAAGCAGTCGGTGGTGGCCAGGCCGCGGGCGACTTCACCGCTGGCCGCGAGCCATACCAGGAGGTCGAGCCGATCCGCGAGCGCTACCTGGCCCCAACGTCGCTCGATCCCACCCTCGCGGAGACACAGCACCCGCTCTACCCCGAGACCGCCGCCGACTACGCGGTCCCCTACGGGCGGACGGTGCGCGGCGCGATGCCGAACCTCGCCTACCTCGCGGTCGAGGGCGTGCGGCGGCGCAACGAGGAGCTTGGCGACCCGTGGACGCAACTCCTCATCCGCCTCGGCATCCTCAATGAAGCGGGCGAGCCGCAGCAGCCCGTGCCATCGCACGGCGAGCGCCCCGTCTGGACGCCGCTCCCCGCCCAGGAGCGCACCGCCGACGAGCTTGTCGGCCGCGGCCAGGGCATCGACCTCGGGATGGGCCTCGGCTCGCTCCTCGACGGCGGCGACTTCTACTCCGGGCTCATGCAGGGCCTCGGCAGCCAGGTGAGCCGGGCCGGCTCCGAGACGATGGGCCTCGACTTCCCCGGCGGCTACGGCACGATGAGCCTCGGCGGCCTCGGCTCGATGTTCGGCGACCCGTACGACCCGTCGGGCTACGGGTACGGGTTCGGCCAGACGTACGACATGGACCCGTACCAGTCATCGCTCGGGAACAACTACGCGCCGTACCTCCCCGGCGGGGCGCAGGGCCAGGGGACGATGGGCCCGTACGGCTTCGACTGGGGCGGCCTCCCCGACTGGGCGCAGGGCTACGGCGCCCCACAGGCCCCGTACGGCGGCGGTGGCTACGGCGCCCCGCAGGCCCCACAGGGCCCCTACGGTGGCCGCCAGAGCCCCTACGGCGGCTACGGGGGCTA
>Ga0066903_100002161_pt1 | contig 15110 bp, 16 predicted proteins | sample PanSoiMetaGPlot1_FD_67491 | JGI IMG/M metagenome (GOLD analysis project Ga0066903, IMG submission 67491) | Tropical forest soil microbial communities from Panama analyzed to predict greenhouse gas emissions - Panama Soil - Plot 1 (version 2) | ecosystem: Environmental > Terrestrial > Soil >...
CGTTCCCGGTCCAGAGCGTGGCGTCGCGCTCCCAAATCCGCTCGGCGAGGCGGTTGGCGCTCACGCCGCCTCCTCGAGGAACGGGAGCACGAGCCCGTCGAACTCGCGCGGACGCTCCATGCTCGGCACGTGCGCAGTCTCCGGGATCGTCGCGTGCCGCGCGCCGGGGATCTCGCGGGCGAGGCGCTCGGCGATCGCGTGCATGTCCGGCTGGTCCTCCTCGCCGACGAGCACGAGCGTCGGCTCGGCGATCTCGCCGAGTCGCTGCGCGAGGTCGGGCACGAGCAGCTCCTCGTCGACCCACTCGCGCTGGAGCTCGTACGCCTGACGCTGCATCACGCCGACCCGCGAGCGGACGGCGGGATCGACGTCGTCAGGCGAGCGCCGCGGGCCGTCGACCCACGTCCGCAGGCTCACCTCCACGGCGAGGTCGAGGTCGCCGGCGTCGAACGCGGCTTCCTCGTCGGCCCACTGCGCGCGCAGCCCGTCCGACCACTCGTGACCGGGGATGCCCGGCGCGACGAGCACAAGCGCCGAGACGAGCGCGGGCCGTGCGAGCGCCACCTCGAGCGCCACGCGGCCGCCCATGGAAACGCCGAGGACTCCGGCACGCTCGATCCCGTGCCGCTCCAACGCGTCGATCACGTCGCGAGCGTGCGAGTACGGCTGCCCGGAGAGCGGCGACCGGCCGAAACCCTGGAGGTCGAGCCGGAGTAGCCGGTACGACGCTGACCACCGGCTCCACTGGTCGTCCCACATGCGGCTGTCGCAGATCCCTTCGTGCAGGAGCACCACCGCCGGCCCTTCGCCGGCGACCTCTGCGTAAAGCTCCACGCGGGAGGCCTCAGGCGGAGACGAGCTCGCCGCGCTTCGCCTTGACGCCCTCGAGCAGCTCGCGGAACGAGTCCGAGAACTTCTGGACTCCCTCCTCCTCGAGCGTCACGACCACGTCGTCGTAGTCCACCCCGGCCGCGGCCACGCGCTCGAACACCTGCTTCGCCTCGTCGAGGTCGGCCTCGAGCGTGAGCGCCACGTCGCCGTGGTCCTGAAACGCGTCGATCGTCTCCTCGGGCATCGTGTTCACCGTCTCGGGTCCGATCAGGTCGTCGACGTAGAGCACGTCGCTGTAGGCCGGGTTCTTCGTCGAGGTCGACGCCCAGAGGCAGCGCTGCTTTCGCGCTCCCTTCGCCTCGAGCGCCTCCCAACGCGCTCCGGAGTGGAGCTCCTTGTAGCGCTGGTACGCGAGCTTGGCGTTCGCGACCGCGAGCTTGCCCTTCACGTCGTCGGGCGCGCCGGCCTCGTCGAGCCGCCGGTCGGCCTCCGTGTCGACGCGCGAGACGAAGAAGCTCGCGACCGACGCCACGCTGCCCGGGTCGCCGCCGTTCGCGACGAGCCGCTCGAGCCCGCGGAGGTAGGCCTCGACGACCTCGACGTAGCGCTCCAGCGAGAAGATCAGCGTCACGTTGATCGGCCGCCCGCGGGCGATCATCTCCTCGATCGCGGGCACGCCCGGCTCGGTCGCCGGGATCTTGACGTAGCAGTTCGCCTTGTCGACCAGGTCGTGGAGCCGCTGCGCCTCGGCGATCGTCCCGTCGGTGTCGTACGCGAGGTTCGGATCGACCTCGATCGAGACCCAGCCGTCCTGGCCGTGGCCGCCGTCCCAGACCGGCCGCAGCAGGTCGCAGGCGTTCTGGACGTCCTGAACGGCGAGCTTGAGGAAGACCTCCTTCGGGTCGTCCTCTTCGGCGAGCACCTCGCGCAGCTGCTCGTCGTACGCGTCGCCTTCGGAGATCGCCTTCTGGAAGATCGTCGGGTTCGAGGTCACGCCGACGACGGCGTCCTCGTCCATCATCCGCGCGAGCTTCCCGCTCTGCAGCATCTGCCGCGAGAGGAAGTCGATCCAGACGCTCTGGCCCAGCTCGCTGAGCTCGTGAAGTCTCGACTTAGCCATAGGTGAACTCCCTTTCCATCTCCTCGATCTTCTCAAGCCTTCTGACGTAGCGCTCGCCGCCGTCGAAGCGCGCCTGCAGAAACGCGCGCGCGAGGTCGGCTGCCAGCTCGGGGCCGACCACCTCCGAGCCGAGGCAGAGCACGTTCATGTCGTCGTGCTCTACCCCCTGGTGCGCGGAGTACGCGTCGTGGCAGATCGCGCCGCGGATGCCGGCGATCTTGTTCACGGCGACGCAGGCGCCGACGCCGGAGCCGCACACGAGCAGCGCACGCTCGGCGCCGCCGAAGCGAATCGCGTCGCCGACCTCCCGCGCCTTGTCTGGGTAGTCGATTCGCGGCTCGGACCTGTCGGTGCCCAGATCCATCGCCTCGTGCCCGAGGGCGGTCAGCTCCTCCAGCAACCGCTCGCGCAGCTTGACGCCCCGATGGTCGAAAGCGACCGCAACACGCATGGACCGTTACGTTACCCCTATGGAAGGGCCTGAGCTCTGGCGTGAGCTGGGACAGCAGCTGCGCGTCGACTCGATCCGCGCCGCCGCGGTCACCAACTCGGGTCACCCGACCTCGTCGATGTCCGCCGCCGACCTGATGGCGGTGCTGCTCGCGAAGTACCTGCACTACGACTACGACGACCCGGACAACCCGAACAACGACCACCTGATCTTCTCGAAGGGCCACGCCTCGCCGCTGCTCTACTCGATGTACAAGGCAGCCGGCGCGATCACCGACGAGGAGCTGCTCACGTTCCGAGTCTTCGGCTCGCGCCTGCAGGGGCACCCGACCCCGGTGATCCCGTGGGTCGACGTGGCCACCGGCTCGCTCGGGCAGGGCCTGCCGTTCGGGGTCGGCATCGGTCTCGCCGGCAAGAAGCTCGACCGGCTGCCCTACAACGTCTGGGTGCTCTGCGGCGACAGCGAGATGGCCGAGGGCTCGATGTGGGAGGCGTTCGAGCACGCCGCGTTCTACGGGCTCGACAACCTGACCGCGATCATCGACGTCAACAAGTGGGGCCAGCGCGGCGAGACGATGCACGGTTGGGACGTCGACTCGTACGCGAACCGGGCCCGCGACTTCGGCTGGCACACGATCGAGATCGACGGGCACGACATCGACCAGATCGACCAAGCGTACGGGGACGCGCTCGCGCAGCAGGGCCAGCCGACGGTGATCGTCGCGCGAACGCTGAAGGGCAAGGGCGTGAAGGAGGTCGAGGACAAGCCGAACTGGCACGGCAAGGCGCTCGACCATCCCGAGGAGGCGATCGCCGAGCTCGGCGGCGAGCGCAACATCACCGTGCAGGTGGCGAAGCCGGAGCAGGACGAGCCGCACCGCTTCGAGGCGACGGGCTCGCTCGAGCTGCCGACGTGGGAGCTCGGCGAGGAGGTCGCCACCCGGCGCGCCTACGGCGACGCGCTCAAGGCGCTCGGCGCGGCGCGGGGCGACGTCGTCGCGCTCGACGGCGAGGTCTCGAACTCGACCTACGCGGAGTTCTTCCGCGACGCCTTTCCCGACCGGTACTTCGAGATGTACATCGCGGAGCAGCAGATGGTGGCCGCGGCCGTCGGGCTGCAGGTTCGCAACTACGTGCCGTTCGCGTCCACGTTCGCCGCGTTCCTCTCGCGCGCCTACGACTTCATCCGGATGGCGGCGATCTCGCAGGCGAACATCCGCCTGGTCGGCTCGCACGCCGGCGTCTCCATCGGCGAGGACGGGCCGTCGCAGATGGCGCTCGAGGACCTGGCGATGATGCGCGCCGTCCACGGCTCGACCGTGCTCTACCCCTGCGACGCGAACCAGACGGCCAGGCTGGTCGCCGAGATGGCCGACCGCGACGGGATCGTCTTCCTGCGCACGACCCGCGCGGCGACTCCCGTGCTGTACGAGGCAAGCGAGGAGTTCCCGATCGGCGGCTCGCGCGTGCTGCGCGACGGCAGCGACCTGACGATCGTCGCGGCCGGGATCACGCTGCACGAGTCGCTGAAGGCGGCCGACCGCCTGATCTCGGAAGGCATCGACGTCCGAGTGATCGACCTCTACTCGGTCAAGCCGGCGGACGCGGCGACGCTGCGCGCGGCGGCCGAGGAGACGGGCCGGATCCTGACCGTCGAGGACCACTGGTCCGAGGGTGGGATCGGCGACGCCGTGCTCGAGGTGCTCGCCGACGCCGAGCAGCCGGCCCGCGTCGTGCGGCTGGCCGTGCACGACCTGCCTGGCTCCGGCAAGCCGGCGGAGTTGCTCGCCGCCGCGGGGATCGACGCGGCGCACATCGCCGAGGCCGCGCAGGCGCTCGTCGGCGCCAAGGTCCCGGGCTAGAACAGCTCGTCGTAGAGCGCGCGCTGCCGTGCTCGCGCGGCGTCGTAGACCTTGCCGCGCTCCGGGTCCGGCTCGTGTCGGCGGCCGAGCGGCGCGGGCTCCGGGTCGGCGCCGAGCCGCTCGAGCACGTAGACCGCGGCGCCGCGAGCCGAGCCCTCGGCGACGTCCGAGACGACGACCGGCCGGCCGAGCGCGTCCGCGAAGACCTGCATCCACCAGTCGCTCTCGAGCAGCGCGTGACCGGTCGCAACGACCTCGCGCACGGCGGGCAGCCGGCCGGCGATCTCCGCGATCCGGTACGCGACGCCCTCGAACGCGGCCTGCAGCAGGTCGTGAGCGTCGGTCTCGAAGGTGAGCCCAGCGACCGCGCCGCTCGCCCGCGGGTTCCAGCCCAGGCTGCGCTCTCCGCCGAGCTGCGGCAGGAAGGTCAGGCCGTGGCCGTCGGGCTCGCGTGGCTCCAGCCGCTCCTCGAGCCGGAGCGTCCGCTGCGCCCAGGCATAGAGGTTGCCGCCGTCGGAGACCGCGCCGCCCTCGACCACGTGCCGCTCGTCGAGGAAGTAGCTGAACAACCCGGGCTGCGGCTCGGGCTCGCCTTCGCGCAGGACACGGATCGCGCCCGAGGTGCCGATGTTCAAGGCAGCGCGGTCGGCCGTGACGCAGCCGGCGCCCAGGTTCGAGCAGGCCCCGTCGCCGAGCGGCGGGTACCTCGTCCCGACCGGGTCGTCCGAGATCGGCGGCAGCAGCGCCTCGTCCAGGCCGAGCTCGTCTAGCAGCTCGGCGTCCCAGGCGCGCGCTCGGAGGTTCACGAGCCCGGTGCCGGAGGCCGTGGAGAGCGAGGTGCGCAGCTCGCCGGTCAGCCGCAGGAACAGGTAGTCCGCGAACGAAACGGCCCGGCGGGCTCGGCCGAGCACGCCTTCGTCGCTCAACCACTCGAGCTTCGCGGGCCAGAAACTCGGGTGGAACGTGCAGCCGGTGCGCACCTGGACTGCACGCGCGTCGAGCCGTTCCGCGAGCGCCTCGGCCTGCGGCGTCGCCCGGCGGTCCTGCCAGAGCAACACCGGCGTCAGCGGCCGCTCGTGCTCGTCGAGCAGCAACAGGCTGTGCCAGAAGCACGAGATCCCGAGCGCGTCGGCCTCGCCCGCCTCGGCGAGCACCGCCTCGACCGCCTGCAAGAGCTCGTCCGCGTCGAGCTGCCCGCGGCGCGACGAGTACGACCTGCGCGCCGGGTCCGCCGTCGCTTGCCCGCGCTCGTCGTACGCGCCGGCGCGCGTCGAGGAGCTGCCGACGTCCAGCGCGAGCACCCGCATACGCTTAGAGCATGCCGATCGTGACGGCTTCCAACCTACGCAAGGAGCTCGCCGGGTCGCTCCTCTTCGAGGGCGTCTCGTTCACCGTCGACCGGCGGCAGCGGCTCGCGCTCTCCGGCCCGAACGGCGCCGGCAAGACGACCCTGCTGCGGATGCTCGTCGGCGAGAGCGAGATCCACGGCGGCGAGCTCGCGTTCGCGAAGGGCACCCGCATAGCGCTCCACGACCAGCGGCCGCCGCTCGATCGCGGACTCACGCTGCGCGAGTACGCGCTCACCGGCGCTCGCGATCTGGTCGAGACCGAGGAGGAGCTCCACCGCCTGGAGCAGGCGATGGCCGGCGGCGACCACGCGCAGGCGACGCTCGCGCGCTACGCCGAGGCGCAGGCGCGGCTCGAGCACGCGGGCGGCTACACCTGGCGCGACCGCGCCGCCTCGGTGCTGCGCGGCCTCGGCTTCGCCGAGCACGACCTCGACCGTCAGCTGGAGACCTTCTCTGGCGGCGAGATCACGCGCGCCTCGCTGGCCCGCGCGCTCGCCGGCGATCCCGACCTGCTGCTCCTCGACGAGCCGACGAACCACCTCGACGTCGAGAACCTCGAGTGGCTCGAGCAGGAGCTGCAGTCGCTCGACGCCGCCGTGATCCTCGTCGCGCACGACCGCTGGTTCCTCGAAGCGGTCACCACCGGCGTGCTCGAGCTGGAGGGCGGCCGCTCGCTCTTCTTCCCCGGGCCGTGGCACGTGTGGCGGCTCGAGAAGGCCGCGCGGGCGCAGCACGCGGCGAGGACGGCCGAGCGAGTCGGCACCGACATCGCGCGGCTCGAGCGCTTCGTGGAGCGCTTCCGCTACAAGAAGAGCAAGGCCAAGCAGGCGCAGGCCAAGCTGACCCAGATCAAGCGGCTGGACGCCGAGCGCGGCGCTGCGCGCGGCGAGTACGAGCTGCTGACGCGCAAGAGCCGCTCGCTCGGCTTCGACTTCCTCAAGCCGGCCCGCAGCGGCCGGACGGTGGTCGAGGCGGAGGGCCTCGACGTCTCCGCCGGCGACAAGCCGCTGCTGCACGACGCCTCCTTCGTGCTCGAGCGCGGCGAGCACGTCGGCCTCGTCGGCCCAAACGGCTCGGGCAAGACGACGCTGCTGGAGACGGTGCTCGGCAACCGCGAGCCGACCGAGGGCCGCGTCCGGCTTGGCCACGGCGTCGTGCCCGCGTATTTCTCGCAGCACGAGGTCGAGCTCGACGAGCGCGGCAGCGTGCTCGACTGCGCCCAGCGCGCGACGGGCCTATCTCGGCCGCAGGCGCAGAACCTGCTCGGTCAGTTCCTCTTCTCGGGCTGGGAGGCCCACGAGAAGCCGGTCACCGCGCTCTCGGGAGGCGAGCGGCGCCGGCTCGCCCTGGCGCTCGTCGTCGCCTCCGGCGCGAACCTGCTCGTGCTCGACGAGCCGACGAACCATCTCGACCTGGAGAGCCGCGAGGCCCTCGAGCTCGCCCTCGATGCGTTCCCCGGCACGGTGCTGCTCGTCTCGCACGACCGCGCCCTGCTCGACGCCGTCGCGCACCGACTGCTCGCGATCGAGCACCAGACGCTGGAGTCCTTCGACGGCGGCTGGGCGGAGTACGCGAAGCGTCGCGAGGAGCCTGTGGCCGTCCGCGAGCCCGCGCCGCCCAAGCCCCGGAAGGAGAAGCCGAGGCGGGAGCGGCCGCCGCGGCCGAGCGAGCTCGAGCAGCTCGAGGGGCGCATATCCCAGCAGGAGGAAGCCGTCGCCGAGCTCGAGCGCCGGCTCGCGAAGGACTGGGGCGACGTCGACGCGCTCGCCGCCCACCGGCAGGCGCGAGAGGAGCTACAGGGCCTGATCTCGCGCTGGGAGCGGCTCTTCGAGGAGGCGCAGGCCTAGGACCGCGTCGCGTACTGGCGCGCCTCGCGTCGGTTGCGGTACCAGCCCCGCCCGACCATCCCGAGCGGGATCAGCACGAAGGCCGCGACGATGGCGAGCGGGACAAACCACCAGAGCTTGCTCTGCTGCGGCTGGGTGTACTGCGAGTCGGACTGCGGGTGCGAGGGCGCCGCGGCCGCTTTCGCCTTCGCCGTCTGCCGCGCGGTCTTGCGCGACCGCTTGGCGGCGGCTTCCTGCTTCGCGGCCTGCGCCTTGGCCTTGGCCCTCGCGCTCGCCGACAGCGCCGGCGGCCCGTGGAACTTCTTCGGCATCCAGTAGTCGACGAGCCACTTCCCGCCCTTGCCCCTGACGAGCTCGACGTCGGCGGTCAGCTGCGAGTAGCCCGAGCCCGGCTTCGGGAAGAGGTAGACCTCCATCCCGACCGAGTCCGTGTAGGAGTACTGGACGTAGCCCTGGCCGAGGCCATGGTCGAGCGCGGGATAGGGGACGACCGGCAGGTCGCCGCTGTTCCACTGCTTGCGGCTGAAGCCCTCGCGCAGGCTCGGCGCGGAGATGTTCCACGACGTGCCGACGTTCTGCCGGTCGACCGCCGTCAGGATGAACTGCCGCAACACACCGGCGACCTCGCGGCGCCGCTGCTGCGTGAACCGCACGGCCTTCGGCTGCGTGTAGCCGGGGACGTTGATGTTCGGACCGGTCGCGTTCTCCTTGTTGCCCCCCTGCGAGAAATGGATGCCGAGGATGATCAGCGGCACGCCGATGCCGACGACAGGCACGATCCAACGCAACCGGCGCCGACGGCGCGGTGAAGAGAGCAGACCCACCCCGGCATTGTGCCGATTGGTCAGCCCTGCTTGTCGAAGGTGGCGAGGACAGCCTCGGCGACGACGTTCATCGGCCTGCCGGAGACCTGGCTGGCCTTCCGCAGGCGGGCGAACGCCTCCTGCTCGGTCAGGCCCTCGCGCTCCATCAGCAGGCCCTTGGCCCGCTCGATCACCTTCCGCGAGGCGAGCGCTTCGGCGAGCGAATCGGCCTGCTCGCGCAGTGCGAGCAGCTCCTCGTGCCGCGCCCTTGCCGTGCGGATCGCCGGCAGCAGGTCCTGCTCGCGGAACGGCTTGACCAGGTAGCCGAACACGCCGGCCTCGAGCGCCCGCGCGACGAGCTCGTCCTGCCCGTAGGCGGTCAGCATCACGATCGGGATCGGCCGCTCGTCGAGGATCTTGCGCGCCGCCTCGATCCCGTCGAGCCGGGGCATCTTGACGTCCAGCACTGCGAGGTCCGGCTGCTCCGAGCGAGCGAGCTCCACCGCCTCCTGGCCGTCCTTCGCCTCGGCGCACACCTCGAAGCCGGCGCGCTCGAGCAGCTCGCGCAGGTCGAGGCGGATGATGGTCTCGTCTTCGGCTACGAGGATGCGGATGCGCCGAGTCTAAGCCCGCTGCCCGGGGCTCACGTGTGCGGCATGGTGCTCTCGGCGAGCATCCACGGGTTCCCGTCGGGGTCGTAGAACGTCGCGAGCTTGACCATGTCCGGGATGACCTGGGTGTCGCCGTCGAAGCAGACGCCGTTCGACTCGAGGTGCGCCCGGGCGCCCTCGATGTCGCGCACGCCGAACACGGGAGTCGTCCCGCCGACCTTCGGCTCCTCCGACTGGCCGAGCCCGATCGAGATCCCGTTCCAGTGCGTCCGCAGCTCGCACCAGCCCATGTCCTCGAGCCTGTAGATCACCTCGAAGCCGAGCAGGTCGTGGTACCAGTCGATCGCCCGGTCGAGATCGGAGACGCCGCACGAGATCGTGAGGTGGTCGGCGTACTCGATCGGCGTCTCGGCCAGGGTCTGCGTCGCCGTCTTCTCGCTCATCGGAGCTCCTTTCATTGCGAGCGTGGCTTCTGTCTGGGTTCGTTTTTATACTAGATAGCGTTTCGTGTCAATCGAAGAACTGATCGCCCTCTGCCACTACCGCTGGTCTGCTCCGGTGCTGGCGGAGCTAGGCCGCACGCGGGGCACGCGCTTCGTCGTGCTCGCGAACCGGCTCGGCGTCGGCCGGACCTCGCTGCGGCGGACGCTCGACGCGCTGATCGAGCTCGGGCTGGTTCGGCGGAACCCCGGCTACGGCCACCCGCTACGGCCCGAGTACCTGCTCACCATCCCGGGCGAGGCCGCCGCAGAGCGCTGCGAGCGGCTGCTCGCGGCGGTGGATGGCACTCGTGACGTCGTGCTGCGGAAGTGGTCGCTGCCCGTGCTCCTTGCACTCGGGCACCCGGCGCGGTTCTCGGAGCTGCGCGAGGCGCTGCCCGGAGTGACTGCGCGAGCGCTGGCGCTGGCGCTCAAGGACCTCGAGCGCGCGGGACTGGTCGACCGCCGCGTCGAGGAGACGTATCCGCCGACGGCCGTGTACGCGCCGACCGCCGCCGCGGCCCGCCTGCAGCAGATCCTCGCGTCGTAGACTCGCCGGGTGGGCAGCTGCTGTGCGCGGGGGTACGAGCGGTTCTTCGGCGCGCGCGTGGCCCGGCGCGACGCGAGGCGCTACCGGCGGAACGGCCTGGACGGAACGGCCCTGCGGCTGGTCGACGAGGTCGGCGCCCGCGGCGTCGAGGGCGCGACCGTGCTGGAGCCGGGGGGCGGGGTCGGGGCGATCGAGCTCGAGCTGCTGAAGCGCGGCGCGGACCGGGCGACTGTGGTCGAGCTCTCGCACGGCTACGACGACGCTGCCGCCGACCTGGCGCGTGAGGCAGGCGCCGAGGAACGGATCGAGCGGCGGCACGGCGACTTCGTCGAGCAGGCGTCGCTCGTCGGTGAAGCCGACGTGGTCGTGATGCACCGGGTCGTCTGCTGCTACCCCGACCCGGAGCGGCTGGTCGGCGCCGCGGCCGAACGTACGCGTCGCCTGTTGGCCCTCAGCTTTCCGCGCGACACGTGGTGGCTCCGCACCGGCTCGCGCGCCGCCAACGTGTTCTTCCGGTTGATCGGCGGGATCGAGACGTACATACATCATCCCGACGTTGTCGAGCGCTCCGCCGAGCGCGCCGGTCTGACGACGGTGCTGCACGAACCCACGAGCCGAATCTGGCGCGTCGCCGTCTTCGAACGCCGCTGACGCGGCCCCGCCGCACGTTAGATGTTCACGCGCGCGCGCCCCACCCGGGTGGGGAAGAGAGGTCCACCCGCCGCCCGCTGAGAGCGTAATGCTCGAACCGTCACGTGTCTGTCACGCAGGCGTGACGATCGCGCGCCATCTCGTCCACAAGACGGTCACGCCGGAAAGACGACCTCGGCACGCAGCCCGCCGTTCGACTCCAGCGCGAGCGTGCCGCCGAGCTCGTCCCTGACCAGCGCGCGCACGATCGACAGTCCGGTTCCGGAGACCGGCTCGCCGTCGACGCCCGCGCCGTCGTCTGCGATCGCCAACACGACGTCCCCATCACGCCGTGCGAGCTCGACCCGCACCGAGTTACCGCCGTGCTCGAGCGCGTTCTGGAGCAGCTCCGAGAAGACGAGGGCAAGGGCGGTCGCACGGTTGCCGGCGAGCGCCACCGGCTCCAGTGTCGACTCGATCGACTTCGCCGCGCCCAGCCCTTGCACCAGCATCGCGCGCAGTCGGTCGAGTAGCTCCGCCAGCTCGACGTCGTCGTCGCGCTGCTCTGTGAGCACTTCGTGGACGGCGGCGATCGCGAGGATCCGGTTGACCGAGTCCTCGAGCGCCTTGTGCGCATCGACGTCGTCGGCGCGCGCCTGCAGCCGCAGGAGCGACGCAACCGTCTGGAGGTTGTTCTTGACCCGGTGGTGGATCTCTTGCGCGAGCACGCCGCGCAGCACCGCCCGCCCGTGCTCGAGCGCGACCGCAGCGTGGCTGGCGATCGACCCGAGCAGCGCCCGGTCGTCGGCGGTGAACGGCGTGTCGCGGTCGCAGACCAGCTCGCCGACCTGGCGGCCCTTCCAGCGCAGCGGCACCCGGACCGCATGCTTACCGGCTCGCCCCTCTGGCCAGACGACCTCGCCGTCCTCGAGCACGATCGCCGCGCCCGTCGCCCCGAGCGCGTCCACGGTCGCCTCGACGATCCCCTCGAGCGACTCCTCGAGGTAGAGCGACTCCGAGACCGCCTCGGAGATCCGCGCCAGCGCCTCGAGCTCGACCACCCGCCGCTGCGCCTGCGCATAGAGCTTCGCGTGCTCGATCGTCTGCGCGACCTGCGCTGCGATCGCCACCAGCAGGTCGATCTCCGTCGCCGAGAACTCGCGTGGTTCGCGCGTCCGCACGTTGAGCGCGCCCTCGAGCTTCTCGCGCGCCAGGATCGGCACGGCCAGGATCGACTCGTACTCGTCCTCCGGCAGGTTCTGGAACGCCTTGAAGCGCTCGTCGAGGTGGGCCTGCGCCGGGATCATCACCGGCGCGCGTGAGGCGGCTGCCGTGCCGGTGATCCCCTCGCCCGGCCGCATCCGCGGCCGCCCCGTCATCTCCTCGACGCGCGTGCCGCGGGTCGCACGCAGGATCAGCTCGTCGGCCTGCTCGTCGTAGAGGTAGACGAAGCAGGCGTCGGCCCCGAGCGCGTCGGCGACCTCGCGCGCGACGAGAGCGAGCACCTCCTCGAGGTCGAGCGACGAGTTGACGGCCGCGATCGTCTCGGTCAGGAGGCGTAGATGACGAGCCGTGTCGTCCACTCGGCGATTGTAGGGTCGGGCCGATGAGCACCTACCAGTGGCTGCTGGTGTTCCACGTCACGGGCGCGTTTCTGCTGCTCGGCGGCGGCGCGTTCGCCGCGTCGCTGAACCTCGCGGCGCTCGGCCGCGAGAAGCCGAGCGACATCGTGCTCCTCTTCGGCCTGATCCGAATCGCCGTGGTGGCGATCGGGGTCGGGACGCTGCTCGCGTTCGTGTTCGGACTCTGGCTCGTCCACGAGGCCCACTACGGGTACGGCGATGGCTGGGTCGTGAGCGCGCTCATCCTCTTCATCGCCGCGAACGCGCTCGGCGGCATCGGCGGGCGGCGCGACGACAAGACCGCCCAGCTGGCGCGCCGGCTCGCGGCCGAGGGCGACGCTCCGAGCGACGAGCTCCGCGCCCGCGTGCACGACCCGATCTCGCTCGCGCTGAGCTACGGGAGCGGCCTGCTGCTCGTCGCCGTCCTCGCGCTCATGATCTGGAAGCCGGGCGCGTGATGCTGGCGCTGATCCGCCCGGACGCATGGAACCTGCCGCTGTTCCTGCACGTGCTCGGCGCGACCGTCCTGTTCGGGACGGTGGGAGTGGTGACCGCCGCGGGGTTCGCGATCCGGACGCACGGCGACCACCAGGCGCTGCTGACGCGGGTCGCGCAACGCACGTACCTGCTCGGCGTGATCCCCGCGTACATCGTGATGCGCGTCGCCGCGCAGTGGATCGACGGCAAGGAGTTCCCGAACGGCGGCGAGCCCGGCTGGGTGGGCGTCGGCTTCCTCGTCTCGGACGCCGGCGTCGTCCTGTTGGTCATCGTCGGGATCCTGCTCGCGGTGAGACGACAGCGGATCCTGCTCGCCGTGCCGGTGCTGACGGGGCTCTACGTGCTCGCGCTCGGCGTCGCGTGGGTCTCGATGTCCGGCAAGCCGTAACCGGCTAGGCGCACCGGGTCACCACCGCGGTCGGCACGCCGGTGGAGCGGTGGCCGCGCTGGTCGTAGCTCACGATCGTGTACTGGTAGCCGGCGCACGGGAGGGGCGAGGCGTCGCGAATGCTCGTCGCCCGTCCGCGGTAGACGACGACACTGCTCGCGCGGGCTTCGCGTTTCCGCAGGACGACGACCCGCGCCGAGTCGGCAGGTCGTTTCCACGCAAGGGCAACGACATGGCCGTTGACCGTCGCCTGGACTCCGAGCACGTTGGCGGCCCAGGTGACCCGCGCGTGACGGCGGCGCTGCCGTCGACGCGGCGTCGAACGGGCTGGCGTCGTCGACCGCGTGGTCTTCGCGCGCGTCACGGGCGGTGGCCGCAGGGCGGCGCGAGTGGTGGCCGTTCGATTCGCCGTCGGAGCCTCGGCGCGAACCTCCAGCGTCGTCGCCGGCGAGCCTGTCTGATGGTTTCCGAGCAGCGTCCCGGAAGCCGCACCCGCGACGAAGATCACGATCGCCAGCGCGACCGTCTGCGGCCAACGCCGGCGGCGGCGAACCTCTGGCTCGACGGGCGGCTCGGGCGCGCGCTCGGGCTCGGGTTCAGGCTCCGGAGCAGGCAGTGGAGCCGGAGCAACGGGATGCCTCCGCCGCTCCTGCGGGTCCGGCAGCAGCGCACGCGCGCGGCGGGCGAGCTCGGGGTCGACGAGAGCGAGCTCAGGGCTGATCGGGCCGAGGTCGGCGTCGCCGGGAGCAGCGCCGAGCGGCTCGTGCAGGTGGAGCGCGTCTGGGCCCGCGTCCATCGCGACAGTCTTACAAGCGGGTCGGCGAAGATGTCGGTGTTTGCCGGTGTTTGCGAAGAGTCCGGCAGGTTTAAGCAGGAGCCGGCCGGTCGATCGTGTATAAGACCGACTTCAGCCCAGAGCCAGAGGCCAGCTGGCGTATGGGGTCGGGTCCGGTGGCCAGCCGAGACCCGTCACTCAGACTCCCACGCGGAGTACCGATCGATAAGCGCCGGCTTGCCCCGACACAAAGGGGATTCGACTATGCCGCCAGTAGTCCGCCGGTTTCGCAGCCACATCCTGCTTCTAGCAATCGCGATCGTCATCGGAGCGACCATCACGGGAGCAGGCCCGGCGCTCAGCGCCCTTCCTTCCGGAGCGAGCGTCACCACGGCTTCGACCTGGGGGACGACCGTAAAGATCACGCGACCGACCACGACGTCGGTGGGCGACGTGCTCGTCGCGTCGGTCAACGCGCGGCTGTCGAACAGCTCCGCGATCACCGCGCCAGCGGGCTGGAACCTGATCAGGGCCGACAGCAGCGGTTCAGGGTTCACGCCGCTGACCCAGGCGCTCTACTACAAGGTCGCGGCGTCCTCCGAGCCTGCGAGCTACAGCTGGTCGCTGGCGTCCACATCGTCGGCTACCGCCGCGATCCTCGACTTCAAGAACGTCGACGCAACGACCCCGATCGACTCGCACAGCGGCGCATTCACTCGCTACACGCGGAATCCCGTCGCCCCGTCGGTTACGACGACCGTTTCCGGCGACGTCGTAGTGGGGTTCTTCACGACCACGTACAGCAGGTCGCTGAGGCCGCCGAGCGGGATGACGGAGACCTACGACACGAGCTATTCGAGCCGAAGCTCAGCCCTCGACGGCGAGGGCGCGGCGTACGTGATGTCTTCGACGGGATCTACGGGGAGCAAGTACGCCTCGAGCTGGGGACACGCGACGAGTGCGATCGGGCAGCTGGTCGCCCTGCGGACGGTGAGCTCGACCCCCTCGGCTCCCGCTCCCACGCCTCCTCCCCCTCCTCCGCCTCCTCCGCCTCCTCCGCCTCCTCCCCCTCCGCCGCCGCCTCCCCCGCCGCCTCCGCCTCCTCCTCCACCCCCACCACCACCGCCGCCGAACATCCCGACTAATACCGGCGCAGCGAACCTGTTCGTCTCACCTTCGGGCAGCAGCAGCTGCAGCCGCTCGGCGACGCCGGTCAGCTACGCGAACGCGGCCGGGCACGTCTGCGCGACGCCGGTGGCGGCCTGCCAGCTGGCGCAGTCGGGCGACACCGTGAT
>Ga0066903_100002162_pt1 | contig 15108 bp, 11 predicted proteins | sample PanSoiMetaGPlot1_FD_67491 | JGI IMG/M metagenome (GOLD analysis project Ga0066903, IMG submission 67491) | Tropical forest soil microbial communities from Panama analyzed to predict greenhouse gas emissions - Panama Soil - Plot 1 (version 2) | ecosystem: Environmental > Terrestrial > Soil >...
TTCGGCGGGGGCATCAGCGTGCTGTCGCAGATCGACGGCGAGGTGGTGAAGAAGCGCGGCTGGCTCACCGCGCGGGAGTTCTCCAACACCGTCACCGTCTCTCAGATGCTTCCCGGCGGCGCCGCGGCGAACGCGCTGGCCTACATCGGGATGCGTTTTGGAGGGTGGGCAGGTGCGGTCGCCGGATACGTCGGCTTCGTGCTCCCCGGCGTGGTGGCGGTGGGCGTGCTGTCCTGGGTGTACGCCCGGTTCGGGACCGTTCCCTCGGCGGACCGGCTTCTCGCCGGGTTCAACGCCGCGGTGGTCGGCATCATCTGCTCCATCACCCTGAAGATGGTCCGCACCGGCGTGAACCAGTTCTGGCAGATGGGGGTGGCCGCCGGCGCACTGCTCCTCTCGGCGGTGGGTAGCGCGTCTCCCGCCGAGGTGGTGCTGCTCGCGATCTGCTCCGGCCTGGCAGTGGACCTCGGGGCGCGCCGGGCGCTGGCCCGGGCGCGCGGAATCGTCATGCGCCGGGCGCCGGTGGCGCTTCCCGAGGAGGGCGCGCCGCTCGATCCGCCGGAGCGCGAAGAGCCACCGAACAACAAGCCGCCACCCGCCAAGCCGCCGGAGGAGACACTCCACACGCCGATGGTGATCGGGACCCTCGCGGTGCTGCTCGCAGTGGTCCATGCCAGCGGGCTCGACGCCAAGCTGATCGAGATGGCGGTGATCTACTTCCGCACCGGGCTCGGCGCCTATGGCGGAGGCTTCGCGATCATCCCCCACCTCCGAGGAATGGTTCACGCGCACAACTGGATCACCGATCGGCAGTTCGCCGACGCGGTGGCCATCGGCAAGCTGACTCCGGGGCCGGTTCTGCTGATGGCGACCTTCATCGGGTACCTGCAGCACGGCTGGCTCGGGGCGTTCGTGGCCACGGTGGCGATCTTTTCCGGGCCGTTCGCCCTGGTGGGCCTTCTCGGGACCTGGCTCGATCGCGTTCGTTCCCGTCGCTGGGTCCGCGCGTCGCTCCGCGGTCTGACCCCGGCGGTGGTCGGGCTGATGGCTGCGGCGGCGATCACCCTCGGCGGGAGCTTCGACGCCAAGGTGGAGGTCGGAATCGCGGCGGCGACCGCGCTCACCGCGGTGCGGTTCGAGGTGAATCCGGTCTGGTTGCTGGTGCTGGGTGGTGCGGCCCGGCTGGGCCTCTCGTTCGCCGGCCTCTAGCTCCGGCGGCCGATCGTCTCCACCCGACGCGTAGTCGTCGCTGCGCTGCTCGACGCACTCCCGGGTACGCCTCCGCTGCTCGCTCCTCGGGTCCGCCGTGTCGCGTCGGTTTCGCCGCCTCGGCTAGGCAGGCTCGGGACGGATCCGGAGCTGCCCTGCGGCCTGGCTGAGCCGGCGCCGGAGCGAGGTCAGCGTCTCCTCGAGCTCCGCCAGTGCCTGCTGCGCGCGCGAGTCGTCCGCGGCCTCGACCAGCGCCAGCGGCGTTGGACGGGGGGTGAGAAGCGTGGAGACGAGATCCTCGAGGTGGGCATGGAGCGCCTCGAGCCCGGTGAGCGCAGAACGCAGGTCCTCTTCCACCTGGGTGGAGAGGACGCAACCCGCGCCAGAGGAAGCGAGCGCGCGCCGGAGCGCATCACCGGCTGTTCGCGAGAGCGACTCGAGGGAGGTGTCGGGAGGGATCGAAGTTGCGAGCTCGGAGGTGGACACGGAGCCGAACGGTAGACGCCTGGCCTGACGGGTCAATTTTCGAGCCGCGCGCCGCGAAACGCTCCGCGCTGTCCTCGTGCGGCGGAGCACCGGGCACCGGAGAAGGCGGGAGGGGAAACCACTTGGGCTCGCGTTCGTCGGCCTCGCCGTGTGGTTCTCCGTGCGGGAGGCTCGGCGGCGCAGGAACGACGCCGGGAGGCGAGGGCACCGGCGTGTTGGGAGCCGAGCTCGGCGGAGCGGGCATCGCCGGAAGGGAGGGCGCGTTGCCCGGTGTGGGCGTGGCCGGAAGCGGAACCGCGGGAGCCGCGTTCGCCGGCGTGGGAGATGCCGGGACCGGCAACGCGGGAGCTGCATTGCCGGGAGTCGGGGCACCGGGAAGAGGTGAGGCGGGCTGCGCGTTCGCGGGCTCCGGGCTCGGGGGCAATCCGGTCGCAGGGAGCGCGTTCGCGGGGCCCGGGCTCGGGGGCAATCCGGTCGCAGGGAGCGCGTTCGCGGGCTCGGGACTCGAGGGCAACGGACCGGCCGGCTGGGCGTTCGCGGGCTCGGGGCTCGAGGGTGGCGCAGCCGAAGCTGCTCGCGGCGGCTCGGATGGGAGCGCCGGGACCGGCCCGAGGACGAGCATCGACGGCGCCCCCGATCCACCGACTCCGCTTGGCGCGTGCGCCCCAGGCCATTGCGGAGCCATCGCATCGGCCATCGCCGCAGCAGGCACCGGGTTTCCATCGACCCTGATCTCGGGATGCTCGAAGCCGAGCTCGAGCGGTCCGATGCCGGGAAGCCCGTCCACGTGGATCAGCAGCTCCAGATCTCCGGTGCGGCCGGCGGGAAGCGTCCGGAACGTCTCGTCGTCGGCATGAAAGCCAGTGGTGAGGGCAACGACCCGGAGGGGGGCGGCGGCGGCGAGCACCACGCCGGCCCGGGTGACCCGCGCCGTGCCCTCGATCGCAGCGGCGGCGTGGATCAGCCCTCCCGGTCCAGGGAGATCGGAGTCGATGAGCATCCCGCCAGGCCCGAGGCCGGAGAGCTCGACCGTCCAGCGCTCCGCGTTCCGTGTCACGTGCGCCGTGAGCTGGGCCGACGGCGGGCCCTCGGGGGAGCGTCGGGCATCGAGCACGACCTCTCCCCGCATCCGCTCCCACAGGTCACCGCCCGCGGACCAGAAGACCGAGCCTCCCCGGCCGAGGACCTCGACCCGGTGCTCGACCGGCTGGGCGAGGACGGCGACGAGGAGCAGCGAAGCGGCGTGCACGGTTCTCCCGGGTGGACGCCAGGAAAGTTAGGCAGCCCGCCAGGGGTCGGCACTCCCGGGACGCGCGATGTCGAACACCCGCGCCGAGGGGCAACCCGTTGCTGGGGAGGGGGGTGGCGATCAGATCAGGCCGCGGGCGCGGCGGATCTGCTCGACCGTCTTGTTGTACTCGATGTCGAAGGCGCTGGTGCCTTCCTGCAGGTGCTTCAGGCGGGCCCGAGCCTCGCGGTCGATCTCCTCGTCGACATCGAGGTGCTTCTTCATCACTGCGAAGATCTTCTGCCGGAGGACGTTGTCTGCGGCGAAGACCTCCTCGACGTTCCGGCTGATGAGGAGAAACTCGATCATCTGATTGATGACGTACTCGATCCCCTCGTCGCCCATCTTGAAGCCGCGGACGTCCGCCATCTCGCGCTTCACCTGATTGAACTTGCTGTAGTCGTAGCCCCGGCGCTCGAGCGCCTCCCGGGTCGCCTGGTTCACCCGCTCCTCGTTGGTGAGGTACTCGCGCATGATGGCGGAGAGGTCCATCTCCGCGTCGGCGATCCGCATCGGCTCGACCTCGATGTCCCCGTCCTGCATCAGCAGCTGGATCGTCTCGCGGGAGATGACGGGAATCACCTTGGGATAAAGCCTCATAAGCCTTCCTGGGTACCGGCGGTGCCCCCGAAGATTGACCGCCGGCGTCGCTCGTGGAAGCCCCCGCTATACATCACCGGGGCCGCGGGACAGCAACGAAAACTCGGAGTTTTTTCGTCCTCGTCAGCAGGCGGCCGGTCGAGCCTGTGGGCGCGCAGGCGACCTCTCTCAGCGGGTCAATCGACGTCGAAACCGTCGGTCGGGTTTCGACGGGCCTGGATTGGGCTCAGACGGAAACGGCGGGAGGGAACCTCCCTCCTGGTCCGTCCGATGGCGGGCCACCGCCGCGGCGCAGCCAATTCAGGAAACCGCGGATGCGAGAGCGAATCGACGGCCTCCTCGAGCTCGACACGGTCGCCGTGGACTTCCACCCTCGAAGCGCCTTCACCCGGCCCGCACACCCGTGCGCGAGATTGCGAATCGGTTCGGGTAGGAGGTGGGGAGGTACGACCGGAGCTTCCCGCCAGTCGCTCAGCCCGCGGGCACCGGCGCCTGCTCCGCTCCCAGGTGGGTCGACATCACTTCTCTCAGCTTCGCCCGGAGCACGGCGTCGCCGGCAAAAACCTCCTCGACGTTCCTGCTGACGAGGAGGAACTCGATCATTCGGTCGATGACGTACTCGATCCCCTCATCGCCGGTCTTGAAGCCGCGGACGTCCGCCATCTCGCGGTGGACGCGCTCGAAGGCTGACTCGTCGAGGCCGCGACGGGCGAGAGCCTCCCGGGTAGCGGCGGCGACCTGCGCCTCGCTGGTGAGGTACTCGCGCATGATCGCCGACAGGTCCTTCTCCGCGTCGGCCACCCGCATTGGCTCGATCTCCACGTCTCCGTCGCGGATCAGCGTCGCGATGCTGTCCCGGGCGATGGAGGGAACGATTTTCGAGTCGAGGTGCACGAACCGACTCTATCGCGCCCGGACTCAAGCGGAGGGAGGAGATTCGTCCGCAGGGCGATCGGTCGCCGCATCCTCCAGCGAGGCCTCCCGGACGGCGTCGTCGTCCACCTGTCCGTCGGCAACTTCGCGGCGGAGCTCGCCCTCGGAGGCGTGGAGGTGGGCGTGGATCCGCTCCGCCAGGGTGGTCCCGAGGCCGGCCTGCGCCGCCAGCTCCTCGATGCTCGCTTCGCGGACCCGCTTGAGCGACCCGAACGCCCGGAGGAGCGCCTTCTTCCTGCCCTCCCCCACTCCCGGAATGTCCTCGAGCACACTCTTGAAGTTCCGCCGCCGCATGAGCTTCTGCTGGTAGGTGATGGCGAAGCGGTGCGCCTCGTCGCGGATCCGCACCAGCAGGAACAGCTCCGGCGAGTTCTGGGGGAGGACGATGGGGTCCTTCCGGTCGGCGAGGAACACCCGCTCGGGGCTGCGCGCCGAGACGCCGGCCCGGTCGTCCGACTCCAGCTCGCGCGACTTCGCGAGGCCGACCACGTCGATCGTGACTCCGACGTCCTTCATCGCTGCTCGCGCGGACGCGAGCTGGCCCTTGCCACCGTCGATCACGAGGAGGTCCGGGAGATCAGCGGCCTCCTGACCCTTCCGGAGCCGGCGACTGACGACCTCGTACATCGAGGCGAAGTCGTCTTGCGCCTGGACGGTCTTGATCCGGAAGTGGCGGTAGCGCGCCCGGTCGAGCGCGCCGTCGGTCATGGCCACCTGGCTGGCCACGATGCTGCTGCCCTGGAAATGGGAGATGTCGAAGCACTCCACCCGGTGCGGCGCCGAGCGAAGGTGCAACCTGTCCCGGAGACGCTCCAGCACCGCCTCCAGCTCGTCGCGGCTCCTCCGCTGATCGAGGAGCGCCTGGCGGGCATTGGCCGCGCTCATCTCCACCAGGCGGAGCTTTTCCCCTCGCTGCGGGACCAGGACCCGGACGCGCCTGCCCCGCCGCTCGGTGAGCAATTCCTGGAGCGGCTCCACCCCGCCCTCGGGTCGAAGCGGGAGTAGCACCTCGTCCGGAAGGACATTGTCCTCGCCGTAGTAGAGGTTGACGAAGCTACCGAGGAGCTCCTCGTCCGGGAACTCCTGGCCGGCGAAGGGGAACGATTGTCCACCGTTGAGGCGGCCCTGCCGGACGTAGAGGACGTAGACCACCAGCCGATCGGCCTCGCGGTGGTAGCCGAAGACATCCTGATCGATGGTCTCGGTGGTGGCGATCATCTGCCGCTCCAGCGAGCGCTCGATGGCGAAGAGCTGATCCCGCAGTCGCGCCGCCTGCTCGAAGCGGAGCGCCTGCGCCGCGGTCTTCATCCGGTCCCTGAGTCCGCTGAGCAGCTCCCCGCCCTTCCCTTCGAGGAACAGCGCCACCTCGCGGACCGACTGGGCGTACTCCTCGGCCGAGACATCGAGAACGCAGGGCGCCGGACAGCGGCCGATCTGATGGAGGATGCAAGGCCGCTTTCGGTGGTGGAGCACGTGGTCGGAGCAGGTCCGGAGCTGGAAGTAGCGGTTGATGATCCGCAGCGTCTCCCGGATGCTGGTCGCGCTCGCGTAGGGGCCGAAGTACATCGCCCCATCCCGCTTGAATCGCCGCACCACCTCCAGGCGAGGCCACTCGTGGCCCGGGTCCAGCCGGAGGCAGATGAAGTTCTTGTCGTCCTTAAGAAGGACGTTGAAGCGCGGCTGGTGGCGCTTGATGAGCTCGTTCTCGAGGAGGAGCGCCTCCTTCTCGTTCCGAACCACGACGGTGTCGACGTCGGCCAGCACCGACTCGAGGAAGGGGATGAAGGCGCGGGTGTCGCTGCTCCGCCCGAAATACGAGCGCACGCGGGATCGGAGGTTCACTGCCTTGCCGACGTAGATGACCTCGCCCCGGGCGTCCTTCATGAGGTAGACGCCGGGCGCCGCGGGGAGCCGCTCCAGCTTTTCCTCGAGCGGCGCGGACGGCATCAGCGCCGCTTCCTGCCCCGCCCCGCGGCCCTCCAGCCTGCCTGGGGCTGAGCCCGTTCCATCCCACCGCCCCTCCGCCGTCCACGGAGCCGACCTCCAGCCGTTCCTGGACCTTCCTCGCGCTGGACACCCGTCTCGAGCAGGGAACGCGAGGGCGGCTTGAGGCCCAGGTCCATGTCCTTGAGGAGGAGGACCTTGTCTCGGAGCTCGGCGGCGCGCTCGAACTCCATGTCGTCGGCCGCCTTGTGCATCTCCGCCGAGTACTCGCGGGTGAGCCGGGCGACCTCCTCGGCGGTCAGCAGCTCGTCCTCCGCCGCCTTCGGAAGGGAGAGGCCCCCATCCGACTTGTAGAGCACCTCGCTCAAGTCGAGGATCGCCTTGCGCACGCCCTGCGGGGTGATGCCGTGCTCGCGGTTCCAGCTTTCCTGGAGCTCGCGGCGCCGGGACGTCTCGTCGAGCGCGTGCTGCATCGAGTCGGTCACCTGATCGGCGTACATCAGGACCCGGCCATTCACGTTGCGGGCGGCGCGGCCGATGGTTTGGATGAGGCTCACCTGGCTGCGGAGGAAGCCCTCCTTGTCGGCGTCGAGGATGGCCACCAGCGAGACCTCGGGAATGTCCAGGCCCTCGCGGAGGAGGTTGATGCCCACCAGCACGTCGAACTCGCCGCGGCGGAGATCGCGGATGATCGCAGTGCGCTCGAGCGCATCGATGTCGGAGTGGAGGTAGCGAACCCGCACACCGACGTCAGCGAAGTACTCGGTGAGGTCCTCCGCCATGCGTTTGGTGAGCGTCGTCACCAGGACCCGGTCCTTGGCGTGGGCGCGCTGGCGGACTTCCTCGAGGAGGTCCTCCACCTGGTTTCGTGCCGGTCGCACTTCCACCTGAGGGTCGGTGAGACCGGTCGGGCGAATGACCTGCTCGACGACGACGCCGTGGCTCCGCTGCAGCTCGTACTCGCCCGGCGTCGCGCTCACGTAGATGGCCTGGGGCACCATCGACTCGAACTCGTCGAACTTCAGCGGTCGGTTGTCCATCGCGCTGGGCAGGCGGAAGCCGTACTCGGCCAGCGTCTCCTTGCGGCTCCGGTCGCCCCGGTACATCGCTCCGAGCTGAGGCAGGGTCTGGTGGCTCTCGTCGAGCATCACCAGGAGGTTCTTCGGGTAGTAGTCGAGGAGACAGGGCGGAGGCTCGCCGGCCGCGCGCCCCGAGAGGTGGCGACTGTAGTTCTCGATGCCGTTGCAGAAGCCGACCTGCTCCAGCATCTCGAGATCGTAGAGCGTGCGTTCCTCCAGCCGCTGTGCCTCGAGGAGCTTCCCGTGCGCACGGAACCACTGCAGGCGTTCGCGGAGCTCGTCGCGGATGTCGCGGATCGCACGGGCCCGCTGCTCCTCCTCGGTGACGTAGTGGCTGGCGGGGAAGATGACGATTTTCTCCACCTGGGCCACCGACTGTCCGCGGAGCGGGTCGAACTCGGTGATCCGCTCGACGGTGTCGCCGAAGAACTCGATCCGGACCGCCCGCTCTTCCTCGTACGCCGGAAAGACCTCGATGGTGTCACCCCGCACCCGGAACGTGCCCCGGTGGAAGTCGAGATCGTTGCGCTCGTACTGCGCGTCGACCAGGCGCCGCATCAGCACGTCGCGGCCGAGCTCCACGCCCTTCTGGGCCGTGGCGGCGAGCGCCATGTAGCTCCGGGCCGTCCCCAGGCCGTAGATGCAAGAGACCGAAGCGACGATAAGGACGTCGTCGCGGGTGCGGAGCGAGTGCGTGGCCGAGTGGCGCATCCGCTCGATCTCATCGTTGATGAATGAATCCTTCTCGATGTACGTGTCCGACGAGGGGATGTACGCCTCGGGCTGGTAGTAGTCGTAGTAGCTGATGAAGTACTCGACGGCGTTCTTGGGGAAGAGCTCCTTGAACTCGCCGTAGAGCTGGGCGGCCAGCGTCTTGTTGTGCGCGATGACCAGGGTGGGCCGCTGCACCTGGGCCACCACGTTGGCCATGGTGAAGGTCTTCCCCGAGCCGGTCACCCCGAGCAGCGTCTGGTGGGGGTCGCCGCGGAGGACGCCCTCGACCAGCTCGGCGATCGCGGTCGGCTGGTCCCCTCGGGGCTGGTAGTCGGTGACGAGCTCGAAGCCGGCCATGACAAACGGTGGAAGCTAACGCCTCCGGTCACCGTCCGCTGGCCGGCGTGGCGCCGGGCGGGCGCTGGCGGAGGGCCTCGAGGGATCGGGTCCGGACCGCCTCAAACTCGTTCCCCGGAGTCCAAGTGGGCATGGTCGGGGCCTGGGCGACGCTGTACCCGAGCGCGAACTGCAGCCGGGCGTCCTCCACCGCACCCGAGAGGTCCCAGTCCGGGGTGAGCTCGTCGGACGGCTGGTGGTAGCGGGTCTCCTCCCAGGCCTCCCGCCTCTCCCGTCCCCAGCCTGCCGGGCGACCCCGGTAGTCGAGCCCGCTCTCGAAATACGAGGCCGGCACGCCCGCCCGGGCGAAGCTGAACTGGTCGCTGCGGTAGAAGTACCCGCGGTCGGGGAGCTGGTCGCCCCGCAGCACCCGCCCCTGGCCGCGCGCCAGTGCACGCAGCGTCGGGTCGAGGTCCGTCTTTCCCAGGCCGATGACGGTGACGTCGCGGGTGCGGCCGAAGACATTCGCCCCATCGATGTTGATGTCCACCGCGATGCGACCGAGCGGGATCGGCGGGTGGGCCGCGAGGTACTCCGAGCCGAGCAGGCCCTGCTCCTCCGCGGCGACCGCCGCGAACAGGATGCTGCGCTTCGGCGGCGTGGGGAGGGCGGTGTAGGCCCGGGCCACCGCGAGCATCAGGGCGACCCCGGAGGCGTTGTCCTCCGCACCGTTGTAGATGGCGTCCTCTCCCGGCGCGGCGTCGGCGCGGATCCCGAGGTGGTCGTGGTGGGCGGTGTAGAGCACTGCTTCTCCCGCCAGGCGAGGATCGCTGCCCGGGAGGACGGCGAGGACGTTCGCGGTGTGGGTCCGCTCGATGCGGCTGTCGAAGGCGGTGCTCACCCCGACGCCGAGAGACACCGGGTGGAAGTCGCGCCGGTTCGCCGCACGAACGAGGTCTTCCAGGTTCTTGCCGGAGAGGGCGAGCAGCTTCCGGCACGCATCCTCGGTGACCCACCCACGGACCGGCACGCGCCGCTCGGTCGTCGGCACGGAGAACTGCGTGCCGGTCCAGGAGGAGCGCACGACCTGCCACGGATATCCGGCGCTGTGTGGGGTGTGGAGGATGAGCGCTCCGGCAGCCCCGACCTTCGCCGCCATCTGGAACTTGTAGTCCCAGCGGCCGTACCAGAGGCGGGTCCGGCCGGCGAAGAGGTTCGGGTCGTCCTCGGGGTCGCTGTTGAGGATCAGCAGGACCTTCCCGCGGACGTCCTGGCCCTTGAAGTCGTCCCAGGCGTACTCGGGAGCGCGAATGCCGTAGCCGACGAAGACCAGCTCGGCGCCGGCCAGCGCGGTGTGCGGGGCATCGTCGCCGGGGACGGCGATGATCTCGTCCGGGTGGCGGAGGACGAGCGACTCGGGGCCGCGGGCGAACTGGACGCTCGCGGCGTGGCCGTTCACCCCGACGATGTCGAAGGGCTGGATAAATCCCTGGGTGCCGGCGGGTTGGAGCCCCAGCGCCTCGAGCTCCGAGGCGATGTACGCCTCGGCGAGGGCGTCGCCGCGGGTGCCGGGTCCCCTGCCCTCGAGGAGGTCGGAGGACAGGAAGCGCACGTGGGCGCGGATGGCGTCGGCGGTGATGGCCTGCTCGGCCCGGGGAGAGGTCCGCGCCGGCGGTGAAGCAGCGAGCGCCAGGGTGAGGGCAGCGGTCAGCATTGGAGCGTTCTGCCCTGGGCTGCGGGGCGCAGTCCACTGGGGCCAACCGAAGGAACCGAAGGTGTCTGGCACCTTCGGTTGCCCCGGCTTCGAGCTCTCACGCCGGCACTCCTCAGCCAGCGCCGGGGGGTCGCTGCGGAGCCGTCCGAGCGGAGGCGATCGAAGGTGTCTGGCACCTTCAAAGGATCGGGACCGAAGAAGTCCGCGACCTTGGGAGCGAAACCGAAGGTGTCTGGCACCTTCGGGAGCCTTCAGGAACGGACCTTCCACTGCGTTCCGGCAGGACCGTCCCGGAGCTCGACGCCCATCTGGAGGAGCTGGTCCCGGATCCCGTCTGACCGCGCAAAGTCCTTCTGGCGGCGCGCGGCCGCTCGTTCGGCGAGCAGCGACTCGATCCGCGTCCGGTCCAGGCCCTTCTGCTCGACCAGGCGGTCCCGGCGGCGCTCGAGCCACGCCGCAGGATTGCTCTCCAACACGCCGAGGACGCCCCCCATCTTGGGGACCTGCGCCCGGAGCGCGGAAAGCGTCCGGACCACCGTGGCCCTGTCGGGGACCGGCGGACGATCGAGCAGCTCGTTCATCTGCCCGAACAGCCCCGAGAGCGCCGCGAGGCCCCCCGCGGTGTTGAAGTCGTCGTCCATCGCCTCCTCGAACGCCCGGATCCAGGCGTCTGGGTCGCCGTGGATGGGCCCGGCCTGGACCTCCCGGCCGCCGAGCCGCTCGTCGACTCGCTGGAGCGTCTCGTACAGGTACTCCATCCGCTTCTCGGAGGCGGCGAGCACCTCGTCGGCGAACGCCAGCCCGTTGCGATAGTGGCTGGAGAGGAAGAAGAGCCGGAGCGCCTCCGCATCCACCTTCGCTAGGGCGTCGCGGAGGCGGACGACGTTGCCGAGGCTCTTCGACATCTTGGCGTTCTCGAGCTCGAGAAAGCCGGCGTGCATCCACACTCGGGCGAGCGGCGCGTGGTGCGCGGCCTCAGACTGGGCGATCTCGTTCTCGTGATGGGGGAAAATGAGGTCCAGGCCGCCACCGTGGATGTCGAAGGTCCGGCCGAGAAACTTCTCGCTCATCGCCGAGCACTCGATGTGCCACCCGGGCCGCCCCCGCCCCCACGGCGCATCCCAGGCAGGCTCGCCCGGCTTCTCTGCCTTCCAGAGCGCGAAATCGAGCGGCTCGCGCTTCTGCTCGCCGGGAGTCACCCGCTCACCGGCGCGCAGGTCGTCCAGATTTCGGCGCGACAGCTTTGCGTACTCGGGCCAGCGCGAGACCTGGAAGTAGACGTCGCCCTCCGAGACGTACGCCACGCCCTGATCGAGCAGCGTCCCGATGAGGGCCAAGATCTCCGGAATGACCTGGGTCACCCTCGGCGCCGCGTCCGGGGGGAGAAGGCCAAGCGCGGCCGCGTCCTCCTCGAACGCCCGGACGTAGCGCTCGGCGAGAGCGGCCGGCTCCTCCCCACTCTCCCGGGCGGCGTTGATGATCTTGTCGTCGACGTCCGTGTAGTTCCGAACGTACGAAACCCTGTAGCCCCGGTACCGCAGATAACGCACCACGACGTCAAAGACCGTGAACGTCCTTGCGTTTCCGATGTGTACCCACGAGTACACCGTGGGACCACACACATACAGACGCACTTCACCGGGCTGGAGCGTCTCGAGCGGCTCCTTCCGACGGGTCAGCGTGTTGTAGACGGACAGCACGGGGGGGCCCAAGGGAGCGGACACGAGGGTGGCGCGAGAAATCGGGGAACGTGACATCATTGCATGGTCAGGGGATGAGGGACCCCGCGAACGAGCATGGCGTCATCGAACCCCAAGCGGCCCCCGCGTCGACCGCCCCCGGAGGATGGAACGAAGGACTCCGAGGACACGAGCGAGCTCCCGTTCGACGAGCGGGAGGCGACGCCCCTCAACGCCGATGACCCCTCGCCTCAGCGGGTGACGACGTATCCAGCGCGGCCCGGGCGCAAGCGCCGTGCAGGTCGCGACACCATCGGCCCGACCTCGATGGTCCCCACCGTCGGCGGTGGCATCGGCACGCAGGAGATCTTCCTCTACGCCGAGCACGGCCCCGGCACCGGCCAGCTCCTGCCGGTCGCCGAGGGCGCGCTGATCCTCGGCCGGTCCAGCAGCTGCGACCTGCGCCTTCCCCACGCTTCAATCAGCCGCCGTCACGCCCGCCTCACTCGCCGCGGAGAGCGGCTGTTCCTCGAGGACCTGGGCAGCCAGAACGGCACCTTCCTCGACGACGAGCGCCTCGCCGGACCGCGCGAGCTCCAGGTCGGGCAGCGGATCCACATCGGACCCGCGGTGCTCCGCCTCCGCATTCCCGGTGCGACCGCACGGACCGACCGTCCACGCCGCCGCTCGCGGGCGGCTGCGGCCGAAGGGCCGGCGCGTCCTCTCCGGATTGCGGTGATGGCTGCAACCGCCGGGTTCCTCCTCGCGACTGCCCTGGCGCTGTGGACGGCGCAGGCGCATCCCGGCTGGCTGCGCCCGCTCACTCCCGTGACCCACTCCCCGCGTCGCTAGCGGAGGCGAGGAGCGTCACACGCTCCGGAGGTGGTTCTTGCGCCGCGCCGCTCTGTCCTGAAGCAGCGCCTGTGCGCCCCGGACCGCGAGCAATGCGTTCAGTCCCGCGAATCCGAGCAGCACGAGGCCGATGAGCAACGGACCACGGTCCTCGCCGGGGCGCTCACCTTCCTTGAGCACCCACAGCCGCCCGTCCACCGGGCGAAGCCCCTGGAGAGCACGGATCTGCGGCGCGGCCTCCGCGTACCCGGGCACGGAGTCGAGCGGAAGGAGGCGTCCGCGCACCCCGAACGGGCGAGGGTCAGGCGGCGGAGGCTTCTTCCCCGGGACCCACTCCTCGGTCGGCAGGAGCGGCCGACGGACGAGCAGCGGGGTGTCCTGGAGCGGGACCAGCACCATCTTGGCGCCGCGCTCGACACCGTAGAACGCCGTGCCCAGAGGGACGCCGTGCACCTGCGCGTAGACGTTCGGCTGGAGCCGGTCGAGGTGATATGCGCCCTCGCTTCCGAGCGTCACCGGCTGGCGGCTGGCGAAGACGTAGGCGATGTCCGGTGCCTCGCGGGCAAGGAGAAAAATGGCTCCGGCCAAGCACAGGACTGCCACCGGCAGCTGGACGCCGGTGACCCGCCGGCGAGTGCTCCGCTCCAGCTGAGCGATGCGCTCTCTACGAGCTTCCTCCGGAGAGAGCGGATCGCTCACGCGCCCCCCGGGCTCCTCAGGTGATGCTGAAGATCTTCCGGAGGTCGGCCTCGATCTCGTCCTCGGTGCACTCCTTGGCGAGGCTGAGCTCCTTGATCAGCAGCGCGCGGGCGGTGTCGAGCATCTTCCGCTCGCCGAACGAGAGGTCCTTGTCGCCCTTGAGGAGGTAGAGGTCGCGCAGCACCTCGGCGATCTCGAAGACCGAGCCGGTCTTGATCTTCTCCATGTACTCCCGGTACCGGCGGTTCCAGGTGGTGGAGTCGACCGAGATGTCCTTCTCCCGGAGGATGGCGTAGACCTGCTTCACGTCGTCCTCGCTGATGATCTCGCGGAGGCCGACCGATCCGACCTTGTTGATCGGGATCATGATCCGCATCCCGTTCTCGAGGATGCGGAGGACGTAGAAGGACTGGCGCTGGCCGGCGACCTCGGTGTGCTCGATGCCCATCACTTCGCCCACACCCTGGCCGGGGTACACCGCCTTGTCGCCCGTCTTGAAGCTGGTCTGCACTTGGGAACGGCCTCCTCGCGGCCAGAAGGCCGCCGAATTCCATGAACTTACCACAGATTTCGAGTTTCTGCAACGCGTCGTCTTGACCGCGCGCTCCGGCACCGACTAGGCTTCTGCGCCTTTTTTGGTAGGGTTGGACGGGGGTGGGGGGCGATGGTGGGCTGGAGCTGGAAGGACCTCGGGATCCGTCCGCTCGTCTTCCCGGTCCTGGCCCTCGGCTTCGGATGCGCTTTGCCAGGTCTCGCACGTCCTGCGCCATGGACGGTCGCTTGCCTGGCAGCCGTCCTGGCGCTCGCCGGTCTCGGCGCACGGGCTTTTCCCGGTGGCCACCTGCTCGTCCTGACCTCTGGGGTCCTCGCGGGGTCGGCCCTCGCCGCAAGAGCCGAGCGCGGGACCGACCTCCCGACCCAGACCCCGGTGGTCCTGGAAGGTCGGCTCGCGTCGGTCGCCGTGGACGCGCGCGGCGGCGTCGGGGTGCTGGAGATCGCCCGGGCGGATGGCGCCCCGGCCCGCGCGAGGACGCGCCTGTGGTGGAGCGACCCCGGGTTGCATCCCTGGGCGGGGCAGCGGGTCCGGCTCCAGGCCGAGCTCCGGGCCGACGCCGGACCGGACTGCTGGGGACAGTTCGATCTGGGCGCGGCTGCGCGTGCGCGTGGCCTCCGGACCTCCGGCCGGGTCGTCCCGGGCTCATTCGTCCCCCTCTCGGCGCCCGGTGCCTGGAGCCGCTGGCTGACCGAGCGGCGCGAGGCCTTCCGGACCTGGGCCCATGACCGGCTCTCGAGTCCCGACGAGGCGGCGCTGGTGGCAGCGCTCTCCGCCGGTCTCCGCTCGGAGCTCGGTCCGGAGTGGGAGGATCGCTTCGGCCGGAGCGGGCTCGCCCACGTCCTGAGCGTCAGCGGCCTCCACGTCGCCGCGCTCGCGCTCGTGCTCGCGGCCTTGCTCACCACGCTGCTCCGGGGGGTGCCGCCGCTCGTTCGTCGGCTCGACGCGCGCCGGCCGGCCGCGCTCGCCGCCATCCCGCTGCTGTGGGGTTACGTCCTTTTCACCGGCACGCAGCCGCCCGC
>Ga0066903_100002163_pt1 | contig 15104 bp, 12 predicted proteins | sample PanSoiMetaGPlot1_FD_67491 | JGI IMG/M metagenome (GOLD analysis project Ga0066903, IMG submission 67491) | Tropical forest soil microbial communities from Panama analyzed to predict greenhouse gas emissions - Panama Soil - Plot 1 (version 2) | ecosystem: Environmental > Terrestrial > Soil >...
TGCCGTGGAAGGACGTCGTGATGCCGGCGGTGCAGCTGGCGGAAGACGGCTTCGTGATGTCGGCCGGCCTCGCGCGCGGGTTGAACGGACAGCTCGCGGGCGTCATGGGCAAGTATCCGGCGTCGGTCGCCGCGTACGGCAGGCCGGGCGGCTCGTGGGCCGCGGGCGATCGTCTCGTGCTGAAAGATCTCGGCCGCACGCTGCGCGCGATCGCGACCGAAGGACCCGACGTGTTCTACAAGGGCTGGATCGCCGACCGCATCGCCGACGACATGGCGGCCAACGGCGGACTCATCACGAAGGACGATCTCGCGGCATACGAAGCCAGGGAGCGCGCGCCGGTGAAAGGCACCTTCCGCGGCTACGACATCGCCGCGATGCCGCCGCCCAGCTCGGGCGGCGTCGCTCTGATCGAGATGCTGAACATGCTCGAAGCGTACGACCTGAAGTCGAAGGGCGCGGCCTCGGCCGACGCGAAGCATCTCGAGATCGAAGCGATGCGCCGCGCGTATCTCGATCGCGCGCGCTTCCTGGGCGATCCCGACTTCGTCACGGTTCCGCTGCAGACGCTCCTGTCGAAGGATCATGCGCGCGAGCTCGCGGCGTCGATCACGCCCGACAAGGCGAGCAGCAGCCTCGAGCTCGGCAAGGACATCGTCACGACACCGACCGCGCAGGAGCCCGACGAGACGACGCATTTCTCGGTGATCGATCGCGACGGCATGGCGGTCAGCAACACCTACACGCTCGAGGGCGGCTACGGGTCGCGCGTCGTCGTCAAGGGTGCGGGCTTCCTGCTCAACAACGAGATGGGCGACTTCAACAAGAACCCTGGCGTCACGCTGCCCGACGGCACGATCGGCACGCCGGCGAACCTGATCGACCCGGGCAAGCGGATGCTGAGCTCGATGACGCCGGCGATCGTCTCGAAGGGAGGCAAGGTGGTGCTGATCACCGGGTCGCCGGGCGGACGCACGATCATCAACACGGTGTTCACCGTCGTGCTGAGCGTCACCGAGTTCGGCATGAACGTCCGGGACGCCGTGGACGCGCCGCGGATGCACCACCAGTGGCTGCCCGACACGGTGACGATCGAACGGGACGGCGCAACCGAGGACATCGTCACGAAGCTGAAGGCGCTCGGGCACACGGTTCGCGAGGGCGGCGCGCAGGGCGACGCGAATTCGATCCTCGTCGACGCGGGCGGCACGGCCTGGGGGGCCGCCGACAGACGGAGCCCCGACGGCAAGGCGTCACCCGCAGGGGCCCATTTGACTTCCACGGCCGCGCGGAAATAGGCTGAATGGAGATGTTCGGCGTCGCGCACCATCACCGGCACCATCATTCCTGCTTCGGCGGGCCGGTACGGTTGCGCGTGACATAAGCTTCAGAGACACACGACTTCGCAACCAGCGCCCCGCCGGATCTTCTCCGGCGGGGTTTTTTTTTGCCACGGACAACACGGACGGCACGGACAAGAGCGGTTTGGCCACGGACTACACGGAATACACGGAATACACGGACAAGACGAGGCTGCGGACACGAACGATGGACTACTCAAAGCTCGGCGGATTGATACCGGCGGTGGTGCAGGACGACACCAGCGGCGAAGTGCTGATGGTCGGGTTCATGAACGACGAGGCGTTCGAGCGAACGCGTGCGACGGGGTTCGCGACGTTCTTCAGCCGCACGCGGAACGCGCTGTGGACGAAGGGAGAGACGTCGGGGAACCGCCTGCAGGTCGTGTCGCTGCTCGTCGATTGTGACGACGACACGGTGCTGCTGAAAGTGAAGCGGCACGGCGACGGCAACGTGTGCCACACGGGCACACGGACCTGCTTCAGGCCACTGTAGACGGCCGCGGATAGACAGCCACGGATAAACACGGATGAACACGGATAGAGACGGATCATGAAGTTGAGACTCGGCATCCCCAAAGGCTCCCTGCAGGACGCGACGGTACAGTTGTTCGCGCGTGCGGGCTACACGATCTATGCGAGCTCGCGATCGTACTTTCCGACGATCGACGATCCCGAGATCGAGTGCATGCTGATCCGGGCGCAGGAGATGGCCCGCTACGTCGCGGACGGCGTGCTCGACGCCGGCCTCACGGGGCTCGACTGGGTGGCCGAGCACGAGGCCAGCAACGGGACGAAGGGGAGCGTCGTGCCGCTCGCCGATCTCGTCTACGCGAAACAGAGCTTCGGCAAGGTGCGATGGGTCCTCGCGGTGCCGGAAGACTCGCGCTACCGGCAGGCCGAAGATCTCGACGGCGCGACGATTGCGACCGAGCTCGTACGGGCCACCGAGGCGTATTTCGCGAAGAAGCAGATCCGCGTGAAGGTGGAGTTCTCGTGGGGCGCGACGGAAGTGAAGCCGCCGGTGCTGGCCGACGCGATCGTCGAGGTCACCGAGACCGGGTCGTCGCTGCGCGCCAACCGCCTGCGCATCATCGACACCGTGCTCGAGTCGAACACGCAGCTCATCGCCAACGCGGGGTCGCTTCGCGACGCGTGGAAGGCGACCAAGCTCGACAACATGGCGCTGCTGCTGAAGGCGGCGATCGAGGCGCAGGGACGCGTCGGCATCATGCTCAACGTCCGCCGGGCGGAGCTGCCGCAGATCCTCGCGCTGTTGCCCGCGCTGCAACGGCCGACCGTGTCGCCGCTCAGCGACGACGAGTGGGTGGCGGTCAACACGATCATCGAGGAGCACACCGTCCGCGATCTCATTCCGCGCCTCAAAGCCGCTCACGCGCAGGGCATCGTCGAGTACCCGCTCAACAAGATCGTGATCTGAGGACACCGTGATACGCACCCTCGACTCACGCGACGAACGCGCGATCGCGGCGCTGCTCGATCGATCGCCGGCACGGAATCCCGACGTGGAGCGCGCGGCGGGTGCGATCGTGGCGGACGTACGCGCGCGGGGTGACGCGGCCGTCCGCGAGTACGCGGTCCGGTTCGACGGGCTCGACGGCGGCTTCGAGGTCACGCGCGCGGAGATGCGTCGCGAGGCGCGGCAGGTACCGGCGGCGGTGCGGCGGGCGATTCGCGAAGCCGCGCGCCACATCCGGCACGTCGCCGCCAGGCAGGTTCCGCGTGGCTGGCGGACCACGCCCGTGCCGGGCGTGGCGATCGAACAGCGCGTGACGCCGCTCGATCGTGTGGGCTGCTACGTCCCGGGCGGCCGCTATCCGCTGCCCTCGTCGCTCCTGATGACCGCCATCCCGGCGCGTGTCGCGGGCGTGCGCGACGTGATCGTCGTCTGCCCGAAACCGGATCCGACCGTGATGGCGGCGGCGCTCGACGCCGGAGTCACGCGGCTGTTCCGTCTCGGCGGCGCGCAGGCGATCGCCGCGCTGGCGTACGGCACGGCGAGCGTGCCGCGCGTGGACAAGGTCGTCGGGCCCGGCAACGCGTATGTCGCGGCGGCAAAAGCGCTCGTGTCCACCGACTGCGCGATCGACTTCTTCGCGGGACCAACCGAGATCCTGATCGTGTCGTCGACGGGCCGGCCCGACTGGATCGCGGCCGATCTGATCGCGCAGGCCGAGCACGACGAGGACGCGCGGGCGGTCTTCGTGACGCCGAACCGGCGCCTCGCCGGCGCCGTCGCGGCCGAGGTGACGGCGCGGACGCCGGCCGGCGGCCCCGCGCGCGCCGCGCTGGCCCGCCACGGCGCGATCGTCGTCGCGCGCACGCCGGCCGAGGCGATCGCGCTCGCCAACCGCATGGCGCCCGAGCACGTCGTGTGCGACTCGGCCGGGGTCGCGGCGCGGCTGACGCGCGCGGGGACGGTGTTCGTGGGCGCGTTCAGCGCCCAGGCCGCCGGCGACTACGTGACCGGCTCGAACCACGTGCTGCCGACGAGCGGCGCGGCGCGAGCCCGCGGCGGCCTGTCCGCCGCCGATTTCGTGCGGGTCGCGACCGTGCAGACCGTCACGCGCGCCGGCATTCGCCGCATCGCGCCGCACGGCGTGGCGCTCGCGACCGCCGAAGGCCTCGCGGCGCACGCCGAGTCCATGAGGTTGCGACTGCAGACGACGCGAGCGAGCGCAGCGAGCGAGCCTCGCGATCGGAGCGCGCCGGCGAAGCGGCGCGCGAGAGCGCGAGTAGAGGAGTCCGAGGGGCGAAGCCCCTCGGGTAACTGATGAGACTGCATCTGAACGAGAACACCGCCGGGTGCTCGCCTGCCGTGATGGGCGTGCTGACGGGTCTCGGCCGCCACGCGGCCGGCGTCTATCCCGACTATGACGAGGCGCGCCGAGCGGTCGCCGCGTCACTGAAGGTCGGCGTCGATCGCGTGTTGCTGACCAACGGACTCGACGAAGGGATTCTCGCGGCGACGGCCGCCGCGTTCCGCGATCGGCGCGGCGGCGTGCCCGAAGGCGTGGGCGTCACGCCCGCGTTCGACATGTACGAGACGCTCGTGTCGGCGTTCGGCGGACGCATGGTCACGGTGCCGATGGAGCCGGGGTTCGCGCTGCCGGGCGACGCCCTGCGGCGCGCGACGACCGGCGCGGCGCGGATCGTGTTCGTGACGAATCCGCACAACCCGAGCGGCGTGCCGGCGCCGGCGGCCGATCTCCTGGCGCTCGCGCGTGCGATCGCGCCGGTGCTGCTGTTCGTGGACGAGGCCTACATCGATTTCGGCGGCGAGACGCTCGTGAGCGAACCGTGGTTCGACGAGCTCCCGAATCTCGTCGTCGGCCGGACGTTCTCGAAAGCCTACGGTCTCGCGGGGCTGCGCGCGGGCGCGCTGGCGGCCAATCCCGAGACGCTCGAGCCGATGCGCCGGATCGTTCCGCCGTACAGCCTCAACGCGTGGGTCACGGCGGCGCTTCCGGCGGCGGTCGCCGACACGGCGTACCGCGACTGGTACGTCGGCCAGGCCGGAGAATCGCGGCGGCGGCTCACGGCGATGTGCGCGCGGCTGGATCTGCCGACGTGGCCGAGCTGCGGCAACTTCGTGCTCGTCCGCGTCGGCCCCCGCGCATCCGCCGTCGTCGCGGCGCTCGCGGCGAAAGGCATCCGGATCCGCGATCGTTCGACTGAAGCCGGCTGTGAGGGCTGCGTCCGCGTGACGGCGGGTCTCGTGGACGACACCGACCGGGTGATTCCCGCGCTCGAGGAGGCGATATGCGCCGAGCGGTGATCGCGCGCGACACGCGCGAGACGTCGATCCGCCTGAAGCTGGCGATCGAGGGACGCGGACGGTACGACGTGTCCACCGGTGTCCGGTTCTTCGATCACATGCTGGAGCTTTTCGCGCGGCACGGCGCGTTCGACCTGTCGCTGAAGGTGACGGGCGATCTCGACGTCGATCAACACCACACGATCGAGGACGCCGGCATCGCGCTCGGCGAAGCCGTCGGCGCGGCGCTGGGCTCGCGCCGCGGCATCAACCGCGCCGGCTATTTCGTGATGCCGATGGACGAAACGCTCGCCGTGGCGGCCGTCGATCTCTCCGGCCGCCCGCATGCCGTCGTCGATCTGCGGCTGGAGGTGCAGAAGGTCGGCGACCTGCAGGCCGAGCTCGTGCAGGACTTCTTCGAAGGCTTCGCGCAGGGCGCCCGCGCCAACGTGCACGTGAAGGTGCTCTACGGCCGCTCGAGCCATCACCAGATCGAGGCGATCTTCAAGGCGTTCGCCCGTGCGCTGCGCGTCGCGTGCTCCAAAGATCGCCAACTGGGACGGATGCTTCCGTCGACGAAAGGCTTGTTGTGACAACGACGACGCGAGCGAGCGTCGCGAGCGAGCCACGCGCCCGGAGCGGGCGTCAGCCCGTGAGGGCGCGTGTAGGGGGGTCCGGCGGGGCGAAGCCCCCCGGTCTGACAAAAAATCGGATGCTTCCGTCGACGAAAGGCTTGTTGTGAGAATCGCCGTCGTCGATTACCGTGCGGGTAATCTGACATCGGTGCTGAAGGGGCTCACCGCGGCGGGCGCGAGCCCGTTCGTCACCGAGGACGCGCGTGACGTGGAGGACGCCGACGCGGTCGTCGTACCCGGCGTCGGACATTTCGCCGCCACGCGCGCGATCGGCGACACGATGCGCGCGGCGCTGGCGTCGGCGATCGAACGCGGCCGTCCCGTGCTCGGCGTGTGTCTCGGTCTCCAGTTTCTCTTCGACGGCAGCGAGGAGGCGCCCGATCTGCCGGGGCTCGGCGTCCTGCCTGGCCGGTGCGTGCTGCTGCGCGGCGACATGAAAGTGCCGCACGTCGGCTGGAACACGATCGCGCGCCGGCGCGAGTCGCCGATCCTCGCCGGCGTACGCGAGGGCGCGTACGTCTACTTCACGCACTCGTATGCGGCGCCGGCCGGAGAGGGCTGCGTCGCGGCCACGACCTACGGGATGCCGTTCGCCGCGGTCGTGGAGCGCGGCCGCGTGTTCGGCGTCCAGTTTCACCCCGAGAAATCCGGCGAGGACGGACTGCGGATCCTCCGCAACTTCGTGGCGCTGTGCTAGCCAAGCGCATCATCGCGTGCCTCGACGTCCGCGACGGCGCCGTCGTGAAGGGCGTGCAGTTCCAGGACCTCGCCAACGCGGGCGATCCGGCGGCGCTCGCGCGGCGCTACAACACTGAAGGGATCGACGAACTGGTGATTCTCGACGTCACCGCCACGATCGAGAACCGGCGCGCGCTCGCCGACACGATCCGCCGCGTCTCGGCCGAGCTGTTCATCCCGCTCGCGGTCGGCGGCGGGATCCGCTCGGAGGCGGACGCCGCGGCCGCGCTCGACGGCGGCGCCGACAAGGTCGCCCTGAACAGCGCCGCGCTCGCCGATCCGGCGCTCGTGACGCGCCTCGCCCGGCGCTACGGCTCTCAGGCCGTCGTCGTCGCGATCGACGCCAGGCGGGACGCTTCGCCAGGCTCAGGAACGGGCGAACGGTTCGCCGTGTTCTCCCGCAGCGGCAGCACCGCGACCGGCAGGGACGCGGTCGACTGGGCGCGCGAGGCAGCCGTCGCCGGGGCCGGCGAGATCCTCCTGACCTCGATCGATCGCGACGGGACGCGCGCCGGATTCGACTGCGACATGACTGCGGCCGTCTCGTCGGCCGTCGCGATTCCCGTCATCGCGTCCGGCGGCGCGGGGACGTTCGATCATTTCTACGACGTGTTCACCGCGGGCCGCGCCGACGCGGCGCTCGCCGCGTCGATCTTTCATTTCCAGGAACGCGGCGTCGCCACGCTCAAGGCGTTTCTGCAGGAACGAGGCGTGCCGGTGAGGCAGGGCTGATGCTGATCCCGTCGATCGATCTCCAGGGCGGCCGAATCGTGCAGCTCGTCCAGGGGGAGCGCCTCGCGCTCGCGTCCGACGACTTCGACGGCTGGATCGCGAAGTTCGCGGACTTCCCGAAAGTGCAGCTCATCGACCTCGACGCGGCGAAGAACCAGGGACACAACCGCGGCCTCGTCGCCTCGATCTGCCGACGGCTGCCCTGCCGCGTCGGAGGCGGCGTCCGAACCGTCGAAGACGCGGTGGACGTGCTGACCGCGGGCGCCGTCAAGGCGATCGTCGGGTCGCGGTTGTTTCGCGGCGGCGCCCCCGACGTCGACTTCGCCGCGACGCTCGCGGCGGCCGCTGGCGCAACGCGTCTCGTTGCCGCCGTCGACGCGCGCGGCGGACGCGTCGTCATCGACGGCTGGCGCACGCAGCTCGGAATCTCCCCCGCGGACGCGGTCCGTCAGCTCGAGCCCTATTTCGACGAGTTCCTGTTCACGAACGTCGACGTCGAGGGGCTGATGCGAGGCATCGACCGCGGTGCCATCGAGGCCGTCCGCGCGGCGACGACGCGCGCCGTGACGGTCGCGGGCGGCGTCACCACGGAAGACGAGATCGCCTGGCTCGACGGCCTTGGGATGGATGCGGTGGTCGGGATGGCGATCTACACGGGAAAGCTGAAGATCTCGACATAAACGCCGGACCCCCGTGCCCCCGTCTAAGTCGGCGCGAGGCAAAACATGCAGAAAGTGACCCGGTTTGCGATCCCGGCGGTATTCGGTCTGCTCCTGTCGTCAACCCCGGCCCTGGCCCAGGACTCCAGGGATGACGACGGCCCCAAGGAGACCCAGCGCGTCGACCGGACCGTCCAGATTCGCGCAGGGGGAGAGCTGCAGCTGAAGAACTTTTCCGGCCGCGTGACCATCACCGGGACCAACCGCGCCGACATGGCGATCCACGCGGTCCGCCGCGCGTCCCGCGACCGGCTCGATCACATCAAGCTCGACATCTCCGAGACGGGGTCGGGGGTGACGATCGAAGCCAACAAGAAGGATTCCGACTGGTCCGAGCGCAACAACAACGTCGTCGAGACCCAGTTCGACATCGAGCTGCCGGCCGACGTCAACGTGAACGTCGAAGTCTTCTCGAGCGACGTCACGGTGAAGGACGTCCGCGGCAGGCAGCGCGTGCACACGTTCTCGGGCGACGTGGATCTCTCCGGCGGCGAGAAGGAGATCGACGCCGAGACGTTCAGCGGCAGCATCACCCTCAAGCTCGTACCGGGCGCGTCGGCGTCGGTCGATTTCGACAGCTTCAGCGGAGCCATCAAGACCGACGTGCCGATGACGCAGCGGTCGGCCGGCCGCCGCCACGTGCGCGCCGACATCGGCAGCGGCGGCACCGAGTACAACTTCAAGACGTTCTCCGGCGACGTGCGTATACGCTGAGGGCGGTCTTATCCGAGGGGCTTCGCCCCTCCGACTCCGTACAGCGATACTCCTGCGGTCGTGCCACTGATAAGCTGTCGGCGTGCATCGGGCCACGCTGACGCTGCTGCTCCTCATCGGTTGCGCGGGCTGTTCGAGTCCGGAGCCCCGTTTTTCCGTCGACAACGCGCGCGCGCACGTGCAGATGCTCGCGGGCACCATCGGCAGCCGCGCGGTCGGCACGCCCGAAAACGCCCGCGCGCGCGATTACATCATCGACCAGCTCCGTCTCTACGGTTACGACGTCCGGGTGCAGGAGACCGACGCGCGGCGGCCCGAGTACGGGCTGACCGCGCACGTCTCGAACATCATCGCCGCGAAGGCCGGCGCCGAGCGCACCGCGATCGGGCTCGTCTCCCACTACGACTCGTCACCCGACGCGCCGGGCGCGGCCGACGACGGGCTCGGCGTGGCGGTGTCGCTGGAAGCGGCGCGCGTACTCGCGGCGCGCGCCGATCGCCGTCACACGCTGCTCGTCCTCGTGACCGACGGGGAGGAAGCGGGCCTGATGGGCGCGGCCGGCATGACCAGGGATCGCGACGTCATGGATCGCCTCCAGGCGTACATCAACATCGAAGCGGCGGGCAGCGGCAGCCCCGCACTGCTGTTCGAGACGGGTCCGGGCAACTTCTGGATCACGCAGCCCTGGGTGAAGTACGCGCCGCATCCGCGCGGCGCGTCGTATGCGATCGAGATCTACCGGCGGCTGCCGAACGACACCGATTTCTCGATCTTCAAGCGGCACGACGTCCCCGGCCTCAACATCGCCGCCGTCGGCGACAGCTATCCATACCACACGGCGCGCGACACGCCCGATCGGCTGTCCGTCGACACGCTCCTCGAGACCGGCGAGAACGTCGTCGGGATCGCCACCGCGATGGACGCGCTCGACGTGCGCCAGCGCGAGCCGACCGGCGCGATGACGTTCTTCGACATCGGCCAGAAGATTGCCGTGTCGCGAAAACCGTGGCTGTCATGGGTTATGGCCGCGCTCGCGCTCGCCTTCGGGCTGCTCGCGTGGTTCAACGCGCTGGCCGTGAGCGTGCGCGTGCTCGGGCTGTGGCGCTGGGTCCTCAACGTCGTGTGGGCCTTGATCGGTGCCGCGTTCACCGCGGGCGCCATGATCGGCGGCACGTGGCTGCTGCGCGTCACGCGGGCGGTGTATCACCCGTGGTACGCGCGGCCCGGGCGGCTGTTCCTGCTGCTGCTGGCGCTCGGCGCACTCGCGGGATGGGCGGCGAACCGGGCGGCCGCGCTGCTGCCAGAACGGGTCCGCGGCCTGCGGCATCCGCTCTTCGTCTGGAGCGTGGCGCTGCCGCTCTGGATCGCGCTCGCGGGTTTCATGACGGTCAAGGCGCCATCGGCCGGCTATCTCTGGACGCTGCCGCTTCTCCTGGCCGGCGTGAGCATTTCCCTGGCGTCGGGGATGAATGCGATCGTGGTTCGGTTCGCCTCGGCCTTCATCCTTGCGTTGACCGCTGCCCTCTGGCTGCGGGAAACGCACGACGTTCTCCGCTTCGTCGTGGCGATCCTCGGGCGGCTGCCGCTCATCACGCCGGTCTGGATCTATGCCGCGCTCATGCTCGCCGCGGGCGCCATGCTGGTGCCTCCGTTGCTGGCGATGAGCGCGGGCGTGCGCCCGTTCGTGCGGCCGGTGTTCGTCTCGTCGTTTCTGCTCACGGCCGTCGCGGTCACCTGGGGGTTCGCGTGGGCGGCGCCGGCCTACACCTACAACGAACCTCAGCGGCGTCTCGCGCGCGTGTTCGTCGAACCCGGCGCGGCCACGGCAACGTACGACGTCGCGTCGCTGGAACCGGGACTCGATCTCGAGGCCGGCGCGCCAGGCGGATGGCAGCGCGTGACCGACACCGCGAAGGGCAGCGTACCGTGGCCGCGCTTTCCACACCCGTTCGTCTTCAGGACCACCGCGCCGTCGCCGGGCCCCGCGCCCGCAACGGTGACGGCGTTCACGCTCAAGCCGCTCGCCGGCGGCACCGAACTGACGATGAGCATCTCGCCGCAGGCGGCGGGCCTGACCGCGATCTTCGTCGCGCCCGACGGCGTCACGCCGTCGCGCAGCAGCCTGCCGGGCATCGAGCAGCGCGGACGGTGGCGCGCGGTCTACACGGCGATCCCGCAGGACGGCGTCACCTGGACGGCGTCGTTCAAGACGGGCGTCGAGTCGAAGCTGCCGTCGACGATGGCGATCATCGTGTCGCCTCGCTTCCCGGGCGGTACGGGATGGCAGAGCCTTCCGGCGTGGCTGCCGCAGCAGAACACGGTCTGGCATCTCGAGACCATGTGGGCGCTTGCGCCGCCGGCCACGATCGCGCCGGTGCCGGCGCTGCGCTGACGCGATGCAACGGTTCCTCGACAGGCTCGGGCTCGGCCGCCGCGACCTTCGCGCGTGGGCGATGTACGACTGGGCGAACTCCGCGTTCCAGACGACGATCATCGCCGCGATCTTCCCGATCTACTTCCAGAAGGTAGCCGCCGCCGACCTGCCCGGCCCCGTCGCGACCAGCCGGTTCGCGTGGGGGACGACGCTGTCGATCCTGATCGTGGCGATCGTGGCGCCGCTGCTGGGCAGCGTCGCCGATCGGACGCCGGTGAAGAAGAAGCTGCTCGGCGTGTTCCTCGCGATCGGCGCCGCCGCGACGGGCGCGATGTTCTTCATCTCGCGCGGCGAGTGGCTCTTCGCGCTGACGCTGTTCGTCATCGGCAACGTCGGCGTCGCCGCCAGCATCGTGTTCTACGAGTCGCTGCTGCCGCACATCGCGCCGCCCGATCAGCTCGACCGCGTGTCGACCGCGGGATATGCGATCGGCTACGTCGGCGGCGGCATCCTCCTCGCGATCAACATCGTGATGATGGCGAAGCCGGAGTGGTTCTGGCTGCCCGACAAGGACACCGCGGCTCGCGCGAGCCTCGCGAGCGTCGCGGTCTGGTGGGTCGTGTTCTCGATCCCGCTGTTCCGGGACGTACCCGAGCCGCCGACGCACGCGGATCCCGCCGCCGGCGGCGGGGGCTTCGCCGGGGCGGTCCGCGGGCTCATGAGGACGCTGCGCGAGCTGCGGCGGTACCGGCAGGCGTTCCTGCTGCTGCTCGCGTTCCTGATCTACAACGACGGCATCCAGACGATCATCCGGATGGCGACGATCTACGGCACGGAGATCGGCCTCGACGACAACGCGATGATCGGCGCGCTCGTCGTGACGCAGTTCATCGGCATCCCGTTCGCGTTCCTGTTCGGCATGCTGGCCGGCCGGATCGGCGCGAAGATGGCGATCTTCGGAGGCCTCGCCGTCTACACGCTCATCACCGTGCTGGGCTACTTCATGCGCACGTCGGCGCAGTTCTTCGCGCTCGCCGTGATGGTCGGCATGGTGCAGGGCGGCACGCAGGCGCTGAGCCGGTCGCTCTTCGCGAGCATGATCCCGAAGGAGCAGTCGTCGGAGTTCTTCGCGTTCTTCGGCGTGTTCGAGCGATATGCGGGCGTGCTCGGACCGGCGGTGTTCGCGTGGGTCGTCGCGCAGAGCGGCACCAGCCGCAACGCGATCCTGTCGGTGCTCGCCTTCTTCGTGATCGGCGCGGCGATCCTCGCGTTCGTGAACGTCGAGGAAGGGCGCGAGGCGGTCAGTTCAACACGTACGCCTTGATGAACGCTACCCACGCCGCGAACATCCAGTTCAGGTTGGGAAGGTTGTTCGGGAAGTTGTCGTGAAGCGCGTCGCCGAACTCGCCGTACCACACGGTCGCGTTGTTCTTCTTCATCGCCGCGACGAGCTCGCGTGCCTGGGAAACCGGCACCCGTACGTCTTTCGCCGGGTGCAGGATGAACGTCGGTTTCTTCAGATCCTTGGCGCGCGTCAGCGGCGAGATCGACTTGAGGAACTCGGCCGTCTGCGGATCGCGCTCGTCGCCGAACTCTTCGCGCCGGTTCTGCTGACTCGCCGCCTCGGTGAACTGGAGGTACGTCGTCAGGTCGGTCATGCCGGCGCCTTCGATGATCCCGCGGATGCGGTCGTTGTAATAGATCCCGGCTTCGAGCGCGAGCCAGCCGCCGTAGCTCCCGCCGGTGAGGACGACGCGCGTCTTGTCGAGATCGGGCCGGGCCGCGATCCAGTCGAGCATCGCGCCGATGTCCTTGATCGCTCCCTCGCGCTTGGTGCCGTTGTCCATCTTCTCGAACTCGCGGCCGAAGTTCGACGATCCGCGGACGTTCGGAAACAGGATCGCCATGCCGAGCTCGTTGAGGAAATAGTTGCTCCGTCCCTGCCAGCGCGCGCGCGAGTTGTCCTCGGGGCCGCCATGGATGTTCACGAAGACCGGCCGCGGACCGGTGAACTGGGGCGGCGGGCGGTAGAGGACGCCCGAGATGGCCACGCCGTCGAAGCTCTTCCACTCGACGATCTCCGGCGGCGGGAGCAGATCCGCGTTGAACGTCGCCTCGCTGTTCGTCCACCGCGTCACGGTGCCGAGCGACGCGTCGAGCGAGAACACGTCGCCCGGCGTCTTGACGGACGCGAGCGCGAAGCCGAGCTCGCGCGATCCCGGACGCCAGCGGAGCAGCGACACGATGCCCTGCATCGGCAGCGTCACCGGCTTCGCCTTCAGCGTCGTGGTGTCGACGAGCTGCAGCTCGTTCGTCGATCCGCGATCGACGACGACCGCGAGCACGGTGCCGTCGGGCGACAGCGCGTACGGCTGCCCGCTGATGGCGTTGTCGACGCGCATGCCCGGCGGCGTGACGGCGTTCCACACGCAGTTCGCGAGGTCGCAGCGCCACACGCGCCAGTCCCCGCCCTGCCGATCGCTCATCACGTACACCTTGCGGCCGTCGAGTGAGAGCCGCGCGTTGAACCACGCCACCTTCTCGCCGTCGCGCGGCGTCAGGGCCTTGCGCTCGCCCGTCTTGACGTCGACGCGCCAGAGATACGTCTCGGCATTCGAGTAGACCTCGTTGACGATGATCGTCGAGCCGTCGGGCGTCCAGTCCTGCGGAGCCCACGAGCCCTCGGCCTCGATGAGCCGGCGCTTCGTGGCCGGATCCGAAGGCTGCACCACGTACAGATCGCGATCCTTGCCGTTCCGCTCCGCCGAGTCGTACGCGAGCCATTTGCCCTGCCGTGCCCAGATGTGCGCAAAGCGCGTCTTGGACGGAACGGCCAGTGTGATGGCGCCTGTCGTCGCGTCGTACCGATACAGCGACCGCATCTCGGCGCCGTCGGGATCGAACTGGAAGATCATCGTGTTCGGATCGGCGGGATCGAACGAGACCTGAGCGTTCGTGGGGACGCCGCGCGTGTCGTACCACGTCAACTGATGGCGGTCGCGGCCGGGACCGTCGACCGAAAACAACTGCGTCGTGGGCCCGAGCGCCGTCGTGATGATGATCTGCCGCTTGACCGGATTCCACGCCGCGAAGCTCGCCTGCCGGAACTGGGTGTACTTCGCGACGCCGTCGGCAATCGCCTGCGGGATCGGCGGAATACCCTCCATCGTGAGGCTGGCCGGCGGCGTGATCATCTTCTCCTGACCCGCCGCGGCAGCGCCCATCAGGAAGAGTGCGATTACAAAACCCGCAAAATGTCGCATGCTGGACCTTCGAGTCATCTGAGATCCGCCCCGTGAGATGACATTATAGTGCCCCAAACTTGACGACCTCCCTGTCCGTCCAACACACAACCATGAAGGTGGTCATCGCCGGCGGTTCGGGATTCCTCGGGAACGCGCTTGCCTGGACCTGGGCCGAGGAGGGGCACGACGTCCGCGTGCTGACGCGGTCGCTGCCGCCCGGACAGGCCCGTCACGAGTCTGGCACGGGAACGCCGGGCATTACCAATGTCGGCTGGTCGCCCGACGGTCAGCAGGGGATGCTGGCCAGCGAGGTCGACGGCGCCGCCGCGGTCGTGAATCTGGCGGGCACGTCGATCAACGGCGGCCGGTGGAACGCGGCGCGGAAACAGGCGATTCGCGACAGCCGCCTCCGCTCGACGGGCTCGCTCGCCGCGGCCATCGCGGCTGCGCACGCGCCTCCCGCGGTGTTCGTGTCGGCCAGCGGCGTCGGCTATTACGGCGATCGCGGCGGCGACGCGCTCTCGGAGGACGCGGAGCCGGGCGACGACTTCATGGCGCTCGTCTGCGTCGAATGGGAAGCGGAGGCGCGGCGCGCCGCGCGCGACGGCGTTCGCGTCGTCACGCTGCGTACCGGCGTCGTGCTCGAGAAGACGGGCGGGGCGCTGGCCCAGATGGCGCGGCCGTTCCGCTTCTTCGTCGGCGGCCCGATCGGATCCGGCCGCAACTACATCTCGTGGATCCATCGGCACGACTGGATCGAGCTCGTGCGCTGGGTCGTCGACACGCCGGCGGTTGCCGGGCCCGTCAACGT
>Ga0066903_100002164_pt1 | contig 15102 bp, 13 predicted proteins | sample PanSoiMetaGPlot1_FD_67491 | JGI IMG/M metagenome (GOLD analysis project Ga0066903, IMG submission 67491) | Tropical forest soil microbial communities from Panama analyzed to predict greenhouse gas emissions - Panama Soil - Plot 1 (version 2) | ecosystem: Environmental > Terrestrial > Soil >...
AGCGTGTCGCCCAACCTGCTGCACGCCATGATCGCGATCGAGGATCAGCGGTTCTACGATCACGCGGGCTTCGACGTCGTGCGTATTGCCGCGGCCGCGCTCGCCAACCTGCGTCACGGCCGCATCGCCCAGGGAGGCAGCACGATCACGCAGCAGCTCGCCCGGCAGAGCTTCCTCAAGCCTGACAAGACGCTGCGCCGCAAGGCCCAGGAGCTGATCCTCGCCGGTCGCATCGAACGGCGCTTCGACAAGAACCGGATTCTCGAGCTGTATCTGAACAAGGTGTACTTCGGCGACGGCCTGTACGGCGTCGAAGCCGCCTCGCGCGGTTATTTCGGCAAGCACGCGACCGACCTGACGCTTTCGGAAGGGGCGCTCCTGGCCGGCCTGGTCAAGTCGCCCTCCAGCTACGCGCCGACCGTCAACCTCCAGCGCGCGATCGCGCGGCGCAACGTCGTGCTCCAGGCGATGCTCGAAACGGGGGCCATCGACCGAGGCACGTGGGAACAGGCGCGGGCGGTCCACGTGGCGCTGCACGACAACCTCCGGCCGTCGGAGCCGCACGGCGACTACTTCAAGGAGCAGGTGCGCCGCGAACTCGTCGACCGCTTCGGCTGGCAGCGCGTTTATCAGGGCGGCCTTCGCGTGTTCTCGACCATCGACATGCCGACCCAGATCGCCGCCGATGCCGCCGTCGATGAATCGCTGAAGGCGCTCGACAAAAAGCGGCAGGCAGTGGCCGCGCACCTGCTGACCCGCAAGGCGTCGGCGGGCGGCGACGGTGCGGTCGCGACGAGCGGCGACGACGCCGAGGACGATACGCTGCAGGCGGCGCTCATCGCGCTCGATCCGAAGACCGGCCACGTGCGCGCGATGGTCGGCGGCCGCGACTTCAACGGCAGCCATTTCAATCGCGCAATGCAGGCCAAGCGCCAGCCCGGCTCGGCTTTCAAGCCGTTCGTCTACGCCACGGCGCTCGAATCCGGCTACACGCCCGCGAGCGTGATCGATCATCTCGACGAACCGATTGCCACGCTCCAGGGCAAATGGACGCCTGAAGACGAGCACACCACCACACCGTTTCTGACGATGCGGGCGGCGCTGCGCACGTCGAGCAATCGCGCGGCCGTGCGCATGCTGCAGGAGGTCGGCATCGATAAGACCGTGGAGTTCGCCAAGGAGATGGGCGTCGGCGACGTGCCCAGCGTGCCCTCGCTCGCCCTCGGCTCCGGCGAGGTCACCCTGGCGTCGATGACGGCCGCCTACGCCGCGTTCGCCAATCGAGGTCTGGTGCCGAAGCCGCTCATCGTCCGGCGCGTCGAGGATCAGGATGGTGCCGTACTGTTTCGCGCGGACGACTCGTCTACCGCCGCCATCAAGGAGACCACGGCGTATCTGATGGCCAATATGCTGGCCGACGTCATCAACGCCGGTACGGGCGCGCGGGCGCGGCAGCTCGGGTTCACGCTGCCGGCCGCCGGCAAGACCGGGACGACCAACGATTTCAACGACGCCTGGTTCGTCGGGTTCACGCCGTCGCTGGCGGCTGGCGTCTGGGTGGGCTTCGATCAGCCGCACACGATTCTGCCGCGCGGCTTCGCGTCGGACGTCGCCGTGCCGATGTGGGCGAAGTTCATGAAGGTTGCGACGCGCGGCGACGCGCCCGAGTGGCTGCAGGCGCCTCCGGGGCTGACGACCGCCGAGGTGTGCCGACTGTCGGGGAAGCTCGCGGGCGACGGCTGCCGCGACGCCGAAGTGGTCAACGAGCACGGCAACATCGAGCGTCGCTCGCTCGCCTATACGGAGTACTTCGCCCACGGCACCGAGCCGACCGAGGTTTGCGACCTCCACCCGTCGAAGAGCATCCTCGCGAAGGTCCTGACCGCCTTCAGCAGCGGCGAGAAGCCGCCGCCGCCCACGGCGGAGCAGGCCGGGTTGCCGCCGCCGGCGGTGGCGACCTCTGCGTCCGCTCAGCTCGAGACGCCGGCGCCGCCCGAGGCGCCGAAGAAGAAGCGCGGTTTCTGGTCGAAGGTGTTCGGGATTGGCCGCGACAACAACAGCGAGCAGGATACCCAGAAGGGAAAATAGAGATACCATCGTCTCGGATTCAGGGTCATGCCTCTCCGAGACGTCGCCGATCACGCCCGTCTGATTGCGCTCCTGGCTCGCTCCGTCCGCCGCGATACGCTGCCTCCCAGTCTGCTGTTTGCCGGGCCGCCGGGCGCCGGCAAGCGCCGGACCGCCGTGGGGGTGGCCCAAGCCCTCAACTGTCTGACGCCGGTCACGCCCGATCCGCTCGAGATCGATGGATGCGGCAAGTGCCCCGCGTGCTCGCGGATCGAACGCGGCATCCACCCAGACATCCTCGTCGTCGAGCCGGGCGACACCGGATCGATCCGGATCGACCAGGTCCGCGAGATCGTCGAGCGCTCTGCGTATCGTCCCTTTGAAGGGCGGCGCCGCGTGGTCATCGTGAACGAGGCCGACGCGATGCTGCCGGCCGCGCAGAACGCGATGCTCAAGACCCTCGAGGAGCCGCCGCCCTCGTCTGTCTTCATCCTGATGACCGCGCGTCCGGACATGCTCCTGCCGACGGTCCGCTCGCGATGTCCGCAGCTGCGCTTTTCCGCTTCCAACGCGGAGGAGATCGATCCCGCCGCGCTCGCGATCGCGGCGAACGTCCTGGTGCACGCCGCGGGGCACCAGGCTCCGGCGGCGCGGCTCGATGCGGCCAAAGATCTGCTGACGAATACCGGCCGGGGTGGCGCGAGCGATCGCGAGCAGCTGGCCGGCTACCTGCACGCGATGGCGGCGCTGCTGCGCGACGCCGAACTCGTCGCGACATCCGGCGCCGCGCGCTGGCTCACCAACACAAGCATGCGGCCTGCGGTCGAGCGGCTGGCGGGCACCTATCGAGGCGACCGGGGCCTGCAGGCGTTCGGTGCCGTCGATCGCGCCCTCGTCGCGCTCGGCCGTAACGCCGGCGTCAAGATCGTGGCAGACTGGGTCGTGGTGAACCTGTGAGTGCTCCAGACGGCCCGCCGCTGGTGTCCGTGAAGCTGACGCCGGTCGGCCGCGCGCACCGTTACCGCGCCGACGGGCTCGGCGGATCCCTCCGTCATGGCGATCGGGTCGTCGTGCACGGCGATCAGGGCACCAGCCTGGGCACGGTGGTCCGATCCATTCCGCAGGTCCAGCAGCGCCAGCCCGTCGACGAGTCGACGCCGCGCGTGGTGCGGCTGGCGACGCGCGAGGACATCGTGACGCGGCTCAAGCACGAGCATCGCGAGCGCGAGGCGCTGCGAATCGCGACACTGAAAGTGCGCGAGCGCGGCCTCGGGATGAAGGTGACGCGCGTCGAACAGATGCTCGACGGATCCCGGCTGATCTTCTACTTCACCGCCGATGCCCGCGTCGATTTCCGCGAGCTCGTGCGCGAGCTGGCCGCCGAGTTCCACACGCGCATCGAGATGCGGCAGATCGGCGTGCGAGACGAAGCCAAGATGATCGGCGGGTACGGCACCTGCGGCCGGCCGCTCTGCTGCACGACGTTTCTCTCGTCCTTCGAGCCGGTGTCGATCAAGATGGCGAAGCAGCAGGAGCTGAGCCTCAATCCCTCGAAGCTGTCCGGGTTGTGTGGGCGGCTGAAATGCTGCCTCCGTTACGAGCTGCCCAACGCCAAGGGCGTCGTGCACGGCGGGTGCGGCAGCGAAGGCGGCTGCGACAACCCGACCGGCTGCGGGGCAGGCGGCTGCGGCAGCTGCAGCTGCGGATCTCACACCGGCGAACCTTGAACCAGGAACGCGGAACCACTAACCCCGCGAAACCGCGTATCGCCATCACGGCAGGCGATCCGGCCGGGATCGGACCGGAGATCGCCCGGCGCGCGGCGTCCGACGCGCGCGTACTCGAGGCCTGTACACCGGTCTTGTACGCGGCGGCCGACACTTTCGAGCCCGGTGTCCTGAGCGCGGCAGCCGGCCAGGCGGCGTACGATGCGATTGTGGCGGCGGTGCGCGACGCAGGAAGCGGCGTCGTCGACGCGATCGCGACCGCGCCGATCAACAAAGAGGCGCTGCGGCTGGCCGGCCTTCCGTGGAACGGCCATACCGATCTCCTCGCGCACCTGACGGGTGCCCGGCGCGTCGCGATGATGTTCTACGCTGAATCCCTCATCGTCGTGCTCGCGACGGTTCACGTGGCGCTGGCGGAGGTGCCAGCGATGATCACGCCGGCGCTCATCGAGGACATCGTCGCGCTGACGGCGGCGGAGCTGCCGCGTCTCGGCCTCGTCGGCGGCGCGCCGAGGCTGGCGGTGGCCGGGTTGAATCCGCACGCCGGCGAGCACGGTCTGTTCGGCTGCGAGGAGCAGACCGCCATCGCGCCGGCGCTCGCGCGGTGCCGTGCGCGCGGAATCGACGTCGCCGGACCATTTCCAGCCGACACGCTCTTCGTGCGTCTCCGACGCGGCGATTTCGACGCCGCCATCGCCTGTTATCATGACCAGGGCCTCATCCCTGTGAAGCTGCTGGCGTTCGGCCGCGCCGTCAACGTGACGCTTGGTCTGCCGATCATCCGCACGTCAGTGGATCACGGGACGGCGTTCGACATTGCGGGTAAGGGCGTCGCCGATCCCGGCAGCCTGATCGAAGCCGTCCTGCTGGCGGCGCGACTGGCGAAGACGACATCCCAACGGTAGGGACGGCCTTCAGGCCGTCCCTGGAACGGGCTGAAGCCCGTTCCCTACGTACGTCTGTGCTGACATGACCGCCAAGAGCGAGCGCGAGCTGGCGCAGGAGAACGTCGCCGAGAACCGCAAGGCGTTCCACGACTACCACCTGCTCGAGACGTTCGAAGCGGGCGTCGCGCTCCTCGGCACGGAGGTCAAGGCCATCCGCGAGGGGCGCGTGAACCTGCGCGACAGCTTCGCGCGCGTCGAGGACGGCGAAGTGTTCCTCTACAACGTGAACATCAGCTCGTACAGCCATCGCGGCTACGCCGACCACGAGCCGCTCCGCCGGCGCAAGCTGCTGCTGCACCGCGAGGAGATCCGCAAGCTCATTGGCAAGACGGTCGAGCGCGGCATGACGCTCGTGCCCACACGCCTCTATTTCAAGAAGGGCCGTATCAAGGTGGCCATTGCGCTCGCCAAGGGCAAAAAAGAGTACGACAAGCGTGAAACGATCAAGCGCCGCGAGGCCGACCGCGAGACGCGCGCGGCCGTCAAGTCGCGGCGATGAACGTTCCTCTCCTTGATCTGCAGGCGCAGTACGCGCCGCTCCGCGAGGAAATCCTCGCGGCGATCGCCCGCGTGTGCGACAGCCAGCAGTTCATCCTCGGGTCCGAGGTCGCCGCCTTCGAGGACGAAGTGGCCCGCATGCTCGCCGTGCGGCACGCGGTCGCGGTGTCGTCGGGCACCGACGCGCTGCTCGTCGCGCTGATGGCGCTCGGCGTGCAGCCCGGCGACGAAGTCGTCACGACGACCTATTCGTTCTTCGCGACCGCCGGCGAGATCGTGCGGCTCGGCGCGCGGCCCGTCCTCGTCGACATCGACGACACCACCTTCAACATCGATCCCGAGCTTGCGGCGGCGGCCATCACGTCTCGCACGAAGGCGATCATCCCGGTGCACCTGTTCGGACTGAGCGCCGACATGGACCCGCTGCTCGAATTGGGCGCGTCGCGCGGCATCCCGATCGTCGAGGACGCGGCGCAGGCGGTGGGGGCGACGTATCGCGGGCGGATCGTCGGCGGTCTCGGCGCTCTCGGCTGTTTCTCGTTTTATCCGACGAAGAATCTTGGGGCGTTCGGCGAGGCCGGTCTCGTGGCCACCAACGACGATGATCTCGCCGGGCGCGTGCGACTGCTGCGTTCACACGGGATGGAGCCGCGCTACTACCACCACGTGGTCGGCGGCAACTTCAGGATGGATGCGCTGCAGGCCGCCGTGCTGCGCGTGAAGGCGCGGCACCTGGAACGGTGGACCGAGGCGCGGCGCGCCAATGCGCGACGGTACTCCGTCCTCTTTCGCGAAGCGGGCCTGGGGCCCGAGATCGTGCTGCCGCTCGAGCCGGCAGACCGTCGGCACATCTTCAATCAGTTCGTCATCCGCACGCGCAATCGCGACGCGCTCAAGCGCCACCTCGACGCCAGCGGCATCGGCACCGAGATCTACTATCCGGTGCCGTTTCACGAGCAGCCGTGTTTTGCCGATCTGGGATACCGGCACGGCGACTTTCCGCAAGCAGAGCGCGCCGCCGCCGAAAGCCTGGCGCTGCCGATTTACGGCGAGCTCACCGCCGCCCAGCAGTCAGCCGTGGTGGAGGCGATTGCGGCGTTCGTCGGCGCCCACCAGCGGACCTGACCAGCCTACGCGCTTCGCGCCTTGGCGGGTCCGCCGTAGCCCCGGCGAAGGCGGAAGGTCCGCCCTACTTGCGCTTTCCTGTGAAGGTGCCGTCGCCGAGATCACCCGCCTGCATCTTCCCCTTCAGCGAGCCGTCACTCTCCACGGTTCCCGTGTATTTCACCTGGATTTTCGTGCCCTGCACGTCGACCGTGAAGCCGAACTCGAGGTCACGATTCTTGATGGTGCCAGTCAGGTCGGCCTCTCCGAGCAGCTGCGACGAATAGTGTCCGGTCAGCTTTTCGCCGGTCTGCTGGAACGTGACCGACGGTGTGCCAGTGCCCGCGGCGGACTGCACGGTCAGCGTCCAGGCCCCGGTGAGATCCATGTTCGTCGCCTGGGCCATCGCGCCGCCGCTCGCGCAGAGAACCGCCGCGGTGATCGCCGCAAGTATCCACGTGGCGCGTGTCATGAAGCCTCCTTGCGTTGCCGACAGAGCGTGTGATCTGACGAGGACGATACCCGGACGGTTCCGTCGCTGCAACTTTTGATAGAGTCGCGGTTGCATGACGCATGACGACCGCGGCGCGAGGCGCAGCGGACCCGGACTGACCGCCCGCATCCTGATCGCCCTTGCCGCCGGCGCCGTCGTCGGCGCCGTCTGGCCCGGGTTCGGCGTGGCGATCAAGCCGCTGGCCGATGCGTTTCTCCGGATGATCCGGATGATCATCGCGCCGCTCCTGTTCTCGACGCTGGTCGTCGGCATCGCGGGCACGGGCGACCTTCGGGCCATGGGGCGCATCGGCCTGAAGGCCATCGTCTACTTCGAGATCGCGACCACCATTGCGCTCGCCGTCGGACTCCTTCTGGTCAATCTCTTTCAACCCGGCGTCGGCGTGACCGTGCCGCTCGCACCTGATCCGTCGAGCGTGGCCGGCATGGCCGCCAGTCAGCCGCGGCCATGGGATCTGTTCGTCCACTTGTTCCCGACCTCCGTCGTCGACGCCATGGCGCGCGGCGACATCCTGCAGGTCGTTGTGTTCGCGACCTTCTTTGGGGTCGCCCTGGCGGCCATCGGCTCGAAGGGCCAGCCGGTGTACGCCGTGCTCGAGAGCACGGCCGAGGTCATGTTCCGGTTCACCGGCTACGTCATGTGGTTCGCGCCCGTGGGCGTCTTCGCCGCCGTCGCCGCGACCGTGGGCGGGCGGGGCGTCGCCGTCCTCCTCACGCTCGGCAAACTGGTGCTGGTGATGTACGTCGGCCTGGTCCTCTTTGTCGTTCTCGTCGTCGTCGTGGTGTCGCGCATCATTCGCGTGCCCTCGCTGGCCTTCGCGCGCGCCGTGCGCGAGCCGTTCCTCATCGCGTTTACCACCGCCAGCTCGGAGGCCGCGCTGCCGAAATCGTTCGAGGTGATGGAGCGCTTCGGTGTGCCGAAGTCGATCGTCGCCTTCGTGCTGCCGCTGGGCTACAGCTTCAACCTCGATGGCACGACGATGTACCTCGCGCTCGGAAGCGTGTTCGTCGCCCAGTTGGCCGGCCTGCATCTCAGCGTCGGACAGCAGCTCATGATGATGCTGACGCTGATGGTGGCCAGCAAGGGCGTCGCGGGCGTGCCGCGCGCGGCCCTCGTGGTATTGACCGCCACGCTGACGCAGTTCGGCCTGCCGCTCGAGGGCGCGGCGATCCTGCTCGGCATCGATCAGATCATGGACATGGGGCGCACGGCGGTGAACGTCATCGGCAACTGCATCGCGACCGTGGTGGTCGCGCGCTGGGAAGGCGTGTTCGACGACGCGCAGATGCGGCGCGCGATGGGACGGGCCGCCTGATGCGCATCGCGGTGTTCGGCGCGTCGGGGCAGCTTGGCGCCGTTGTGGTTGACGCGTGCCGCGAACGGCACGACGTCGCCGCCTTTGGTCACGAGACGGTTGACATCACCAACGACGAGGCGGTCTTCGCCGCCGTCGCCGACGCCAGGCCCGATGCGCTGATCAACTGCGCCGCCTACAACCTCGTTGACGCGGCTGAGGATCATCCCCTCGACGCGATGAACATCAACGCGATGGCGGTGCAGGCGCTCGCGCGCGCCGCCGTGGCGCACGGCGCGTCGCTTGTCCACTACAGCACCGACTTCGTGTTCGACGGCACCGCCACGGCGCCGTACACGGAAGAGGATCAGCCGAACCCGCGGAGCGTGTACGCAGCGTCGAAACTCGTCGGCGAGTGGCTGGCCGCCGACGTGCCGCGCGCGTACGTGCTTCGTGTGGAGAGCCTGTTTGGACGCGCGCCGGATGGCAGGCCGGCGAAGGGAAGCCTCGAGACGATTCTCAAGGCTCTTCTGGCCGGTGATGAGGCGCGCGTTTTCGAGGATCGCACCGTCACGCCGTCCTACGTCGTCGACATCGCGGAAGCGACACTGCAGCTGCTCGAGCGGCGGGCCGCTCCAGGCGTGTATCACTGCGTCAATTCGGGGTCGGCGACCTGGCTGGAGCTGGCGACCGAGCTGGCGCGTCTTCTGGGTGTCGCGCCGAAGCTGGTGCCGGTCAGGCTGGCCGACGTCGCGTTTCGTGCGCGACGGCCCCAATACTGCGCGCTGTCGAACGCGAAGCTCGCCGCCGCGGGTGCTGTGATGCCGCCGTGGCAGGATGCGCTCGCGCGGTATGTGGCAGGCCGGAAGTAGGGCGGACCTTCAGGTCCGCCGCAGTAAGATAGCGGCGTGAAGACGTACCTGTTGATTGTCGCAGTTGCCGTATGTCTCCCCGCGATCGCCGCGGCCCAGAACGCGGCGTCTCCCGAAGCGCCTGGCGGCAATGCGGACAACGGGAAGAAGCTGTACACCGCGTACTACTGTTACGCGTGTCATGGCACGGTCGGGCAGGGGGGACGAGACGGCGCGCGCATCGCGCCGAATCCGCCGGCGCTCGCGACGATTCGCACCTACGTCCGCAAACCCACGGGCAACATGCCGCCGTACTCCGCGAAGGTGGTGTCGGATCAGGAGCTCGCCGACATCTACGCGTTTCTGAAATCGATTCCGCCGTCGCCGGCGGCGAAAGATATCCCGCTCCTGAATCAGTAGAGTTTTTGGTACCCCAGCGTGATCGCGAACGTTCGATCGGTGTTCCTCTGTCCGGGGACCGGCCGGCGATCGTAGTCGAGCCCCAACTGGCCCGTCATGATCAGTCCGCCGGTCAGATTGACTCTCAGCCCGCTGCGGGTCTTGATGAACAGGTTGTCATCGCCCGTCAACCCGAAGTAGCCGTCGTGCTGATGGAAAAATTGCAGGCGCTTGCGAATCAGCCAGTATTCGTAGGTGACGCTCTCGCGTGCGGCCCAATAGTTCCGGTCAGGCTCGAGCGTGTGGCTCTCGCCGACATATCCCAAGCCGCCGTCGAGTGACAGGGCGGTAACGTCGTAATCCAGCACCTGATACCCTATGCCGAGACCCGGAGCGATCCGCAGGTCGATGTCGCGAAACCTGTCGTTGGTGACGATGAGATTGGCGTTGGCATACAAGTGATCGGTCAGGAACTCCTGCTGCCGGAACGTCCACGTGATATTGCGCGTCGTTTCCAGCCCGCGATCCTGCGTGCGGTTCAGTTGAACGTCCGAACTCGAACGCCACTGCGTCGTCCGCAAGACCAGCTCGCCGGCAAGGTGGAGGCTGTTGACATCGGTGGCACCCGATGTCGCCAGCAACCCCGTCTCCGCTCTCCCCGTCATGACCATACCGAGAAGCGTCGGGGCAATCGAGACGACATCCGTCACGAGCGGTTCGAGCGAAATGCCGGCTCCGGTCACCAGGTGCAACCGGCCATCCGTACCAGGCGCGATCCATGCCGTGTGCGCGCCGCCGTCCCGAAGCGCGATGCGCAGCAATCGTGCGGTCTGGAGTCCAGCGACGTTCTGCCAGTCGACTTTCACGCTCTCGGCATACGGGGTTTTGAACGTCAGCACGCCGGCGTTCATCGTCTGGACGGTTCCAGTCAGCGTGTCGCCGTTCAGCAGCCACACGACATCCGCCGTCGCGGCAGAAGGCCGGAACGCGGCGAACAACAACGACAAGACAAGCCAGCGTGTGGATCGCAGAACTGATGCTCGCTTGAAGGACCCGAGGGTGACAGCCCGTCGGGTTGCGCTCGTCCGGCGCATTCAACAGTCGGGCCAAAGGAATGTCGTGTGAACTCAGCAGCACACCGCAAAGTATGCGGACGAGCTGAGCCGACGGCTTCGGTTGCTATGCGATTGAGTTCGGAACCTGAACGAGCTTCGTCAGCAGAACGCGCGCGCCCGCCAGGGGATCAATCAGTGGTCAGGCGCACGACCATTCGGATGTCGCTCACGTCCGCTTTGTCGACCGTGATTGTTTTCGGCTGCGCCGCAGCCGCTACGCGCAGATCCGCCGACGGCGGAGGGATCGCCAGCAGTCGGTACTGCCCGGCCGGTACTTTGTCCAGTCGAAACCGGCCATTGGCGTCTGACGGCACTGCACCGGGCGTGTTCGCAGCCTCCGACGGCGGATCGACTATGAGGCTGACCCGCGCGCCCTCGACCGGGCGGCCGCGCGTGTCGATGACGATGCCGGAGACGTGAAACGAGGGCCCGGACTGAAGGGTCAGCTCGATGCCGTCTGTCGTCTGGCCGGCAGCCACCTTGACGCGGCTCGCCGACGCGCGATCCGTGGTGCCCGGATAGTACGTGGAGACGAGCACCGCCTGATCGAACCCGCCGCAGTCGAAACAGGTGATGGCGGTGGGTGGCGTGGCCACCAGGAGATAGTCGCCGGGCGCCAGGCCGAAGAGCCGGAACTCCCCGAGGTCGTTTGTCATCGCCGAGGGGCCGGGCATCGTCCTGACACCGATCGCGACCGGCGTCCACGGAACGGCCTGGACACGCGCTTCGGTCATCGGCTCGCCGTCGCGATCGAGGAGGCGGCCGGCGATCGCGCCGCCTTTCCGCAGCGGAACCGTCACGCCATCGACGTGCTGCTGGGCGGTGATGCTGAACGTCGGCCGCTCGTTCGGGTCGGTCGGCCGCACGTAGCCCGCCTTCATGGCGTCGATCCGGAAGGTTCCCTCGGTGAGGCGATCGAACGTGAACCGCCCGCTGGGGTCGGTGATCAGGACATGGGGCCCGCGCATCGACACGGGAGGAGGAGAAGGCGCTTCGATAAAGAGGATGACCCGGACGCCACGCAGCGGCGCACGCGTCTCCGCGTCGATGACGACGCCTGTGATGCGCGCGCCTTCGGGCTGAGTCGACGGTGCAGCGGCTTGCTGTGCTTGCGGGATGAGCAGCGCCAGTGCGAACGCGAGCAACATGGAGGATTAGACCCCTCCGCGCCTCAGATGGCCGTCAGCGACCGGGCTTGGCGACAATCCGCAGGCCCGCAACGTCAGCGTCGCGGAGATTCACGCGTATACCCGGAGAGTCGAACGAGTGCTCGTCGCCCGAGACGCTGGTCACGGCGCCGACCTCCCCGGTGAGGCTGTTGATCTCGAACGAGCCAAACGTGCCTCCGCCAAAGGAGCCGCCGCCGGAGTCGCCAGCCGTCGCCGACACGCGATAGTCGCCAGGAAGCAGACCACTGACGCGGAACGTCCCGTCCGGCTGCGCACTCGCCATCGATGGCGAGTGCGCCAACGACATCAATTCCCGGATCTCGGGGAGGATCATAATCATCGCGCCGCCTGCCGGCTTGCCGTCTGCACTCACGACAATCCCGGACATCGCGAAAGCGCGCGACCTGGCCATGGTGATCTCAAGCCCTGTCGACGTCTCACCGGATCGAGCCTGCACGGTTTGTGCGGCCTTTCGATCGGTCGTGGCGGGATAGTACGTGGGTGCGAGCACCGTCGTGTCGCCCACTTGCCCGGCAAACGGTTCGTGCCCGGGCGGAGTCGCCATCAGGACGAACGGTCCCTCGGGAAGGTTGGCGACTCGGAATTCACCCAGATCGTTTGTCCGATTGTTCCCCTGCATGAACGGAAACTGATCGGGTTGGTCGCTGACTGTTCGCAACACCATGATCGTCATGTCGGCGAGCGGTTCGCCGCGCGCATCGACCACGCGGCCCGTCAGCACCGCTCCCTTCTTCAGCGCGATGTCGAACGTCATCGTCTTGCCGCTGTACAGATGGATCGTCTGCGAGACCATCGGCTCGCGCGACGATGCGAAGCCGTTCTTGGTGGCTTCCATCTGGAAGGCACCTTCGGCCAGACCGTCGAACGCGAAGCGCCCCTGTTCGTCGGTCAGCGAGGCGAGCGGCGTCCCGCCGTACGTGCGGTGCTCCGTTTCCGCGATCTGCATGACGGTGACGCGTGCGCCGGCAATGGGTGCCTGCGTCGCGGCGTCGGTGACGCGGCCCGCGAGCCGCGCGCTGCCGCCTGGCGTTTGAGCAAAGAGCGACATGATCAGCACCGCCGTGGAGATGGGCACGACGATCACTCCCGGGACATTTTAAAGAACCTCCGCGGCGAGATCGCGCAACATTTCTCCAACGGCCAGGCATGAGGTAAGGCCGGGCGATTCGATGCCGGCTGCTTGTATCACCCGGGGATTGGCACGGTCGCGCTGGATCAGAAAGTCGGCGAACGATTCGCTGGGCGGGTGCAGCTTGGGACGAATCCCGCTGCCCGCGAGGCGCAAGTCGCTCAGCTGGATCATCGGCAGGATCTGTCGAGCCGGCTCGACGAACTGTTCCACCGTCAGGCGATCGTTCTCGTAGTCGTCCTTTCGTGCCTGGTACCGGACTGTCGGTCCGAAGAGCACGTTGCCTGCGGTCGACCTGGTGATGTGGACGCCCAGACTGTGGCCCTTCTCGTGCGGCGGCGGGTAGACGAGCCCGTTGACGAGCCACCGCCTTGAGGCGATCAACTCGGCGTACTCGCCGCGGCACGGGTAGATGGTGAAGCGTTCGCCGCCGAGGAGCGCCGATGTCTCGTCGGCGTACAGGCCCGCGGCGTTGACGACCGCGCGCGCGCGAATCTGCTCGCGCTCGGTGTGCAGTGCGACGCCATCGGCGTGGGTGTCGGCGCCGACGAGCCGCGTGCCCGGCAGAAAGATCACGCCGGCTCCTTCGGCCACGCGCAGCAGCGCCTTCACGAGCGCGTCGGCATCGACGATGCCGGTTTCTGGTGAGTAGATGCCGGCGACCGCCCGGATGTTCGGCTCGCGCGCGGCGATGAACGCGCGGTCGACCCATTCGAGCCGCTCGACGCCGTTCGCGCACCCGAGCGCGAACAGCCGCTCGAGCCCCGCGGCGTCGCGTTCCTCGCCGGCGACGATCAACTTGCCGATGCGCTCGTGCGGCACGGCGTAGCGCGCGCAGAACTCGTACAGCATCGGCCGGCCGCGCACGCAGAGCCGCGACTTGAGCGAGCCGGTCGGATAGTAGATGCCGGCGTGAATGACCCCGCTGTTGTGCGTGCTCGTGTCCATGCCGGGGCGAGAGTGACGTTCGAGCACGCACACCGAGTGGCCCTGCTCGGCGATGACGCGCGCGGCGGCCAGGCCGGTCACGCCCGCGCCGACAATCGCCACGTCGATGTGTTCCACGATTGACCACTATAGCGCCACGCCCTTCCGCGTCCTGACATCGCGCACACAGTCCCGGCATCGGCGGGTTTCGAACTTGAATGACGCGGCCCAAACCTGCAAGCACAAATCTGGCGGTCAACGTACATTCTTTTTCGTGCCGCTCATTTCTTTCGACATTTGCCGTCTCTGACAGTTCGCGTCATGGCCTGAGGGTGCGGCCTGGAACGTGCACTACCGGTCATGCCCGGACAACGCACGTCCGCGCATCCGACAAGAGGCGAAGCGATGGTCAGCATGGTGCGGCGCGTGATGCGAATCCTGGCAACAACGATGGTCGGCTCTGTGCTGACCGCCGCTTCGCTCTCGGCACAGACGGTCGTCGATCCGAAGAACGTGAGTTTCACCGCGTCGACGGATCACAACACCATCTCCAACGGGACGCCGGTCCTGGATCACTACGATCTCGACTTCTATCAGGTCGGCGCGAGCCAGCCGTTTCAGAGCACCGGCCTCGGAAAGCCGACGCCGGACTCCACCGGGAAGATCACGGTGAACTTCTTCCCGCTGCTCGCCTCGGTCCCGACGCCGGCCATCGTCTACAACGCGGCCGTCGCGGCGGTCGGTTCGGGCGGCCGCTCGTCGAGCCCCATGTCAGTCGATACATTCTCGTTCTCGGCGCCGTGCACGTTCGCCGCATCGCCGTTGAACCCGGCGGTGGCCGCGACCGCCTCGAATGGAACCGTGAGCGTCACGGCGCCGGCCGGCTGCGCCTGGGCGGCGACGAGCAACGCGCCCACCTGGCTCACAATCACGAGCGGGGCGAGTGGCTCAGGCCCTGGCACTGTGGGGTTCTCGGCGACTGCGAACACGACGACCTCGGCTCGCACCGGCACGTTGACGGTTGCCGGCCAGACCGTGACCGTTACTCAGAACGGCGTCGCGTGCTCGTTCACCGTCTCTCCACTGTCGGCAAGCATCGTCGCGGGCGGTGGGACGGGCAGCGTGACGGTGACGGCACCCAGCGGCTGCACGTGGACGGCGGCCGAAACCGACAGCTGGCTGTCGATCACGTCGGGGGCGAGCGGCAACGGCAACGGCACGGTCACCTATGCGGCGACGGCCAACACGTCGAGTGCCTCGCGCAGCGCGTCGATGACGGTGGCGGGCCAGGCCGTCGCGCTGACGCAGGCGGGTGTCCCGTGCACGTTCACGGTGTCGCC
>Ga0066903_100002165_pt1 | contig 15100 bp, 7 predicted proteins | sample PanSoiMetaGPlot1_FD_67491 | JGI IMG/M metagenome (GOLD analysis project Ga0066903, IMG submission 67491) | Tropical forest soil microbial communities from Panama analyzed to predict greenhouse gas emissions - Panama Soil - Plot 1 (version 2) | ecosystem: Environmental > Terrestrial > Soil >...
CGGCCGGCTGGTCCGCCTCCAGGCAATAGAGAACGACTCCAAGGGGTCGATAACGCCCACCGTTAGTGAGGGTCGGGCACCAATGGGGACCGAGGAGATCGTGCTCGGGACGAAGACAATGCAGGCCCTCGGTGTCCGAATTGGCGACACCGTGCGCGTCCACGGCCCCAGCCACGTCACCAGTCACTACCGGGTCGTAGGCCGCGGGGTGTTCCCGGCCGACTATCCCATTCGCAACTCGCTCGGCGAGGGCGCCGCGATGACGTGGGACGCAGCTACGCAGATAGGCATAGGCGGCCAGCCTTCGACGCTGTTGGTGCGGATCGCGCCGGGCGCGGACCGGGCAAAGACGCTCGCCAGGCTTGAGAAGGAGTTCGGCGCTCCGGCCTCGGGGCTCCCGGACGCGGCCGCCAACTTCGGCGGCGTGAACCAGCTGCCCGCCCTGATCTCGGGGTTGCTGGTCGCCATCGCCGCAGGCGCACTCGCCCAGGCGCTCGTCCTCGCAGTCCGCCACCGGAGACGCGACCTTGCCATCCTGAAGACGCTCGGCTTCGACCGGAAGCAGGTGCTGGCAACCGTCGCCTGGCAAGCGACCACGTTCGCCGCCATCGGCCTGCTCATCGGACTGCCGATCGGGGACGCGCTCGGCCGCTGGGCGTGGAACCTGTTCGCGAACCAGCTCGGCGTCGTCCCCGAAGCGGTGACGCCCCTACCGCTACTCCTGCTGATCGTACCCGGGGCGATCCTGCTCGCCAACATGGTCGCGATAGTCCCCGCCCGCATCGCAGCCGAGACGCGCCCCGCCGCCGTGCTCAGGGCCGAGTGAAATGGCGACGCCGCGTGGCTATCGGCGCGAGCACCGCGACCGGGTTAGTCCGAGGAGCGGGTCATGCCCAGGAACACGCGTAGCCGGCTACCTTCTCCACGACACGACCAGCGAGGCCAGACGACGAACACGACCACTATTCCGAAGAGCAGTCCGTAACGCCCGTATGCTCGACCATCGTTTTCCGCGGTCCCATTACTGCAACTTTTCAGGGTGACCCTCCCGGGGTGGCGACGCTCGCGCCTGGGCTCCGTCCCGACCGCGCTCGTCGTCTCGGTCGCGAAGCACGATGCCCGTGACGCGTCTGGCGGGCGCGGGTGTCTCCGGTGCGGGCGACGTCTGGGATCGGCGTCCGTGTTAGCCAAGACGAATCATTCGAATAGATCCCTGGTCGCTCGCAGCCGCGTACGGCTCAGGACCGCTCAAGGGCCGAACTGCCTCCGAGGCAAACCAGACCACGTCCGCGGCCGCCGTTTCGCTGGGTCAGTTCGGCCCTTGCTCGTTACGTCGGACTAGGTCACCGACTCGGCGGGCTGGGCGACGACGTGTACGCCGTTGCGCTCGAGTGCTGCGGCCATGGCCGCGTAGTCGGGCGGCTCGAGGCCGTCCGGGATCTGTCCGGCGCGTGCGACCGGGACGCCGAACTCCTCGAAGAACGATTCGAGCGCGGCCGGCACGTGGACGGTCAGCAGCCGGCCGATCGACTCGCCCGCGTTCTTGAACGTGTGCGGCACGTTCGGCGGGATCGCGACGACCGTGCCGAGCGTCCCGGCAACGGTCTCGAGGGCGCCGTCGCGGTCGAGCGTGAACTCGTAGGCGCCGTCGAGGACGTAGAACAGCTCGCGGTAGTCGTGCGTGTGCAGCGGCGGCCCGAAGCCCGGCGTGGCCGAAACCTCGAAGCAGAAGTAGGCGCCATCGGTCTCCGCGCTTCTGACCTTGTAGGTGACGTAGTCGTTGCCGCCTACGAGGAGCGTCCTGCCCTCCGCGGGGGTGCGATAAATGACCTGCTCAGCCATTGACTTCTCCTTCCGTCCGAGGCTCGGCGGCTGACGACGTGCGGGTTCGTCTGTATGCCAACGGGGCGCGGGCGCGTCGACGAGCCCAGGTGTGGTCTAACCGCTCAAGTATCGAGTTCCGCCTTTGACCGGCGCATCCGCACGACCCCGTTGCGGCAGTCCGTAAGAAATACGGATGCCGACCATTAAGGCGTCGGACCGCTGGCATGCTCGACCACCGTTTTCCGCGGTCCCATCGCGGCCACGTTTCAGGGTCACCCTCCGGGGGTGACGAAGCTGGCGCTGTCATTCGTCTCGACCATTGTCGCCGTCGCGTTCACGACCAGGATGAGCACCGCCCCGAGGACCGCGACGGGGGCGACCGAGATGCCGCCTCCTCGACAAGGCCGCGACCGGGCGCATAGTTGCTCTGTGCTCGAAGGCGTGAAGCAGATGCTTGCCCGGTGGTTTGGCGGAGAAAGGCGGGCGGCTGATGACCAGGCCAACCAGCCACCTGGCCCTGCTGACCAAGGCGCAGGCATGCGCCACGGACAAGCACCTTCTAACTACGTCCCACCCGTAGACGAAGGCCGTCCGCCGCACTAGACGAAGCCTCGCCCTTTCCCGGCACGTCAGTAGCCTGACCACGTTGAGGCCCGTGTGAACGCTACGTGCTCATAACCGCGTTCGCCGTCGCGTTCGCGAACCGCAAGATCTGGAACACCAACAAGACCGCGCAGTCGGAAGGCGCGACCGTCTACGCCGTTTTGCGTGTCGCCGTAGTTGAAGGCCGCGGTGGGGGCGGTAGATTCGCCCCCACCCGGGATCTTGTGAGTTGCTCGGCGGCCCTACCCGATAGCCGAGAGGAATGCGGCCGCGGGGGTGCCGAGACCCGTGACGTCGTCGTAGCCGGGCGTTGTCTGCAGACTGAGCGTCTGGTTCATCGTACGCAGGCGAAAGTTCAGCCCGGCGCTTGCGTCGACATTGTTGTTGTAGTTGGTGCGGACGACTGCGATCGTCGAGGCCGGGGAGACGACGTCGTGGAACGCGGCTGACCCGGCGAGGCTGTAGAGGACAGGGTTCGCGAAGCCGTGCGGAGTGCCGTGCGCCTGATCTGCGAGCGCCATGATGCCGGCGATGAGCGGCGACGACAGGCTCGTCCCGCCGATGCGGTACTCCGAGTACTTCACCGACCCGTCGGGGAAGGTCTGCGTCTGGCCGACTAGGTAGCCGGTGTTGGGGTCGCCGACGGCCGCGATGTCCGGGACGGCCCGCCCGGTCCGGCCCTGCGCGGCGAACACGGAGCCCTGTACGACACCTTGCTGGTAGCTGGGTTCGGCGAACAGCTGGCTGACTCCGCCGCCGGCCCCGTACAGCCATGAGCCGGGGGGTGTGGGTGACCAATCGGTGCCCGTCCACGAAGAGGTCGTGCTGCCCCAGCCGGTCTCGAACAGGTAGTTGTTCGACGCGCCAACGGCGAGGCTGGTGCCGCCGACCGCGGTCACGAACGGACTGGAGGCCGGCCAGTCGGTGGTCCGGTAGCCGACGACGAGCGACTCGTCGCTGTTGTCGCCGGAGGAGAAGTAGATGCCGATGCCCTCGACGGCCCCCTGGAGGATTGTGTCCTCGTAGGGGAGGATGTATCCGGGCGGAAGCAACTCGGTATTGAACCCGTACGAATTGGTAACGATCTGTGCCAGGCGCCGGTCGACCACGGTGTTGAGTGCGGCGTCGAGATCCTGGAAGTTGTTCGGGGCTCCGACGTAGACGATGTTCGCGGCAGGAGCCATTCCGTGGACGGCTTCGATGTCGAGCGTTTCTTCCCCGTACCAGTTCTGTGGGTCTTGCTTCAGCCCGCGCTCGGGATGCCGGTAGGTCCCAGGCGCCACCACCTGGGTGAACTGCTGTGCGCCGAGGGTCGGCAGACCCCGGTTGACGGACCACTGGTTGACGTCCTGCGCGATCGTCGGAGACGCGTACGCGTCGATGATCGCCACCGTTTGACCGCTGCCGTCATACGGCGAACCCCCGAGACCGTATCCGCCCTTGATCTGCTGAGGCGTGTACCCGCAGGGCGCATAAGGAAGCGCCCCCGCGCCATACGGGTTCGAGAAGCCGACCGCCAGCTTCTCGCCCCAGTAGGTGGAGCACGGCTGCGCACTCACGAACGCGGCGGCCGGCGGGGCGTCCCCTTTCAGGTTGTCTGTCTGGACGAGCTGAGCGCTGTCGTCCAGACCAAGTACGCCCTCGACCGTGCCTGCGAGCGAGTCCGGAACCGAGATATTCGCGGACGGAGACCGCAGCGTCAGGCCGTCCACGCTGTACATGCCGAAGGTCGTCCCGAACGCCGCCGACGCCTGGGCAACGGTGCCCTCCGCCGACACGTAGTGGTTGTTTTGCGGGGTGTACTCGACGGCGAACCCCTGGGTCTTCAGCCACGATTGCACCGCATTCACCTGGGCCTGGGACGGAGCAAACTGCTGGCGGAACTGCGCCGGCGTCAAGAAATGCCCGTAGCTCGAGCTGGACGGATCCGAGGCCGACGTGGCCAGATTCAGCACCTGGTCAGGGTGCGACCAGCCGAGGTACACGCGAAAGCCCACGCTGTCCGACGGGTTGGCCGACCTGACATAGCCGCCGGCGTTCGCCCAGCTCGGGATGCTTCCGGGCAGCGTCGTTCGATTCGAGGACGCTCCAGCCGGCCCGGCCGCTACGAGGGCCGTCGCGCTCGTTCCAAGCACGGCAAGGAGCAAACCGAGTCGCCGTAGCGACCCCGCTATGCGAGCCACATGAACCTCCTACCTAGGATGGAAGTAGTCACCGGACGCGGGACGACGCGGCTAGAGCGTTGCGAACAGGCCAATGCCAACGGAATTCCGATCTCCTCCTCATCGTCCCGACCGCGGCAGCCAAGGCCGACCGGACGACTCCCCCAAGCCACATGTGCTTCGGCCTACGAGCCTGACAACCGCCAGACCGGATCCTCGTGGACTCGCCGATCAATTTCAATAGCTCACACGCGTTACCTCGTTTGCGTTACAGCGGCGCAATTGGTCTCGGGCCGGCCTAAGCGACCTGTGTGGTTCGAGTCGGCGCTGAAGGTGCGCGCCGCGAGAACGCCCCCAAAGAGGAAGGATCCTGAGCCGCATGCGGGATCGAGAACACGGAAAGTCTGTAAGTCGCGAGGTCTCCGGTTCGCCAGCAGCGGGTCGACAGTGCGCCGCACGATCTCGTCGACCACCCATTGCAGCGTGTAGTAGACGCCGCCCGCCTTCCGTACCTCTGGTTTGCTCAACCACCGTTCTCTCGGTCCCATCACCGCAGCGTTTCAGGGTCACCATCCGGGGGTGGCGAAGCTCGCGCTGTCGCTTAGTTCAACCACGTTCGCCAACAGGAAGATCCAAAAGTCGACGACGCCGGCCGAGATGCCCAGGACGGTGATGCTGGCGATGACCTCGACGAGCGCGACCGACTCGGCAACCGACTCGACCAACAAACAGACGGGGCGCACCGGCGGAGAGACGAGCACGAGTTCGGAGGCGGCGCCTAGCCAGGCGACCGGACGCCCGTCCTGCCGAGCCGGAGGAGCTCAGCGACGGCACCGACCTCGACCATCGCACGTCGTGCGGCCGTTTGATTTGAGCGACGCTTTAGTCTAAACGTTCGCGCTAGGACGCCTGCTTCGGTGCGCGGTCGTTGCGCCGCTTCAGCGCCTCCCACTGCGAAGCCGCAGCGGCCGTGTCGATCCGCTCGGCGGCGGCGAGCGCTCGCGTCGAGCGCTTCGCCGTCTTGCGCCCGAACGCGCCGCTCAAAAGCCATTTCCGCGTCAGCCGCACAAACCGCAGCTTGTCGTCTTCAAGCCGAGGCGTCCGCCTGGGGTTGAGATACAGGTCGACCGCGAGCTTCTTCACGAGCTCGGGGTCGCTCGGCGCACCGGTCGACTGCTCGAGCCGGTAGGCGAGCAGCGACGACAGCGCCTGAATCTCCCTCACCCCTGTGCGGACGGCGAACCCCATCGAAACGCTCGTCGAGGCGACCATCACCCACGGCACCTTGAACTTGAACACGCGGGCGCCGCGCGCGAGCCTGCGAGCGACCGGCACGCCCAGCGCGACAACCCGTTGGACATCACCGGCAAGCGCCTCGCTCTTCTCCCCGCCTGCGAGCAGCCGCATCGCCTCGGCCGCCGAGGTCACGCGCTGCTCGCCGAGCAAGACCTCGTCGACCGCACGGTCGACGAGCCGGCGGACAGCATGCACAAGCGCGCTGCCCTTCTGCAACGCAATCGACCCCGCGCGCCGTCCGGCATCGAGAGACCTCTCGACAGATGCTGGCCGTTGCACCCACGCATCACACCAGGAAGCGGCCCCCGCGCCAAATCGAAGCTCGGGCACTTGACCGTCGGCGCGGCCACTTCATGCGGCTGCCCCGCCGCCACCCGCGCTGCTCGAGAGCGAAGCTTGGGGTGGCAACAAAGTGGCAACAGAACAACCAGGAACCGACTGGAATGGCCGGCTGGCCATTGATGGGGAACTTGCCCCGCTCAGGCAGCGGGATTCTGCTCGTGCATGGAGTAGCTAGCTGTCGTGACTACGCACCGGTGCGTGCAATAGACAGCTCCTTGGTGAAGTGAGCACGCGGCCCCTCGCTTCTGTCCAGGAATTTCGGCGGCATAGTCGAAGGGACGGAGGACATCGGTCAAAGGAGGACTGAGATGGGACGTATCTCGCGTTACCGGCCATCGGCACCACTCGTGATAGCGGCGGTCGCGCTTGTGGTTGCGATGGGCGGGTCAGCGGCAGCGGCGTCGTTCATCACGAGCAAACAGATCAAAAACGGCACGATTCAACTGGTCGACATCAGTAAGAAGGCTCGGACGAAGCTACGCGGCGCGCGAGGTCCTGCGGGTCGACCAGGCGAGCAGGGGCCAAAGGGCGACACCGGCGAGAAGGGCGCAGACTTCACCCTCAACACGACACTTCCTTCGGGACAGACCGAGAGGGGGAGCTGGGGCGTTGGCGGGGGAACGAACGACTGGGCTCAGGACACGATCACGTATCGGATCCCACTCGCGGCGCTGATTTCGGGTTCGAATGCGCACTTTCTCGCGCAGGGAGCACCCCCAACGGCTCAATGCCCGGGCCCGGGTCAGGCAGCCGCGGGACAGCTTTGCGTCTACAGCCGTGAGGGTTCTGGCACCTCCACCTTCAGTGCGATCTACCACCACGAGAGCAACAACGGAGACTCCGTGTCTGGATCCGGCCGCTACGGATTCCTGATCTACTTCTCGACGACCGCGGACAAGACATACCAAAGCGGCGACTGGGCGGTCACAGCGCCCTAGCGGTGTGGTCGGCTTCGCCGGGGTCGGCCGTCACCCTTTTCTTCCGCCGGCCGGCGGCCGTCACCCTTTCTTCCGCCGGCCGGGCGGTACTTTCTCGAACTGAAACGCTGGTAACGCGCTGGCACAGGCTTAGAACCCGCTTGGCGTAAGGCCTTTTCCGGCGTGGCTGGCTTAGCGCCTCACCCGCGCGCGTGCCTGAGCTTCGTCGGTCCGGCTGATTGTGGGGATGCTGCCAATGCCATGGCGCAGCTTGACGATGACGTAGATCCCCGGGTCGCGACCCTGGCGGATCATCTGCTGCAGGCGCCTGCTATTTGGGCGTATGCGGTGCAAATGGAGGGTGTCGGGCGGCTGCTGGAGGCGCGTCCGGCCGAGCAGCCGCCCGCGCTTGCGAAGCTCGACGACTACCTGGCAGTGACCGGCGCCGTCGGGGCAGTGGGTCACGACCGTCACGACTCTCGTGTCGCGCTCGGCCGAGCGGGCGCTCCGCCGTGCAGCTTCCTGCAGCGTGCGGGCGGAAGGTCCGCTCTCGAACGTGGCGGCCTTGGCCTGGCCGAGCTCGTCGTCGACGTTGAGCGCGTGGACCCTCGCGATGAGGCGTCCCGCGCCCGGCGTGCCGCGGAAAATCGTGGCGCGGCTGCGGGCGGAGACGCGGCGTACGAGGCCGACCGGCTTGCCGCGCTCCGCGTTGGCCACCTGGACGATGTAGCCGCGCGCGCCGCGCACGCCGGACCACCGGACAAACACGTCGTGGTCATAGCGGTGGGCCGACAGGCGCTTCGGGGCCGCCAACCGCCGCGGCGGGCGCACCCGATAGGTGTCGACGTTCATCGCCTGGCGCGATGCGTAGCCGTGCTTGATCGTGACGTGAAGTCGGCGCGTTCCGTAGTGGCCGCCCCGCGCTACCCGGAAGCGGTACGTCCCGCGGGCCCGGTCGGTGTCGAGGATCGGGACCCGCACCCCGCCCGTCAGACTCTCGGCGAAGATCAGCCGCGTGTGGGCACGTCCCAGCGATCGCCAGCGCAGCGTCCGCGTCAGCCCGGTGCCCGTCACGCTGGCCTTGACGCGCTCCGCGGGCTGGCGGCGGCCCGCCTTCAGGCTGACGATCGCCGCAGAGCCCGGACGCGGCGTGATCGTCCAGACGCCCTTGGGCCGGCGGATGAAGAGGTAGGTCTGGTTCGTGCCGCTGTTGACGAAAAATAGGTGGTCGCTCACCTTGACGAACTGCGGCCCCGTCGGCCCGGGAGCCCGATAGACGCGACCGTCTGCGGAAGTCGCCGTGAAGCGCGGTGGTCCGCCGTCGCCGGTGGCCTCTAATACGATCTGGCCGCTGTCGAGGCGGATCCTGCGCGACTGGCCCTGAGCCAGCGGAGCAGCAGCACCCGGGAACTGCTCCCTGTAGGCGTCGAGCCCGCAACCGATGCCGAAGGTCTTGACGGCGGGGGCGCCGTACTCGTAGACGGCGCCGCCGTCAAAACCGAGGACCTTCCAACAGGCACCGGCCGCCCTGTCGTTGACAAGGATCCGGCCGTCGAAGATGTCGAGGCCAATGAGGCGCACCTTGCCCTCCCCCTCGAACTGGAACTTCTGCTTGGCGACCCAGCCGCCGACGCGCGCGCCGATGTAGAAGGGGTCGTCGGGATTGTTCGAGTAGCTGGGGAAGCCGACCCCGAGTCCGGCGGCGAAGTTGATCGCCCCGTTGGAGTGCATCTCGAGCAAGACGTCCCCGATCGGCAAACGGAAGATTTTGACGCCGCCCGTCAGCTTGAAGAAAACGTTGCACCCGTTGTCGGACCCGAGCTGCAGGGCGGCGTCCGCCTCGATCGGCGCCACCTTGCCGAACGGGGTGGGCACCTCGGGCCCGAAGATCGCCTGGATCGCGGCCGTGATGTTGAGCTCCTGGCCACAGCTGTCGATCACCGCCCGGCGAAAGCCCCCGCCGACTTCGGTGATGAAACCTCCCGGCGGGGCGCCGATCGGGATCCGCAGCCCGCTTACCTTGGCGTCGAACTCGTCGATGGTGCCGTTCTCGAACTTGAAGCCGACCCCGAACCCGACATCCCCGGCGACGGTGAAGGGAAACACGGCCGTCGCGTGGCCCGCGAGCACCTTCTCCGCCGCCGAGTACTCGGCATCGAGCTCCTCGATCTTCACGGCCCTGAAGCCGTCGATCTCCTTCAGCTTCAGGTCGAAGCCGTCGAGCGTTGTTCCCTTCCCGACCTCGGTCGGCAACCGGATGGTTACCGTCTGGGGCTTGTCCTTCAACGTGAAGACGCCGGTCAGGGCGACGGTGAGGTCCATCGATCCCTTGCCGCCGTCCAGGAGTCTCACCGGGGTGTCGACCGTCCCGACCGGAGAGAGCCCGGCGAGCGCATTGACGTAGACGTTGTTCGTTCCCAACCGGATGTCCTCGAGCACGAGGTCCCCGGATGCCGGCGCCACGAAGGAGATCGCGAACGGATCGCCCAGCGGATCGCGCCGGCCCGCGATCGGCCAGCCCACCGATAGGAGTTGGACCTTGCGGCCACCGGTCGAGACCTCGTTGGTCTTGTTGTTGATGATCAGTGACTCGTCCTTATCCAGGTCGACGAGGAAGCCGTTGAGATCGACGTCCGCGATGCCGCTGGCGGTGTAGATCGTCGCGTCGTTCGGGCCGCTGCTCGAACTGAAGCACCCCTTCGCCTTGACGATCCCCACCTCGACCGTCTGGTTCGTGCAGCCGGTGCCCGGATGGAGCCGTGCCTGGCCGGACGACGGTATGGCCGCGGCCGCCGCGATCGCTGCCGCGACCCCAGCGAGCGCGCGAAGACTCATGGGCGACCACGACATTGGCGAACCCCTCCCCTGGCTCGAGTCGCCGCCGCATTCAAGCACGGCATCTCGTTGCGTTCAACCGGGCCGCGCGCGCCTGCCGACCTACAGGAGAACGCGTTGGAAAGCGGTTCGCGAAGGAGGTGGTGCCGCCAGTGTCCTAGACGGTGGGCGGGCGCGTGCGCCCGCCCACCGCTGTCAGGCTGTCGTAGCGACAGCTACGCGCCTACGGTGCCGTCGTGGCGCTGGAGATGTCGGTGTTGCCGAAGTTCGCGGGACAGTCCCCGATCGGCCACGGCGCCGGGAACACCTGGTGGCCGGCGGTGAACGACGCCTGGCGCCATGCGTCCATGGCCGGGCAGTCGGCCGTGTTGGGTGCGTCCGTCCAGAGGCCGGCGCCGTACGTGCGCGATGCCGCGGCGTAGACGTAGTCGCCGAGGAACTCGTTGTAGAGGATCCGGCCCTGCGACGACCCCCGTACATCGCCGGACGGGCCTACGAACTCGGTCGTCCACGCGGTCGGGGCGCCGCCGGCGCCGATCGGCGACGACAGCAGCACTCCGTGCTCAAACCGAGGGGTGGCCGTCGTCGTCGCGAAGGGCGTGGTGTACGCCATGTACGCGACGTAGGCCCTCGTGCCGTCCGGCGCAATCGCGGGCGCGGAGTACGCCGACCGGTCTCCCGGCCGGGAGACCGGGGTCGGGGCGCTCCACGTGTTCCCGTGGTCGACCGAGTACGAGACCATCGCCGTCTCGTGGTTCGGGCCGAAACGGCCGTCGGTCCAGGAGTCGATGATCTCGTCGGTGGCGTCGATTCCGGTCGGGGCGCCGTTGGCGATGTCGACGCTCGGCATCGCGGCGAGATCGCTCCGAGCGCCGGCGATCCCGTCCTCGACGCACCGGCCGTTGACCGGATCGACGAAGAAGCACGGATCGGTCATCGGCACGATGTCGCGGGGCTGGCCCCAGGTCTGTCCGCCGTCGAAGGACTGGATCAAGGTGTGCGCACCCTGGAGACCCGAACCGGCGAAGTGGGTGAAGAACACGTACACGGCGCCGTGGCTGTCAGTCCGGACGGTGCAACCGTCGAGCGCGCCGTGCTGGGCGTTCGCCACGGGCGGCGCCACCTGATGGTCCTTCCACGTGGTGCCGCCGTCGGTGGAGGTCGCGACCATCGGCTTGAGCGGAAACGAGTTCCCGTTGCTGAAGCTGTGGAAGTCGACGTAGCAGACGTAGACGTTCCCGAAGAACGGGCTCGAGGCCGCGTTGTCGGCCCAGATCTGGTCCTTGTCGAGCCCCGCGGAGGCCGCGACGTGGGTCGCGGCGAAGTACGGCCTCGACCAGTTTCTCTGGTCCGAGATGCGGGCAGGCGTGATGTTGTCGATGTGCGAGACGGTGACGGCGAACGTGCTGTTCTGCGTGTCGGGCCCCTTCGAGATGACCGTGTCGGTGAGGTTCGTGGCGAGCGTCGAGAAGTACAGTCGGTCACCGTTCGCCCACGAGAACCCGTTCGGGCCGGGACTCGGGCCGAAGGCGACGCCGGTGTCGCTGCGAGACCGAAGCCCGTTCTCGTAGAAGTTCGGGACCGTGTGGATCGGCCCCACGTGCGGCATACAGGGCTCAACGGTCGGATCGCAGTCAGCCGCCGTGAGTCCCTGGTAGGTCGGCTGGATCCACGAATGCCCCGAGTCGAACGAGAAGTAATCGGCCGACAGGCCTACTCCGAGGTTGAACGTCCCGAGCGGGAACGAGCAGCCACCGGCCGTCGTCGATGCCTCCTTCGAGCACGGCTGCATGTCCACGAGGTCGTTGGCGCCCGCGGCCAGGATGTTCGGCCGGACCGGGTCGATCGCCAGCGAGGGCTCGTTCTGGAAGTTCCGGGGATGACTGTTGGTCGGGCTGCCGACACTCACGAGGGCTCCGACTCCGACAGCCGCCTGGGACGCTGCAGGCGCAAGCAGAAGTACGGCGGCCACTACAAGGACGATCGCTGGTCTCATGACGCTTCCTTTCCTTCTCCCTCCTCGTCGTCTCAAACACGCGGGCGCCGGTCACGCCGAACGAAATCGCTCCCCCCAAGCCACACTCGCTTGGGCCCGGACGACGAGGCTGGCAACCGCTGGGCTCGGATGCTCGTTCACCCGGTAGCGAACTTCAATAGGCCGTCCGGCCTAACCCGTTCGCGGTACAGCGCCAGGGGAGCGGCACGCTCTCCAAGCGGAGGTCACCGGTTCGATCCCGGTACGCTCCACCTCCAGGCAGGGCTCGACCCATGGCGGAGACGCGCAAGACCGTTACAGTCCTCTTCGCCGACATCGCTGGCTCAACCGCCCTCGGCGAAGAGCTCGATCCGGAGACGGTTCGCCATGTCATGGAGCGCTTCTCCGCCGAGGCACGCTCCGCGATCGGGAGTCACGGAGGCACCGTCGAGAAGTTCATCGGAGACGCGATCATGGCCGTCTTCGGGATTCCGACCGTCCACGAGGACGACGCCTTGCGCGCCGTGCGGGCCGCGTCCGAGATGCGCGAGCGCCTCGCCGCGCTCAACGCAGAGCTCGGGCGGGAGCGCGGAATCGCCCTCGCTCTCAGGACGGGAGTGAATACCGGTGAGGTCGTGGCCGGTGATGTCGAGAGCGGCGAGTCCTATGCCACCGGCGATGCCGTCAACGTCGCCGCCCGCCTCGAGCAGGCCGCTGCTCCGGGAGAGGTTCTCCTCGGCGAACGCACCTACCGCCTCGTCCGCGACGTCGTGCACGCAGAGGCTGTCGAACGCGTGGTGGTCAAGGGCAAGTCGGCGCCGGTCCCTGCGTACCGCCTCGGGCACGTTGAGGAGAAGCCTGTCCTCCTCCGCCGTGTCGAGTCCCCGTTCATCAGTCGAGGCGGGGAGCTGGCCCGGCTTCGCGCAGCGTTCGAGCGAGCCGTCACCGAGCGGCTCGCTCTTCTCGTGACCATCCTTGGCCCGGCCGGCATCGGAAAGTCCCGCCTCGCCGTCGAGCTCACCTCCGTTCTGGCCGACGGCGCGACCGTGCTCCGGGGACGCTGCCTCTCCTACGGGGAGCGGATCACTTTCTGGCCGCTCAGAGAGATCCTCCGCAGCCTGCCCGACCGGCCTCCGGGGCTTCCCGACCCTGAGCGCGCCCGCTCGACCGAGGAGACGTTCTGGGCCTACCGCAAGCTCTTCGAGCGGCTCGCCGGAGAACATCCGCTCGTTCTCGTCGTGGAGGACATCCACTGGGCGGAGCCCACGCTGCTCGACCTGTTGGAGCACATCGTCGAGTGGACGCGCGACGTTCCGATCCTCCTTCTTTGCCTCGCACGGCCGGAGCTCCTCGACGAGCGTCCCGGTTGGCCCGGCGAGCGAGTCGAGCTCGACCCGCTGGTCGAGGAGGCTGTCGAAGCGCTGCTTTCTGCACTAACCGACGATCTCGCGTCCCGCGACCGGACGCGGATCACCGAGGCGGCCGAAGGGAATCCTCTCTTCGTCGAGCAGATGGTCGCGCTCGCCCTCGAGGAGGAGAGCCGAGAACCAGAAGTCCCGCCCACGATCCAGTCCCTTCTCGCGGCGCGCATCGACCGCTTGGAGGCTGATGAGCGGGGCCTCTTCGAGCGCGCCGCCGTCGTCGGCAAGGAGTTCTGGCGCGGTGCCGTCCTCGAGCTCTCGCCGGAGGGGACGGAGGTGAGCGCCATTCTCCAGCGGCTCGTGCGCAAGCAACTCATTCGACCGGAACGCTCGAGTTTCCTCGGGGAGGATGCGTTCCAGTTCGCGCACGTCCTCATCCGCGACGCGGCCTACTCCGCCATTCCCAAGGAGCGCCGGGCCGACCTACACGAGCGCTTGGCCGGCTGGCTCGAGCGGGGCGGGAGTCCGTACGAAGCGATCATCGGCTACCACCTCGAGCAGGCCTACCGCTATCGGACCGAGCTGGGGCCCGTACGGGACGCCGAGCGAGAGCTGGCATTACGCGCCGCAACCGCTCTCGCCCAAGCCGGCTTCGACGCGCACCAGCGCGGAGACTTCGCCGGTGCGGTCGACCTCCTCTCCCGTGCTCTGACGCTCGCAGCGACAGATGGTCCCGCCCGCGCCGAATTCTCGGTCGGGCTGACCGACTCCCTGATCAACGCGGGCGACTGGAGAGGAGCCGCCGCCGCGTCCGAAGCTGCGCTCGCGACGGCGGAAACGTGCGGTGACCAGGGCCTCGTTTGGGAGGCGAGGCTCCTGGGGAATGCTGTCGAAACCGTACTGTCGCCCGGGAAGCGATCGCTCGAGGACTATCTTCACGAGGCGGAGCGAGCTGCCGCCGAGCTCGAGGAGCTAGGCCAGGCGCGAGGCCTCGCGCGGGCGTGGACCTTCGTTGCCATTCACCGCATCGAGCTGGGTCACTTCGGCGCCGCCGCCGAGGCCGCCGAGCGGGCAGCCGCGCTGGCGAACGGGGCGCGTGACTGGCATCTCGAGCGTGCGAGCCTCGGCTGGCTCGCACTGGCGCTCCACTCTGGTCGCACACCCGCCAGCGAGGCCGCTCGCCGGCTCGAAGAGATGCGCGCACGAGCAGACGACGCCGCCCTTCGTCGCACGATGTCGGCCCTGCTGAGCAGCCTCCACGCGATGCTGGGCGAGGCCGATGAGGCCAGACGCCTGAACGAGCTCGTGCTGGCGGAGGCGGTGGAACTCGGACTGAAACGCAGCATCGTCGTAGCGGAGCAACCTCGCACTCGTTCGGTCGCGGAGCTCCTCGGGCCGACCGAAGCGGAGGCCAGGCTGCGCCGCTCGCTCGCCTACTGGGAAGAGACGGGAAACGAGATGGGCCGCTCGACCGCCGCCGCGATGCTGGCCCGCTCGCTCTTCGGGCAAGGACGATACGACGAGGCGGAGCACTACGCGGCCATCGGCCAGAGCAAAGCTGCGCCCGATGACTACCAAGCGCAGTCCCTCGCGCTCGCTGCGCGCGCACGGGTCCTTGCCCACAGGGGAAACGTCGAGCAGGCCGAGTCGCTGGCGCGCGAGGCGGTCGAGATCGCCGACCAGACCGACGACATCGACACTCGCGGCTGGCTTCGGAGCGAGCTCGCGGAAGTGCTCGAGCTCGCAGGGAAGACAGGAGAGGCGTGCTCGGTGCTCGAGGAGGCC